>Ga0209628_10000488_pt1 | contig 24333 bp, 22 predicted proteins | sample TergutCu122P4_FD_187285 | JGI IMG/M metagenome (GOLD analysis project Ga0209628, IMG submission 187285) | Cubitermes ugandensis P4 segment gut microbial communities from Kakamega Forest, Kenya - Cu122 P4 (SPAdes) (version 2) | ecosystem: Host-associated > Arthropoda: Insects > Digestive system...
CTCCCGGAAGGTCTTTTACACGACCGCCTCTTACCAATACGATAGAGTGTTCTTGCAAGTTATGACCTTCTCCCGGAATGTAAGCATTCACTTCTTTCATGCTGGTCAAACGTACACGCGCAACTTTACGCATCGCAGAGTTAGGTTTCTTTGGAGTTGTGGTGTAAACTCTTACACAAACGCCACGTCTTTGCGGACATGCATCCAATGCGGGAGATTTACCTTTTTCAACCAAAGCAGTCCTTCCTTTTCTTACTAATTGCTGAATTGTAGGCATTTTTTGATTTTTTAATTCTAATTAATTATATTACTCTTTTATTGTTTTATAAAAACAGGGCTGCAAAATTATGCATAATTTTCCAAAAATCAATAGATTATTGGAAAAAATTGCTATTTTTTGCCGCCAAAACGGTGCAAAGGTAGTATTTTTATTTGTTCTACGAAATTATTTTAAAAACTTTTTAGACTACAATTCTATCCGTCACATCAGTTTTTTCAGTTAGGCATAGTCCACGCTACGGCGGAGGGTGTTTTATATCACAACTCCCAAATTTTCTTTCGTGTTGATTTATCCAATTTAGAATGATATTCCAATAATAACATTTATTGTTCCTGAATGTTCAGTAAATGTATAATAACGATAATAACCTTGATAACCTTGATTAGGCCCCATATTGTAATAATGAGCAGAAGAAGATTTCATTATCTGCATTTCATAGCCAAGTCCCACATTTACAGAAGATTTATCTGAAATTTTAAAACTAACCCCAACAGTAGGATTTAGAAGAAAACCAACACTCTCAAAACCCTCAAAACCATTCGTTGCATCAAATGAATAACCTAATCCCAAAGATAAATATGGCGAAACATTTTTATTTATGAAATTTACCCTAAAATCTGCAAATAAAGGCATCAGCACTTTTTCTCTATCAAAATAATACCGCAATCCTATCCCGATTCCTAATGAAAAGTATGGATTTATTTGATACCCATTGATAATATCCAATTTTAACCTGTCCATACCGTAATCGCCTACACCAACAAGATAGCCTAATTCTACAATTCCCTTATAGCCAGATTGTAAACCAACAGTTGTCTTGGTAGAAGAATTATTACCTCTAACCCAATATGTTTCTTTTTTTTTCGAATAAATCACATCTTGATAATTGCTTTGTGCGAATACCAAAGTTGTAACTAATACAAATGAAAGCAACACAAAACTCCTTTTCATTTTTACTCCTGACTGTTTCATAAAATTATTTTAAAAATTCCCCTTGTTGGCTCAAATATATCGCTCAATCGAGTCTAAGTATCATCATCAATTACAACAAATTCCAAATGGCTACCACTTGTATAACGACCACCAGCCCAAACTGTAAAATATATTCGAGTTGATGTATTGCATTTGGGACAATAATAATCAATAAAAGAATTAGGTTCTTCCCGCTTCGAGAACTCAAGCATTTTCTTTATTCTTTCCTGTTCTTCTATGGGAAATGAACTATTTTTATTCAATGAATATTTTTTAAAATCCTGCATATTAAAAGATAACTTATTTTTACAAATAGGACATTCATATATTGACTTTGGATAGATATTATAATCTATGTCTTCTTGAAAATCAATTTTTGAAAAAACAGTGTTCGCCTCAATTAATTGCATTATTTTAACCTTAAAAGATATTTTGTATTTACTGTGCCTTTATAAATCATTTCATATCCACCGCCTCCACGTCCATAAATATTTCCTTGTACATTTCCTTGATATATTATATTTTTAGGGTAAATAGAATTGGGCTTTATCATTATTAAAGACTCTGCTGTATTATCTGAAGGCAGAGCTAAATCTATTTGAGCCTGAATAGGCGTTTTTGTTCCATCAGGAGTTATGTAGTTCCAACTGTCTTCAGTCTTTCCAAGTTGAGAACTCATAATTATATCTGCATTTTGTTTTGTTGTATAATGATATAAAGGTTTGTCATATTTCCCTGTAAGAAAATTAACATTATTGTCAATCGAATACTGTGCTGCATTTCCTATCCCTGATAATGTGCCAGTCATCAAGCCCATTTTAAAACCATTCAAAGCACCTTGCCCTACATCTTCGCCGTTACCATAAGCGGTTAATGCTCCAAAAGCGGTTCCTATAATAGCATTTGTTGTTATGCTTTCCAACCCTTTGCTCAATAAGGGAGAACTAATTTTGCTGAACCATTTATCCGCACCTATCATTTTTCCAAACTTCCCACCGACATAAGCGGTTGCACCTCCCATTAATCCGTCAAACGCAACTTGTTGGAAATTGATTTTTTGCCAATCGCTTGCAAATCCTTGCTGAAGAACCGAATTTGCTGCAGAGTTTGCTGCAGAAATTAAGACATACGCATTGGGATATACGGCAGTTAATGCTCCGCTTGCGGCTCCAACGCCAAAATAACTTAATCCCTGCTTAAAGTTGTCAATATTATCCCAATTGGTTACAACGTTTATGACACCACCAACAACAGCACCGATAACGATATGTACCCATTCTCCGTCGGGGTCGGTATATTTTAGCGGATTGTTCCAGCAGTAGGCGTAACGGTTAAATCCTTGTGTAAAATCAGGCGCCTGTACTATAAGGGTCTGGGCTTAAAAATCTTGCAAGAACAGGGTCATAAACCCTGCCGTTCATATTTATCAGTCCCAAAGCGGTAAGGTGTTCGTGTCCGGTGTAGCCTCTATCGGTAATGTTTGTTCCACTTAGTAAGATTCTACTGCCCCACGCTGTATAGGTATATTCGCTTACGATATTGCCGTTTGCATTTGTAATACGTTCTAAACTACCCTGCCTGTCGGTATGTATGTAAAAGAACTCTCCCGCATTACGGACTATCGCCATCAGTCCTGCGGGCGTGTAAATATAATCTGTTTCGGTAATATTTCCAAATTCATCAATATCTTTTTCATAACTTCCGAAATAATAACGGGTCAGTCGCAATTTGCCGTTGTCGTAATACTGTGATTTTATGCGCTGTTGGTCTAATCCGTACTCAATATTATATCTGTGTGTAATATTAGATTTGTTTATTCCCTGCGCGACACTGCTTATTTTATTAAAAGCAGTATAGGTTATAAACTGTTTTTCGTTGCTTATTCCTACGCCTGTTGTTCCGTCGATACCGCGCATTGCATTTGGTTTGTTGTTTGCATCGTAACGATAAATGCCTACATCGCTTTTTTCGTCTATATTGCCGTTGGGCAGGTACGACATTTCGTGTTGCAGTACACCGTTAAGATAGGCGTGTGTCAGGCGGTCGAGATTGTCGTATGCAAATGTTTCGTTCCTGCCGTTTTTTAAGTCGCTACGCTCAGTTAAATTTCCTGTTGCGGCATCGTATACTATTGTAGTAACAGAGCCGTTTGTTTCTATTCTTATGGGCTTGCTCAGGGCGTTGTAGGTGTAAGTTATTACGCCGCCTTCGTCTGTGCGGGAAATAATTTCGCCAAGTGCGTTGGTTTTGCTGCTGCTTTGTGTACCATCGGGTGCAGTAATGGTAACTATGCCGTTGGCGTTGTCGTAAGCATATTCAGTTGTAAGCCGAACATACCAATCAAAGACTTTTTTCGCGCTTACTCGCTGAAATGGGTCGTCGTATTCGTAATCGGTATAAGTATTCACTTCGACATCGTAGTGCGGTTTTATCTGCTGTTTCACTTTCAAAGTTGCGGGGTCGTATTTGGTAGACGATTTCAGGAATTGTCCTTGCCAGCCCAAAGTTTCGGAATAAGTTTCGAATCCGAGAGCATTGTAGTGGATTTCGCTTATTTTGCCAAATTTGGAAGAAGTTACGATTTCCCCTGTTGACCATAGTCTGATGTGCATTGCGTTCGGCAAAAGCAAAGGCTCTGCCTTTGTCGTGCTAAAAATAAAGCTCCTGCTTTATAATATATCATTTTACGACCATTTTTCATCTTCTCAATTAATTCTTTTGCAAGTTTAGAAACTTGCTTTTAGCCCGACGTAGTCAGAGACTACGCCGAACGTAAAGCGCTTATTTTCAGCTACATTGCGAGAAAAGATAGCCTATGCTGAACAGGGGTAGTATTTTTATTTGTTCTACGAAATTATTTTAAAAACTTTTTAAGGTTACGATTTTATCCGTTACATCACTTTTCTCAGTTAAGCATAGAACCGGGCATTAGTCTCTCATCTTCGTACACTATGGCGGACAGAGGAGCCTCCCGGGTCAAGTCTGAAACTGCAATAAACCGAAAACATAAAATTCCCTAATGAAATAGGATTGTCAAAATCAATTGTCTGTTCCTTAAACCTTAATGATTCCGTAACGCCTCCTGTCATTGAGAGCTTTATTCCCGCTGCAAAATCGTATGAGAATTTATATTGTAGTCCGGCACCATAGTTTATTCCCCAATTGACAGAAGTTCCTATCGATTCAGTATCATTTATTTTCATTTTGACGTGAAAAAATATCGGACCGGTCCCTACAGAAAACATCCAAAGCCATCTTTTTGTTTCTTCGTAAAGTAAAACTTCCGGACCTAAAAAAGTTAGTGCATGCGCTTCTTTATAATAGTCAAGCTTTTGTCTAACTAAAGGAATATATATATCTTCTGCTGAGGCCGATTGTCTCACATGATTCACTATAAGACCTATTCCCCAGTTCTTATGGAATAAATATTGCAGTTCACCATCCAAATGAAAACCTTGTCTGAATTTTTCTGCAAGTTTTTCTGCTTCCGGTTCGACGCTCCCAATATCTCCAATACGATAAGCATAGCCTGCACTAAAAGCAAGCCGTGTATAGGGTTGATGTTTTTTATTTTTAGGAATATAAAAATAATCCTGTTGAGGAAAATAAAAATCTTGCGCAACGACACTCTGCACGATAACAACAAAACAAAATATTAAAATTTTTACTCTCATACTGTTTATTCATTTTATTTAAATTTACACAGGTAAATTTTTGTTGATAAATATCAAAAACAACACCTTCAAACTCGCTTTCTAAGAAAAGTTATTGAGAGGAAGTTGTATAGAAGTCAAGTAAGTTTACATTCTGTCGGGAACATCAATCCCCAGTAAAGAAAAAGCAGTTTTAATAACTTTCCCGATGTTTTGAGATAATACCAATCTGAATATTCTGGAAGATTCGTCGTCTCCTCCTAAAATAGAGTAGTCGTGATAGAATTGGTTGTACTCTTTCACCAAATCGTATATATAATTGGCTATTAGGGCGGGACTATACGAATCGGCAGCCTCTTTTACTACTGCTTTGAATTGATTTAGATTTTGAATCAAATCTTCTTCTTTTTCATTGGTAACGAATGACTTGTCTAATAAATCAGGAAGGATTATTCCTCTTTCGGCAGCTTTTCTCAAAACCGATTGGATTCGGGCGTAAGTGTATTGAATGAATGGGCCTGTATTTCCGTTGAAATCAATGGATTCGGCAGGGTTGAAAGTCATGTTTTTGCGTGGATCCACTTTCAAAATAAAATATTTCAATGCGCCTAAGCCTACAATTTCCGAAACTTTGTTGGCTTCTTCTTCCGAATAGCCGTCTAATTTCCCTAATTCTTTGGATGTTTCTTTTGCGGTCGAAATCATTTCTGCGATTAAATCGTCGGCATCGACTACGGTTCCTTCGCGTGATTTCATTTTCCCTTCCGGCAGTTCGACCATTCCGTAAGAGAAATGTGTCAGGCCTTTTCCGAATTCAAAGCCTAATTTATCTAACAGTAAAGACAATACTTGAAAATGGTAATTTTGCTCATTACCAACCACATACACCATTTTGTCGATTGGATAATCGTCGAAACGTAACTTGGCAGTACCGATGTCTTGCGTCATGTAGACGGAAGTGCCGTCAGCGCGTAAAAGGAGTTTGTTGTCGAGGCCGTCAGGCGTTAAATCCGCCCAAACCGAACTGTCTTCTTTTTTGTAGAAAACACCTTTGGAAAGTCCTTCCAACACTTGGTCTTTTCCGGTTAAATAAGTTTCCGATTCGTAATATATTTTGTCGAAATCGACTCCAAGTCGTTTGTATGTTTCATCGAATCCGGCATAAACCCAACTGTTCATTTTCTCCCAGAGGGAAACGGTTTCAAAATCTCCGGCCTCCCATTTACGGAGCATTTCACGGGCTTCGGCCATCAATGTCGAGTTTGTTTCGGCTTCTTCTTTAGAAAATCCTTTTGCTTGTAATTCGTTTAATTCCTTTTTATATTCTTTGTCGAAAAGCACATAAAAATCGCCAATCAAATGGTCTCCTTTTTTGCCGGTCGATTCGGGAGTTGCTCCGTTTCCCCATTTTTGCCAAGCCAACATGGATTTGCAAATATGAATGCCTCTATCGTTTACAATGTTGGTTTTTACCACTTTGTATCCGTTTGCTTTCATGATTTCAGCCAAACTGTATCCCAAAAGATTGTTACGAATATGGCCTAAATGTAAGGGCTTATTGGTATTGGGTGATGAATATTCTATCATCACCAATTGAGAATTTTCGTTTGAAGAAGTCAATCCGAAGTTTTTATCCGCATGGATTCCGTTCAACATATCAATCCAATATGCAGGAGCAATTATCAAATTCAGAAAACCTTTAATAACATTAAATTTGGCAATGGCAGGCTCATTTTTCTGCAAATATTCTCCGATTTCCTGTGCCGTTTGTTCGGGATTCTTCTTGGATATTTTCAAGAGAGGAAATACAACCAATGTTAAATGCCCCTTGAATTCTTTTTTTGTTTTCTGTAACTGAACTTGTCCCGCCTCTATGGGTTGACCGTAAAGATTTTCTATCGCTTTTTGAACTGAAATCTGAATATTCATAATACACCGAATTTTAAGGTCGCAAAGTTATGGTAATATTTTCGGTTATTCTAAATTTTTTCAAGAATTTTCGGCGATGCGGCAATCATATAAAACGGAAGATTTATCAAGCGAAATGATTTCCCTGCGATTGTCTTTACATTATCGATGCTGAAATTGCCCGACCATACACGAACAGCCACATCGTGAGGCGTTTCGTTCATAAATTGGTGCAACGATTTTAGATGAGCATTGTGTCCGTTTTTTACTTCTACCGGGATAACCAAACCATCGTAAACAAATATAAAATCGACTTCCGCATTGCTTCCCCGCTTGTTTCGCACCCAAAAGTTTCGCTTTTCGCCCACATCGAACGAAAGGGTTTTAAGTTCTTGTGCTACAATTTGTTCGGCAGATTTTCCACGCCATGTATCTAACAAATCAGGAGAAAGAATATACTCTTTCTGAATTTTAGCTGAATAGTTGACCAATCCTATATCAAGCCAAAACAGTTTGGGCGATTTTTTCAAATCAGATACGGCAGGCAATATCGTACTCGTAACGGGGTATGTCAAGGTGCAAATATACAAATTTGTTTCATTGCAGGGGTATATATTCAATTTTCTGATTTAGAAGTCAAGAGGATTTCTAAATTATAACTCCTTTATTACTCCTGTAAAAAGGATTGCTCCCGTGCTATTTTCCTGTATGACAAAAACAAAAGGTCTATTGACAATGTAATTGATAGGAGTAGTTGGTCCTGCTGAAGTATAGGTCATTTCTACAGCAGTTACAGCAGCAGCTTCCGTGCCTTCTTCATCAACCGAAACATACGTTTTATGAATTACCTTAGATATTTGGATTCCTCCTTTTTTCGAAATTCCTGTGAAATCGGCACAATCAGAAAATGGAATTACCATTCCCATTTTTGGCAATATTTCTTCATCATTCAGTAAATATTTACATTCCGCTTTGAAACGAGGTAGTTGTAAACGAACTTCCATCACTGCAGAATAATCGGAAATATTTTGCCACGATTGCGGATTGATGTGATTAATCACATCTTCTACTGTTTTATTCTCGTTTGGCAACAACAACCTCATGCTGAAAGCGCCGTTTCCATAAGGCAATGTTAGATAGCATGCCGTTTCATCGGCAAAATATTCGAAATTTCCTGTTTGATTCATCATTTTCACTAAACGTTTTACTCCATTTTCATTGTAAAACGTACCGTCAAACGTTTGCTTTTTGTCGAACTGATATTTCCAAATGCCTTTAAAATAGATTGCATTGATTAGATACATTAAAACATCAGCCGGAATTTCGTCCAAAATAGTAGGAATCTTCCCTTTTGTATTGTCGGAGCACCATTGATTTATCCGTTTCAACGTTGCAGGATTGGAGAAATCTGCCTCAGTTACTTCTGCACCGAAATATTCCTTGTTTACATTTAAAAAATTATTTTCCACAGAAAATCCCTGTTTATACCAAATAGAGTTGGCAATGGAAAATTCAGTCGAAACATCTGCTTTTAATAACGCATTTTTCAATGTTTGGCAATATTCATTGATTTCATCCATTGAAAAACCGGAAATGCGCAAAGCATTTTTCATTTCTTCAAACGTTTGTCCTTTTGCTCCGTTCAGTGTCATGCTCAAAGCCATACTTACGCTTAATGGAGAAATAAAAACATTGCTCGATTTGTCTGTTTGATACACTTGTTTGAACAAATCAAAAGCAAACGCATTATCCTGTTCTATTTTAGGAAGTAACTCCGAACGCAATTCAATAGATTTCGCATCGGGCAAAGGATCTATACCGTTATTGTTGTTTTTATCACATGCACAAAATAACAGAGATACTACTGTCAAATAAATAAAATTCTTTTTCATACGCATTTTATTTTGTAATTTTATTAATGGGTTTACAATACATAAAGATGGAAAATATTGTAAAAACGCTGCATAATTAATAAAAAAACTAATAAGTCAATCGCAATCCGACTTGTAAATTCACATTAAAAGGAACACTTTTTCTTATGGTTTTCAGCTCACTTCCGTCATCGAAATAATAAACAATTTCCGGCTCAATGAATAAATTTAATCGATTGATAAGCTTGTAATTAATACCGGCACCAGCAAATGCAGACCATTGTATCTCCGGAACATTCAATCGAGCTGATTCATTCTCTTTCTTTTCTTTTCCATATACACAAAGTCCACCCATGCCTCCAGCTGTTGCATACAACGAAATTCTGTCTGAATTGTAGAATGAGCATACCAATTTCAGTGGTATTCCCAAATAATGCAGCTCTGTTTTTTTATCGTAAAACAATGGTTTTGAATCGATTGTAACCAGCCGATTTTCTTTGTGAGTTTCAGTTGAAGATAAGTAGGTGTAGACAAGTCCGCTTTCCAATGCCCACGAATCGGCAAAATGTTTACGAACAGAAAATCCTGCAGAAACCGGAATGTTGTATTTTATATCAATAATTTCAGTTGCATTTTTTGAATTATCATTCCCATTTGGTTTTTCATTTGGCGGACTTCCCATATCATCATCCGATGGGTTTCCGTTCACATTTGGAGGGGTCCCAATTGGAGTGGTAGGTTCTCCATTGATTGAAAGTGTCCCTGAATTTCCTATCGACAAGGAAAAAGAAAAATTCTTATTCCCTTTTCTTCTTTTACCGTATGTTTTAAATTCTGAATCAAAGACAAATAAATTTGGCATGAAATCTTCTCCTTTTTTTTGAAACTTAGGTTCTTCTTGTGGAGTAGACGATTTAATATCAACTTCTTCCGGTTCTTCCGGATTATCTTCCTGAATTATTTGTAATTCCCGATTGCTTTCTGCAATTTCTTTGCCAACATTAGCCTGAATATTTTTTTTCTTTGTAGAATTATTTTGCTCGTAAAAAGGGTTCGTAATCTGAACTGTTTTTTCTTCAATAGTATCTTGATTTTCTGAATTATTCGTTAAGAATATAGAATTAGAATCGTTATTTGCATTTTTGTTTGTAAGGAATAAATTTAAACAAAGCAATATAGCTACTGTAGCGGCAGCCGACAGCATAACAATTCTTTTTACCGGCCAACGGAAAGTTTTTTGAGATTTGATTAAATCTTTTTCAACCGAAGCCCAAACGGAATCAAAGTCTTCGACAGGAAATTCATAGTCTATAAGCCTGTCATGAATTTTTTTGATTAATATGTCTTTTTCTTTATCCATACTGCAAAGCATATTTTTTTACTTTTTCCGATAAAATCGCTTTAGCCCTTGATAACTGCGAGCGAGACGAACTTTCGTTTATTTCCATCATCAGGGCAATTTCTTTGTGCGACATTTCTTCAAAAACGTAAAGATTAAACACAGTTCTGTAACCGGTCGGAAGTTCTGAAATAAACCGGAACAAAATATTGTCAGGAATCGGTTCGAAATCATTTTCTTCAAGAATAATATTATTTTCGTGCCATTCTTCTAACGAAACGGGTTCTTCCCATTTGCTGTTTCTCCTCAAATAATCAAATGTGATATTTACAAATATCCTACTGATCCATGCGGGGAAAGAACCATCTCCAAGATACCGGAATGAATGAATAGATTCGAATACTTTTATAAAACCATCGTGTAAAAGGTCTTGAGATATAGATTTATCACCGACATATCTGTAACAGATTCCCATCATTTTTTGAGAATAAAGTTCATAAAGTTGCCTGCGGGAAGTATTATCTTCCCGCAGACATCCATTTATCAACTCTAACTCTGTCTCAGTCATAAAGACAAATTCGACATCTTATTTTCATTATCAATATTATATTGCTCTCATAAAATGAATATTTCTCTTGCTATTCTCTTGGCGGAAGATTCCGACCAACAATACTTACTTCATTTGCTATCACTTCTCTAGGATTATAGTTCTCGTGTAACTTATCGAAAGTGATTTCAAGAGCTTCACTGTCTCCAACAATCAAGTCTTCATAAGTTATAGGTGTCGTTCCATATATTTTATCAAAAAGTTGGGTGTGTTCATCGAAATAAACACGAGTCAAATTATATTCATTTCCGGTTCTAATATCTATATAATCCTTTCCTCCATAGGGTGCGTATGTGCCTTTATAGAATGTGGTGCCTAACACCGACATTTGAGGCATAATACAGAGATCGGATGTGTTGAATGTTACTCCTGTGTCAATTATCTGAGGGTCAGATAGTTTTACCCAATCTTCAACTTCAGGAGGTGGCATCATTATTTCTATATCAAGAGGGCAATCATTTATAATACTTTGACGAAATAAAGCTATTCCTGATGCTTTTTCAATCTTTAAATAATATTGGAAAGATGGACAAAAACGCACACCTCTTTCTATTACTTCATAGTTTTCTATGCTCATCTTATCGCTAAAGAACCATTCGTCATATTCAGATGTGTGGTTAATAGATTTAAGAAGATAAGGATAAATCCCCGATTCTCCCTTAAAAACAATCACAACTTCATTCAAAATACCTGCCTGTTGTTTTGTTTCTTCAGCATTTTGGATGATATCGAAATCGGCTACCAGTATATCAATTTTATCGCCACCACCAATGCCTCCTATCCCAAATTTTATATTTTCGAGTGAATAATGTACTACACGGTGTATTTTTACTAAATCGGAAGCTGCCTTGTCTGTAGCTGAATTCGATGTGACACATCTTGAAGATATTTTTTCATTAGACTGTTCAAATGCTCGGTCGGCAGCAATGGCAAGCAAATCCATAATGTTCATTCTTTCAGACTTTCTCATGTCGACGATATTGTCATTGACTTCTCCCTCTTCGGCGTTTAAACTGATTGGATTTAAATTATCGCTCAAAATACTGTCACATGACGCAAAAAATGCTAATGATACCATTGCAAGCATAGGGGCTAACGTTCTATAATCAAATTTGAACAATTGATTTTTTGTCTTTTTTATACACATTTTCATTTTTGTAATTTTATTAATGAGTTTACAATATATAAAACGGAAAACATTAAAAAACGCTGCATAATTAATTATTTTTTTTGAAATTCGAAATAACATTTGTATGTTTGTTCTATGGAAAACATCAAACAACATATACACTCCCTGAGGGCAGAAATCGACCGGCATAATTATAATTATTATGTTTTGTCGGCTCCCGAAATCTCGGATTTTGATTTTGACCAAAAATTGAAAGAATTACAGGACTTGGAAAAAAAACATCCTGAGTTTTTCGACCCAAATTCTCCAACGCAAAGAGTAGGAAGTGATGTTAACAAGAATTTCACGCAAGTAGAACATGAATATCCGATGCTTTCATTGGCAAACACTTATTCGGAAGGAGAAATTAGTGACTTTTACAGTCGGGTGGAAAAAGCATTGAATGAGCCTTTTGAAATTGTATGCGAATTGAAATACGACGGTACTTCCATTTCTTTGATATATGAAAAAGGAGAATTGACGAGGGCAATTACTCGGGGAGATGGGACCAAAGGAGATGATGTGACGGCCAATGTAAAAACAATTCGCAGTATTCCGTTGAAATTGATGGGAAATGATTATCCCGAAAAGTTTGAAATCAGAGGAGAAATATTGATGCCGTGGAATGTTTTCGATGCTTTAAATAAAGAAAGAGAGGAGCAAGAAGAGCCTCTTTTCGCCAATCCTCGGAATGCAGCATCCGGAACGTTGAAACTCCAAAATTCTTCGATAGTTGCCGGTCGTAAGTTGGATTCTTACTTGTATTATTTGCTTGGAGAAAATCTTCCGGAGGACGGTCATTATGAAAACCTCCAAAGAGCCAAATCTTGGGGATTCAAAACCTCCGATGCAACCCGGAAATACAATAACATAGACGACGTTTTCGGCTTTATCAAATATTGGAATGTTGAACGGAAAAACCTGCCTGTTGCAACTGATGGTATCGTTTTGAAAGTCAACTCTCTCCGCCAGCAAAAAAATCTTGGTTTTACGGCAAAATCACCTCGTTGGGCGATTGCTTATAAATTTCAAGCCGAAAAAGCATTGACAAAATTACTTTCTGTTTCTTTTCAGGTGGGAAGAACCGGAGCGGTTACTCCCGTTGCCAACCTTGAGCCTGTTCAACTTTCAGGAACGGTGGTCAAACGAGCCTCTTTGCACAATGCCGATATTATCAAATCATTGGATTTACATTATAATGATGTGGTTTATGTGGAAAAAGGTGGAGAAATCATTCCTAAAATTGTAGGAATTGACAAGTCTTCCCGTTTTCTTATCGGAGATACCGTTCAATTTATCAAAAATTGTCCGGAATGTGGAACCCCATTAATCAGGTATGATGGCGAAGCAGCATTCTATTGCCCGAATGAAACCGGTTGCGAGCCTCAAATTAAAGGGAAAATCGAACATTTTGTAAGCCGTAGAGCGATGGATATTCATGCCGGTTCGGAAACCATCGAGCATTTTTATAATGCCGGCTTAATTCATAACGTTGCCGATTTGTATGCCGTTAAGATAGAAAGCATCATGAATTTAGAGCGATGGGGAGAAAAAAGCGCCCGCAACTATATGGAAAGCATCCGGCAGTCGAAAAATGTTCCTTTTGAGCGGGTTTTGTTTGCTTTGGGTATTCGTTTTGTGGGAGAAACAGTAGCCAAGCGCTTAGCCTATTCGTTTCAAAACATTGACACATTATCGCATGCAACTCTTGAACAATTGACCGATGTCGATGAAATCGGAGAACGAATCGCACAAAGTGTTGTCTGTTATTTTTCCGATGAAAAAAACATGGAACTTATTCAAAAATTAAAAAATGCCGGACTTCAGTTCGAAATCGACGAAAAAATATTATCGGAAAAGACAACTAAATTAGCAGGTTTAACGTTTGTAATAAGTGGAACATTTTCCAACTATTCCCGCGATGAATATAAAGCTTTGATAGAAAAAAACGGAGGTAAAAACGTTGGTTCTGTTTCGGCAAAAACCGATTATATCCTTGCCGGAGAAAATATGGGGCCGGCAAAATTGGAAAAAGCACACAAATTGGGTATTAAAATTATAGATGAAAAAGAATTTTTAGAATTAATAGAGAGTTAAACTGTAGAGGAGATTCCTCACTACGTTCGGAATGACGCTCTCCTTGTGGAGCATAAGGGTAAAAGCGGCGGTTTCGCCGCCGCTTTTACCCTCTCCATGCTTTGAAATGTTCGTCATTCCGAACGCAGTGAGGAACCTCAAAACGAAATAAGTAAACTAATAACAACAAATACATATTATGTTTGGATTTTTCAAAAAACGTAAATTAAAATCACTGCTCCAAAAGAATAAACGCCATCGTGCCTTTCTGAATATGGAGGCCATTCGATCGGTTTTGATTCTTTTTGAAACAAGTGATTATGATATTGTAGATTCATTTGTCGGAGGACTTCTCGGAATGGGGAAATATGTCGACGGATATGCTTTCAGGGTAAAAGATGATAATTTTGACTATTCCGAAACGAATTATACAATCGTTGGCCCTAAAGAGAATAGCGAGAAATCGGGAGCTCCTGATAAAGAGTTGTTGAGGCAATTAAAATCTCGGCATTATGATGTGGTTATTGATTTGACCATCAAGGAGAATTTCTCTTTACAATATATATTGGCTTCTGCTGATGCTACCATGACTGTCGGTTTGAAAAAGAACAAATTGCGGCTTTATGACTTCTCGATTTTAAGGCTCAATCAGACGAAAGGGGCTAAAAATAAGCAGGTTGAAGAATTAATAACAGCAATTGTTTTTTACTTGAAAACAATAAAAGATACACGGTACGAGGCACACAATGTGGGACCTCTGTTTTCGTAGAGAGTAAGCAATTCATGATTTTAGATATGAATTCAACAAATAAAATAAATAAACTACTCCTCCCTTTTTCTGTACTTTACGGATGGGTTGTTTGGTTTAGAAACAAGTTTTTCGACTGGAAAATACTTCCGGCCGAAGAATTTCCTATCCCTGTTATTTGTGTTGGTAATATCACGGTGGGAGGAACCGGAAAAACTCCTCACGTAGAGTATTTATTGCGTTTGTTGGTCGGCCGATGTAAGGTTGCCGTGTTAAGTAGAGGTTATAAAAGAAAAACATCCGGTTTTGTTCTCGCAGATGAGAAAGCAACAGGAAAAACCATAGGCGACGAGCCGTTTCAGATATTCCGGAAATTTCCGCAAGCGATTGTTGCAGTCGATGGTAATCGTCGCAGGGGAATAAAAAAGCTGTTATCACTTCCGGAAGAGGAAAAACCTCAGGTTATTTTGCTGGATGATGCTTTTCAACATCGCTATGTGAAACCGTCTTATTCGATTCTATTGGTCGACAGCAACCGGATGACTTATGAAGATACGCTACTGCCGGCAGGACGACTTCGCGAATCTTGGTCGGAAAAAGACAGAGCAAACATGATAATCATAACCAAATGTTCGCCCGGCTTGAAACCTATCGATTACAGATTAATATCCAAGCATTTGAAATTATATCCTTATCAAAGTTTGTTTTTTACTGCATTTGAATATGGAGAATTGATTCCGTGTTTTGAAAATGAACAAAGAACTCGTCATTCCGAACGCAGTAAGGAAACTCATGAACAACTTAAGAAATTGTCGGAAATAAAAGAGGCTAATTATGCAGTTCTATTAGTTGCCGGAATAGCGAATCCCGAAGGACTTATTTCAGAATTGAAAACGTATACTCAAGAACTGGAAACACTCATATTTCCTGACCATCATGCTTTTTCAAAAAGCGATATTCAAAAAATAGAATCTGAATTTGAACAATTACAAGGCGAAAATAAACTGATTATTACCACGGAAAAGGATTTTGTGCGATTGATAGATTGCGATTTTTCGGAAGACGTGAAAAAAGCAATGTTTTATTTACCGGTTACGGTGAAATTCAAAAACAACGAAGAAATTTTATTCACAAAAAAAATATACAATCATGTTAAAAAATTTAAATGAAACCGTTGAATGGCTTAGAGCAAAAATTCCGGCAGAAACGAAAATCGGTATTATTTTAGGAACCGGATTGGGAGATTTGGCGAATAATATAAAGGATAAGAAGGAGATTCCTTATGAAGAAATTCCTCATTTTCCTGTTTCTACCGTTGAAGGACACAGTGGAAAATTGATAGTCGGAACGTTGGGAGGGAAACCGATTCTTGCCATGCAAGGCCGTTTCCATTACTACGAAGGATATTGTATGCAGGATGTAACCTATCCGATTCGTGTGATGCAATTTTTGGGAATCTCCCACTTGTTTGTATCCAACGCGGCAGGCGGAATGAACCGTAGTTTTGAAGTCGGAGACATCATGTTGATTGAAGACCATATCAATTTATTTCCGGAACATCCGTTAAGAGGACGGAATTTGCCCGAATTTGGCGTTCGTTTTCCGGATATGAGTGAGCCCTATGATAAAAAATTAAGAAAATTGGCAATCGAAATTGCTCATAAAAACAATATTAAACTGCAATATGGTGTTTATGTAGGAACTCAAGGGCCTACTTTCGAAACTCCGGCAGAATACACTTATTTTCATATTATCGGAGGAGATGCAGTCGGAATGAGTACGGTGCCCGAAGTGATTGTAGCTCGTCATGCGGGAATCAAAGTCTTGGCATTTTCAATCATTACGGATTTGGGAGTTACCGGCAGGGTCGAAACAGTTTCACACGAAGAAGTGCTGAAAGCGGCCAAAATAGCTCAGCCCAAAATGGCGTTTATAATGGAAGAGGTAATTAAACAGATAAATTAAGGAGGTTCCTCACTGCGTTCGGAATGACATCTTTATCACAAGGTCACAGGGAGAAGAAGCGGTGGTTTCGCCACTACTTCTTCTCCTCTCTCAACAAAGTTGTCCGTCATTTCGAGCGCAGCGAGAAACCTAATGAAACTATATGAAGGATATAATCCTCCCCTCTGCCCCTCCAAAGGGGGACAGCTAAACTTTCAATTTTGACTGATTTATGGAAATAGCAAATTTAGGAGAATTTGGTCTGATTCGTCGACTTACTGAAAATATCTCGTTGAAAAATGCGAGCAGTATAAAAGGTGTTGGCGATGATGCCGCAGTGTTGAAATACAATAAAAAAGAGGTGCTGATTACTACTGATTTATTATTGGAAGGAATCCATTTTGATTTGACCTATGTTCCATTGAAACATTTGGGATATAAATCTGCCGTTGTGAACTTTTCGGATATTTATGCGATGAACGGCACTCCCAAGCAAATAACGGTTTCGTTGGGTATTTCAAATCGTTTTTCAGTCGAAAATTTAGAAGACTTCTACGAAGGATTGAAATTGGCTTGCGAAGTGTATGGTGTCGATATTGTGGGAGGGGATACTTCTGCCTCCCTTACCGGACTTTGCATCAGTATTACCTGCATAGGAGAAGTCGAAAAATCTAAAATTACATACAGAACCGGTGCCAAAGATGCCGATTTGATTTGCGTTTCCGGAGATTTAGGTGCGGCATACATGGGACTTCAATTGCTCGAAAGGGAAAAAACCGTATTCAAAGGAGAGTCCGATTTTACTCCCGATTTTACAGGAAAAGAATATCTCTTGGAGCGCCAATTGAAACCGGAGGCCCGGAAAGATATTGTTCAATTCTTGGCCGAAAAAGAGATCGTTCCAACCTCGATGATAGATGTTTCAGACGGACTTTCTTCCGAATTACTGCATATTTGTTATGAAAGCAAAGTCGGTTGCCGGATTTACGAAGAACGCATCCCCATTGATTATCAAACCGCTGTCATGGCCGAACAATTCAACATGAACCTGACAACGGCAGCCTTGAACGGAGGAGAAGATTACGAATTATTATTCACGGTCCCTCTCGCTTTACACGAAAAAATAACTGAAATAAAAGGTATCTCGGTTATCGGACATATTTGTAAACAATCATTAGGTTCTGCCTTGATAACTCGCGATGGTAACGAAATAGCATTGCAGGCGCAAGGGTGGAACTCACTTAGTTGAGACTTCCAAACCGATATATTCGGTCGGAAATCTCTGCCCAATGAGTGCGGAGTGAAACAAAATGCTGGCGGAGAAAAAGTAAGCAAAGTGTGATTTTATTAATAGTAGAGTTTCGACACAAGATATTTTTTTGTATTTTTGTAAAAAAATAGCAGTTATGGAATTAACGTTAAATATAGGTTTTGGGCAAATTGTGAATTTGCTCGGTCAGCTGCCTGCCAATCAGATAGCGAAGATAAAGAATGAATTTACGGAATGCGATATTGCAGAAAAAGCGAAAGCGGAAATTTCTGATTTTCGGAAATTTATTCTTTCCGGTCCGGTAATGTCAGAAGAACAATACTCAGATTTTAATCAAAAAAGAAAGCATTTTAATTTATGGAGAACGCATTGATTTGTTTAGATACTTCGGTTTTAATAGATTATTATCGAAAAAAAGATAAATCAAAGAGTTTGTTTTTCAAATTAACAAAACGCTATGCTTTGTTTGCTGTTTCTGCGATTACAGAATATGAGTTGTATCTTGGGAGTTCGGAAGAACAAAATATCTTTTGGGATAAATTCTTTTTGCAAATAACAGTTCTTCCTTTTGATTCAAAAGCTGCGAGAAATGCTGCCAATATTTACAAACAGCTAAAAACTAAAAATAAGCTGATAGACGCTCCCGATATTTTGATAGCAGGAACAGCAATGAGAAATAACCTGCCTCTTGCTACATTGAACCGTAAACATTTTGAGCGAATAAACGGTTTGGAAATAGTGAAAGAATTCGCTTAAGGAGTCCTCTTCAATAAAGTTTCAATGTTTATATCATATTTTTATGGACTATTCTTTTTGTGGCAACTCAGGTTTGCAACTCCCCAAAATATCTTTGGGATTATGGCATAATTTTGGCGAAGTAGACGACTTTGCCAATGCAAGGAAAATGATACTTCATGCGTTTGATAATGGTATCACGCATTTTGATTTGGCAAATAATTACGGTCCGCCTCCGGGTAGTGCGGAATCGAATTTCGGTAAAATTTTATCAAGTGATTTGAAAGCGTATCGCGACCATTTGATTATTTCATCGAAAGCAGGACATGAAATGTGGTCGGGACCTTATGGCGACGGAGCCTCGCGTAAATCGCTTATGGCGAGCATCAATCAAAGTTTGAAACGCACGGGATTGGAGTATTTCGATATTTTTTATTCCCACCGGTATGATTATCAAACTCCGATTGAAGAAACTATGCAAGCATTAATTGACATTGTAAAGCAAGGAAAAGCATTATATATCGGTCTTTCAAAATATCCGGCTAAAGAGGCCGAGAAAGCGTATGAAATCCTTGCAGAACAACACGTTCCCTGTTTGGTTTATCAGGATAAATACAATATGTTCCATCGTTTCCCGGAAGAAGAACATTTCGACCTCAACGAAGAACAAGGAGTCGGATTTGTCGCTTTTTCTCCTTTGGCACAAGGATTACTTACCGATAAATACCTGAATGGAATCCCCGAAAATTCGCGGGCTGCCAACGTACACGGTTTCTTGAAAAAAGAAGACGTTACAATTGAAATAATCAACAAAGTAGAAGAACTGAACCAAATTGCTAAAAAAAGAGGTCAAACTTTGGCTGAAATGGCTTTAGCATGGGTGTTGAATCACAAAGGAGTAACCTCGGTAATTGTAGGAACAAGTTCTGTCGGTCAACTCGACGATAATTTGGGTGTATTGAAAAATTCATCATTTACCGAAGAGGAATTACATGATATAAGTAAAATCATTTGAAATGTTTAGAAAACTATTGCTTTTTAGTGTTTTGTGTTGCTTAGGTATGAGTTGCGAGCAAAATATTACATCGACAATTCCTAATGCTCCGGTAAGATTCACAATAAATTTGGATAGTAGCAGAGACAAGGAATTAAACGCTCCTCTTTCGTTTTTAGAATATCCTTTGCCTCCGTTTTTAGAAGAAGAAAGATTTGGGTATGGCGGTGTGTTGGTTGTCAACGGGTATGGAGATGCAATCAATTCGATTAACTTGTTTGCATACGATTTGGCTTGTCCGAATGAAGCTCAGTCGAATGTAAAAATTAAACCCGACCCTGATAAAACCGGATTTGCAACCTGTCCTAAATGTGGAGCAGTATACTACATTGCAACCGGAGGAGCACCTCTGTCGGGCTCGAAATTTTGGCTCAGGCGATACAATGTTACATCTGTGCAGGGAAGCGAAAGAAGATTCCGGGTTACTAATTAGCTTTTTGTGAACAGTGAACGGTGAACAAAACTTCATTCACTGTTCACTGTTCACCGTTCACTGTTCACAACAAGAAAAATATTGAAACGACACTACTAAACGCAATGCCGTATCAGCGGTAATGCGTCGACTACCGTTAATGATACTTGAAATTCGTGTTTGCGGAATGTCTAATTCCTTAGCAAGACGATATTGCGAAATATCCATTGGAATTAAAAAAGGCTATCTCAAAAATTTTACTTTTTGAAATAGCCTCGTTTTCAATGATATATAACAAAAGCTTAGCTTAGCAGCAGTGCATTTGTTATTAATCGTACTACATTACCACTTTTGCTGTTCTCGCACCTGTTTTCACGATATACATTCCTTGCGCTTTCAACGGTATATTCGCTTGTTCGTTGATAGCAATACCACGATGCACCAATATTCCACTTACGCTGTATATGCTTACCAATTCACCCGGTGTTAGTCCGGTTATATGCAACGAGCCGTTGTCTGCCCAAGCACGGAGCTGGGCTGCTTTCACGTCGGTAATTGCAAGGGGGTCGTTCACCGTTATATCGAAATCCTGCGTGTAGGGTGTACCGACAGCCGCACCATCTGTGATTGTCGCCCTGATGGTAACGATTCCTGCAGACGTGGTATTAAGCGTATTGCCCGTAATCGTCGCGCCGGTCGTTCCCACGCTTTGTACAGTCCATGTGATTGTCTTATAAATCGCGCTGGATGGAATAACCGTTCCTGAAAGGGTCAGCGGCGTTCCTGCCGTTGCCGTCGTAGGTACGTTCGTGATGCCCGTTACCGCTACAAACCAAGGCTTGGAAGTGATAAGGTAGGCTTTCATAAAGTTGAGTTCTTCCCAGCCGTAGCTGTAATAACCGACAAGAATCCTGCCTCTTGTTTTCATGTTTTGCAGAGCTTGGTATACATTAGTTCCTTGAGTAAATACTAATTTCTCAAAATCGAACACGAGTGCTCCAAACGGTCCTTCTTCGGGTTTAAAAACACCATTTGCTCCGTTTAACAGTGGTTCCGCTTGAGACCAATCAAGTGATTCGGTCATTAAATTAATCTGTATAGTTCGAGTAGCACTGTTACTGGGCGGCCCGGCAAGTTCCATCACAAGATGAGTGGCTATTTTAAGAACATCAACCGGTAAATCTTTGCCCTCCAATCCGCTATCACTGCATATATGGCCTGTCGTTGACCAGCCGCGCTGTCTGTTAACCGCTCCGGCTGTAGTTGTAGGTACAAAAGGCAACGGGAATATATTCGGATCATAAGTTATAACAGGCGGTTCCATGTTTCCGGTACGTTCAAGAATAAGGATGTCGACATCCGGTCCTGCCGGGTAATTGGTACCGGTGGCGGAGCCGTCTACTCCCATACCCGCATTGACGAAGAATAACTCTATAACAAAATTGCCTTCAGGGAGGTAAAATTCTTTGTCTCCTTCGATGCTGCCGGCGTTATTCCAATCTTCATCCACAAGCGGAGTGTTTGCCGGAATAGCGAAAGTGCTAAGAATGTTTTGCTTGATATCCCTGAGCACGACTTTCTGTATAGACGATGTGCTGCTGTTGGTTGCACCCAATGTAGCTTTGTAAGAACCCGCTTCTTCCACATTCAACTCATAACGTATCCACTCGCCTATATGCGTTTTTGTAATGTGAGCTTGGTTGTGTCCGCGCCCGCCATCAATGTTAGCCGGTCCGAATCTTTCTTCAGAGCGCATGGCTTCGTTAGTGTCTTTAGCATAAATTTGTTTTGTGAAGTGAGCGTTATAATGTTCTTTATCGTCTGCTCCATAGAAGAATACCTCGTCGGCACGCATCCAATCAATCAAATCAATAGTATACGGTTCATCAGCTTTTATATCATGTTCAAAGATAAAAGGACAAGGGATATTACTTACAGTGCTTAAGAACCATGTATAAATATCATCCAAATCGGAGAGCGCTTTGTCAATGTCAGCTTGAGTGGCAAGCCGCAAGTCATAGACAATCACTGCCGCATCCAAAAACGCCTGTACTTTGGCTTTTGAGCCGAATTCGTACTGACCTTCCCATTTACCTTCGGAAGATATGGAGAGTTTTGCCGTAACCGTTTCAATCAAGCTGCCAAGCGCAGTTTTATCGGTACCCGGGTTGAGTGCGTAATATGCATCATACAATGCGATATACATAGAATGAATAGTTGCTGCCGATGATGCACCCGTGATAGCTTCCGCTTCGGTGATTTTCTGTTGGAATGCATCCCAACTCACTTGCGTGATGTTTTCTCTCGGAACAGATTTCATGCCCGGAATCAAGCTTGTCAAATCGGCGAAGTCTGCCGTCTTTTTGAGCGTGATTGCGTCAATTAGCAAGTCGTCTTCTGCACGATAAGTGGAGAATGTAAGGTTTCCACCATCAATAGTCATAACCGAATATTGGGCTTTGTTGTCTTGCACGTGTCCGTAAGCAATCCATGGCTGTTTTTCCAAAGCATAAAACTTTGCAGTCGCTCCCGATAAAGCCATATATTGTATGCCTTTGGGCTGTATGAAAGTGCCGGGATTCGGATTGGTTGCGTTGGTTTCATTTATGTCGAGAACTGTGGGCATTTGATATTTCACAATCTCATTGTCCTGCATAAAACGTGAACGCGCATAGACATGGTCATGTCCGTTGATGGCTAAGTTAATGCCATATTTATCGAGGAAAGGTCCCCATGTATCCTGCATATTGTATGAATCGGAGTATCCTTTAGGGCTGGCATGTGCACCGCCACCGTAAATGTCATGGTGGAACAGGGCTATTTTCCATGTAGCATCGGGATAAGATGCAATGGCTTGCGCCATAAATTCCTCGTGTATTGTGGTCTTCGTAATTTGGGAGTTGATGGATATGTATAGCGTATTGCCGTATTTGAAATAATAGTTGCCACCGGAGCGGAGTCGAGTAGGATCAGCTTCGGTATCTTTCAAATCATTATGATTGGGCCAGTTGTAAAGTTTATCCATAAATCCGTCCTCAGGCGCAGTCGTCCTTAAGTCAATAGCGTCGTGGTTACCAATAGTAACTGCAACAGGGAGACTCTTAAGTTCCGGCGGAGATAGATAATCATTTAACTCGTTTATGTCATTGGAGTAGTTGGTCTGGTCGCCGGCGCTAAGCAGGAAAGCAGGACCGCCACCGGTTTTCTGTGCTTGAGCGATTGCAGCAGGAACCGTTTTAGCCCATTGGCCTTTGTCGCCTGAACTACCGATTTGCGGGTCTCCAACCGCTACAACAGAATACTTGCTATCCGCGTCGTATGTTTTGAAGGTATAGCTTCTGCTCCAGTTATCTTCGTCGCCATCACCCACGCGGTAGGTATATGTCGTATTCTTCGCAAGTCCGGTTACCGTAACCTTGTTGGTGTCAAAACCGTGTACACCGGTGTCGTTTACGCCGTTGAATTCCTGTATACCCGGAGTTCCCGGCATGAGCTGGAGTATTGCTGTATTAGTTGTGCCTGCCTCGGTGAACCATGCGAAGTTTATCTCCGATGCGTTAACTCCGGGAGTAAGCGTGATGTGGGTGCAAAATTGAGACGGTTCGGGTATATCCAATGTTATTTTTTCAAAAATTTCGAATTCTTTTGCGAGGTTAACACCGTTTACGCCATTTCTTGCGTCGCCACCCCTTTGATTGGTCGCTATAATAAAGTCATTGCTCGGTACCGGTTGGTTAGTGGCAATAATAACATAAATTGCAGTCGCGTATGTATTTGTGCCTGCATCGTAGAGCAGGTTTTGCGGGATGTTGATTTCCGAATAAGCATCGCCGGAGGCGATAGCGGGCGAAATCACGACTTTGCCGGCAGTCATATTAGCCTGTGTGGCAAAAGAATAATCTTCTATAACGCTAATGTCTCCCGATAAGTTCGTCCATGCTAAAATTCGCCTACTGGTATTGTATGCAACTCTGAACGGAAATTTCAAAACGCCGCCTTTTGTGGGCAGATTATCCTTGTCGAAAGTGATCTTATCAAGTTTAAGTACATGACCGGAGGTGGGTGCGGTAGTAGAGGCTCCGCCGGGGCTGCCCATGTAGCTTACATTCGTGTCTTCACCGGCAGGGAAAGTTTTCCATTCAAGACCGCCGACAGGTTTGAGGCCGGTGGTTACGGATAATACTATGTTATCAAGGCGATTGAATTCATTATTCGATCCGCCTCCCCTTTGGTTTCCAAGCACATCGTATGCTTGTCCGCCGGCATCCGTGGTTATAAGAATATAAATTGTAGTTG
>Ga0209628_10000489_pt1 | contig 24322 bp, 20 predicted proteins | sample TergutCu122P4_FD_187285 | JGI IMG/M metagenome (GOLD analysis project Ga0209628, IMG submission 187285) | Cubitermes ugandensis P4 segment gut microbial communities from Kakamega Forest, Kenya - Cu122 P4 (SPAdes) (version 2) | ecosystem: Host-associated > Arthropoda: Insects > Digestive system...
TCTTCAAATCGCATCTTCCGTATCTCCTGTAGCAACTCTGCCCGCCTCATCCCGCACCTCCTTGGGCACAGAATGAAACCGGACAGATCATTTGCTACAAGAACGGACAGATTACTTGTTCCCTACACTGTGAGTTTGGGTATCTTGACAAACGCGCCCTTGGTTGGTCTAATCAAAAATTAGACCTTTTTCAGGTAAGCAGGATCATGAAACGCACTTTTCAACCCTCTGTTGTTCGTCGCAAGCGTACGCACGGCTTTCGTGTCCGCATGAAGACTCGTGGCGGCCGTGCAGTCATTCGCGCCCGTCGCGCCAAGGGGCGGCATCGCCTTGCCGTTTGAAGTCATGGGGCAGGCGCGGCAGCGTTTTTGCCGCGCTTACCGATTGCTGAAAACGGATGAATTTTCATCCGTTTTTGCTTTTCGGCGCTCACTTCGTGGCCGTTTCTATACGTTGTACTATCGCCCAACCGAGTTGGAGACAGCCCGGCTGGGCGTAACGGTGGCCAAGAAGCTGGTCAGGCGGGCCAATGGGCGAAATCTGATCAAGCGCATTGTGCGCGAGGTTTTTCGGCGGCAGCGTGAAAGCCTGCCATCCTGTGATCTGATCATTCGCCTGCACGCGCCGGTGGGGGCTGCTCGCCGCGTGGAACTCAACATGGATGTCAGGCAGTTGTTGGATCGTCTTCCCGGTAGCCGGAAGCGTATCGCTGCCGATATCTGCGCCAGAGAAGCCTGAACACGGATTGTCCCGCGTTTTGTTGAGACGCGGCCCGCTATTCACGGGTATCATTACTCGTTTTGTGCGCCTCTAACGCGCTTTTTTGTTCTCCTCCTTTGCAAGACTCCTTTCTCCGATGGATCAACGCCGCTTTATTCCACTCGTCATTTTTGTCCTGTCGCTCATGATGCTGTGGACAAACTGGGGCAAGTACAACCAGCCCGCTGCGACAACGCAGCCGGTTCCTTCCTCGATTTCCACGCCAGAGGCCCCTGTCCCCGATGATTCGGTGCCGACTCCCGCTCGCGCCGTCCCGCTTCCGGCGGCAACCCCGGCGCCAATCGCTGTGCCACGAGTCAGGGTGGAAACAGATGTGATGCGCGCGGAGATTTCCGCTGAGGGCGGCAATATCGTTCGTCTCGAACTCGTGAAGCATCGTTCTTCCGAAAATCCGGAAAATGGCTATGTCATTTTAGATGACGGTGCAGCACACATGTTTGAGGCCGGGTCCGGCCTGCTTGGCGTGAATCTTCCCAATCACCGCACTCTGTTTGAATTGCCTGACGGCGATCAGGCGCTGGCCGAAGGGCAGGACAAGCTGGTGTTGAGATTGAAGGCGCCCACTGTCGATCATGTGTCAGTGACCAAGGTGATGACCTTCACCCGCGGCAGCTATCTGGTTGACGTTGCCTATGAAATTCATAATGAAAGCGCCGATCCGCTGACTGCGCAGGCCTACTTTCAGTTCCTGCGTGACGGTAAGCCCACTGAAAAATCTGGCGGGGGGTTATTCGGGGGCATACAGACTTTTACCGGCCCGGCCTTTTATACCGATGAGGCCAAGTTCCAGAAAGTGTCTTTCAGTGACATCGACAACGGAAAGGCCAAATTTGCCCCCTCTGCCGATAATGGTTGGGTAGCGATCGTTCAGCATTATTTTGTCAGCGCCTGGCTGCCGCCGCAGGGGATCAATCGGGAGTACCGCACCAAGAAGACGAATATCGGTCTCTACACGGCGGGCGCGGTTCTCGCGCCGATCACCATCGAACCTGGCGCGACGGCACAGGTTGAGGCGCGTCTCTACGTTGGCCCGCAAGACCAGAACAAGCTCGAAGAAATTGCGCCCGGTCTCAAGCTGGTGGTCGATTATGGGGTGCTGACGATCATTGCAGCGCCGCTCTTCTGGCTGCTCTCGAAGCTGTATTTGCTTACCGGCAACTGGGGGTGGGCCATCATCTTCGTGACGATCATCGTCAAGGCGATCTTTTTCCCGCTTTCGGCGGCAAGCTACAAGTCGATGGCCAAGATGCGCGTACTCGCGCCTCGCATGCAGCGATTGAAGGAACTGTACGGCGACGACAAGGCCAAGATGCAGCAGGAGATGATGAGTCTTTACCGTACCGAGAAAATCAATCCGCTTGGGGGGTGTCTGCCGATTCTTGTGCAGATTCCGGTGTTCATCGCCCTCTACTGGGTGTTGCTGGGCAGTGTTGAAATGCGGCAAGCGCCGTGGCTTGGCTGGATACAGGATTTGTCGGCGCGCGATCCTTATTTCATCCTGCCGATCATCATGGGGATTTCCATGCTGGCCCAGACCAAACTGAATCCAAGCCCGCCAGACCCCATGCAGGCCAAGATCATGATGGCGATGCCGATCGTCTTCACTTTCATGTTCTTGTGGTTCCCTTCCGGGTTGGTGCTTTACTGGGTGGTCAACAACCTTCTTTCCATTGCCCAGCAGTGGCAGATTACGCGAATGACCGAACGTGGCGGCAAAAAAGCCGCCAACGATCCAAAAATCTGATTTCCGATGAACACATGAAGCCGCCGTGGGTGTTTCCCTCTGGCGGCTTTTTTTTGAACACGCGGCGCGCGCAATCTCAAAATCGCATGCCTGACTCGTCCATGGCAGGCTGTGCACAGCCCGCCCGCTCGGGCAGCGCAGAGCAGTGCTCTGCGAAACCCTGCCCTCGCCCCCGCAAGCGGGGGAAGGAGCTTGCGTGGGGCAACCTTATGGTAAATTCCTATTCAGATATTCAGACAGAGCCGCAGAGACTTTCTTCATGAACAAGCGTTTTTATTCCATTCCTGCTTTGTGGATGCTTTGCCTTGTCGTCCTGCTTACCGGGTGTGGCAGAGAACTGCAACAGCGGCAGGCTTTTACGAGCTTCCTGCAAAAAGAAGTGATTCCGCGCAATAGCGGCATCCTCATTCCAACCAAGGCGATGCGCAAAAAATTCGGCATTTATGCGATGCACTATGATCTCATCGTCGAATACAACAAGGCCGTGCTTGAAAAGGTGGGCAGACCCCTGGAAAAATTGCAGCGTGAGTACCAGGATGCCGTGAAGCCCGAGGCAACGGTGGCCGAACGCCGTAAGGCCATCATCAAATATCAGGGAGCGCTTCACGCGATTGAAACGGCGCTTGACAAGGAGCTTGCCTGGGCCGAGTCGGAAATAGCAAAGTTGGACCAGCCGGATGAATTGAGAAAGGTTTATACCTTGGCGGTTGAAAAACATATACGCATTCCAGCCAAGGCCCTCAAAGCCATGATTCCCGCAACCGAGGAGATGATGAACAAGAACCTGGATTTGCTGGATTACATCACCGCCAACAGGGGCAAGGTCGAAATCAAGGATGGCATGATTCAGGTTGACAGGAACAAGGATAGGGATCAGTCGACCCTTATTCGTCTCAATGAGATGCAGGCGGAAATTCTCAGAATGGCCAATGCGATCCAGATGCAGCATAGCGAATTTACACGGCAGTCGGTCGGCAAATGAATGAACACGCGCTGAAACACAGAGATGTTTCACGTGAAACATTCCTGTGTTCGAGTTGTTCGAGATCATGAAGCAAGCTGAACATCGGAAGACGAAACAGGCGCTGCTGAAGCCGGATAGTCTGGCTCATGCCTTGTTTCATGCGGCGAAACTGGTTGCGGCTGTACAGGAAGGGGCAAGCCTCACCGGATGCTATGAGCGGTTACTGCGTGAAAACCCCGGTTGGGATGATGGCGTTCGCGGCGCGATTCGCGATCTGACCTGGGGTTCGCTACGTGATTATGGGCGCGGGGATGCCACGCTTCGCCATTTTCTTGTCAAACCGCTTCCCGTCTCTATTCATGCTCTGCTGTTGGTTGCAGTCTATCGTTTCGAGCAACGGCCGGAGCTGGCGCATACTCTGGTCAATCAGGCGGTGGATGCGGCGGCGCATCTGGCGGCGGGTCTCAAGGGAGTCGTCAATGGCGTGCTGCGTAACGTTGTGCGCCAGAAAGCCAATATCGGGATATGGCGCAATGAGGATATTGAGGCCCGTTACGCTTATCCCGCATGGTGGATCGAGCGGGTTCAGCGTGCAGTTGGGAACGATTGGGAATCGGTTCTTGAAGCGGGGAATCTGCATCCGCCGATGAGTTTACGGGTCAACCGCCGTCGCGCCACGGTGGAAGGTTATCTGTCCGAACTGACCGAAGCAGGAATTGAGGCGAGAAGACTCGATAACGATGCCCTGCTTTTGGCACATCCCCTGCCGGTATCAAAATTGCCGGGTTTTGCCGAGGGCAGGGTTTCGGTGCAGGATGCTGGCGCGCAATGGGCCGCACCGTGGTTGTGCGCGCGGGATGGTGATAGGGTGCTCGATGCCTGTGCCGCGCCCGGCGGCAAGAGTGCACATTTGCTGGAACTCGCCGATATCGAACTCACTGCGCTGGAACTCGATCCCGGGCGGGCTGAGCAGATGATCAACAATTTTTCCAGACTTGGCCTGTCCGCCAGGGTGGTGGTTGCCGATTGCTGTGCGCTAAACTCCTGGTGGGATGGACGACCATTTGACCGTATCCTTGCCGATGTGCCGTGCTCGGCTTCCGGCGTCGTGCGCCGACATCCCGATATCAAGTGGTTACGGCGCAGTAGCGACATTGCTGGATTTGTTGCACAACAGGCCAATATCATTGATACACTTTGGCAGACCCTGGCCGATGGTGGCACAATGCTCTATGTCACATGCTCGGTTTTTGACGACGAAAACCGCCGTCAAATCGAGCATTTTCTTGCGCGTCACCCGGATGCCGAACTTTTCATGCCACAAGCTTGCCGGATACATCCCCTGTTACCGACGACCGACCATGACGGATTTTTCTACGCTTGCCTGCGCAAAGGGCCTGATTGAGGCTCTGCGGCGCTTGCTGCTGTTTGTCGCGTTCCTGGCGTTTGCGTCGGTTCCTGCGCAGGCCGGTGATGCTCGCATCACCTATGCCAGGATCGCTTTGTCCGAAGAAGGCTATGTGCTCAACGCGGATTTCAGCTTCGATCTCAATCAGAAGCTGATTGATGCCCTGGCGCATGGCGTGGCGCTGCACTTCGTTGCCGAACTGCGGATCGAACGTCCGCGCTGGTACTGGTTCAACAGGCTGATCGTTCAGCGCCGACTCGAGTATCGTCTTGCCTACCATGCGATGACCCGCAGTTACCGGCTCAATATCGGAAGTCTGCACAGGAATTTCGACTCGCTGGCAGAAGCCCTGCACTCGATGGAACGCATTCGCAGTTTATATGTGGCGCCTTCCGATGCGTTCAATGCAGACGATAAATATGAAGTGACCTTGCGTTTCTTCCATGATACCACCCTGCTTCCCAAGCCTTTTCAGCTCTCTGCCCTGGCGAATGGAAAATGGGATCTCGGCACGGGCTGGAGGAAGTGGCATTTCACGACCGAAATGGCAGACTCTGAAAATGGAATGGCAATGCCAGCAGAACCGACAGATCCGGACGAGATGCCAGAAGAAGCAATACCGGAAGCGATGATTGCAGAATGAAAAACATCGCGGTTGCCATTGCCGCCATTCTGGCGGCCATTTCACTCTATCTGCTGGCCTCGGCCAGCGCCAATGCCGGATTGTTCAGCGGCTCCTACCGTTATTTGCTCGCGGTCAACGGGGTCATTACGGTGACGTTGGCGGCAATGGTCGTCTATCAGCTCATCCGTCTGTGGCGTGAATATCGTAACCAACGTTTCGGTTCGCGGCTCAAATACCGAATGGTTATGATGTTTGCGTTGATGGCGCTTTTCCCGGGCGTAGTGGTGTACGCGGTATCGCTCCAGTTCGTCGTGTACAGCATTGAATCCTGGTTTGACGTGCGGGTCGATTCCGCCCTCAAAGGCGGTCTTGCTCTCGGCCAGAGCGCGCTCGACTACCTCGTCGAGCAACTCAAGGACAAAGCTGCGGTCATGGCCCTGGATATTGAACATGCGCCGAGCGCAGTCCCCATGATGAATGCGGGGACGAATGGGGCAAGCCTTCATGGAAGCAAAAGTTCCTCCATACCGTATCGAGGCATCTCCAGCCTTCAGACCGAGGCGACACAAAATCAGGTGAACATCTCGGTGGCCCAGATCAATCGTCTGCGTGAATGGGCCGGAGTCAGCAGCGTTACCGTCTTTGGCACGAATGGTCAGGTTCTGGTCAGTGCAACGGACGGTGATACTGCCCGTCTGTTTCCGGATACGATTCAACCCCATGAATTGCGCCGTGCCTTTCAGGAGCGTGGCCCGAGCGTGAAAAAAGAGGAAACCCCCGACGGTCAGTTGGTCATCCGTGTTTTGATCCCGCTCGAAGGCAGCGGCCTTGCCAAGGCATCCCGCTTGCTGCAATTGACCCAACCCGTTCCGGAGAGTTTCAGCCAACACGCCGAGGCCGTGCAGGCTGCCTATCGTGATTATCAGGAACAGAATCTGGCGCGTTCCGATCTGAAGTTTCTCTATTCGTTGACCCTGACCCTGACCCTGTTGACGGCGCTGCTCGCTGTCATTGCCGTCGCTTTTATTCTTGCCCGGCGGCTTTCCGCGCCGCTGCGCATTCTTGCAGAAGGGACCGAGGCCGTTGCCCAGGGCGACTTCAGCCCGCGCCGGGCCTTACCCGCCAAGGACGAACTGGGGATACTGACCCATTCCTTCAATCAGATGACCCGGCAGCTTGAAGAAGCGCGCGCGCTAGCCGAGAACAGCCGGATCGAAGTCGAATCCGCCCGCGCCTATCTCGAAAGCGTGCTGACGCACCTGTCTGCCGGAGTCCTCGTCTTCAGCGCAGAGGGCAAGCTGCGCGCCGCCAATCGTGGCGCGCTCGATATTCTTGCCGACGAGCTCAGCAGTTTCGAGGATTTTACGTTGGCTGACTGGCCACGGCACATGGTACTGCGTGATGCGCTCCTTGAAGGCTTTGCCGCCCATGAAGGGGACTGGCAAACCGAGCTGGAAATTCCGCGTTCCGACAGCCCTCCAATGACCTTGCTGATACACGGTTCGCGTCTGCCTGAAGGCACCGGAGGGGGGCTGGTCGTGGTGTTCGATGACATTACCCGCTTGATCGAAGCGCAGCGCACGGCGGCCTGGGCCGAAGTCGCCCGTCGGCTGGCGCATGAAATCAAGAACCCGCTGACCCCGATTCAACTCTCCGCCGAGCGGTTGGCCCTCAAGCTTTCTCCCGGGCTCGATGACGTAAATCGGCAAATGCTCGAACGCTCGACCCAGACCATCGTGAATCAGGTAGAAGCCGTCAAGAATCTGATCAACGCTTTTCGGGATTACGCGCGCCTACCTGCGCCCACGCTTGCGCCGCTCGATCTTGGTGAACTTATCCGCGAAATCCTTATACTTTACGAAAGCTCTCCAGCGAAAATCCTTTTACAAATTCCTATTGATTTACCCCAGGTGATGGGAGATGCTTCTCAGATTCGCCAGATCGTTCACAATATGTTGCAAAATGCGCTGGACGCATTGGCGGATCGAGACAATGCTGAGATCGTTCTTGCGGCACACGGCGAAGGCGATTGGGTGCTGCTGTCATGCCAGGACAACGGGCCGGGGTTCCCGGCGGAAGTGTTGGCGCATGCATTTGAACCTTATTTTACGACCAAGGCAAAAGGAACCGGGTTGGGTTTGGCAATGATCAAAAAAATTGTTACTGAACACGGCGGCGAGGTAAAAATCGCCAATCGTGAGGGCAGTGGCGCAAGGTTGCGCATCCGTTTGCGCACGGTCATGACGGACGGTAAACACTGAAGATGGCAAAGATACTCATTGTTGACGACGAAATCGGCATCCGCGAATTACTCTCCGAGATACTTCGCGACGAAGGACATGATGTCGTTCTGGCCGAAGATGCCGCCGCCGCGCGGGCAGTGCGCAACGCATCCTGTCCGGATATGGTCTTGCTCGACATCTGGATGCCGGATACCGATGGCATTACCCTGCTCAAGGAATGGGCGGCAGCCGGACAATTGACCATGCCGGTGGTGATGATGTCCGGGCATGGCACGATCGACACCGCAGTGGAAGCGACCCGCATTGGCGCAATCGACTATCTCGAAAAGCCCATTGCGCTGCAAAAGCTTCTTTCAGCAGTCAAGCGCGGCCTGCAACGCCAGGCAGCCGTACCTGTACCCGTGTCGCTGACCCTGGCGGCCTTTCCGGATTCCATTCCCCTGCGCGACCTGTATCGCCGCCTGCGTCAGGTCGCCGGACAGTTGAGGCTGGTTCTGCTTCAATCCGGGCCGGATCATCTGGCCGAACTCATCGCCCGCAGCCTGCAAGCGCCAGGCACGCCTTGGCTCGATCTCGGCACGATCGACGGTGTATTTGAACCAGCGCGATTGGCCACGCTTCAAGGGGGGCAGCTTTACCTCTCTTCGCTGGAACGGCTGTCGCGTTCCCAGCAAAGGAGTCTCGCCTCCATTATCGACCGCCTCGAACGATATGACCTCCGGTTGCTCGTTGTCAGCGGTTCAAACCGTGATGAGTTGTTGGCCGCCGGATGGGATGCGGCCCTGGTCGAGCGCCTTTTCTCCCATGTGTTGATGGGCGTGCCAACGCTTGCCGATATTCGCGACGATTTGCCCGAACTGGCTTGCCGCGTCCTGCGCCATCTCGTCGATACCAAGGAAGTGCCGCTGCGCCGTTTTTCGCCTGCTACCCTGTCCCAATTGCGCCGACGCGAATGGCATGGCGGTTATAGCGAGTTGTATAACACGATCCGCACTCTGGCGCAGACGTCGACGGAAGAAGAAATCAATCTGCCTGAAAGCGGTTTGCCCGTTTCGGACTCCCAGATCAGCCCGATTTCGTTCGATCTGCCTCTACGCGAAGCGCGCGAGGCGTTCGAGCGCATGTATTTTGAACATCACCTGCGACTGGAGCGGGGCAACATCACCAGGCTGGCGCAAAAAACCGGACTCGAACGCACCCATCTTTACCGCAAGCTCCGGCAACTCGGGCTGCACGGCGGACGGCAACACGAAGAGAGCTGAGGTTGCTGCGAACGGGGTAATGGCTGTCTGTTGCGGAGCAGCATCTTGTTTTCTTCCTTGCCTGCGAAACGCGTAAAATCAATTATCTTTGTTTTATGCGAAGGCTCCGGTGAATATCATCATTCTTGGCGCTGGGCAGGTTGGTGCATCCGTCGCGGAGGGACTGGTTTCCGAGTCCAATGACATCACCCTCGTCGATACTGACGCGGAAAGCCTGGCTGAACTGCACAATCGTTTCGAGGTGCGTACCGTGTGCGGCAATGCCGCCTCCCCATCGGTGTTGCGCGAGGCAGGCGCCGATAATGCCGACCTCCTGATTGCCGTGACTCAGTCCGACCAGACGAATCTGTGCGCCTGCAAGGTTGCCCGAACCCTTTTCAACCTGCCGACCCGTATCGCCCGGCTGCGCTCGGCCGATTACGCCGACTGCCCGGAATTGCTCGACAGCAGCAATTTTGCGGTGGATTACTCGATCTGTCCGGAACAGATCGTCACTGACTACATTCGTCGCCTGATTGATTTTCCGGGGGCGTTACAGGTGAATGATTTTGTCGGCGGGCGGGTCAACCTCGTCAGTGTCGTCGCGCGTGAAGGCGGCCCATTGATCGGACGCCCGATGCCCGCCCTGCGTGTTCAACTGTTTCAACTGGATGCACGTATTGTGGCCATTTATCGCGCGGGTCATCCTGTGACGCTCTCTGACGAGAGCGTCATCATGCCGGGCGATGAAGTTTTTTGTCTTTTTGCGGCGCGCCACGCCCGCGCGGTCATGCAGAGTCTGCGCGGGGCTGCCCCGCCCATACGGAGGATCATGATTGCCGGGGGCGGCAATATCGGCTTGCGTCTGGGGGCTTCGCTCGACAGCGGTTTCAACGTCAAGCTCATCGAAATTGATGCTCACCGCGCCGAGGAACTGGCTGTTAGCCTGCATGACACATTGGTTCTGCACGGAAACGTGACCGACGAAAAACTGCTCGAAAACGAGGGAATCGACGAAACCGACCTGTTCGTTGCGCTCACCAGTGATGAAGAAGACAACATCATGTCGGCCACGCTTGCCAAGCGCATGGGGGCGCGCTATACGCTGGCGCTCATCAACCGCAAGAGTTACGTTGGCCTGGTCGAAGGGGGTTTGATCGACATCGTCATCTCGCCCGCGCAGGCTTCCATCGGCGTGATGCTGACCCATGTGCGCCGGGGGGATGTCGTGGCCGTGCACAGTCTGCGGCGCGGCACGGCGGAGGCGCTCGAAATCGTCACGCATGGGCAACGCGGCAATTCCAGGGTGGTCGGCCGCACCATCGGTGAGATTCCCCTTCCCGAAGGCGTTACGATCAACGCCATCGTGCGTGAAACGCCCGGCGCAAGCCACAAGGTGCTCATTCCGGATCATGAAACGGTGATCGAAAGCGGGGACCATGTCATTGTGTTCTGTCCGCACAAGAATCTGGTGAAAAAAATCGAAAAACTGTTCCAGGTCGGCTTTGCCTTTCTGTAAATGTTGCGCATTCCGTTTCGCGCCTATGCCGCGCCACTCAACGCTCTTGGCCTGATCATCGCCATTTTCGGGCTACTGATGCTGTTTCCGCTCTTGGTGTCGGAATACATGGGGGACGCCGCTGCCAGAGCCTTCGATCTGGCCTTTCTCGTGACCTTCTTCAGCGGAGTAACGCTCTTTGCCCTGACCTTCCGTTACCGCCGCGATCTGAGAGTGCATGACGGGTTTTTTCTTGTTGCGTCAACCTGGCTGGTTCTGCCTGTGTTCGGCGCCTTGCCGCTCACGGCGCATCTACCCGCGCTTGGCATCATCGAAGCCTATTTCGAGGCCGCTTCCGGGTTGACCGCTACCGGCGCAACCGTGCTGACTGGCATTGATGATCTGCCAATGTCGATCAATTTGTGGCGCACCTTCCTGCATTGGATCGGCGGCATGGGGATCATCGTCCTGGTGGTGGCCATCCTGCCGCTGCTCGGCATCGGCGGACGGCAGCTTTTCAAGGCCGAAACCCCCACGCCGATGAAGGAAAGCAGTCTCACTCCCCGTATTGCTGAAACCGCCAAAGGATTATGGGGCACTTACATCCTGCTGACCATAGGATGCGGTCTTGCGCTACGGCTGGCGGGGTTGAGCGGATGGGACGCACTCATCATGACTTTCTCGATCACGGGACTGGGCGGTTTTTCCAACCATGATGCCTCGCTGGCCTGGTACGACAGTGGCGCAGTCGAAGCGGTGGTCATGGTTTTCGCGCTTGCCTCGGCATTGAACTTTGCGACTCATTACCTCTCGTTCTCGCGGCGCTCGTTTTCACCCTACCGGCGCGACCCGGAAATTCCGTTTTTCTTTGGGGCGCTGATAGGCAGCGTCATTCTGCTGGTGGCGTACCTGATGCACAGTGGTAACGAAGGCGGGTTTTTCACCACTCTGCGGCATGTCAGTTTTCATGTGGTTTCGATGTCGACCTCGCTCGGGCTTACTACGGTCGACTTCACCCAATGGCCGGTGTTCACGCAGCTCTGGCTGCTTTTCCTTGGCAGTTTCGTAGCCTGTTCGGGTTCGGCGGGCGGCGGCATCAAAATGATGCGCGCAATCATTCTCTACAAGCAGGTATGGCGCGAATTCATCCGCTCACTGCATCCCAACGCCGTGCGTCCGGTGCGGCTTTCCGGTCAGCCCGTAGGGGAAGGCGTACTGCATGCGGTGCTTGGTTTCAGTTTCATGTACATGATCAGCATTGCCGCGCTGACCCTGTTGATGACGGCAAGCGGCCTGGAACTCGTCACCGCCTTTTCAGCCGTCGTCACCTGCCTCAACAACACGGGGCCCGGCCTTGGCGCGATCGGCCCCTCTTCCACCTTTCAGAGCCTGAGCGATTTTCAGACGGCCGTGCTCGCCTTCACAATGATTCTGGGGCGGCTGGAAATCTTTACGCTACTCGTGGTGTTTACGCCGGCATTCTGGCGGCGGTGAGGTTTTCCGGGATCAGGAACGAGGCGGCACGGGATCATGACCGCCGGGATGCCACGGGTGGCAGCGCAGGATGCGCGTGAGCGCCAGCCGACATCCCCTGAAAAGGCCATGTACGGCAAGGGCTTCGAGCGCGTATTCGGAACAGGTTGGGTAAAACCGGCAGCGCGGCCCCAGCAGCGGGCTGATGCCCAACTGGTAGCCGCGGATCAGGAGGCGGAGAAGGCCCTGAAGCAGGCGGCTCACCGGCCTCAGCCGCCGTGCATCTTTTTGAGCTTTTCGCGGCGCTCCTGCGCTTCGATCGACAGAGTGGCAGTGGGACGGGCGAGCAGGCGGGCGATGCCGATGGGCTCTCCCGTCTCTTCGCAATAGCCGTAGTCGCCGGAGTCGATGCGCAAAATGGCTTCCTCGATTTTTTTCAGCATCTTGCGCTCGCGGTCCCGCACCCGCAGTTCCAGGGTGTGCTCTTCTTCCACGCTGGCCCGGTCGGAAGGGTCAGGGGTGGATTCGTTGTCCTGTAAGTGGGTGGTGGTTTCCTGAGCGTTGCTGAGGAGCAGCCTTCTCTCTTCCTGCAGGCGCTGACGAAAAAAATCCAGTTGTCGCGGCGACATGTAATCGGACTCTGCCGCAGCCAGAATTTCTTCTTCGGTCATCAAAGCAAAAGATGTAATGGTTGTACTCATTGTAGTGCTTCCCTCAATCGGTACTATTTTGCCAGCAACCCGTAACCTTACCGTAAAGTACAGATTCTTGCGATAGATACCTGCGAATTAAGGCGCGTTTCGCATCGAAAGCGAACGAAATAGAAACGGCAAATGACGGGAAACCATTTTTTCCCTATCATTTGCCGTTTTTTTGAACGTTTTTGGCTATTTCCAGCCGCCGCCGAGAACCTTGTAGAGCATTACCCGGTTGCTGGCCTCAGCCAGCCGGGTGGCGATCAGTTCCTGTTCGGCTGCGTATTGGGATCGCTGTGCATCGAGCAGGACGAGGTGGCTGTCGAGGCCGCTGCGGTAGCGGGCCTCCGACAGACGATAGCTTTCGTTGGCGGCATTGACGAGTTCTCTGCGGGCATTGAGCTGTTCGGCAAGGGTGGCGCGGTCGGCGAGCGCGTCGGCCACTTCGCGGAAGGCGGACTGGATGGTTTTTTCGTATTGCGCAATCTGGATGTTGCGTTCGATCTTGGCGCGGTCGAGGCTGGCGCGCAGCGCCCCGGCATGAAAGATCGGCATGGTGATCTGGGGCGCAAACGTCCATAGCCGCGTGCCTGAATCGAACAACTCGTTCAGAGTCGGACTGGCTGTGCCTATTCCGGCGGTCAGGGCGATGCGTGGGAAAAATGCGGCTCTGGCCGCGCCGATGTTGGCGTTGGCGGCGCGCAGCATGTATTCCGCCTGCAAGACATCGGGCCGCTTCACCAGAACTTCGGAAGGAATGCCGACGGGCAGGTCGGCAACGGTGGAAAGCGCCCCGGCCAGCGTTTCGGCTTGCAGGTTTCCCGGGATTGGCGCGCCCGCAAGCAGGGCGAGCGCATTGCGATCACGGGCAAGCTGGGCAGTGTAGCGGGCGGTGTCGGCATGGGCGCGTTCCATCGCGGTGCGCGCTTGCGCGAGATCGAGCGCCGAGGCGGCGCCTGCGGCGGAGCTTTTACGGATGAGTTCGACGGATTTTTGCTGGGCCTCAAAGGTGCGCCGTGCGAGTTCGAGCAGTTCACGGTCGGCGGCCAGCGCCAGCCAGACGTTGGCGATTTCGGCGACGAGGCTGATCTGCGCGCTGCGGTGAGCTTCTTCGGTGGCGAGGTAGGTCTCGATCGCCTGATTGTTCAGGCTGCGGATGCGGCCAAAGAAGTCCAGTTCCCAAGAGGCGACGGCGGTGGCGTTGTACTGGCGGGTGATGTAGGCATCGCCGGTTTGGCTGAGGCTTTCCGGAACGCGCTGGGCGTTCTGACCGCCTGCCAGATTGACCGAGGGAACGAGGTCGGCGCGCTGAATGCGGTACATGGCGCGGGCGCGTTCGATGTTGAGCCCGGCAATTCTCAGGTCGCGGTTGTTGGTGAGCGCAAGTTCGATGATCGCGCGCAGCCGGGTGTCGGAGAAGTAGTCGCGCCAGGGCAGTTCGGAGGCAGCCGCGCCTGTTGTTCCTACGCTATCAGGCGTTTCCCACGCGAATGGAACAGGCAACTCGGGACGCTCGTACTTGGGGGCGAGCGTGCACCCGGCGGCAAGAGTGGCCGTCAGCGCGACGCACAGGACACGAAGCGGGGAAATCATGATGCAGCCTCTTTTTCGAAGGAGTGGCTCGCAGCGTGCGAGGGTTTGTCTTTGAAGATGAGTTTGATGGTGACGTAGAACAGGGGAACGAACAAGATGCCGAAGGTGGTGGCGGCGATGGTTCCGCCCAGTACCCCGGTTCCGATGGCGTTCTGGCTGCCTGAACCCGCGCCGGTTGCCTTGGCGAGCGGCCACACGCCAAGCGCGAATGCGAGCGAGGTCATCACGATGGGACGTATCCGCAACCGTGCGGCCGACAGGGCGGCCTCGATCAGTTTTTTGCCGGATTCCACTTCAGCCTTGGCGAATTCGACGATCAGAATTGCGTTTTTCGCCGATAGCCCAATGACGGCAAGCAGGCCCACCTGGAAGTAAACGTCGTTGGAAAGTCCGCGCCCGGTAGCGGCCAGCAGCGCGCCGAGGACGCCGAGCGGAATGATCATGATGACGGCGAAGGGCACTGACCAGCTTTCATAAAGGGCTGCCAGACACAGGAAGACGACGAGCACGGAAAGGGCATAGAGCGCCGGGGCTTGAGCGCCCGACCGGAGTTCTTCAAAGGAGATGCCCGTCCAGGAAAAACCGATGCCTGGCGGGAGCTTTTTGGCGATTTCTTCGACGGCAGCCATTGCTTCACCCGTGGAAAGACCCGGCGCGGCGGCGCCCTGAATCTGAAGCGAAGGTTGGCCGTTGTAGCGTTCCAGCCGGGGGGAGCCGTATGTCCAGCGCGTGGTGGTGAAGGCGGAGAAGGGAACCATGTTGCCCGCGCGATTGCGCACGTACCACTTGTCGAGATCTTCCGGAATCATTCGGGCGGGCGCATCGGCTTGCATGTAAACCTTCTTGATGCGGCCACGATCGAGGAAGTCATTGACGTAGACGCCGCCCCAGGCGGTGGCCAGGGTGTCGTTGATGTCGGCAACGGTGACGCCTAGCGCCCCGGCCTTGGCGTGGTCGATGTCGAGCGCGAATTCCGGGCCGTCTTCCATGCCGTTGGGGCGCACGCTCATGAGGCGTTTATCCTGCATGGCCATTCCGAGGAACTGGTTGCGCGCAGCGACCAGCGCATCGTGGCCGAGGCCGCTGCGATCCTGCAACTGGAGGTCGAACCCGTTGGCCGTGCCCAGTTCCAGCACGGCGGGGGGGATGATGGCAAACACCATCGCTTCGCGGATTTGGGAAAATGCCATATTGGCCCGTCTTGCAAATTGCCAGACGTTTTGTGTGGGTTCCTTGCGTTCATCCCAGTGCTGGAGCCGGATGAACCCCATGCCCATGTTTTGCCCGACGCCCCCGAACCCGAAACCGGCGATGGTAAAGACCGAAGCAATTTTTTCTCTTTCCGGGTCTTGTTCCTGGAAGTGCTTGCGCACCTTTTCGAGCACGTCCAGCGTGCGTTCCTGGGTGGCTCCGGCAGGCAGGGTGATCAGGGTGGGCATCAACCCCTGATCTTCTTCCGGCAGGAAGGAAGTGGGCAGACGATGGAAAAGCAGGGCGAGCACGCCGATGATTGCGGCGTATATCACCAGAAAGACGATCTTGTTACGCAGGATGCCGCCGACGGTCTGCACGTAGCGTTCAGTGCTGCGGGCAAACATCATGTTGAACCAGTGGAAGAAGCCGCCGAACCAGCTTCCTTCGCTGGCTTCGTGGCCCTTTTCCACCGGCTTGAGGAAGGTGGCGCACAGGGCCGGGGAGAGGGTGAGCGCCACCAGCACGGAGAGCGCCATCGCCGAGACGATGGTGATCGAGAACTGCCGGTAGATGACGCCGGTGGAACCGCCGAAAAACGCCATTGGAACGAATACCGCCGAGAGCACCATTGCAATGCCGATCAGGGCGCTGGTGATCTGATCCATCGACTTGCGGGTGGCCTCCTTGGGGGGAAGCCCCTCTTCGCTCATGATGCGCTCGACGTTCTCGACAACGACAATGGCATCATCGACGAGCAGGCCGATAGCGAGCACGAGGCCGAACATGGTCAGCGTATTGATGGAGAACCCGAAGGCGGCCATGACTCCAAAGGTTCCCAGCAACACCACGGGCACGGCAATCGCCGGAATCAGGGTCGCGCGGAAGTTCCCCATGAAGAGATACATCACCAGGATGACGAGGATGATGGCTTCGATCAGGGTTTTGACCACTTCGTTGATCGAGATGCGAATGAAGGGGGTGGTGTCGTAGGGATAGATCGCCTCGATGCCTTCCGGGAAGTAGGGTTCGAGTTCCTTGACCTTGGCTTTGACTGCATCGGCGGTTTTCAGGGCATTGGCTCCGGCGGCAAGCTTGATGCCGATGCCCCCGGAGGGTTTGCCGTTGTTCATGGCGCGGAAGCCGTAGTTTTCCTGCCCGATTTCGGCGCGGGCCACGTCGCGCAGCCGTACTTCGCCGCCGTCCTGCGTACTGCGCAGCAGAATGGCCTCGAACTCTTCGACCGTTTGCAGGCGGCTTTGTGCGGTGATGCTCGCGGTAAAACCCTGTCCGGGCACGTTGGGCATGCCGCCGAGCTGTCCGGCGGAAACCTGGGTGTTCTGAGCCAGCAGCGCGGCGCGCACATCGGCAGGGGTGAGGCGGTATTTGTTGAGCTTGTCCGGGTCGAGCCAGATGCGCATTGCGTACTGGGAGCCGAAAACCTGCACTTCGCCCACGCCCGTGACGCGGGTGAGCGGGTCCTGAACGTTGGCGACGAGGTAGTCCGCCAGGTCGGCGTTTCCGAAGCGGTCATTGCTCGATACGAAGCCGACGATCATCAGGAAGTTGCGCGCCGATTTGACGACCTGCACGCCCTGCTGCTGCACGGCCAGCGGCAGCAGTGGCAGGGCGAGTTGGAGCTTGTTCTGGGTCTGCACCTGGGCGATGTCGGGATTCACGTCGGCATCGAAGGTGAGCGTGACGGAAGCCTGACCGTAGGCATTGCTGGTGGAACTCATGTAGAGCAGGCCGTCGATGCCGGTCATCTTCTGTTCGATGATCTGGGTGACGGATTCTTCCACCGCCTTGGCCGAAGCGCCGGTATAGGTGGCGTTGATGACAACCGTGGGGGGGGCGATGTCCGGATATTGCTTGACCGGCAGCGTCAGGATGGACAAAACCCCCGCCAGCATGATGAGAATGGCAATGACCCAGGCAAAAACGGGCCGGTCGATGAAAAAGCGCGCCATGATCGTCGGGCCTCAGTTCGCGGCGGGCGTAGCGGCGGGCGCTACCGGGGCGGGTTCTTGTGCGCCGCCGATGACCTGAACCTGAACGGGTTGGCCTGGACGCGCCTTTTGCAGTCCTTCGACGATGACCTTTTCGCCGTCGGCGAGTCCCCCGATGACGATCCATTTATCGCCCTGTACGCCGCGGGTCTGCACTGGACGCGCTTCAACCGCGCTCTGGGCGTTGACCACCATCACGAGAGAGGCGCCGCGCTGATCGTGGGTCAATGCCGCGTGCGGCAGCAGGATGGCCTGCTCGGTCTGACCCTGTGTCATCCGGGCGCGCACGTACATGCCGGGAAGCAGCGTGCCCTCCGGGTTGGGGAAGCTGGCGCGCAGGGTGACGCTGCCGGTTCCGGGATCGACCGAGACTTCGGAAAAGGCGAGTCTCCCGGATTCTTCGTAAAGGCTGCCGTCTTCGAGGATGAGTTGCACGGGAATGTCTTCGCCGACGAGAGAGATCTTGCCCGAAGCAACATCGCGGCGCATTCGCTGGAGATCGGCGCTGGATTGAGTCAGATCGACGTAGATGGGGTCGAGTTGCTGCACGGTGGCCAGCGCCGCAGGCTGGTTGGCGGTGACGAGCGCGCCCGGCGTGACCGAAGAGCGCCCGATACGGCCGGAAATTGGCGATTTCACGCGGGTGAAATCGAGGTCGATGCGCGCCTTGTCGAGCGCCGCGCGGGCGGCGGCCACATCGGCTTCGGCCTGCTTGAGCGCGGCCGCGGCGTCATCGTTGGCCTGTTTGCTGACGGCTTCGATGTCGACCAGTTCGGCGTAGCGTTCCGCCTTCAGACGGGCGTTGTAGAGATTGGCATCGGCCCGCGCCTTGTTGGCGGCGGCGCTGTCATAGGCGGCCTGATACGTTGAAGGGTCGATCTGGTAGAGCGTCTGCCCTGCCGTGACCGTGCTGCCTTCGGTAAAAAGCCGTTTCTGAATGATGCCTGTGACCTGGGGACGCAGCTCGGCCACCATGAACGGAGTCGTGCGTCCGGGCAACTCGGAGACCAGCGGGGCCGATTCGATCGTGGTAACGATGACGCCGACCGTCATGGGCGGCATGCCAGCGCCCGGGCCAGCGCCCGGCGCAGTGGATGATTTGCTGTTGTCGCAAGCGGCGAAAATCAGGGTGCTGGCGAGCGCCGTCGCAAGAAGAACCGGCTGATGGAAACGGGAATTCATTGTGAAACTCGCGAGAGGTTGTGGTGAACCTTGTATGGTCGAGTAGTGGTTACCTACTCTAGAATGAACGTTCATTCTATGTTATTTTAAGATAGAGATGTTTGCAAGCTTGGTGTGTATCCAAATACACGGATGAAATGAACATGACTGATCATATTCCTGTTTCTGATCCCTCCGCTTCGGCCGAGTGTTCACGCGCGGCAGCCCGGCGCGCCCAGATACTGGATGCTGCGGCGCACTGTTTCCGCGCATACGGATTTCATGGCGCAAGCATTGCCAATATCTCACGGCAGGCGGGGATGAGCGCCGGGCATATCTATCACTATTTTGAAAACAAGGAAGCGATCATCGCCGCCATCGTTGAGCGCGATCTGGAACGTCTTGGGATGATCTGGGCCCAGTTGAAGGTTTCTCACGATGTGCGCGAAACGATGGTCGAACTGTCTGCCGAAGGGGTGAAAGACACGATGGACCCCTTTTCGGCGGGACTCAGGCTCGAAATCGTCACCGAGGCGGCGCGCAATCCGGAGGTGGCCCGCATCGTGCAGGCTGCCAATCGCTACGGCATGGAAAAATGGGCTGAGAACCTGCGTCTTGCGCGGCAGGCGGGCGGCAGGAACGACGATGAGGAAACGTTTTCCGCGATGGTCGAAATCATCGCTTCCATGTTTGAAGGTCTCATGGTGCGTGCAATCCGCAATCCCGAGATCAACCGCGAGCACATGACCGCCATGGTTCAGCGCGTGATGCGCCAGATCATCAACAGCCCGGACTGGAGCGGGATGACGTGACCACCCCGGCGCTTCGCGCCACCCCTCCACGGAGGGGAATGACCACCCCGCCCTTCGGGCGCCCCTCCGAGGAGGGGAATGGGCGCGCTACTGCGCCTTGATCAGCATGCCTTCCTGAAGCACGATTTTTTCACCCATCCCATCACGTTGGTAAAACTCTATCGGAACCGATAGGTGAACCACTTCGCCCGTCTCCGAGATGGCAGCGCGGCGCACATCGAAATGAAGATGCGGGCCATGGCTGTAGCCGGTGTTGCCGGAGTAGCCAATGGCTGCGCCAGCGTACACTCGCTGGCCGGGGCTGACGAACGCGCTGTGCGGCGAGAGGTGCACATAGCTGGCAACGGTACGATCGTCATGCATGATGGTGACGAAATTGGCCTTGCTGCTGAGCGCCGGGTTGGGGCCGCCTATTGTGAAAGTCTCTTTGACGTCGATCACGACGCCATCGCGCGCTGCGGTAATGAGCGTGCCTTCGGAGACGCCAAGGTCAAAGGCGTAGCGGGAGTGGTCGTTGTTGTGGGTGATGAGCGTGCCGGTGCCGGCCCTGCTGTCAGGACTCTGCACGACGAGAAACGGTTCGCCTTTCCTGAATGGCAGAAGATAGCGGGCGTGCATGTCGGGCGGCGTGAATGGATCGCCGGGCTGAAACGAGTAACGGGTGCTGAAACGTAACGGTTCCCAGCGCGCTACCGGGGTGACGTGGACGATGTCCTGGCTGGAATACGGATTGACGACGAGGGTGATCGGCAGCCTGATGTCCGTATTGAAATTGTCCCCGGTCACCCCGAAAGAGACGGTGATCACTGCCGGGCTGTTATTGACGGCAACGAACCAGACCTTCTGCGTCTGCGTGGATCTGAATTCATCAATCCGGAACGGGTATCTGTCATCGGCATTATTCTGGGCAACCGCAAGCGGCCAGGCAAACAGCGCCAGAACGAACAGAATGGCTTTGAGACCTCCCGCCCTTGGGGCCGGAAATTGTGCTGTGTTCATGGCCGGAAACCGTCAGGCGAGCGCATTCAGGGGCAAGGGCAGGATCATGGCGTCTCGCACAGGCAATGTGTGTAGATGTGGCGTGGATCGTTCCAGAGCGCCAGCGACTTGAAATCGGCGGCAAGTCGTCTGACGACGTTGTCGACCGGAGAAGAAGCGGCTCTGCTGTCGTCCGTGGCAAATAATTGCTGCAACAACAGACGCATGGGCGGAACGTTCTGCGTTGGCCAGGTGACGGTGTAGCCCTTCAGCTTGGCGCGATTGGCTGCGGCGGCCAGTGCGGCATCGAGCCCTCCCAACTGATCGACGAGTCCCAGGCGGGCGGCCTCCTGGCCGCTCCAGACCCGGCCTCGGGCGATTTTATCGACGGCCTCGGGTTCCATCTTGCGCGCCCCGGCGACGATGTCGAGAAAATGGCGATAGGTGTGTTCGGTACTCAGTTGCATGGCTTCGAGCACCCCGGGGGCGACCGGGCGGCGCGGGTCGAACGCGCCAGCCAGCGGCGCGGTGGCCACGCCATCGACGCTCAATCCCAGCGTGCCAAGCGGCTCGGAGAACTCGGGAAACATGCCGAAAACACCGATCGAGCCGGTCAGGGTGGCGGGTTCGGCGAAAATTTCATCGGCGCCTGCGGCAATCCAGTAACCGCCGGAGGCCGCCAGAGAACTCATCGAAGCGACGACGGGTTTGCCGGCCTGCCGGGTGAGTTCGAGTTCGCGGCGGATGACCTCGGAGGCCCAGGCGCTGCCGCCGGGGCTGTCGATGCGGATGACCAGGGCTTTGACCTGTTTGTTTTCGCGCGCTTCGCGGATCAGGCGGGCGAAGCTGTCGCCGCCGACCACGCCGGGAGGCTGGTCGCCATCGACGATGGTTCCCTGGGCGACCAGCACGGCGACCTGATCGGATTTGAATGGGCGGGCGCCGCGAACGATGGTGAGGTAGGTATTGGCGTCGATCTGACGGAAATCCTTGTCGGCGCTGCTGGTATCGTCAAGACGCTCCTTGATCCGCGCTCGCCATTGATCCCGGGTGGAAAAGTGGTCGATGAGTCCGGCAGACTGGGCGGCGACGGCGAGGTTGCCCTTTGCCGCCTTGAGCGCGCTCAGGTAATCGAGGACGTAATGATCGAATTGCTCCGGCGTGAGCTTGCGCGCGGCGCTGATCTCGTCGCGGATGCGGCCCCATAGACCGTTGAGAAGCGTCAGGTTTGCCTCGCGGTCTTCTTTCGACATGTCGGTGCGGATATACGGCTCGGCGAAAGATTTGTATTCCCCGACCCGGAACAGGTGCACCTTGATGCCGAGCTTGTCGAGCGCGCCCCGGAAATATGTGCGAAACACCGCCAGCCCTTGCAGGAGCACGAAGCCGTCGGGGCTCAAGTGCACTTCATCGGCGATCGAGGCGAGGTAATACTGGTTTTGATCGAAGCGTTCGCCGCGCGCCAGTACCGGTTTGCCCGAATTCTTGAAATCGGCAATAGCTGCGCGCAGTTCTCCGAATTTGGCAAGGCCGCCGGAGTCGATGTCGTCGGTTTCGAGCACCAGCAGCTTGATACGTGAATCGTCACGCGCGGCGCGTATGGCTTCGAGCAAGTTGGGCAGCGGTGTTTCTTTGTGCTGTTCGCCGGAAAGAAAACTCAAGGAAGGGTCGAAAGTGGCCTGTTCGACCAGTGCGCCGGCAGGCCGCACGAGCAACGCTGCGCCGCCCGTCGGCACGGTGGGCCCCGGATGCGCAATGGCGGCAATGATCGCCACGATGACGATCAGCAGAATGAGGTTCATGACGACACGGCGCGCGCTGTCGATGAAAGACCAGATTTGGCGCAATAAATAGGCGATGAATTTGAACATGGAGAATTCCTATTGTGGCCGCCGGAAAACGATATCCCATACCCCGTGCCCGAGGCGCAGGCCGCGATTCTCGAACTTGGTCAGCGGCCGGTACGCTGGCCGGGGCGCAAAGCCGTCTGCGGTGTTTTCGAGCGCGCTGGCCGAGAGGATTTCCAGCATCCATTCGGCGTAGTTTTCCCAATCGGTCGCGCAGTGGAGATAACCGCCGGGAACGAGCTTTTCTGCGACGAGCGCGACGAAATCGGGTTGAATCAGGCGGCGTTTATAATGGCGCGCCTTGCGCCAGGGGTCAGGGAAAAACACATGCACTCCGGCCAAAGAACCGTCGGGGATCATGTCGCGCAACACCTCGACGGCGTCGTGCTGAATGATGCGCAGGTTTGTGATGCCGCCTTCGCAGATGAGTTTGCACAGCGCGCCGACTCCGGGGGTATGCACTTCGATTCCAAGGTAGTCGGTTTCGGAGTTGGCGGCGGCGATTTTCGCGGTGGTCTCGCCCATGCCAAAGCCGATTTCGAGGATTTTCGGCGCGGCGCGGCCAAATGTTGCCGTGAGGTCGAGCGGCGCCATTCGGTACGGAATGCCGATTTTCGGCATCATTGTGTCGAGGTATCGCTGTTGCGCAGGCGACATGCGCCCCTGCCGCAGTACAAAGCTGCGAATCGAGCGGCTGGAAAAGTGGCGCGCTGGCTCGGAGGCGGTTCCTGCCGCCTCATCCGTGGCGCTGTCCTCTGCGAGACCGCTCATGAACCGATCAGCCCCGAGAGTGGCGAACTGGGATCGGCAACGTAGTTCTTTTTCGGCATCCTGCCCGCCAGCCAAGCTTCGCGTCCGGCCTCGACCGCCTTTTTCATCGCGCCTGCCATGCGAACCGGATCTTTCGCGTGGGCGATGGCGGTATTCATCAACACGCCATCACACCCCAGTTCCATTGCAATCGTCGCGTCGGAAGCCGTGCCGACCCCGGCGTCGACGATGACGGGCACGTTGATCCGTTCGATGATGAGAGCGAGATTCCACGGATTGAGAATGCCCATGCCGGAGCCGATGAGGGAAGCCAGCGGCATGATCGCCACGCAGCCGAGATCTTCGAGCATTTTTGCCTGAATAGGATCGTCGGCGCAGTAGACCATCACCTGAAACCCCTCCTTGACCAGAATATCGGCGGCCTTCAGGGTTTCGGGCATGTTCGGGTAGAGCGATTGCGCATCGCCCAGCACTTCGAGCTTGACCAGCGCCGCGCCGTCGAGCAGTTCGCGCGCCAGCCGCAGCGTGCGGACGGCCTCATCGGCGGTAAAGCAACCGGCGGTATTGGGCAGGATAGTGAAACGCTCCGGCGGCAGAAAGTCGAGCAGATTGGGCTCATTCGGATTCTGGCCGAGGTTGGTGCGGCGGATCGCCACAGTGACGATCTGCGCGCCGCAGGCATCCATCGCTGCGCGTGTCTGGGCGAAATCCCGGTACTTGCCGGTTCCGACCAGCAGACGGGAGGCGTAATTTTTATCGGCGATTGTCAGAAAATCGTTCATGTTCAACCCAGTAAAACAGAGGAAAAATCAGCCGCCGCCCACCGCCGAAACGATTTCCAGCGTATCGCCTTCGGCAAGCAGGGTATCGGCGTGCCGTGCGCGCGGCACGATCTCGCCATTGCGCTCGACGGCCAGACGCATGCCTGTCAGTCCGCGCTGTTCGAGCAGAGCCAACACACTGAAGTCGGTCGGCACGGTTTCGGATTGTCCGTTGACGGTGATGTGGATCATGCGGCGGATGATACGCTACAATCGTCCCCCTCCGGGAGCGCTTGCGCCCTCCCCCGAAGGATCAGAGCGGGTGTAGTTCAATGGTAGAACGGCAGCTTCCCAAGCTGCATACGTGGGTTCGATTCCCATCACCCGCTCCAAAAGCATCATTTCGAGGATTTCTGCTGACGTCCACCGAGCGTCGGATGGGTCATGCCAAACCCTGGGCAGCCACAATGAACAAGAAACTCCTCTCCGAAACCGACATCCGCAGCAAATTCATCACTCCTGCGATTT
>Ga0209628_10000490_pt1 | contig 24282 bp, 18 predicted proteins | sample TergutCu122P4_FD_187285 | JGI IMG/M metagenome (GOLD analysis project Ga0209628, IMG submission 187285) | Cubitermes ugandensis P4 segment gut microbial communities from Kakamega Forest, Kenya - Cu122 P4 (SPAdes) (version 2) | ecosystem: Host-associated > Arthropoda: Insects > Digestive system...
ATATATTTTTTTAATATCTCCGATGCCCATTTTCGGAACTGGACGCCTCTGTGCGACCTTACACGGTATCCGACGGCGAGTATCGCGTCAAGATTGTAATATTGCGTGGGTCTGTGAGGACTTAATTCGGAAATTCCGAATTTAGTCATTACCTCATCTTTGTCAAGTTCCCCCTCCGAAAAGATGTTCCGCAGATGCTCGTTAATGGTCGGTTTGGACCTCTGGAACAATTCCGCCATTTGATCTTGCGTGAGCCACACGGTCTCGCCGTCAAAGATGACCTCGATGCGGGATCTTCCGTCCTACGTTTGATACATCAGGAACTTACTGTTGTTCTTTGAAGGCTCGTCCGTCATGCTGTTATCCTCTGTCTCCGCAACGCCATGCGGCCAATGCGTTCCTATCGCATATTACTTTGCAAAAAATTTGTAAAAAGAGTTTGGGCATCAGTCCGTGATGCCGTTCTCCGATACCATGAACACCGCCTCGCCCTCCGGAAGGTTCGGCGAGTCGATCAGCCTCGCGATGCGCTTGCCCGCCTTGCCCTTCCTCAGGTAGAGGCGGAACGTCGCCGTGTGGCCGACGATGTGCCCGCCTATCGGTCTCGTCGGGTCCCCGAAGAACGCGTCCGGCTTCGCGGCCACCTGATTCGTCACGGCGATGACGGCGTTGTTCAGCGTCGCAAAATTCAAAAGATCGTGCATGTGGCGGTTCAGCGTCTGCTGCCTTTCCGCCAGCGCCCCGCGCCCTATGTATTCGGCCCTGAAATGCGACGTCAACGAATCGACGATCATCAGCTTCACCTTCTTCTCCTGCGCGAGCTCTATCGCCTTGTCCACGAGGAGAATCTGATGCTGCGAGTTGAACGCCCTGGCGACGTGTATTCTTTTCAACGTCTCCACGGGGTCGACGCCGAGATGCTCGGCCATCTGGATTATACGCTCGGGGCGGAACGTGTTCTCGCTGTCGATCATTATCACATCGGAATCGAATCCCCCGTCCTCTTCCGGGAGCGTCGCGTTCACGGCCAATTGGAAGCACACCTGCGTCTTGCAGCTTCCGAACTCTCCGAACATCTCAACGATGGATTGTGTCTCCAGACCTCCTCCCATGAGCTCGTCGAACGCTTTCGAACCGGTCGTAAGTTTCTTTACCTGCTTCCTTCTGTCCAATATGTCCTCGCCGGTCTCGAACCCGCCGATGTCGGCGCATACCTTGGCGCCCTCGATTATGTCCATTGCCCTCTTTTCCCCGATCTCGCATGACTCTGCAAGCTCCTTCGGTGATGCCACTGCAACGGCCAAAATGTCCTTATATCCTGCTTCGCGGAGTTTCTCCGATATTGCCGGGCCGACACCCGGTATGTCCTCTAGACTTTTTTTTGCGGCCATTTTTTCACCTGATTCTTACACATCGGATTGAGTATATAACCGAAACTGGGGGAGGTCACCGAAAGTACTCCGTCCGAAACGGAGATTATCCCGTACCGCGGCGTCGGTCGATACCGAAAGAAGGTCGACCCTTATAAACATCGGGACAAAAGCACATCTCCTTTCGGCCGTTATCGGCGTTTCGGCACTTTCGGTGCACTTTCGGTGCCTCCGGCGGGCCGTCATCGCATACGGATCGCCGTCCCCTCCCGCGCGATCGCGGCGTCGGCCGCGCGGTGTTATTTTATGCACGGGCGCACCATCGAAAGGTTTTATATCTAATCCGCAATCCACCCTCAATGGCGAAGAAAAGGAGACGCGAAGAGGCCGAACCGGAGGAGACGTACGAATTCAAACCTCCGGAGTTCAACGAGAGGGAATTCTTGCTCAAGGACCAGTACGGGACGAAGGTCCTCATGGTCGCCGCGGTGCTCGCGATAATAATAGGGATACTTGCGATGTGCCTTCACAAGGCGGTGCACTTCGGGCTGGGCCTCGCGCTGATGTTCCTGACGGTGTTCGCGTTCAAGCACATCCTGGCGCTGATGAAGTTCCGCGTGGACCTTATGGACCAGAAGACGCTGATATCCAATTACGTGATGTTCCTGCTGCTTTCGCTGGGCGTATGGATAATTCTGCTGAACCCGCCGTTCTGATAATTACACATCCCACGGCTGTTTCGGATCGAGCAGTTCCATCAGAAGGTCCTTGTTCACGGACGAGAGCGTATCGTCGTGGTCCAGTATCAATAACGTTTCCGGGATTATGTCGCGGCCGATGCCTGCGACGGCAACCTCGTCCGTCAGCATGTCTATCACGGACCGGTGGCGGCGCTCGGCGATGACGTTCCACTGCCCCTCGTCGATGAACGGTCCGCCGTATTCGTTATCCTTCCATTTCGACAGGAATGACGATGCGGCGCGCACCCATACGGGCGGGCCGATGTGCTTGAACGTCTTCGAGAGCATATCGCGCTCCAGTTCGAATACGATGAATATCTTCGTCCTCGTCATATCGTGGACCGCTCTGAGCACGGTGAAATCATACGAATCGAGTTTCCTCGACACGGCGTAGCGGGTCTTCCATATCTGCGAATAAAGATTGTCGCGGTTCACGTCAGGCCGGTCGAATATCACGGTGATCAGACGCGAACCTCTCTTCTCGGAAAGCTCTCTGAGTTCGCGCTCGTTCATGACGGGGCGCTCGGCGGGGAAGAAGAATTTCTCGCCGGGTTCCTCGAGATACCTTTTGCAGGCGGCGACGAACGTCGCGAACGTGTCGATGTGGACCGCGGAAGCAACGTTGCGCTTCGGGTCCACCGGGTCGTACAGGATCATCGGGCCGAGCATCGCCGGCCCTTTCTTCTCCGGCGCGATCGTAACGCCCTCCTTCCATTCGGCCGCCGCTTTCACGACGTTCAGGAAACTTCCGTAATATATCGTCAGCGATTCGCACAGGTATCCGGAGAACCCGCGGGTGTTCGGTTCGGCGCCGTAGGTCCCGATGCCCCTCATGAACACCTTCAGAAGACGTATCTCGTCCCTCAGCTTCGCGTCGGTGCGCGATATCACGTACTCGGTGTGGAACGGCGTCCTGTCGACGGCGCTCATAAGTCTCGTTGTGTCCTTGATCGCATAGCAAGGCACGAGGTCCACCGTCAGCCCATCGAACGTCCCGCGCGTGTACGGGTGCTCCGCGTACATGCGCTCGCCATGCAGCAGCTCCTCGCCGGCCGCGAGCCCGATGCGCACCATCTCCTCCTCGGGCACGGACTCGGGGAACATAAGGAACATGTCGAGGTCCGGCTTCGAAAGGAACGTGCCCTTCGCGACGGAGCCGACGAGCATCACGCTTATGCCGCGGTCGTATCTTTTGAGATATTCCTCGGCCGTCCTCTTCAATCGGTCGGCGGCGTCCAATATGCTCTTGGTCTCTTTGGCAGAAGGCCTGATCTTTTTCAGCACCGTTCCCTCAAGGGTCATCGGATGCGGGTTAGAACGTCGTCGGATTTATTATTTGTCCGTGCGCGACAGCGTTTCGACCATCGTTATCGCGATTTTGTCGGATACGGAGACCTTCATGAGGTCCTTCGCCGCCACCGTGCGTATACCGGTGTTCGATTCGACGTACGCCGCCTCCCTCTCGGGGCCGTCCTGTATCATGCGCACGCCCATGTGCGTGAAAAGTATCAGTTCCGGGCGTATCGTCTCGGCGAAGCTTATCGCGTCCTCCGTGCAGAGGTGGCATCTTATGCGCGCCTTCGTCGGCCGGGTGACCGGAAGAATAAGGATGCGCGTTCCTTTGTATCCGTTGACAATGCGGTCGCTTCGGTCGGTGTCGCATACGTACGAGACGACACCGTCCTGCGTATGAAATCTGAAACCGACCGCCGTCTTATCGCTGTGGCGGGACGCCGCCGTATCCGTCGCGACGCCGCAGATGCTCAGCGTCTCGCCGGGTCTTACGGTGGTATGCTTTCCGACCATGTTGAAATGGTACGGCGTGAGCTTCGGCCCCAATCCTTCGAAGCCCTCCATGACGCTGACGCTTCCCACGAGCTCCCCGCGTTTTGAGACGCCGCCCTTGCACATCCCCTCTATCAGAACCTCGGCGTCCGAATAATGATCGGGATGGCAATGCGAAACGACTATCGCATCCGTCCGCGTCGGATCCATGCCGATGCGGCTCATGTTGGTCAGCGCCCCCGGCCCGGGATCGATGTGCATACGTTTTCCGAAAGTGTCGAGGACCATGCCGCCGGTGCTGCGCGTCTGATATATGGTGGCGTAACGCCCTCCCCCGGTGCCGAGGAACGTAAGCTCCGTGCTCATCGCCCGCTTGATGGCGTTCGGATATTTGTTACTGTCCGTTCGGCGTAAGCAAACGGTTAATATCTGCATACCGATAAGCAATCATGATAACGGTAATACGCAACGCGCGCGTGATCACGCAGGACGCATCGCGGAACATCGTCGAAGGGGACGTCGTGATAAAGGACGAAAGGATCGTTTCCGTGGGAAAGGCGTTCAAAGGGACCGCCGACATCGAGATCGACGCGTCCGGCGACACGGTCATGCCCGGGCTCATCAACACGCACACGCACGTCGCGATGTCCGTGATGAAGGGGATGGCCGACGACCTTCGGTTCCCGGATTTTTTGGACCGCGTATTCGCCATAGACAGGGATCGGACGGACAAAGACATCGAGATAGGAACAAAACTCGGATGCGCGGAGATGATACGTTCGGGGACGACCACGTTCGTCGATCTTTATTATTCCGAGGACGTGATAGCGAAGGCGACCGAGGAGGCGGGGATAAGGGGGATACTCTGCTGGTGCGTACTGGACGAACAGTTCACCACCCAGAAAGGCGATCCGCTGGATAACTGCAAAAGATTCTGCAGCTCGCATAAAAAGATGAAAATATGCAGGCCCGGCGTGGGATTGCAAGGGGTCTACGTATGCAGCGGGGACACATGCAAAGGCGCGAAACGGTTATCCGATGAGATAGAGGTCCCGCTGCATTTCCATCTTTCGGAAACGCGTTCGGAAGTGAACGAGCATAAAAGAAAAACGGGCCGGAGGCCCGCGGAATGGCTGAACGACATAGGCGTCCTGTCGGAAAGGTCGCTCGCCGCGCATTCCGCTTGGGTCACAATGAACGAAGTGCGCATAATGGGAAAGGCGGGGATGTCGATCGCCTCGTGCCCCGTGTCCAACATGAAGCTGGCCACCGGCGGTGTCGCGCCGGTCCCGGAGTACATGCAGAACAACGTGAACGTGTCGCTGGGCACCGACGGGAGCACGACGAACAACAGCCTGGACATGTTCGCGGAGATGAAGATATTGGGCCTTCTGCAGAAATCGAGCAGATGGGACGCGTCGGTGACGAACGCGCAGACGCTGCTCGATATCGCGACGATAAACGGCGCCCGGGCGATAGGCATGCAGAACGACCTGGGGTCGATAGAGCCAGGGAAATATGCGGATATAATAATACTCGACGGGAAGGCCCCGAACCTCAGGCCCATGACGCCGGGGACGGCGGTGTCCAACATAGTCTACTCGGGGTCCGCGCTCAACGTGAAGACCGTTCTGTGCCAGGGCGGCATCGTAATGAAGGACCGCAAAATAAAGACGATGAACGAGCGGAAGGTCATCGAAGCGTCGGAGGATGCGCAGAAACTCCTCCGCAGAGACATGTGATGCGTGCGCGCACGGATCCGGAATAAATGAAAGTAAGAGGTTTACCGTAGGTCTCGTCACACTAGTTTCAAGATGGCGGCTATGATCACTATGGCACCGAAGATCAGTGCGATCAGCGCGAGCAGATCGTTCTTGTTCTTCATGTAGTTCACGAGACCAATCAGTAATGCCACCAATCCCAATAAGAGCAGGCCCACGGGGCCGTTGACGAAGATCATTATCAGGCCTATCGCGCCTGCGATGATCGCCACCAACGAGCTGTCCTTAAATACATCCTCAAGAGGCATAGACAGGATATCTCCTGTATACATATAAAGTCAGCGCACGGAAACGTGGCACACCGGACGATCGTTTTAAAAGAAAGAAAAGTAAGGGCCTTGCGGCCCGTTGTTTAAATTCAGACCTTGTTCCTCAGGAGGAGGGCCAGTATGGCTACCAGAACGAGGCATACCACCACGAGCACGAAGATGAACACCAGACGGGGTCCTCTGTACTCCTCGTTGCCCTCTTTGATCTCTTCGATGGCACCCTTCACGTCCTTCAGCTGCGCCTCGTCAAGCTCCGATGCCTCGAGGTCGGCGAGGAGGGACTCGAACAGTTCCGTCAATCCCGCCTCTTCGAGGAGCGTTGCGAACTCCTCGTTGCCCATCAGCTGACCGAATATGTCCAGGTTGGACGTGTCGGTAAGTTCCTCCAGGGTCAGGCCCGCGGGCCTCTCCATGACGGTGGTCTTCTCTTCATCCGTAAGGTCTGCCAGGTCGATGCCGAACTTGCCGTCCGTCAGGATCTTGATGCCGTCCTCGGTGGTCATGTTCAGGAGGTTATTGTCAACGTACCCTTCCTCGATGACCGAGTCGATCAGCGCCTTCAGGTCCTTGCTTATCGTTACGCCGCCGGTGAGGCTCAGGGAGTCAGCGGTAATGGCGACCTCGTCGCATTCGCTGTCCTCGACCGGTTCGAACAGCAGCTTGGCGCAGAGCGCCGCGTTGATCCCGACCGCGTACTCGGAGTTCTTGTAGCTCAGGACGAACGAACCGTCATCCTTGAACTGGATCGTCATTCCCATTTTGAGCGACGCGCTGAATCTCAGGCTGGCGTCGAGGGTGATGCTTACGAGCTCTCCGTCGGCGTCGAGTTCGAACGACGCGAAGACGGCGACGCCGAAGGACACGCTGAAGCTGAACTTGACGCTCCTCTGCTCCAGTTCCGCGATATCATCCTCCGAAGCGTATGTGCCCGCCTTGGGGAACATGCCGCTCACCGTGACCGCTATCGAGAAGTCCGCCCCGAAACCGAAGCCGTAGTCGATGATGTATCCTGTGTCATCGGCCTTGACAACTTCCATGTACGCCGCGAGGGCGAGACTGAAGTTCAGGTCGTCGACCGTCAGTCCGTTGATAATGGATGCAACATCCTCATCTTCTTCCAAGATGCCCTCGAGGACGCCGTTGATCATGTCCGTCAGGTTCATGTCAAGCTCTTTCTCGATCGCAGCCTTGTCTATCTTATACGAATATCCATACGCGTAACCTTCCTGTAAGGGATCGTCCTCCGCCGACGCGTCGGCGGCGAAGACGGAAATGAATCCGATACAGAGGAGGGTAGCGATGGCAATTGAAATCATCTTTGCAGGTTTCATATAGTCACCGTTGACATTGTATCATTGTTAAATTATTTATTAATACGCACGCAAAAGAATGTCCCGGCGGAACGATAAGCTTCCGGCCCCCTTTCTCCGCAAGTCGCATTCGTATTCGTCACGCAATTATACTAAACTAATGATAGTTAAATAGTAACCAAACAATAGTTAATATTAAATATAATGTGAAATATGGGACGGATACATGAGGAAAACGGCACCTTTTATGGGTGTTTTTTAATTGAAAGGAGGTGTGCACTTGAATGGGCACAAAGCTGACAAAAAAGAAATAAAGAAAGGAGCGGGAGCGAGCGCAGACAAGGCACTCATGATCGCGGCGGCCTTCGCCGCCGTCCTGATGGTGGCGGCCCTGTTCGTATCGCTTCCGGGGGAAAGGACGGAAGAAGAGAACGAGCGGCCGCTCGGCGCCACGTTCTACTATACCGATGCGCAGACGGGCACCATGCTGTACTACGAGACCACGAGCGAAGACCCCAAGGAAGTGATGGTCACCAGATACAACAGCGGGATAGACGCGGAGGGACACCTGAGCATCCCGCAGACCGTGGAGTACAACGGAGCGGCGTACACGGTAACGGCCGTATACGATTTCTTCAGGAACGCTGCGCCTGCCACGAAGAACTTACTGAGATCGGTCACGCTGCCCGAGACGGTCACGAAGACCGACTTCGGGGCATTCATGAGCTGCATCAACCTGAAGGAGATCAACCTGGAGAATGTCACATATATCGGGAACGCGTCGTTCGACGAATGCAAATCGCTTGTGAGCGCGGACACAAGCAACGTGACGTACCTGGGCCAGCTGGCGTTCGTCCGGTGCAGCTCTCTCAGATCATTGGACCTGAGCTCCGCGACATACATAGGACAGAACGCGGTCAACGCCTGTCCGGAACTGACGTCGGTCACATTATCGTCCGATCTCAAGGAGGTCGCGATGGGCGCGTTCTGGCTCAGCGACAAGCTCGGCGCCCTGGCGCTTCCGTACTCGCTGGTCCAGACCGGCAAGATCGGGAACAGCGCCATCCCGACGACCACCAAATTGGTATACTTCGAGGGAACGCGCTCGATCGCCGCCGTTGCCAACGGTACGGCCATCAACCTGATCGTGGACGAGGCCGCGGTATCGTCCGTAAGCGTCGGCACAAAGTACGGCGGCAGCGACACCGCCGTGCTCACATCCGCGCCGTGGTCGTTCCAGGCGCCCGGAAAGACATATTACGCGAAGGTGACGCAGACCGACCCCGGCTATTCCGAGCCGGCGCTCGGTCCGATAACGTACGACCCGAACGGAAAACTGTCCGACGTGACGTTACCGTCGGGATGGGCGTGGGCCGACCCCGGCAAACGTCCGACCGTCGACATAACAAGCTATCTCGCGACATACACGCCGACGGACCCGACATACGTGTCCGTGACGAAACCGATACCGCTGACGGTCCTTCCGATATCCTATCCGATACCGGACGCCGCCGAGAAGACATTCGCATACAACGGCACGCTGAGGACGCTGATGTTCACGGACTTCGTTCATTCGGCGATGACGGCCGACGGCCACGAGAAGAGGAACGTCGGCGATTACACAGCGGTGATACGGCTGATCGACAGCGTCAACACCGTTTGGGACGCGGACGTTCAGGAAGTGACGATCGCATGGTCGATCACGCCCGGCGAAGGCAAGGACGCCCCGGACTACAAAGAACCGAACATCGGGACGATGGTATACGACCCGTCGAGAACATTATCCGAGCTGACGCTGCCCCCCGGATGGGAATGGGTGGACCCGGGAACATGCCCGGCGGTGAACGGCATCGGCTATCTGGCGAAATTCGTTCCCGAGGACAGCAACTACACAACGTTCTCGAAGATCATCGAATTCACAGTGACGCCCATCGTGTACCCGATACCGGACGCCGTGACGAAGGAGTTCACCTATACGGGAAGCCCGTTCGTTCTGACGTTCACAGGATTCGATGAGGACACTATGTACGCGAACGGCCGCGAGAAGACCGACGCCGGAAGTTACACAGCGGTCATACGATTGAATGACAACGAGAACTACAGATGGTCGGACGGGAGGCAGGAAGTGCTCATACCGTGGACCATCCTCCAGGCGGACGGAAAGGACGCGCCCGGATACGAGGAGCCGTTCATCGGGACGATGGAGTACGACCCTTCGAGAACATTATCCAAGCTGGAGCTACCCGCGGGATGGGAATGGCTCAGCCCCGGCATATGCCCGGGCGTGAGCGGCATCGGATATCTTGCGAAATTCGTTCCCGAGAACGGCAACTACACAACGTTCTCGAAAATGATCGAATTCACCGTGACGCCGATATACTGTCCGGAGACGTACGCGGAGGAAACGAAGTTCACGTACGACGGCGCCAAGAAGACGCTCGTCCTGATAGGGTTCGACGGGACGACGATGACCGTCAGCGGCCACGAGAAGATCAACGCCGGCAAATACACGGCGGCGATACGGCTGATCGACACCGAGAACTACAGGTGGCTCACCGGAGTGCCGGAAGTGACCATAGAATGGTCCATCGACGGCGGCGACGGCGTCAGCGACCCGGAATACACGGACCCCGAGTTCGATCCGATGCAGTACGACCCCTCGAGGACATTGTCCCAGCTGACGCTGCCCCCGAGATGGACATGGATGGACCCGGGCATATGCCCGACGGTGAAAGAGACGGGATACCTGGCGAAGTTCACGCCCGGGACCGAGAATTACAACATCGTTACGAAGATCATCGAACTGACGGTGACACCGGTCACCTACGGGATACCGGAGGCACTGCAGACGCTGTTCACGTACAGCGGCGGCCCGTTCGCGCTGTCGTTCACGGTGTTCGACGAACACACAATGACCGCCGACGGCCACGTGAAGACGAACGCCGGCGATTACACCGCGGTCATACGATTGAATGACAACGAAAATTACAGATGGTCCGACGGCAGGGAGGAGGTGCTCATAGCGTGGGCCATCGCGCAGGAGGACGGCACAAAGGCCCCCGACTACGTGAAGCCCAACGTGAACGCGATGACATACGACCCGTCGAGGACGCTGTCCGAAGTGACGCTGCCGACGGGATGGGAATGGATAAACCCGGAGATATGCCCGACTGTGAACGGTATCGGATATCTCGCGAAGTTCATTCCGAAGGACAACAACTACACAACGTTCTCGGTGATGGTCGAATTCACGGTCACGCCGATAACGGTCACGGAACCGGAAGCGAAAACGATCTCGTTCGTATACAACGGCATGCCGAGGACGCCGGTCCTGTCGGGATTCGACCCCGGCGTGATGACGGTCAACGGTAACGAGAAGACCGCCGCCGGAGACTACACGGCAGTCATACGGTTGATCGACAACATCAACTACGAGTGGCTCAACGGCGGGCAGGAAGTGCTCATAGCGTGGACGATCGCCATGGGCAGCGGTACAGACGCGCCGGGATACGAGGAGCCGAGGATCGGAACGATGGAATACGACCCCGACAGAAAGCTGTCCGATCTGAAATTGCCGGAAGGATGGGAATGGGTCAGCCCCGGCATATGCCCGACGGTCAACGGCACCGGATATTTGGCGAAGTTCACGCCTTCGGACGGCAACTACACCGCGTTCTCGAAGATCATCGAATTCACGGTGACCCCGTTACCGATCGGTGTTCCGAGCGCGGAGAGAACGGCCTTCGTGTACGGCGGTTCGCCGATAACGCTGAACCTGATAGGACTCGACCTGTCGAAGATGACCGTCGCCGGCGACTCGGCGACGGCGACCGGCCACTACACCGCGGTGATACGATTGATCGACACCGTGAACTACAGATGGGCCGACGGCAGCTCCGACGTTGCGATAGAATGGTACATCGTCTCCGGCGACGGTTCCGAGGCGCCGGATTACGGGGAGCCCGGATTCGCGGCGATGATATACGACCGCACCGTGACGCTGGACTCGCTGACATTGCCCAAGGGATGGGAATGGCACGACGGCACGATGGTCCCGACCGTCAACGGTATCGGATACTGGGCGACGTTCACGCCCGAGGACGGTAATTACAACCCCGTGACGAAGATGATAATGCTGACGGTCACGCCGCACATCTACGGCAAACCGACGGCGGACGTCACCGAGTTCGTGTACGACGGCAACGAGAAACAGCTGGACATCAACGGATTCGACGCGATATCGATGGCCGTGACCGGCGGCATAGGAAAGACGGCGGGAAAGTACACGGCGATAATAACGCTGACCGATAACGTCAACTACGGCTGGACCGGCGGCGTGTACGAGATGACCATCGAATGGTCCGTCGTCCCCGGCGCCGGCACCGCCGCGCCCGACTACGCGGAACCGAGCTTCGGAAGCATGGTGTACGCCCCGACAAGGACGCTGAACGATCTGACGCTGCCAAAAGGATGGGCGTGGCACGACAGCACGATATGCCCTGCCGCGGACGTGACGGGATACTGGGCGACGTTCACCCCGGAGGACGGGAACTACGACCCCGTCACAAAGCAGATAATGCTGACGGTGGAAAAATTACCGCTGAAGGTGCCGACGGCCGACAGGACGTCGTTCGTCTACACCGGTTCCGCGATAACGCTTCCCGTCACAGGGTTCAGCGGAGCGACGATGAACATCGACGCGGACATAAGGACGAACGTCGGAAATTACACGGCGGTCATCACCCTGAAGGACAGCGTGAACTACAAATGGATGTCCGATGACGAGACGCCGGAAGTGACCATCGAATGGTCGATAACCGTCGCCGGCGGTCACGAGACCCCCGGATACAGGGAACCTGCGATCGCGTCGATGACATACGACCCGAACAGGACGCTGGCCGACGTGCCGCTGGGAGTTCCCGGATGGGAATGGAAGAACAACGCGATAACTCCGACCGTCAACGGCACCGGATATTTGGCGGTGTTCACGCCGTCCGACAGCAACTATGCGCCTATCGAAGTGCTGATACCGGTACCGGTCGCACCGCTGCCGGTCGATGTTCCGAAGGCATCCGAGACGTCGTTCAAGTACAACGCATCGGAGAGGATACTGCCGGTAGGCGGATTCGACGGTGCGCTGATGACGATAGACGGCGGGGCGCACACCGCCGTCGGGAATTACGCAGCGGTGATACGGCTGATAGACACCGTCAACTACATGTGGGCCACCGGTATCACAGACGTGATCATCGAATGGTCGATCACCAGCGGCGACGTCGGCGACATTCCGGGTTACGGGGTGCCGACGGTCCCCTCGATGACATACGACCCGAGCAGGACGCTGGCCGACGTTCCGCTGACGGACGGATGGGAATGGGCGGACGGGACGATAACCCCGACCGTCAACGGAACGGGATATTTGGCGAGGTACACGCCGGAAGATCCCAACTACGCATCCGTCAAAGTACTGATTCCCGTGCCCGTCACGCCGCTGCCGGTCAAGGCACCGAGCGCGCTCGGAACGGAGTTCGTGTACGACGGCTCGGAGATACGCCTGCAGTTCGATGCGTTCTTCGATGATTCGATAATGACGGTCAACGGCCATGCGCACACGATAGTGGGCGACTACACCGCGGTGATCAGATTGATCGACACGGTGAACTACATGTGGACGACGGAAGTACCGGAGGTGACCGTAAGATGGTCGATCACCACCGCCGACGGGCACAACACCCCCGGGTACACGGAACCGGCGATCAGCGAGATGGTCTACGACCCGAAGAGGACGCTGGAGAACGTTCCGCTGGGGATACCCGGATGGACATGGAAGGACAGGACGATAGTTCCGACCGTCAACGGCACCGGATATCTGGCACTGTTCACGCCCGCGGACCCGTACTATTCGCCGGTCGAGGTGCTGATACCCGTACCCGTGACGCCGCTGCCGGTAGACGTTCCGAAAGTATTCGAGACGATGTTCAAGTACAACGCCGCCGACAGGATATTGCCGGTAGGCGGATTCGTAGGCGAGACGATGAACATCATCGGCAACGTGCACAGGAACGTCGGAAATTACACGGCGGTCATCACTCTGAAGGACAGCGTGAACTATGTGTGGACCGACGGCTCCGCGGAAGCGATCATCGAATGGTCGATCACCAGCGGCGACGCGAAGGACATGCCCGGGTACACCGAACCGAAGGTCCCTTCGATGGTATACGACCCGGACAGGACGCTGGAGGACGTTCCGTTAGGCATCGCCGGATGGGCGTGGAAGGACGGGAACATAACACCGACCGTCAGCGGCAACGGATACCTGGCAAGGTTCACCCCGGAGGACGGCAACTACGCGCCCGTCGAGGTATTGATACCCGTGCCCGTGACACCGTTGCCGGTCGACGTGCCGAAAGCGATCGAGACGATGTTCAAATACAACGCCTCCGAACGGACGCTGCCGTTGACCGGTTTCGTCCCCGGGACGATGGATGTCGTCGGCAACATGCAGACGGCTGTAGGCGGATACACAGCGGTGATAACGTTAACGGACAGCGTGAACTACGTGTGGGCCGACGGCTCCGCGGAAGTGATGATCGAATGGTCGATCGCCGCAGGGGACGCGAAGGACATGCCCGGGTACGCGGAACCGAAGATATCTTCGATGACATACGACCCGAGAAGGACGCTCGCCGACATACCGTTGGGGATCGACGGATGGAGATGGAGCGACGATACGATCGTTCCGACGGTCAACGGAACGGGATACTGGGCGATGTTCACCCCGGAGGACGGCAACTACGCGCCGGTCGAGAAAATGATATACGTGACGGTGACGCAGCTGCTGCTCCCCGCCCCGTACGCCGATGTGACGAAGTACGCATACACAGGCAGCGGGATAACGCTGACCATCGTCGGCTTCGATCCGATGACGATGGCCGTCGTCGGCAACGTATACACCGCGGTCGGAAAATATACCGCGGTGATAACGTTAACGGACGATGTCAACTGCGCATGGCTGTCCGGCGGCCCCGACGCGAGGATCGCGTGGGAGATCGAGGATATCGAAGAACAGGTCCACACGATATCGGTGATATCCAACTCCGGAGGGTCGTTCGAGTACAGACTGAACGGCATCGGCGGGTTCAAACCGCTCACCGGCCCGATAACGGCGGCCGCGGGAACGTTCGTGGAGATAAGAGCGCTCGCGAACGACGGATACACATTCGTATGGGATGGGTTCAAGGTGTCGGGCAGCGACATCGCGTTCATCGTGACCGGCGACAAAGAACTGAGAGGAACGTTCTCGGCGATACCGTCCGAAGCGTCCGAGGGATCGTCACCGGGCATGATGATCGCAGCGGCGTCGGTGCTCCTGCTCCTGACGATCGCGGCGGCGGTCTTCCTGATACTGAGCAGAAGAAGGAAGGACGGGGCCGAGGCGTCGGAGGCATGATCCGGAGGGATTGAAAAAGAACGGACGCGAACGCATAAACACACGGAGAGGGGACCCATCCCTCTCCCAATCTCCTTTTTTTTTGAAAAACGTGATATTCGATATATTTTCCGCGATCCCGGCGCCCGCATGGCCGCCGTTGCATCTGGATCAAACAGAAATTATCTCTTTCTCAGATTTACAAGGACATTTACAAGGGCATGCATTTTGGTGTCATATGGGTGTCATATGGGTGTCATTCCATCGTGTTTTCTCAAACCTATTTCACATTCAAACGGTAAAATCGGCGATGTGGCTCCATATAACATAAGAGCTTCCACGAACCCACTGCAAAAGATGAACGGCATCGGTTTCTGGATTTACAAGGACATCAAACGGACATCAAACGGACATCAAACGGACATCAAACGGACATCAAACGGACATCAAACGGACATCAAACGGACATCAAACGGACATCAAACGGACATCGGAACGCTCGGAGTTCAGAATTTTTATTTTGTCATCGGAACCCATCTGCCGGCACTTCTGCTCCCGATCCTTTTTACAAGTTCTCGTTCAACAAGAACTGCAACCGACCTCCTAACAGTCTTTTCGGACATATCTAACAAACAGGCCATATCAAGGGCTGTAGTAACCTTTCCTTCGCATATCAGCGCATATATCTTCGCTTCCGTGTCTGTCAGATCCGACAGGTCAACGGCTGCTTTTCCTGACACGTTCCTGTCATTCTTCTCGGGAAGTCTGAAGGTCACTTCGAAGATGCCGAATGCAACTTCGTATTCGGGTTCGGGAAGACCCATCGCCGCGCACTCTTCCCTTATCATCTTGATGCCGGACCCGTACCGTTCTATGTACCTCATGTCATAGAACGCCTTGGCGACCGAGGGGTTCGCCGGTTCGGACGAGTGAGCTTCGAGAAGCTTTTCGGCGGTCCAGCCGTCCGGAAGCCTTCCGGGGTTCCTTATCTCTATGCGGTCCTGATAAACGAGTATGTCCGTGTCCACGGCACGCGAATAATCCCTGTGGACGACGGCGTTGAGCACGGCCTCGCGAAGCGCTCTCACCGGATACGGATACTTGGTGACCATCATCAACCCCTCAAGCGCATTGGTCCCCAGGACGTATTTGTTCAGCAAGAGGTCCATGACCCGATCGGGCTGCATTATTACCGGGCCCTGTATGATATCATCTCTGAGGATCGTGCCGTTCTCGCTGAACGCGCCTATCTTCACCGGCGTCGCATATGAGGTCCGCAAAGGGTTCTCCGAGAACAGTATCGCTCCGGATCTCTTCAATCCGTTCTCATTCATAAGTTCATAATTCTTCAGCAGGAGCTCATTGCCGCCGTTCGCCGCTTCGGAGCTCATGCGCCCGGACCCCGTTCCCTTCTTGATGAAGAAATCAATGGCTTCCTGCGAAAGTTCGTTAAGTTTGATCCTTTCTTCGGGAAGGTCCACCCAGGACATGCCCTCTTTTTTGAGCAGGAACTGCATCAGTTGATTTCCTGTGAGCGCCACCCTGGTGCTTCCGGACTTTGTGTAATATATGCCCTCATAGTCGACGGCTCTTCTCTGAGGTTCCACTTTGACCACTATGATCGTCTTTCCTTTCTCGGCAACCGCATTTACTTCGGGCGAGAAACGGAGGGCGTTGCGTACGGTGTTCGGTATCTCTTCCAGCATCTTATGCGGATTCGATACGCCAATGACCTCTCCCTTGTCCGTCTTCCCGATGATCATCGTGCCGCCGTTCTTGTTGGCGAACGCGCATATGGAGGCGAGATACTCCTTTCTCCACGATTCCTTCCACTCCTCGGCCTCAGATTCCATCGGTGCACCCCGTGTCCCGGAATGCGCTTCGTATAGAAATATGTTTTTGATATCAATGGTCAATTAGATACTCGTGGAGATGAATGGTCCCGACTCCCGGATTTGAACTAGGGATCTGCTGATCGCTGCGGCCGTATCGGAAATTCCGAGAACCCTCTACAGTCAGCCGCTATAGCCAGTCTAAGCTAAGTCGGGTAGACTTGCATAAAAGATTGTGTATTTATATTTTGGCGAGTCCGCGGCACAGAAACGATCGGCATCAAATAGCAATGTTACGATCCGAAGACATCGTCATGTGTAATATTACATGTAGTCGCAAGTTTAACATACACGCCGGAGGATTTGTAGAATGAGATACATGAGCGTGGAAAGAGACAAGATCATCATTTTCAAGACCGATGATGAAAAGATAGCCATAGATGTGCGTTTTGACGAAGATACCGTTTGGCTGACGATAGACTCCATGGCGAACCTTTTCGAAAAGTCGCGGTCAACAATAAATGAACACATCCTGAATGTTTTTGCGGAAGGAGAACTGAACGAATCGGTCTCAAAGAGGAAAATCGGAAATTCCGATTTTTCTACCAAACCGACGAACTATTACGATCTCGACGTCATTATATCGGTCGGATACCGTGTAAAGTCATTACGAGGCACACAATTCCGTCAATGGGCGACCAAACGCCTGAATGAATATATTCGGAAAGGCTTCTCAATGGATGACGAGCGCCTAAAGGGCGGCGGAAGGTATTTCCGCGAGTTATTGCAACGCATCCGTGACATCCGCAGTAGCGAACGCAATCTGTACCAACAGGTCACAGACATATGCCACATCAATAGATTATGACCCGAACGCCGATATTACGCGAGAGTTCTTTGCGACCGTCCAAAACAAGATGCACTACGCCGCGCACAGACATACGGCCGCAGAAGTGATATATGAGCGCGCAGACAATCAAAAGCCGATGGTCGGGATGACCAATTTTAAAGGCAACTATATCACGAAAGAGGATGTCGCGGTCGCAAAGAACTACCTTACCGAAAAAGAATTGCAGGTACTGAATCTGCTCGTTTCGCAATTTTTGGATTATGCCGAACTGCAGGCACTGGAGGAGAACGCCATGACCATGGCAGAATGGATCAAAGAACTCGACAGGCAGTTGCTGACGAACAGACGGCCGTTGCTCTCGGGTAAGGGAAACGTTTCTCATGCACAGGCCGTCGAAAAGGCGAGAACGGAGTTCGAAAAATTCAGAATGCGTGAGATGCGGCAGTTGGAAAGCGATTTCGACCGCGCCGTGAAAGAACTGGCAAAAACGTCCGAAAAAGACGGCGAAGAACAAAAATGACGATCGGCGACCGCAGATCGCGTCAGCCGATGTATCCGAGCTGGTTCCTGCTCTGGTCCTCGGCCATCTCTTTGATCTTCGACGTGAACTCGTCCATCTGCTGGGAACGTTCGTCCAGTTCCTTCATGTCGACGTCCAGGCCGAGTATGTTCATCAGCACTTTGAGAAGGATGCTCGAACTTTTATGATCTATGAAATAACCGGACGTCTCGCCCATGAGGCACACCGCGTCGATCCCGCGCATCTTGCTCATCCCCAGCATCAGACCGCTGGCGCCGGCGATGCCCGCGCTCGGCTCCCCGGGAACGAACGTGACGCCGTGCCTCTCAAGGTCGGGCTTCATCGACGCCGACGTCACCGCCCCGAGGACCCTGGGTTTTTCTACGACCGTTCCTATGCCGTAGCCGCCCAGAGTGAAAATTTTGGAAACGTTCATCGAGACGGCGATGTCCATCATCTCGTCGGCCAGCTCATACTGTCCCTCCGCCGTAAGCCCCTGGTAGTCGCCCAGCAGGAACACTATGTCGTGCCCGCCGGCGCCCTTGGCGCAGTACAGCGAGTTGCATGCGAGCTGCGCCACGCAGTCGCCGTTCAGCGTAACTTGGGGAGGAAAATGCTTTGAATAGATTTCGGCGATCTTCACCGTGCTCAGTTTCTCGGCGAGATGGTCCGCGGCGATCTTCCCGACGTTCCCGACACCCGGAAGCCCCTCGATAAGTATCGGGTCATTGAGTTCGGGCCAATCAAACTTTACGACATTTTCCATTCTCGCCATACTCCCTTATTATCCCTCTGCGCCTGTACTCGCCGTAACGGTCGTCGGGAGAGTACTTCGCCGGCAACGGAGTTACCGCCGCGGAACCGCACGCGCATACGTCGCTCAGTACGTACTCGTTGCACGCCGGGCATTTTTTCATCTGCGATCTCATGGTCACTTGCTCTCACGTTTGAGGGAGGCCTCGCCGCCCGCCTTCACAAGATCGTCTATCACGGCCGACGACACAACCTTCATTATATCCTCGGCCTCCTTGTAATCGTCCGCCGTTATCACGAGGCGGTAGCGCGGGGCGCCGACGTACTGCAATACCACGTTCGCATCCTTCGCCGCCTTCTCGCCCTTCTTCATCGCATTTTTTATAAGGTCCACGCCGTTCGGCGCCGATGAGCGCAGTTCGAGTATCCCCTCGATCTGCACATACGGTAACGTGACGTTCTCGTTGGCCACTTCGATGAATATGTCCATCCATTTTCCGGAGAACTCGCTCCTGAACTCATCGGCCGCAGCGGCGACGGCCTCGAACGCCCCGTACAGCGTCTCGTAAGTTTCCAAGACCTTGTTTCCGAACAGGGTGTACGCGTCGTCAACGGACATCGCCAGTCTTTCGGCGACGATCTCCATTAACTTCTCCGCCTTCTTCTCGTTCTTCCACTGCTGTATCTTCTCTCTCTTCTGATGCTCGTTCACGGACTTCAGCGAAAGGTCGATATGACCCTTCGATGAATCCACGCCCAGAACTTTGCATACGATTTTCTGTCCTTCTCTGATAAAGTCCCTGATGTACTTTACCCAGCCCGTGGTAACGTCGCGGACATGCACGAACCCTTCCTTGTCGTCGTATTCGTCAAGCGTGACGAAGGCACCGAAGTTCTTTACGCTCTTCACGGTGCATACGACCAGTTCGCCATCTTCCGGGAAACCGCGGGCCCGCGACATCAGCCGACCACCTCAAGCACTTCGCCCTTTATGTCGCCCACACCGCCTTTGGGTATGATAAGGGTCGAACCGCATACGTGGCACGTGACCGCGGTGGCCGCGCGTCTGAACCCGATCTGCTCGTTGCCGCAGTCGCGGCATTTTATCTTTATGAAATCGTTGACCATTTGATCACTCCGTTAGTTCGAACTTCTTTGCTCTCAGGCACGGTTTCAGGTGCGCCTTTTTGCATGTTTCGCATCTGAATCTGATATTGACCCTCTTTGTGGGCTTCTCTCTGCCTTCCGGCTTCGGTCTGGGGAAACCTCCGTAACCTGCGGTCACCTTTCTGAATCTCCTCTGACCCCATTTGAGCTCGCTGGCCTTCTTTTTCTTGACCCTTTCCACGTCATGCGGCGTGTGGGTCTTGCAATAAGGACAGTAAGTCTGTATCACTCTGGGCTTCTTCATCTGTATATTCACCCCTATAAGGGAAGTAAAGTTTGCTAATAACGATGTTGTATAAAAAGGCTCACCTTAATATATTAAGACTTAAAGGGAACCCCGCTCCGTTTTTTGAAAAAACGTCACATCATCCTGACCGTACCGTCCGCGGAAGCGATCACGACGGCGGTCGCGGTGTTCAGGAACAGGCCGTTGTCGATCACCCCGGGTATGACGTTAAGACGGGTCTCAAGGAAGAACGGGTTGTCGATGCCGCCGCCGAACCTGCAGTCGTATATGTAATTCCCGCCGTCCGTGACGAACGGTTTTCCGTCCTTCATGCGAAGGACGGCGGAGCACCCCTGTTTCTCCAGCGCCCTGCGCGTCTTCATGTGGCCGAACATGAGGACCTCCACGGGCAGTGAGCTTTTGGTCCCCAATTTTTGAACGAGCTTCGAATCGTCCACCACGATGACCTCGGAACGCGACACGGAGGCCACGATCTTCTCTCTGAGCAAAGCGCCCCCGAGGCCCTTTATGAGCTGCATGTTCGGGTCCACCTCGTCAGCTCCGTCTATCGTTACGTCAACGTATTCGACGCTGTCAAGGTCCACGACGGTTATCCCGCATTCCTTCGCGATCTTTTCGGTATGCAGCGAAGTTGAGACGCACACGAGCTTGAGCCCCATCTGCACAAGCCTGCCGACCGCCTGTATCGCATAGTACGCGGTGGTCCCCGTTCCGAGGCCGACGGTCATCCCGTCCTTGACGAAATCGCCCACCGCCTTCTCGGCGGCGATCTGCTTGAGGTTCAGTGTCATTTGAGGTCACTCTCCAACATACGGATAAGCGTGTCCGCGATATAACTATTCATCCGTTCCCCGAGCTCCGGGGATGCGTCCTTCGTGTTCCCCACGACGCCGTCCGGTATGCATGACGACGCGTCCTGAAGCACAATGCCGTTGGCGTGGACGAACTTCCCTCTGGGTCTTTCGTTCTTGACGATATCGGGGTCGATGGCGAGCATCCTCGATGTCTCGACCATGCCGCCGTGCCCGTCGCCGTCGTAACGGAATTCTTTGTTCGCCGTCACGATATCGAAATCGGAGACGAACATTATCTTCGCATCGTGTTCGGATACGATGTCCCTGCACGCCTCCGTGACGGCGGCCATGTGCGATGTCCCGGCGTGCCCGCTGATTATCAATATCTTTCGAACTCTGTGGTCGATGAAAGATTCAAGGACATCGTATATCACGGAACGCAACGTGTCGAATGTTATCGATATCGTTCCCGGCACGGTCTTCAGCGACGAGTGGTTCCCGTACGGAAGCGTGGGGGCCACGAGAACGTTCTTCATCCTTTTTGAGATAATATCGGCGATGCGTTCCGCCTGGAACGTATCGGTCCCAAGCGGTAAATGAACGCCGTGGGCCTCCGTCGCGCCTATCGGAAGTATCAGCAAAGTGCTCTTCGTAACAGCCTTTTTGAAATCGTCCGTCGTGATCCTGTCGACTCTCATGTTAACGGGAAGGGCATCAACAAATTAAACTATGGTGCCGTTACGTACAGCGTGAGACTGGCGGCATTGTATTCCGGCGGCAAGGATTCGGCGCTTTCGCTGTATATCGGAGAGCAGATGGGGCACGAGGTCGCGTACATCGTCAACGTCGTCGCGAAGAACGACGACTCGATGATATTCCACGTCCCGAATACGAACATGGTGCCGCTGCTCGCCGCGTCGATGGGGAAGGAGCTCGTCACCGCGGCCACGGACGGAAGCGAGGAAGGCGATATGAACGCACTGCGCAGCGCGTTAAAAGATCTGGACATAGACGGCGTCGTGACCGGTGCCGTATGGTCGGATTACCAGTGGGAACGGATGAACATCATTTGCGATGAACTGAATCTCGTATGCATGTCGCCGCTGTGGAGAAAGGATCAGGACGCGGTGATGGGCGAACTGATCGATTCCGGTATAAAGGCGGTGTTCGTCGGCGCGTACGCGGACGGCCTCGACGGTTCGTGGCTGGGAAAAGACGTTGCGGATTCGTACGAAGGCCTTAAGAAGCTCAGAGCAAGCAAAAAGATAAGCGTCATAGGCGAGGGCGGGGAGTACGAGACGTTAACGCTGGACTCGCCGACGCAGAATTCGGAGCTTGTGATCGAAGACGCCGAAAAACAATGGAACGGGCGTTCGGGAACGCTGAACGTGAGACGCGCGAAGCTCAGAAGAAAATGATCCGATCAGAAAAAATATGAAGCGGAGGGGATGCCCCCTCCTTTTTGTCTCACGGTTTCCTGAGCACCACAAAGGCCGCCACCGAGATGCACGCGACGATCGCGACCGCCGCTATCACGATGACAAGGTCGATGCCGCCGCCGGCGGTATCGTTTCCGTCGGCCCCTTTCGTGCCGGTATCGCCGCCGCCGTTGTTCCCGCCGCCGCCGTTGTTCCCGCCGCTGCCTCCTCCGCCTATGTTGCCGGAGGTCACTTTGGCGTCAATGGTCCCGGACGTCTTATGCAGGCCCGAGGCGACGGTGACGCGTATCTTGCCGTTGAACTCCTCGAGCGCCGTCAGGGTGATCTCGTAAACATACCCGTATCCTCCGACCTCCGTCCATTGGAGCCCTCCGAGGGTAAGCCAGGGTATGCACACGACCATCGAAGCGTAGTCGGCCGGGTCGACCTCGACGATCCTGTACTCGGCGCGGAACGCGGCGCTGTCTACGGTCACCTTGAGGTCCGGGCTCACTCCCAACGACGCCGCAAGGAACGTAAAGGACTCCCCGACGCTCAGATCGACGGATTTAGGCATGTCCGCCGTGATGCCCTGCGCACGGCCGTCATCGTTCAGAAGCCATACCTGGCATCCCGTGAACGGGTTCGCCGTCATGACGATGAGCCCGAGCTCGCTGGGTATGAGCACACGCCCTCCGTAATTGTCGGCGTCGCCGAGGCCGTTGACCGTGTACGGTTCCCAGTTCACGCCGTCGTCGGTGTAGAACAGGTCGAATCCCGCGGGGTTCGTCGTGTCGTTGACCAACAGCGTGAAGTTCATCAGCGTCTCCATCATATCGGACAGGGAGCCCGCCGCCCCCTGCGCGGAAAGGATGCCGCTGACATCCGAGGCGAACGTTGTGAACAGGTCGCCCAGCGCGTTCACGGCACCGAGCGGATCATCCGTCATCGCGGCCGCCGCGAGAAGCAGCTGCTGAACGATCCACGACATGTCCGCGAATGCGCCGCGCAGGATCGCGTCCGCCATCTCGGCGGCGAACAGCACAACGGCGCCCGCAGGCAAAGATATCTGGAAATCGGGCCCGATGTTCCAAATGTCGAGGTCAGCGCCCGGGACCAGTGCCAAAAGGTCGGCGATCACGTCGTTGCTCGTGATTATTCCCAGCTGCATCATCGAGATATATTCGGGGCTCTCTTTGAGTTTCTCGCGGAACACGCCGATGTCCCACGTGCTTGCCCATAATCTTCCGTTGGCATCCTGTGCCATATACCAGACATATTGGTTGGGGGAGATGTTCGGGAGGACATCAGAGCCCGGGAAGAGGCGTTCCGTGGAAGGGGAGAAGCCGGCGTTCAGGTTGCCGACGTTCGGCACCTTGTACCCCAACGAATCGTATGCCACGTTATCGCCGTTCTTATCGCCGGCGACGACCTCCCAATAATCGTTCGCGTCAAAGCGGTAGACCGCGGCGGGGCAATAGTGGTCCGAGAGCGCCGCCTCCATATTTCCGGAAAGGATCCCGGGGTCGGCCATTCCCTCCCCTATCATCTTTATGAACCGCGGCCCGTTCGCGAATGTCGACACATATACGTAATCGGTCCCGTCGAACGACGCGAGGAACGGGGATGCGGAGACATGTTTGCTTATGCCCAGGCCCGCGGGATATCCCGCGCTCTGTTCCCAGCCGACCGTCTGCGTCCACACATCGTTCGTCAGGTCATACTTGAAGACCATGAAGCCGTACTCGCCGGTAACGAACGCGTACAGGCAGCCGTTGAACGCGATGAGGTCCCAGATGCGGTTGTCGTCGCCGGACACGGGGACGAACAGATCGTTCACGTCGCCCAGAACGGTCCAGCCGACCGTCCAGCCGGTGCCGGTGAATCCCGCGCTTGTATCAAAGGGAGCAAGTCCGGTACCGTCCGTCGAGTAGATCAGACCTTCGGACGTCCCCACGAAGAGGGCCCCTCCGTCCTCGGAGACCGCGGCCGCAAGGTAGTAAGCGTCCGTGGTCTC
>Ga0209628_10000491_pt1 | contig 24279 bp, 22 predicted proteins | sample TergutCu122P4_FD_187285 | JGI IMG/M metagenome (GOLD analysis project Ga0209628, IMG submission 187285) | Cubitermes ugandensis P4 segment gut microbial communities from Kakamega Forest, Kenya - Cu122 P4 (SPAdes) (version 2) | ecosystem: Host-associated > Arthropoda: Insects > Digestive system...
ATATATGTATAAACAATCATGCTTGTCAAATAAAAACGACATAAAACGTTAAATCTTAACGAAAAATGAGAGGTAGCTAGACATGTTTTTGATAAGAGCTGAATACATACTTAAAAACAATACATTCCTCACGACGAACGCATGAACTGCATTATTTGTAACATTTTGCAAAAATTTGGTGCTTTTTAATAGTTTTTGTCCCAAATATGCGAGCGGGTTGCAAAATAGCCGCCAAAAAACCTTCGCGACAACTTCATCTTAATAAGTGTTACGTCGATTTTGCTTCATGCGTTTGTAGTGATACATTCCCAAATTCCACGACTTTTAGGCACTATCTACAAAAAGCTCGTATTTATCCCTTAAATTTAACTCTAAACAGTAAAATAATCTTATTTCACATTTTTTCATAATTCTATACTAGCACCTAAGTAGGCACCATGCTTACGTCGCAACCACATTGTAAAAAACTGTTATTTATACACATTTTTGCAATTAGAGCATAAATTAAAGAGTTTAGAAAAATTGCACACAACATGACGCCTAAAAATCAGGGAATTTAGGACGCTCTCACTTGTAACTAAACAACATCCCGCCAAAAACCAAGTACAACCTCATAACATTACACCAAATACAAAAACAAGTTAAATGGTGGGGCTCTCCGGATTTGAACCGGAGTCTATAGAGCCCAAGTCTACAAGCCTGGACCAAGCTAGCCGAGAGCCCCAATAACTTAATGCTGAAAAGATAATTTCATATGCGCAATAAAAACCTATTCCAACCAAGTGCCTAAAAAACACCACGCAGACACGGGACCAATTCTATTACTAATTTAACAGTCACTTTTTTGTATTTCTACCAGTTCATTTTTAGAAGCTTGGCAGTAATAATGTTATTAAAGGCAACCTTCGAAAACCTCTTAACTAGCAGGCGATATTATGGACAGTAAAAGGTAAAATAGGGAAATTTGTGTGGGATAATTGGCTGTATTTGTTTTGTTTTATCTGTTTGAAACATAAAACGTGAGTTTTCGGAGGCTGCCTAAAGAATAATTTTAAATGCGAGAAAAACTGAAGTTCTTCAGTTGTGGGCATTTAATGAAAGTGCTTATACTTGAGGAAATAAAAAAAATTCGTATAACAGATGTTGAAGTGCCTAAATGTAGCGGTACAGAAGTGTTGTTAAGAGTAAGTTATTGTTCAATATGTCGAACAGATGCAAAAATGTGGTTTCAAGGTCAAAGAGATCTAGTTTTACCAAGAATTTTAGGGCATGAAATTTGTGGACAAAAACTTGTTTCAGATGAATATTATGTAGTCTGGCCTGCGAGTGTGTGTAATAATTGTCATTTTTGTAAAAATGGTGTGGAAAACCTCTGTAATAACATTCAAGTCATGGGGTTCCATATAGATGGAGGATTTGCGCAATACGTAAAAGTGCCAAAAGATTCTCTCATAAAAGTACCTAAAACTGTTCCGCCTGAAATTGCGTGCATGACCGAGCTGCTATCTTCGGCGATAAATGCCATCGAGCAGGTTAAATTGCAGAAAAACCAAAAAGTACTCATCTTTGGTGGAGGACCAGCAGGACTCATGTTAGGATTAGCGTGTAAATATTTTGGTTCAGAGCCATTTATTGTTGAAAAAGATTTAAAAAAAATTGATTGTGTAAAAAGTTTTTGTGAAAAAACAGGTATTCGCGTTTGTAAGGATGTTTTGGATAATTTTGATATTGTGATAAATGCTGCGCCAGACCCAAACACGTGGAGAGAGGGAGTTTTAAAGTTAAACATTGGTGGCAAATATTGTCTATATAGTGGGTTTACAAAAAATGTTAACATCTCAAGTGATTTGTTAAATGAAGTTCACTATAAGCAATTAACTGTAATTGGCGCATATGGAAGTACAAAACGGCAAATGGAGATTGCGTTAAAAATTTTAGAGAAGAACGTTAAAACAGTCATGTTGATAGTCCATAAAATAGTAAATCTAGAAAATGTTCCAGTAATATTGCCGGAAGTTTTGTTGGGTCAAACCTTAAAGTATGTTGTAGATCTGCAAAAATGTGAGTGATACTATGGTAACTGAAGAAAAATTAAGAGATTTTGGTCAGCTTATCTGTAAAATAGTAGCGGGTAAAACTATGACTCGTGAAGAGTCATGTGAGGCTTATCGTCAGATAATTTTAAATGAACAGCCTGAATTGCAGCAAGGGGCATTGCTAGTAGCACATATTACTCGAAAGCCAACTGTTGAAGAGCTATCAGGTGTTTGGGACGCGTTAGATAGGTTTGATACAGAAAAATTTAAAGCAGATGTTAAAGGCCCTGTCTGTGATATCGTTGGAACTGGTTCAGATTCTATGAAAACGGTAAATGCTTCTTCACCAGCAGCACTTATTGCCTCAGCATGTGGAGTTCCAATTGCTAAAAAAGGGGCTAAAAAGGTAACAGGTGTTTCAGGTGCTTCAGAAATTTTTGAAATATTAGGGGTTAATTTGGCTAGTCCTATGAGTAAGGCTAAGCAGAGTTTGGAAAAACATAATATTTGTTATATGCCAGGTGAGGCTTTTTTGAAATCTGGTTGGGCACGACTTATTCAATATATGCGGTTTACTTCAGCATTTAATATTGTGGGACCATTAACGATGCCATGTGAAAACACTAGCGGTATTGTAATTGGTGCTTATGCGCCTCAGGTGTGCGATCAGCTTATTGCTATTCTAAAGGAAATTGGAATTAATCACGCAGTAGCACCATACGGAATGGTTAATGGCGTTGACAATACATTAGGTGTTGACGAGTTTTCACCATGTGGTCCAACAAGAGTGGTCGAGTTAAAGAATGGTAAAATTCAAACATATACAGTGCAACCAGAGGATTTTGGTATAAAAACGCATCCAACATTTGACGTAGCTTCGTTTAACAAAGCATATGACAATGCCACAGCTATTAAAAAAGTACTTTCAGTTGATTACAATAATCCATTAGCAGATCTGTTCTGTATGAATGCCGCCGCCGCCTTGTATGTATCAGGCACTAGTAACTCTTACAAGGACGGTATGGAAAGAGCACAAGAAGCGTTAAGTTCAGGCAAAGCTTTGACACAACTGAACCATTTAGTTAATCAACAAGCCTAACAAAAGATCATATTTGAGTTCTAATACATTAACAATTGTTTACTTGACAAAAACAGTGTTAGAAAGGCGAGAGATGCCTTCCCATATTTACTTGTTACAGTGGTTTTTTACTAAAAACTTTTTTTAGTGTTTTATTGTATATTTTAGTTACAAGGGCGTTGCTTTTCTGTTGATGTTTCATAATAAGAGGGATTTTGTAGACCGCTATAAAGATTTCACGCATCAGTGTAGGTATCAGCGATAAGCCAATTACAATTAACCAGTGTATACCATTTATAGCAGTAAGTCCAAAGATGTAATTAACAGGTAACACAACCAATAAACCAAACACGAAGAGCATAAGCACAGCACCTCCAACCAATGGTTTATTGTTTCGGATAGGTACCTTAAAGATCGATTTTGAACTACGCACATTGAAAACGTGAATTATCGAAGTCCAACCACAAATCAAAAAAGCCATTGTCTGCCCTATTTTTACTGATGGTGCAATAGCACCAGGTAACGTAGTGAAAGCACCCAGAGAGTAGCCTATCAATACTACAATTGAACAGAAAATAGTCTGCTGAATAATCACTCGCAGTACATCGCCTGTGAAAAAGCTTTCATTACGCTTTATCGGCTTATTATTCATAACTGTAGGATCAAACTCTTCACGAGCAAGATTTACACCTGGAATACCATCACCTAATAAATTAATTAACAGCAACATAACAGGAATAAGTAAAATGCCCCAACCTGCCATTTGAGCAAATAACATAATGATAACTTCACTCATATTGCAGACTAATAGGAAAGTAATTGTCTTTTTGATGTTTTCATATACACATCTACCTTCTCCTACAGCCTCGACAATTGTTGCAAAATTATCATCAACTAAGATCATGTCAGATGCGCTCTTGGCTACTTCTGTACCAGCTTTTCCCATTGCAATGCCTATATCAGCGACTTTCAATGCGGGTGCATCGTTCACACCATCACCTGTCATTGCAACAACTTCACCATTAGCTTGCCACGCCTTTACAATACGAAGTTTATCCTCAGGTGACACTCTGGCATAAACTGCAAAATTTCTAACGGTATCATGTAACTCAACATCTGTCATGTGTGCAAGTCTATCACCAGTCATAACATGCTTTCCTTCTTCCAGGATACCTAATTCTCTAGCGATAGCACCAGCTGTTGCGGCATGATCACCGGTAATCATTACAGTATGAATACCAGCATTTTTTGCTTTTGCAATAGCAATCGCTGCTTCAGGTCGCGGGGGATCAATTAAACCAACGAGCCCAAACAATTTGAGATCTTGTTCTAACTCGGCAAAGTTAGCGGTATCTGGCAGAACATCAACATGTTTACCAGCTAAAGCAATAACACGTAACGCCTTTTCAGCAAATTCATCATGCACCTGTTGTGCTACTTCCAAATCAGCAACACACTCTGAAGAAATCTGTAATCGATCAATTGCACCTTTAGTTAAAACAAGATATCCTCCGGCTTTATCTTTCAAAACGACAGACATCTTTTTTCGTTCTGATGAAAAAGGAATTTCTGCCACTCTTTGATACTTACTTGATATCTTATCTGTACAATGCCCTTTTTCATTAAAAAGTCTAAGTATGCCAATTTCTGTGGCATTACCCATATAGACTTTGTTTCCATTCTCATCTGTTTCAAAAACAGCGTTACCTACCAAAGTTAAGAGCTGGAGAAAAATATTTTGTTCTTCAGAGAACTCTACATTGTCTGCGAAAGATTCTCCACCACAAATCCAAAGCTGTTTAACTGTCATACGATTTTGAGTAAGCGTTCCTGTTTTATCTGAGCAAATTACCGAAGTGTTACCCAAAGTTTCCACCGCCGGAAGTTTTCGGATCAAAGCGTGTTTCTTCACCATCCTCTGCACGCCATTTATCATAGTTAAAGTAACAATTAACGCAAGAGTTTCAGGAACCGCCGCCACCGCCAAAGCAATAGCGATAAGTAACATGTCACCAAACCCAGTACCGCTCCGCAGACCCACGGCCATTAGGAAAAACGCGGAAATAAGAGCTATACCACATATCGTTTTACCAAGTTGATCAAGACGTAACTGTAGAGGGGTCTTTGTAGATTTACTGCCACGCAAAAACTTGGCAATTTGACCCATTTGTGTGTTCATACCTGTAGTGGTAACTACCGCTGTACCCCGCCCCGCCGTGACAACACACCCCGTAAATACCATATTATGTTGATCACCTATCGGGATATTTCCAGAAAGAGTAACGGAAGCATCTTTTTCTGCAGGCTCACTCTCACCTGTCAAAGCAGACTCATCAGAGAAAAAGCCAGTTGCCTCAAGCAAACGAGCATCCGCAGGAACAACATTGCCAGTTTCTAGAAATATAACATCACCTGAAACCAATTCAGCAGTATCTATATTCTGCTTAGCACCATCACGAATAACAACACACATAGGCGAAGTTAACTTTTCCAAAGCTTCAAGAGCCTTCGCAGCCTTACCCTCTTGAGTAATTGCCAAAACAATGTTCAAAACAACTACAGCCAAAATAACAAAAGACTCAATTAGACCACCACCATGGAGAATAGCCAACAGAAATGAAAGCCCCACAGCAACCAACAAGACAATAACTGAAACATCCTTAAGCTGTCGAATAATCATTTGAAGCAGACCGACTTTTTTAGGCGGCTGTAGGACATTTTTTCCTTCAACAGCTTGCCGTTTACTAACTTGCTCTCTAGTCAAACCAGTAACAGGATCCACCGCTAACTTTTCCAATACCGATTGGACATCCAATTCATGCCAGTTGGCGGAACCCTGTTTACCGTTCTCCATAGTTAACACCGTACACGGTATTTACACAATAATGCAGATTAAACACACGTATATGAATAATATCGTTTATAAACGGTCCTATGCAGCAATTACTTAATTAGCCATCATGCCCATTAATTTATTACAAAAAATAGAAGATTACAAACCAACAATTATTTGTTTAAAATTAACCCTGATAATTAAACACTACTGGCAACCTCCGAAAACTCACTTTTTGTATTTTTTAATCGTTAAAAACAAAACGAACCCTTTACAAAACAAAATTTCCTAATTTTTAGAAAAAAACACACTTTTTACTCAAAAAACAAGCTACCAACCTCATTAATCCACACATTTTTCACACCTTAGATACAATTAACCCACAAGAAACACATAACGCCGCAAATTATACGCCAAATTCTTAGACGCAACATCCCGACCAACACGACCCAAACCATGAACACGAGAACAAACACCACACATAAACCGCGTCATATACCCAAATTTTATAAAACGAGTTTTCATTGAAGTGCGATGGAAAACGTCTTTTTGTCCTATTTACTTTTAATTATAGTGGTTGGAAGAAACACCGATTGTTTTTTGAGGCAAATCTAACCTCGTCACCCAAAATGGTGAGCGCTCTCCTAGCGGATCAGAAGGCCAGAGCTTCGAGCTCGTATAGGAAAAGGCACGAAAACCACAAGAGAGCACCTCTTCCAACCACTAAAAGGAAGGTACAAAGTATGGAACAAAAAGTTTGCGGAATAGACATCCACAGAGACACCCTAGTCACAACCATACTAGACAACGAAGGCCATAAACAGACCCAAATCTTCCAAAACAGCATACTCGATATGGAACAACTAAAAAACCACCTACGACAGAATAACTGTGTAAATGTGGTAATGGAATCAACCGGTTCATACTGGACCACACTCTACACAGTTTTAGAAGATAGCGGCTTCAAACCCGTACTAGCTAACGCTCATCAAGTAAAAGCAATACCCGGACGCAAAACTGACCAAAGAGACAGCGAATGGCTAGCATACCTACACAGAAGCGATCTCATACGACCAAGCTACGTCCCCACCAAACCCATACGAGAACTACGAGAACTAGCACGCACAAGAGTACGATACGTAGAAACTCGCACACAATACAAAAACCGATGCCAAAAACTCTTAAGCAAAAACAACATGCGGCTGAGCTCAGTTTTAAGTGACATATTTGGCAAATCAGGTAAAGAAATTCTAGACGGACATATGCAGGGTAAAACAGTAGAAAATATCCTAAAAACTACGCAAAACAAGTATCTAAAAAAACATAAACAGACGATAATTGATGCAGCTAAAGGAGCTCTTAGCAAGACCGACATATTTCTTCTCAAGCAAATGTCACACACAATTGTGGAATTGACGGTGCAGATTCATGAGTTAGAGACGCGTATGGCAGAATTAGTGGATAAGAAAGCTCTAAAGATCATCTGTTCAGTTCCGGGCGTTGGGAAGTTGTCTGGTGCTACTATTTTAGCTGAACTTGGAGATGTCATGCGGTTTGGTAATAGTGGGCAGGTGGCTTCTTGGTGTGGGTTTGCGCCCTCTGTTTCTCAGTCTGCTGGTGTTACTCGGATTGGCGGGATTACTAAGTGTGGTTCGCGTTGGCTGCGTAGGGTTATGGTTGAGGTGGCTCATGTGGCGGCTCGGATGGATTGTCGGTTTAAAGCGATGTTTTGGCGTATTACGTCTAGGAGGGGTAAGAATGTTGCGTATGTTGCTGTTGCTCGTAAGTTGTTGACTGTTATTTGGCATTTGCTTTGTAATGGTGAGGTGTTTGTGGAGGAGGGTTTTTCTAAGACTCCTCTTAGAGTGAAGGCTAAGATTAGTGGTAATGATAATGATGAGGGGGGTTTGTTTTTGGATGATGTTGCTGGTGTTTTGGGTTATGTGGGGCGGTTGGTTTCTGATGGTGGCTAATTAGCAGGGTTGTGTTTGGTCTGTCGTAGTGTTTGTAGGGTTTGTTAGGTGACGGTGTTGTTGGTGTTGGTTTTTTGTTGGGTTTGTGTTGTTATTTTGAGTTTTGCCGAGTTTTTTTGTCGGTATATTGGTTCTTTACTGTTGTTTTTGTAGAAAATGTTGGTTTTTTGTCGTTAATATTGGTCAGGACAAAAAGACGTTTTCCATAGGAAAAACATGCTCAATACGCGCACGCACACGAGCAATAAACCGGTTACCAGCCTTTTCTTCCTCAGTCAATGGCTTATTACGATACGCACGAGAACAAACATGAACATTAACATCTGGAAACAACCTTAAAAGCTCATCTCTATAAGCACCAATGTACGCACTATCTGCTTTAACATCACGGTCTTTTTCATCAACCAACCCCACAAACTCCAAACTATCATGAACAGACGCATCAGTAACACTAAACGCCGTAATTATTTTGCTATCACTATCACTTTTACATGATTCTTATACCCAAAAAACGATTCCTCACCCTTCTTGGTCCAACGAGCATCCACATCCACCTGTGACATTACATTATTTTAACTTTTTATCTCACTTCTCTCAACTCGCTCTGCACATTTTACCGGCAAATCCTCAAGAGCCTCACCCTTCTTCAAATGTGTATCATCCTTTTTTGTTGTATGACGTTTGGGAACTGTTACAAATGTGGCATCGATAATGGAGCCTTTGTGGGTGATTATTCCTTTTTCTTCAAGTAACGCATTAAAGGTGTCAAATAGTTGTCTATCAACATTGTTTGTTTTTAGTGCTTCTTTGAAATCCCAAATAGTATTGCCGCCAGGTACTTTATCGCCTATTTCAAGACCAAGAAAGCGCATAAAGGAGAGACGATCGTTTATTTGGTATTCTATTTGCATGTCTGCTAGGCCGTACCATTGTTGCAGCATAGTGATTTTGCACATAAGTATAACGTCGTAGGGTGGTCTGCCGCCTTTTGTTAGGTCTTTTCGTATGGCATCTTCAACTGGTTTGCGAAATATTTCCCAATCAATTAACTGATTAGCCTTTGTTAGCGGATCGCCTAGTTTTGTTAATATTTCTAGTTGTGTTTTTGCGCCAAATAAGTGCAGTTGACCCATACAGTTTCCCTACTTGCCTGTACTGCACATTACACCTTGCTAGTTAAGAGGTTTTCGGAGGCTGCCTACTAGAATATCGCTTGTCAACACAATAAAACTGTAAAAAATAGACTACAAAAAACCGTAAGAAAATAACCATGACAAAGATATGTCCGGTATGTTGTGTAAAAGGACTTTTACAGCAAAGAGGAAACAGCAACAGAATACAGCATTACATATGTTACAAAGAAGGAAAAGGTATCTACACTTATCATAAAATGGAAGTAAATGGAAGTAAAAACTCTCAAATTAAACTTTAGGCAGCCTCCGAAAACCCCATTTTAGAAAAACAAACAACATAGTTACACGGTTTTTCAACATGCCATTTTTGGAAAAATATAGGTTTTCGGAGGTCGCCTTTAATAAGAAAATAATGGCGGACGAGGAGGGATTTGAACCCTCGACCCCCAACTTAGGAGGCTGGTGCTCTATACAGACCAAGCACGTTAGAATAATATGTTTCAGATTGCTTGGTTATCCGTGCTGAGCTACTCGCCCATTTTTTATGTTCAACATCAGTAAGTTCATTGGACTGTTATAACTTTAACGTTTGACATAACATGAAAACGCAGGTTTCAAACTATTGTAAATCTTACATGTTTTAACATGTGGTTGATATGGAACAAAAATATACACCATTAGAAAATTGAGTGAAGTAATTGACTTCTATAAGATAGTAGTATAGGAAGAATAGAAGTGATGTTTGTTTAACAGGAGGTGGAAACAGAATTTGCAGTGTATACCTGTAAGTGAACATTATCGGTAGGCGAATTTTGTAAGATGGAAACAAAAGCAATATGTATATTGTTTTTTATTAGTGAGGTTTATGCTTAAAGATTTTAATTTGATAGTTTCGACGGCTCGCGGAAATGAGCGTGTTATGATTAATGAGATTTTGTTTCTGCTAAAAGAGCAGCTGGGGGATAAAGAGGCTGTGGCAGGTAAAACTGTTATACGGGGTGTTGTTGTTGCTAAAACTAGTCTAGATCCCTATGGGACTATTGAGAAGCTTTATAACATACTTTGTGAGCGTCCTTACGAGTTTCGTTTTGCGTTACGTATTATTCCAATTGAACGAGTTGTATCAACGGATTTGGAGACAATAACTCATGAAGCTTTGAAGCTTGCAGCGCGTATTTCTGAGGATGAAACGTATCGGATTACTATTGAGAAAAGGTTCACTACACTTCATACCGCAGACATTATTTCTGCAATTGGTGCTAAAGTTCAGCGTAAGGCGGATATGAAAAATCCAAATAAAATTCTGCTCATTGAGATAATGGGTACAGTAACTGGGATTTCACTTATTAAACCCAAAGAAGTCATTTCAGTTATGAAAGAAAAAATGCTCTAACCACGCGCAGCCAATAAAGCAACTTTTTCAACTACTAAATGCACAAGAGCCAAATCATCCCCATGTCCTCTCTCAGCAACTTTAACCATCGAAGGGGTTATATTGAAAACTTGTTTAATTAAAACATGTTTTTCTATCGTTAAAGCCAATACCGCATCACAAAACTCAGCATACAAACTAACAGATAAATCATCAAGAACCTCTTTAACCTGTTTAGCAGTTTCCCCAATTATAACCACAGCCATCTCAGTTGTAGTAGCTTTTAAGCCTATTAGCTGAATTGCCTTCTGTATTTGATGTTGAGAAGCTGCATACAGCAGGGTTTCCATTGCCAAATTTTTTGAAATATTTGCATTATTTTTAAATGCATACAGAGCATTTAAAACAGCAAAATAAAGATGTTCATGTGTGGCGATAAAGTTAGAGTTAAAAAATTGAACCCAAATTTTTTGTGATTTATCTTTACGGCGGTTACCTTTAAGGTAAGCATCTGTTTGCTCAAACCGTACGCCTTTAAATCCAGTTATTTCAACATAAAAATTGAATTCTTCAAAAAAATACAGCATTAAAATTAAGACTCCCGTAAAGTTTTAAGAATTTGCGTAAGAAACTCTTCAGGCAACCCAGCTTTTACTAATTTGTCAAACTCATCATTTATAACACGTTCATCTTTATGTTTTTGAAGTATACACTGCACGGTTTCTTTAAGCTCCCAAGGGAAAACTACCCAATTGGTAATAGTTTTTTCAAAGAAGTCAGATAACGTTTTTGTTCTTGGTTTAACGTATAAAGTAGCGATTTTTATTTCCACAGCACCTTTTTCAATTAAGTGTTGTTTTACAACTTTTAGACTTTGACCTGAATCGGAGATATCATCAATTATAAGAACTTTTTTACCGTCCACCGCAACATTTAGAGGATACGTAAGAACAGGTTGTGTATTTGGTTTAGCTACGCCTTCATAGAATTCAATTCTAACTATCGCAACTTGATAAATTTTAAGCAGGTCTGATATAATGCTCATTGGAATTACACCACCGCGAGCTACGCCAACTATAATATCTGGTTGATAATGGCTTTTACAAATTTTTTCTGATACCCCAAGTAGCATCCTGTAAATCTGATTCCACGTTGGCACTTCATATCCAATAGAGCCTGTCAAGAGTTTACCTCATATATGGATGTCATAACTTGTTATAAAAGCTACCACATCGGACAAAATTACAGTTAACAACATTTGTCAAAAAAAATAAAAATTACTCAAAAACAGTCTTATTAACAAGTATTAAATGACAAATACACCATTTTCTTAAACCACAATTAGGTATTTACAGACTTCACTACAAAATGGCACAACAATATAGCAACATGAGAAAAGTTTTACTATATGTTTGTTTTGTTATGTTGTTATGCCAAAGCCAATTACTAATAAGGAAAGAGAAAAAATAATCAAACACAAGCAAAATAATGAAAATGAATCTGATATTGCACGCTGGCTCTTTGTAAGTGAGAGTTCTGTGACAAAACTCGGCAAGATATCGCAAAACAGGTTCATATTTACCAAACTATAAGAACTGTGGTCGTCCCTCAACCCTAAACAAGACACAGATAGCTCAAATTAAACTCGAAGCCAAGAAAAACCCCGACCACACCTTACTGGAATTGATAGAAAAATTCAACCTCAAAATATCCGAATCAGGCCTTTCTAGAGTATTTAAAAAACTCGGACTAACCTTTAAAAAAAGACACACCATGCAAACCAACAAAAACGAGACGACGTAATCAAAGAACGCACAGACTGGCAAGAACTACAAAAAACACCATATATTAAGCAGCTTGTTTTCCTTGACGAATGTGGCGTTAATTTAGCCCTAACTCGTTTATACGGTTGGGGTGAACGGCACATGCGTGTTGAGGATTATGTGCCTGATGCACGCTTTGAGCGTTCATCCATTATGTCTGCTGTGCGCTTATCAGGGGTAAATGCGTCGGTATCGTTTAAAGGCGTTTTGAATGGGGATATTTTTGCTTTGTATGTGAGGTATGTTTTAGCTCCTACTTTGAATGCGGGTGATGTGGTACTACTTGATAGTTTGTCATCGCATAAGGTTAAAGAGGTGTTGGATCCTATTTATGAGCGGGGTGCATATATTTGGTTTTTACCTGTGTATTCTCCGGATTTGAATCCTATTAGCTTATGTGGTCAAAAGTGAAGGCAATTTTAAGACATATGAAGGCTAGGTCTTGGGAGGATTTACAAAAAGCACTCGAGACGGCGTTAGCTGCAATCACACTTGACGACATTAGCAGATGGTTCAAACACGACGGCTACATATAGTAAAACATTAATCATGTTGCTATAATAGCGATTAAACCTTGAAGTTTGCACGTTAAAGAATAAGTCGCACAACGAACACACGAAAAATTTACATCTGCGACACATGACACGATTATATAGAAATAGAATATAGAAGATTAACATAAATCCTTATATTTTCAATTTCCTTCCTTGCTTAGAGGAAAACCAATGTATAAAAAACTTCTAATTCCTGGACCAACAGAAGTTAGTAAAGAAATCCTAGAGGAACAAAACCGTTATCTTATAGGCCACCGTGAAAAAGAGTTTTCAACATTGTATGGAGGAATTACAGATAAAATAACCAGATTTTTCCAGTTGACTCCAGATATAAAGCCAACAGTAACCACAGGATCAGGTACATTATGGTTTGATATTGTTGCTAGAAGTGTGGTAAAACAAAAAGCGCTTGCATGTGTAAATGGCGCTTTTTCAAAAAGAGCTGCTCAAACGCTTCAGGCGTGTGGTAAAGAAACAGATATACTTGAAGTTGAAATGGGTAAAGCTATTAAACCAGATATGGTTGCAGAAAAGCTTGAAAATGGTGGATATGACACAATAACCATTTGTCATAATGAAACGTCCACTGGTGTTCGCAGTCCACTTAAAGAAATTTCTCAAATGATACGTAAAGACTATCCAGAGGTTATCATCGCTGTTGACGCTGTGTCATCAATAGCAGGAGATAAAATTATTCCTTCAGAAATTGGTTGTGACATAATTTTTGGTTCCACACAAAAATGTTTTGCTCTACCACCAGGTTTAGCCGTTGGATTGGTAACTGACAGGGCTATTGAACGAGCAAAAACAGTACCAAATCGCGGCGCATACACTGACATGGTAGACATTTTTGAGTTTGAGAAAAAACAGCAAACACCATTCACACCAAACATAAGCTTACTGTACGCATTAAATAAACGCATGGACCTTCTACTTGCTGAAACATATGATAAAGTCTACCAACGCCATCTAGACATGGCAAACTATACACAAACATGGGCAAAGAAACATTTCGCAATGTTCCCAGAATCTGGTTATGAATCAATAACTGTTAGCTGCATAAGTAACACACAAAACAAAGACATCAAAGCATTAAACCAGCAACTTGCAGAAAAAGGCTACCTGATTTCCGCTGGCTATGGTAACCTAGCAGACAAAACCTTCCGTATAGGCCACATGGGCGAGTGGAATCTTGAAAACATAAAACAAGTCATTAACCTAATTGACGAAATATGGGAATTAGGTAAATAACAAAAAATTTCAGACCCCACTACCTGAAACCTCCCGCTCCCATTTAACGCTGAATGATGTTTTAATTATCAATTCAGTAATAAAACATGTTTTTACAAAGCACAAAACAGTAACAGACACAACAGATCACGTTATTTTAAGAGTGCCAATTTTGAGGCAAGAAACACAAGTGATAATGTTGTTATTACTACATATGGGTGTTTGAATTTAAGAGGCATAGTTAAAGGCTAGTGTGTAAATAGCTAACTAAATTATTAAGTCTCGGAAAGCAGTGAGCGTGATTCCGTTGGTTGACATAAGGCCATTTAAAGCTATAAAATATACTCTTAAAGCGGGTAACCCAGAATTGTTGGTTACTCAACCGTATGATAAAATTGACCCTGAAATGCAAAAAGAATACTATGAAAAGTCACCTTACAATTATTGCCGCTTAATTTTGCCAATAGAAATAGACAAATATCAAATCGCGCAACAACGCATCACTCAATGGTTAGAAAAGAATATAATGGAGCAGACAGCACAACCTGCAATCTATGTTTCACGTCAAGAATATGACATTAACGGGAAAAAACTTACACGCACTGGTCTAATTGCTGCGCTACGACTGTATCCGTACAATGAAAACATGGTTTTTCCACACGAGTTTACGCATTCAGCACCAAAAGCAGACCGATTAAATATGCTACGAACAGTACAGAAAAATTTGGAACAAATTTTTCTGATGTATCCAGATCCAGAAAACAAAACAATTGCATTCTTTAAAGAAATTACCAAAAATACACCCCTCGTAAAAGTTACCGATCCAGACAATGTAGAACACACAATTTGGGAAGTTACAGACACAGAAAAAATTCAATACATACAAAAAACTTTAAGCGAAAAATTCATGGTAATAAATGATGGACACCACCGATATGAAAGCGCACTTGCCTACCGCGACGAAATGCGCGTTAAAGGCAACTGGACCAATGATACAGCATTTAACTTCCACATGTGTTACATGGTACCCATACAAGATGAAGGATTGTTAATTTTACCAACACACAGACTACTTAAAGAAGTCAGTATAACACCAGAAATTCTAGAAGAATTCAAACACTACTTCACAATTACCAACCTAGCACCAAATGCTGATGCCATAGACAACTACCTTGCAAAACACATCAATGAACACGCCTTCTGTTTTTATGACGGAGAAAACGCGTACGGTTTAACAATGAAACACGACGAAAACGTCTATCAATTTGTTAACACCCATACATCAAAAGAAACAAAAATTTTTGACGTCGTAATTCTACGCGATATCGTATTTAAAACCATTTTAAAAACAGGAGAACTAAAAATTGATGAAAACATCATCTACGTACGATGGACCAAAACAGCCATCGAAAAAATTAACCACAAAGAAGCAAAAATCGCATTCTTCGTAAACCCAATCAGCGCCAAAGCCGTCTCAGAACTTGCATTACAACACGAACGATTACCAGAAAAAAGCACAGACTTTTACCCTAAACCATTATCAGGTCTCATACTAATGGATATTTCAACACACGAAAAAATTTAACACTTTTTTTTAAAAAAAAGAACAGCAATATGTCATAATAGAAAAAAGATTCAAAAATACATGTAACCTAAAATTCCGTATAAATTATACATAGGTAGATAATAATCCTTAAAAATGCCGCGTATTTTGAAAATACCGATAAAAACGCCTAATTGAAAAAAACAATGCCTATGTATAATTGCGCGCATTATACACATGTCCTGCTTATTTGTTAAACGCTGTTTTAGAGCGATTTCCTAAAACCTCGCCCGATTACCCAATATTTCACAAACCTATGTACAAGCATTCCGGGATTTTAGGTTCAAAAACTATATCTTTTACACTGATGATTGGAATGCTTTTTTGAGAGTATTGCCAAAGAAGCGTCAGGTTATTGGTAAATCACATACGTTGTTATTGAGCAAAATAACAGCAATATGCATCATCATTTAGGCAGGTTTACTAGGCGTACTAAGGTTGTTTCAAAGAAAGTTAAAATGGTGGATTTGACACTTAAACTTTGGCACACATTAACTACTGAAGACGTTTTCACAGCATTTCAAAAAACTACACTAATCATTTTTTAGATGAACACTCTCAGAAGACGAATAATATTGTCCCAAAACCTAACCCAGCACACTATTTATAAGTTATATCAAAGTCTTGGATATGAATAAGCAGAGTAACAATGATAAAAATTAGATTAGACGTAGATTATGCGTATCCTTCAAGATGGCAAAGTTTTTTTTACACAGCACTTAAAAGTAAGACCAAAAGAAACTACCTAAAAAATTCGAAAATAATTGCAAGAATGATCAATGAGTCACCTATGGATGTAAAAGCATACTGGTTTTTTACACCATTTACTCTGCCTGACGTAGAAATGCTTGAATTATTAAACTCTGATAAACATGAAATTGCCCTTCATGTTGCAATTGACGCTTACAAAGAATTAAACAATTTGGAAAAAGCAACAAACACACAAGTTAAATACTACACAATACATGGAACAGAGCGTTTATTAGGCAAAATAATTTGGCATCGTAAACTTTCACAATCAAAAGCGTCAATCCCGGAAGGTTTTCATTTAAAATCGTTTTATGATTTTCCGACAATGTCTTTAGACAGAATTTGTCATGTCAAATCAACACATGAAACCCTTAAAATTGCTTACGAGAGCATTAAAAAAGGTGAAGTTTTACATATTCATCCAGACTGGCTCTTTCAAAGTGGAAAAATGAATCCTAGAGGGCCATACTATGATACACTAAAAGAAATTTTAAATGTTGATTGCGAATTAGAAACGTTAGAAAAACGAAAAAAAATGTTTGTAACAATTGGCAAGTACTCAGAACATTTTGAGTATGTCAAAAATGTGAATCCTACTGAAAAATTTTTCATTAAGTTAAAAAGCAGAGATGTAGACGTTTTCACGTTTGTTGAAAAAAGTTGGTGTAATTCTCTCGCAGTTACGCCTTCTGGCAAGTGGGTAAAAACTGAAGATAATATTGCGTTACTTCAAATAAACACGTTTGACGATTGGTGGGAGAAAATTGGTAAAAAAACTCGCAACATGGTGCGTAAAGCTGAAAAAAGTGGCTTAACAATAGAGGTATCTGAGCCGTCAGACAGGTTGGCTGAAGGTGTATGGCGGATTTATAATGAAACGCCATTCAGGCAGGGGCGAGCATTTTCACATTATGGTCAGTCTTTTGAAAGTGTTAGAGAGATGATTTTTAACACAAAAAATTGCACTTTTATAGGTGCTTATGTTGATGATGTGTTAGTGGGTTTTATTCAGTTGGTTTATGGTGATGATTTGGTTGTTGTAACTCAGATACTTTCGCTTCAGAAACATTGGGATAAAGCGATAAATAATGCCATGTTAGCGAAGGTGGTTGAGTTGTGTGCTAAGGGTAATCATAAGTGGTTGATGTATGGGCGGATGGGTAGGGGGAGTAGCCATCCTTCTTTGGATAAGTTTAAGGAGAATAATGGCTTTGTTAGGTATCCGTTGAATCGATATTATGTTATACTTTCTAGGAAGGGTGAAATGGCGATAAAGTTGGGGTTACATCGGCAATTTAAAGACAAGATACCTGAAGTGTTAAAGCCGAAGGTAATTTCAGTTTATAATTTTATAAGTCGGACAAAAGTCAAGTTGTTACATCGCTGATAATAATTTGAAGTGGTGTATTTAGAGGAGGAGCTCGGCGAGGATTTTGTTTAGGGTTTGTTTGTTTTGTATGCCTCTGAAGATGATTTTGCCGCTGGCGTAGAAGCGAAAAGAGTATTCTTCGAGTCTTAAATCGTAGATCATTCCTGCGATTGTGTTTTTTAGTGTTGCTTTTTTTAGGATTTTTTCGAGTGCTTGGTCTTTTTTTTCGTATTTTAGGACCACTATTATGTCGCTTTCGGCTCCGCAGGTGCCTTCGATTCTTGCTATGTAGTCATCTGTTGCGGACATTAGAGAGTTTGTATCTCCTTTAGAACTTCAATGAAACGATCGATTTCTTCTTTTGTGTTGTAAAGGTAAAAGCTTGCGCGTGCGCTTGATTGTAATTGTAAAATTTGATGTAATGGTTGAGCGCAATGGTATCCACTGCGTATGGCTATTGCGTAATTGTCACATAAGAGAGCAACTTCATGTGAGGATAACCCTGTTATGTTGAAGGAAATTATTCCACATTTTTTTGAGTCTATAGGTCCGTAGAGAGATATTTTGTTTAAATTTTTCATTTTATCTATAGCATATTTTGTAAGGGTTTGTTCGTGAGTTAAAATGGTATCCATACCGATTTTTTCGAGATATTTTATAGCTGCTGATAGACCAATTACGCCGCTGATATTTGGGGTTCCGGCTTCGAATTTCCAAGGGGGTTCATTCCAGTTGATGTTGCATTGATGATTTTGGGAGTTAAAGGTTACTTCTTTTATCATTTCGCCGCCTCCTTGGAAAGGCGCCATTTTTTGCAGTAACGTTTTTTTGCCATATAAGACGCCTATACCTGTTGGGCCGAGCATTTTATGTCCTGAAAAAGCTAAAAAGTCTACGTTAAGATTTTGGACATCTACTTTCATATGTGAGACAGATTGGGCACCGTCTACAAGCAGTACTGCCCCATGGTCATGAATAGTTTTTGATAAATGTTGTATATCGTTGATCATTCCTGTGACGTTTGAAACGTGGTTTAGGCAGACAAGTTTTGTTTTAGAGGTTAATTTGTTTTCAAAATCTTTGACGTCTAAAACGCCATCAGAAGTAACGTTTGCGTATTTGATTTTAAAGCCGCGAATTTTTGCAGTTATTTCCCAAGGAATTATGTTGCTATGGTGTTCCATTAGGGAGATAAGAACCTCGTCGTTTTCTTTGAGGTTGTTTAGTCCCCAAGAGTAAGCTGTAAGATTAATAGCCTCTGTTGTTCCTCGAGTGAAAATTATTTCTGAGGAGTCTTTTGCGTTTATGAATTTTGCTACATGTTCACGACTTTTCTCATACATCTCGGTAGCTTCTAAGGAAAGTGTGTGAACACCGCGATGTACATTTGCGTTATTGTTTTCGTAGTAGTCAACCATTGCCTGTGTAACTTGTCGTGGTTTCTGTGTAGTTGCGGCATTGTCAAAGTAGATAAGTGGTTTATTGTTTATTTGGCGTTTTAGTATGGGAAAATCATTACGTATTTGAAGTAAGTCTATGGTGATTTTTCTTCCTCCGGCTTTAACCGCGTAGATAATGTTTTGACTAATTCTTCTTCTTCTAAAGCTTGTTTTTCTTCGAAAGTGTTTTCTTTAGGCATCCACGCGGGTGTATTGCCTTTGTCGCTGAAATATTTTCTTATTGCACGCCTCAACGCGCCAACAGCAAGAACACCACAGTGAGATTTAACACTGGGCAACCCTCCGATTTCTTGAGCAACTTTTTCCCAAGAAATATCAGTCCAAACGGCTTCAAGTGTTAAGCCCTTAATCATTTCAGTAACTATACTAGAAGTTGCAATGTTAGCTGCACAACCGTAACTTTCGAATTGTGCTTTTTCTATAACATATGTTTGTTCATTAATTTTTAAATAAAAAGTTATCATATCTCCACAGGCAGGGTTACCGGCAACTGCCGTAACTGTGGCATCTTCAATTTTTCCAAGATTTTTAGGGTTACGAAATAGATCCATAACTTTTGGGCTATATGGTAAAGGTATACGAGACATTTTTACGCCACTCCTGTTGAACCAACTATTCGCCTAATACGGTTAACAGCTTCAGGGAATACTTCCAAAACGTAAGCTATATCTTCTTCTGTGAAATAACGCGTCGTCTTCATAAGAACACTACCATGAGCCTCTTCATACCTACGACCGATAGCAACTAAGACGTGACTAGGCTGTAAAAGTCTTCGGCTACAGGCACTTCCACTTGAGAGATAAACACCTTTAAGACTTAACTCAATTGTTAACGCTTCCCCTTCAACACGTAAAAAGCTAATGTTAGCATTATCAGGAGATCGCTTCTCACCGTTTGGACCATTAAAACGCAAATCAGACAAAGCAGAAAACAAACCATCAACCAGTTTATCTCTTAAATGACGCATTTTGGCAGTATTTACCTCAAAACTTTCAAAAGCTAACTCTGACGCTTTTGTAAAACCGACAATTAACGGAGTGTTTTCTATACCGGGCCAAAGTTTTTGTGTACCTATTTGGCCCTCAATTATACGATCAAGCTCTATACCTTCACGCAAATATAGGGCGCCTATGCCTCTTGGTCCTTGAATTTTATAACTACTAAGTGTTGCCAAGTCAACATTTAAGTCTTGTACATTAAAAGGCACTCTACCATAAGCATCAGTAACATCGGTATGGAAAAGAGCTTGCGCGTTTTTATCTTTAACAATCTGAACTGCTTCTTTTAGGTTTTGAATTGCACCCAATTCGTTATTTACAGCTGCAATACTTACAAGAATAGTTTCCTTATCAACAGCTTCTTTGAGTTTTTCCATATTCAAGAAACCTTCGCTATCGACCGGAACTTTTGTTACTGTAAATCCGAATTTTTTCATCATTTCTGCAGCGTGCATTACATTAATTGGTTCAATTTCGGATATGACAATTTTTTTACCTTTCTCTTTTTGAGCAAAACAAGAACTCATAATTGCGAGATTGTTAGCTTCTGATTCTCCAGGTGTAAAAGTGATTTCTTCAAGAATTTTAGTACCTATGAATTTGCTGATTTTTTGGAAACAGTTCATTATTACTTCAAACGCTTCCCAACCAGGCTTGTGAGTAAGAGTGGGATTACCATATGCAACACTGTTGAAATAGGGTAACATTGCAGCTACTATTTCTTGTGGAACAATACTAGAGTTTTCATTATCTAAGTAAACCTGTCGAGTGATTCCCTCATGAAGTTTTAAGAGCTCACGTACGTTTTCAACCATACAACATCCACCATAGAAAGTTTAGATAACTTACCGTTTCTGATAATTACGTTCAAATAAAAAAACCTAACCGCAACAAACTGATAATTACCCATAATAACGATAGTTTAGCAATCACTATTGGAACAGAAAAGAAGAAAGAAACCGTATTTGTATTAGAACTAAATTCTTCTCAGGATCATACTCACACGTAAATCTGGACACCATACCTCCATCAGAGCAAGAGAAAAACTAATAAGACCAAAAAAACCTTTCTAAACTATGCTCCACCTGTCGATTACAGACAAATTCAAAACAAAACGTTAAGGAGAATGTTATTATGTCAAACGATAAGTACACCTCAATTATAAATCTTGATTTTCAGTATGCACACAGGTTTATGAACTGGCCAAGAGAAGCAAAACATCTTCACGGGCACTCAGGACTTTTAACAATTGAACTTGAAGACATTGTAGATCCAGTAACTGGTTTTGCGCACGCTTGTAAAGATGGATACAAAAAAGCCTGGGAAGTTTGTGACCACTTCCACCATGCAACAATATTTCAGGAAGGCGACCCACTCCTTGAAGCAGTTCTTACCGTGTACAAAAAGCATGGCATTAATAACGATCCAGAGAATTGCGTTCCTCTCAAAAAGATAGACCATCCACTTGCCTATTCATATCCCGAATACAGAATAGTTGTAACAAAAAAAGTCTCTACGTGTGAAAATCTTTGCGAACTTTTCTATGAACTTCTAAAAGACAAGTTGCCAATCAAAAAAATCACCTTTAGATCATCTTCCATGAACGCAGCATCAAAAGAGTTCAAGTAAACAAAAGCGTTTTGTAACCCGCAACGCTTTTCGTTCATCAACTTCAGGCAAGGGTAAGCTTCCCCTTTTTTGGGTATCGCTTCACCTTCATAAGGGAACAGGCAAGGGCAGAACGAAAAACAGGTGAATAGAAATAGATAAAGCATATCTGCAAAACTTAATTGATACTTTGACCGACAAGGACAATCTCATGCTAGTAAGGGAAGAAGCTATATCTTTTCGTAAAAACCATTCCGTTTCAGAATGTTTCGATACAGCTTTAGAATTGTATCAATCAAGTTATTTTCAGATACAGACAATCGGGGTATTTTTGTGCGGCTATATAGCCACCAAAAGAGCGGACGCACTTTCTTTTCTAAAAGACACAGTAAGTATTCACCCCAATTGGAAAGTACAAGAAGTTTTGGCAATGGCTTTCGACGCCTTTTGCAAAGAGAACGGCTATAAAGAATCTGTTCCAATAATGCGGGAGTGGATAAGCTGTAATAACGCCAATACTCGTAGAGCTGTTACAGAGGGTTTGAGAATCTGGACAAGTCGTCCATATTTTAAGGATTATCCCGAAAAAGCCATTGAATTGATTACTTTGCTTAAGGCTGATGAGAGTGAATATGTCCGTAAATCTGTCGGAAACTCTTTAAGGGATATAAGCAAAAAGCACCCCGAGTTAGTTAAAGCTGAATTGTCTAATTGGAATATATCGTCAAAGAGGGTAACTCAGGTTTACAAGTTAGCTGGGAAATTGGTTATTTAACACTTACGAAGTAGAGTGTCTTTTACCAAAATAATTTCACCCCCCACCTGTATACATGGTTAAAGTCAAAAACAAGGGAAAACTTAAGTGGTGTCTAGAAAAACATGCAGCCGGCAAAGTAACGGTAAAATGGGCCGCCAATCACCTCAAAATAACCCCTAGAAGATTCAAACAACTCTATGCCAAATACAAAACCAACAACACCACCCCAACAATAGGACAAAATCTGGGTAGACCAAAAAAACAAATAACCCAAGAAACAATAGACATCATAAAACAAGCATACGAAAAAGACAAACTAAACGCAGTGTACCTCAAAAAAATCATATAGCAAGTTACGTAGACAATGATAGTCTACTTGTATAAAGCTGAAAACAAATTACGCCATAGACCATTGAAAAAGCCACTTTTAAACGATCCACTATCAGAGACACTATCAATGTAATTTCATGATGCTATATATGCACGCCAAAAAACATCTATATCCTATAGAACAATCCAGGGGGTCTTACTTAAATTGGGCTATGCACACCATCAACCTAGTAAACAGAAGCACCGAGCACCATGGATAAGGTATGAACGCAAACATTCTTTGTCTTTAGTGCATACTGATTGGCATCATTGTACAAATGGTAAGTATCTTTGCACAATTTTAGATGATTCTTCAAGACGAGTTATTGCTGCTGGAGAATTTGATGCTGAAACAACCAAGAATGCAATTATAGTTTTAGATAAAGCTCGTCGAGAATGCAGTAGTCAATGGTATTCTATTTTGGCGGTTTTAACGGATCATGGGACTCAGTTTTGTGCTAATAAGAGGGATAAAAGAGGTCATGTGGTGCATGGGTTTGAGTTGTATCTTAAGAAGTATCGTATTAGGCATATTCTTTGTGGAGTGAATCATCCGCAGACGAATGAAGTTGGAAAAGTTTCATGAGCTTTATGATGTTCATAGGCCGCGGTTTGGGTGTTTGGGTGATTTTGTTTGTTGGTATAATGATCGTCCTCATGGGGCTTTGAATTTGTGGGAGGCTGAGACTCCTGATATAGCGTTTGTTAGGCGATTGTGGCCTGAGGTATGGTTGGGTATAGCTGCTAAGCAGTTTGGATGGTGAGCATAGCGAGTCATAATACATGTTTTTAGAGGGTGAAATTATTTTGGTAAAAGACAACACACTTCGCTCGTTGTAGTTATGAAAAATACGAGATTTTAAGAAACAAATGACAAAAAATGTGAAAAAATGAGGAGCTGGACGCTCCTATCAATTGACGTTAGTCCGTGGTAAAACTAACATAATCAATATTTGCCTCTATATGCACTGTACCACCATAAGCTGATGCACTATAAGCAGAGAAGATAATATCAACATCCAAACTGTCATTATAACTTATCGAAGAAGAGAAAGTGCACTGTGCATAACTACTACAGTAGGTTACCGTCCCTGACGAAGTTGATTTTTCAGATACATAATACCCGTTTTTATAAAACTTTATAGTTATGTCTTCATAACCTCCAGCGTTCCATCCGCCAAAGTTTGAGAAAAACAGGGTTACAGTATAACTTGTTACCCTATTAGCTTATTACATGGAGGATTATGAGTGAAAAATTTTAAGAGTTTTAGATTGTTGAAGTTGTCGATGGTTTTTGTTCTTTTAGTGACGTTGATGTTTAGTGGTTTTTATG
>Ga0209628_10000492_pt1 | contig 24277 bp, 14 predicted proteins | sample TergutCu122P4_FD_187285 | JGI IMG/M metagenome (GOLD analysis project Ga0209628, IMG submission 187285) | Cubitermes ugandensis P4 segment gut microbial communities from Kakamega Forest, Kenya - Cu122 P4 (SPAdes) (version 2) | ecosystem: Host-associated > Arthropoda: Insects > Digestive system...
AACTCATAAGAGGAAAAAACGTCTAAGGAAGAATAGACATAAGAAGAAATAGTGCTTTTCTTTAAACCTAATCATGAAAACTAAATACGGTGATAAGATTCACTTTATTTAGTTTTCTTTTTTTTGTAAAATGGAAACTGTAGAAACCCATAAAATCTCGAAAGAGTTAGTAATCACTTCCCGCGAAACAGAAGTACAAGTCGCTTTATTGGAAGACAAAAAGCTCATGGAAATTCATCGCGAGAAAAAAAGCGAAGAATGTGCGCTGGGAGATATCTATTTCGCGAAAGTGAAAAGAATAAATCCCGGACTAAACGCCGCTTTTGTAAATATTGGAGATGGAAAAGATGCTTTTCTTCATTATTTAGATTTAGGTTTATATGCTCGTTCGCTCAACGAATTTGTAAATCAGGCTATTAGTAATAAGAAAAAAAGTATCGCCAATCTTAAACAACAACCTGAAGTTGAAAAAAATGGAAAAATAGGCGACATCGTGCAAGCCGGACAATCTATTTTAGTTCAAATAGCAAAAGAACCCATCTCCACAAAAGGTGCGCGACTTACTTCCGAAATTTCTTTAGCCGGAAGATATTTGGTGTTGGTGCCTTTTATGGATAAAGTATCTGTCTCTCAAAAGATTAGAAGTAATGAAGAACGAAACAGACTTAGAAAAATTGTGAATTCTATTTGTCCCAAACGTTTTGGAATCATTATAAGAACGGTAGCGCAAGGCAAAAATTTGGAGGAATTAACTGCAGATTTGAATTTGTTGATGGAAAAATGGAAAACAATTATTTCCAAATTACCTGTGGAAAAAGCGCCTGTTAAAATTGCATCGGAAGAAGATAGAATTACTTCCATTATCAGAGATTTGGTTAACGAATCTTTTGAAACGGTTCACGTGGACGATAAAGAACTGTTTCAGGAAATAAAATCGTATCTCACAACTCATCTTCCTGAAAGAAAGGGAATTGTAAAACTTTATAAAGGACAAAAGCCGCTGTATGAAGAGATGAATATCGCTTTACAAATAAAAAGTTCGTTTGGAAAAGTGGTTATTTTAAAACAGGGAGTGTATCTTGTAATTGAGCACACCGAAGCGATGCACGTGATTGATGTGAACAGCGGAAACCGGCTGAAAACAGGCACAGCAGAAGAAAATGCGTTGCGTGTAAATTTGGAGGCGGCGGTTGAAATAGCACGTCAAATCCGCCTGCGAAATATGGGCGGCATCATCACCATTGACTTTATTGACCTTGCCAAAGCTTCCAACCGTACCATACTTTATCGTACCTTGCAGGATTTGATGCGAAACGATAATGCCAAACATACGATTTTGCCGGTGAATAAGTTTGGTATTGTGCAAATTACGCGACATAGGGTAAGAGAAACCACCATCATTGAAACATCGGAACAGTGCCCCACCTGCAAAGGAAGCGGAAAAATAAAATCGGCGCTCCTGCTGCAAGAAGATATCGAAAATATGATTGAATATCTGATAGACAAACAATTAGAGAAAGAATTTTACCTTGCGGTACACCCTTACATTCGCGCCTATCTTACCAAAGGAATTTTCTCAAAACAATGGAAGTGGTTTCGCCGTTTCCGTCAATGGATTCGCATCGTAGAAAACCCAAGTTATTCTGTGGTAGAGTTTAAGTTTTTCAATAAAAATAATGATGAGATCATATTTCATTATTAGACCAAAAACTCGTTGTTACATCCTTTCCGGAACTTCAATGCCCAGCATTTTCATCGCTTTGTTGATGTTTGCTGCACATTTTTCCGAAATTTGCAAACGCAAGGCACGAATGTGCAGGTTTTCTTCCTTTAATATTTGTATCTCTTGATAAAACCGGTTAAACTCTTTCGCCAACTCAAAAGTATAGTTGGCAATGAGCGCCGGACTTAATGTTTCTGCGGCATTGTGTAAAACTCCGTCATAATCGTAAAGCAGTTTTAACAGTTCTTTTTCAGGATTTTCCAATATAAAATCTTCGGAAAAAGAAACATTTTGGTACTCAATTCCGTTTTCTGTTGCTTTTCGCAACAACGACTTGCATCTGGCGTGCGTATATTGAATGAAAGGCGCGGTATTTCCATTAAAATCAATAGATTCTTCGGGATTAAAAAGCATATTTTTTTTCGGGTCAACTTTTAGAATAAAGTATTTTAAAGCGCCCAACCCCAGCATTTCATACAAATCATTCGCTTCTTTTTCCTCGAAGTTGAATTTTCCTAATGCTTCGGAAGTAATTTTAGCTTCCTGAAACATCGCTTCCATTAAATCGTCGGCATCTACTATCGTGCCTTCGCGAGATTTCATTTTGCCAAAAGGCAGTTCCACCATCCCATAAGAGAGATGTTCAATAGTTTGTCCGAAATTTTTTTGCAGTTTTTTATGTAGAATTAGTTTTAATACATCGAAATGGTAATTTTGTTCATTTCCGACAACATAAATCATTTTTTCGGGATGATATTCATTATAACGCAGTTGTGCAGTTCCCAAATCCTGTGTCATATACACCGAAGTACCGTCAGCGCGAAGCAAGAGTTTTTCATCTAAACCTTCTTCCGATAAATCAGCCCAAATTGAACCGTCGTTTTTTTGAAAAAATGCTCCCGATTTTAATCCGTCTTCGACTATTTGTTTTCCAAGCAAATAAGTATCTGATTCATAATATGTTTTATCGAAACGGATGCCAAGACGTTGATAGGTTTTTTCAAATCCTTCATACACCCAGCCATTCATTTGCGACCAAATTTTTCGTATTTCGGGGTCATTTTCTTCCCATTTTCGCAACATTTCCTGCGCTTCGGTCATTAATTGCGATTTTTTTTGCGCTTCTTCTTCCGATAAACCTTGAGCAACCCATGCGGCTATCTCTTTTTTTAATGCCGCATCAAACAAAACATAATATTTTCCAACAAAATGGTCTCCTTTAATGCCTGAACTTTCGGGAGTTTCTTGATTTCCAAATTTTAGCCAAGCCAACATGGATTTGCAGATATGAATGCCGCGGTCGTTAACCAAATTCACACGAACCACTTCTTTTCCAACTGCTTCCAAAATATTTGCCACCGCACTGCCCAGCAAATTGTTGCGAATGTGCCCCAAATGCAAGGGTTTGTTGGTGTTGGGGGAAGAATATTCAATCAAATAGAGACCGTAAGAGCGTAAGAGCGTAAGACCGTAAGAATTTTTTAACCACAAACTATCTTGGAGCGAAATATTCAAAAACCCTTTAATCACATTAAAATCTTTAATAAAATCGGGGTGTTTTTCCAATAGTTTTTTTCCAATTTCCGTAGCTAAGCCATCAGGCGATAATTTAACCTCCCTTACCTCACACCCCACACCATTAACCGCTTTCACATAAGGAAAAACCACAAAAGTGAAATCGCCAACAAACTCTTTTTTTGTTTTTTGAATGGCGTTAGTTTCAATTTCTACTTTGTATTCATATTGTTCAAATAGAATATTTTGAATAAAATGGGCTAAAGTTTGTTCTAAAATCATAAAATTTAGTTTTGTAAAGATTCAAAAACTTCAATAAGGTCGTCAACAGAAAATTGGCGGGCAACAATTCTATGTTGTCTATCAATAACATAAATTGCGGGTGTATCATTAAAATTAAAAAACTCCATAGCATCATAATTTGGGGCTTCTATGGCATAGCTGGTGTTAAACCATTCTAAATGGTGGTCGGTTATAAACTTTTTCCATCGGTCGTAATCTTCGGTAATGGAACAAGCAATCACCTCAAAATTATAGAGTTCGTGGTATTTTGAATAGAAATCGCAAAGTTTAGGCGTATATTCTACGCAATGTTCACAGTCGGGATCCCAAAACCAAAGAATCGTATATTTTGCCCTAATATCGGAAGTGGAAATTTTGTGATGTTCGTTTGTAAAAGACTCAAAAGCAGGGATGGTTTGCCCCACTAAAGTATGTCTTTTTCTATCTGCCATTCTTTGAAAAACTTTTACTTCCGAATCGGAAATAAATTCAGAATCAGTAATTTTCGACACATAATTATCAACAAGTTCAATAAATACCTCATCATATTTTGGGTCAGCGGTCATAAACAAATGGATAAGTTTTTTAAGATAAAAATCGCGCACATCTTTTTGCGCCTTCGCAGGTTTTTCATCCACCATCCGAGCAAACAGTTTTTCAATACACGAAATCACATTTTCTGCAGTTTGAGGATAAATAGATTCCAAAAAATAATCAGCCAAATCAATATTCAAAGGAGTGTGCATCAATCGAATATCTTTAAAATCCACATTATCAAAATAATGATTAATTAAATATTGATAATATCTTTGAGCGGCGGCGGCTTGTCCGGCGCTTCCCCAGAAAAATTCCGGAATACTTACAGGAATATATTGTGCTAATATAAACTTACTTAACATCGCTTCCGGTGCAGTGGTGTAATAAAGATAAATATCATTTCCGGCAAAAAGGTCTTTTTTAAATTGTTGAAAAACAATATTTTCTTCCGAATTATGAAACATCGGCAAGTCTCTTGTTTCTTCAATGATAAAATTTCGTGTTTGGTCAACAATAAACTCTACATGAATGATTTGATTACCATTGCTAAAAGATTGAATGGTATAGAACCCTGAGGGTAAAACTTGTTTACTGTTTTTAAAAACATACTGATTTTTTGTAAATTTTGCGCTATCCACGAGTCGAATTTTATCTCCATAAATCCCTTTTAAATAAAGCCAGGTGGCATTTTTTTCAAGTGGCTTATACACAATCTCATAGCCTTTAGAAATGGACTGAGAAATGAGTGAATGAGATAAAAAAAGGAGGCATAAAAAGATAATAATGCGGTAAAAATTGTATTTATTCTTCATTTTATATAATTTTGCGGCAAAATAACTAATTTTTCCGACACTTTGAAACCCTATTATTCATATAAAGATTTTTTAATAAAACATTTTGGTTCGCGATTGCAAAAACTTACCCTTGATGCCGGTTTTACCTGTCCGAATAGAGACGGTACAAAAGGCACCGGTGGTTGTACTTATTGCAATAATCAGGCATTTAATCCATCGTATTGTAACCCTCAAAAACCAGTTTTGCAGCAATTAGAGGAAGGAATTGAATTTCACAAAAACAGGTATCGCAGAGTGGAGGGGTATTTAGCATATTATCAGGCATTTTCAAATACATATTTGCCGTTGGAAAAATTGAAGACCATTTACCAACCTGCATTTGAACATCCTTTGGTTAAAGGAATTGTAATTGGCACGCGCCCGGACTGTTTGGAAGATGAAACGTTAGATTATTTTGCAGAATTGTCCAAAAAAATGTTAGTTTCGTTGGAAATCGGCATTGAGTCTATTCATGATGAAACGCTGCGAAGAATTAACAGAGGGCATGATTTTCAATGCGTGGTGGACACATTGAAAAGAATAAAAGAGCGGAAGCTTCACACCGGCGCTCATTTTATTTTCGGATTGCCCGGTGAAAACCCGCAAATGTGGTTAAAAGATACAAAAATTATCAACAGATTACCCTTAAACAGCGTAAAATTTCATCAGTTGCAAATTATTAAAGGCACAAAAATGGAAGAAGAATATTTGGCAAATCCTAAAGATTTTTATCCTTTCAACATGGAAACCTACATAGATTTTATTGTTGATTTTGTTGAAAAACTGAATCCTGTTTTTGCCATTGAGCGTTTTGCCGGCGAAGTTCCCCCACGATTTTTAGCGGTTGACCACTGGGGAGAAATTCGTTATGATGTTGTGGTACAAAAAATTATTCAAGAATTTGAAAAAAGAAGGACATGGCAGGGGTGTTTGAAATTTTATTAGCATACATATTAAAAAAAATATATTTTTGCAGCCTGAAAATTTATAAACAAAAAAACAATTATTTATTAATTAAAATTTATTTATTATGAAAAAATTTACTTTATTACTTGCTGGCTTACTTTTAGCAAGCATTGGTCTTTTGAGCGCACAAAATCTCGTGCTTGAAAATCAAAACCAAAAATCATCAGAAAGAGCAACGTTGAAACACAATGCTCCGCAAACAAGAGACGATGTGTTTTTAACCTACTATGACTTGGAACTTGACGCATTAGCCATTGTCTCTGGATGGAGTTTTACTAATGCTAACACCTACCATATTAGTGGTTGTATTAGTTTTACCTCTATACAAATGGCTCATTATGTAGGGGGAGTATTACACACCATAATAGTGCCACTTCCACAAGCAACACACATGATGGGATTGACCACCACTAAAGTTTGGATTAAAGGATCCCTTTCAGGTGCTGTTTTGTATGAGCAAGAGTTGCTTTCACCTGAATTGGGTGATTTTAATATAGTAGAACTTACTACTCCATATACTATTACTGCAGGTGAGTTAGTGATTGGTTATACAACCACACATACACTTGCCGCACAACAAGTAGTTCGCCCATTATGGTTTGAAGATGGAAGTGAGCATGCTTATGAACCAGGAGGTTGTAACTATATGTATTCTACAAGTGCTACTGGACATGGTGCAGGAGCAAAATGGATGCAAAATACTGATGAAGGAAACTTTGGAATTATAGGCTTAGTATCCGGAGTGGAACTGCCAGCCAATGACCTTTCTGCTGTATTAGTAACTACAAACACAACTTTCCCAAAATATGTCGCTCAGCAATATCCTTTTAAAGTTTCAGTAAAAAATATAGGTACAGCATCACAAAATAATTATACTGTTCAATTGATTGATGGAAATGATAATGTTTTGGCATCACAACAAGTAACATCCTCATTAGCTCCCGGCGAAACCAGAATTTTCAACTTTAATTACGCCTTTTTAAAATCAGGCGTGAAAGCACTGAGAGGAAAAGTAATTCTTGCAAGCGATGAATATAATGCCAATGATATTTCGGAAGAAGTTACAAATGTAATAATCTATACTGTGAAACCTATGTCTTATTGCATAGATTCTGATGATGGTGAAGTGGGAACAGGCAACGCTGCTACTTTAAGTGCTGTAATAGAATATAAACAAGCTGATATGGGTACTTATACTGGAAATAAACTTACTGCTGTTGATATTTACATGATTTCGAATGTTTTTACTAATTGTTCTGTATGGGTAAGAAATACAAAAACAGGCACTAATATTGCCTCTAAAACATTCACTCCTATGGTAGGGTGGAACAGAATTGAATTAACTACTCCTCTTTTATTAGAAGCAAATAAAGATTATTTTATTGGTTATACTATTAGTACACCTTCCACAGTTGGTTATCCTATTCCATATTGCTTAAATTCACCTGCAAATATGGTTACCGGTGGAAATATTGCAATTGGTACAGCTTGGTATGAACTCACTACTGTAATAGGAAAATCCGGCAATTTGCTCATTGTTGGAGCGGTAGAAGGCGCATGCGACGCGGTTACTGATTTAGAAGTTGTTTATAATGATGATAATTGTAATGCAGAATTAACTTGGACTGCACCGGCCGGAGCCACTAAATTTAATGTTTACAGAGGCACAACCCTCATTGCAGAAGAAATTGAAACCACTTCTTTTACAGATGAAGGTAATAATTATGCTCAAGGTTACACTTGGAAAGTTACTGTAGCTTGCACCGCCGGAGGAGAATCGTCACCCGCATTTGCCGTTTTAGGACCTTGTGTAGAAAAACCTGCTGCTGTAAAAAATTTGGTAATTAATTATGAGGATTGTAATGCCGTACTTACATGGACACCTTCCGAAAAAGCAAAATATTACAAGATTTCCAGAGGAACCACACTTATTGCAGACAGCGTAGCGGTTGCCACTTATACGGATACCGAAAATAATCCGATTTTAGGTTATACATGGTCAGTAAAAGCTTTCAATCTTGCCGGTGAATCTGCAGCTACCAATGCAACTAAACCTGCTTGTATTGATGTGCCGGCTGCGGTTACCAATTTTAATGTTGTATATGATGATTCTTGTACTTTTGCAAGAGGAACTTGGACACCTACAACCTCAAATATAGCAATTGGATACACTATTTATAGAGACGGAGTACAAATTCAAATAACAGATATTATTGAAGAACCATTTTTCGAAGATTCTGATTTTGAAAATGTAGGACATACATGGTCGGTTAAAGTTCTTTGTGATTATGGCGTTGAATCTGCACCTGCTACTAAAACTTTGGAGACTTGTGTTATTGATGAAATTAAAAATAATGTTAAAACAGCATTCTCTATCGTTCCGAATCCGGCAACAAATAACATCACAGTAACTGCAGGTTGCAATTTCCATACTATTGAGTTCGTTAGTTTCTTAGGTCAAACTGTTCTTTCTCAGCCCAATGTTGGAAATACAACCAAAATTGATGTGTCAGAGTTATCTAATGGAATTTATTTTGTTCGAATTATTTCTGAAACCGGAACAAGTGTTCAGAAGTTTGTAAAACAATAATAAAATATTTTTAAGTGTTAATGTGAAAAGGCTCATGCAAAGTGAGCCTTTTTTCTTTATTTTTGCCGAAATTTTCGTTTTTTATGTACATATCAGGAATTCAACAAATTGGAATAGGAACAACAAACCTTTATGAATCATGGAAATGGTACGCCGAGATTTTTGGCACAAACATCCGAATTTTGGAAGACAATACCGTTGCGGAACGGATGTTGCGCTACACAGGAAATAATCCACAAAAACGACACGCTGCCATCACCATTAATATGCAAGGAGGCGCCGGCTTCGAAATTTGGCAATACTCCGAAAGAAAACCTCTACCTGTTGATTTTGAAATACAAATTGGAGATATCGGCATCTATTGCGGAAAAGTGAAAAGCAGAAATGTAAAACTGTTTCATGAAGAAATACAAAAGAAATATGCACAAGTCAGTCCTGTTTTTCTTGCGCCCGACAATACTCCCACTTTCTATGTTTTAGACCCCTTCGGAAACTATTTTCAAGTGGTGGAAGACACTTACCTTTTTTGGGATAGAAAACAAAACAACGGAGGTTGCATCGGTGCACAAATCGGCGTGAGTAACATTGAAAAAGCGCTCACTTTATACCGCGATGTGTTAGGATATGATGTTGTTGTGTATGATAAAACCGATATTTTTGAAGATTTTGCCTTCATGCACGGTGGCGAACAAAAATACCGCCGTGTGTTGCTCAAGCATTCGGAAAAAAGAAAAGGCGCTTTTGCTGAAATGTTTGGTCCCAGCCAGTTGGAATTGGTGGCTGCCTTGGATAGAACACCCAAAAAAATATATGAAGGACGCTATTGGGGCGATCCGGGATTCATTCAAATTTGCTTCGATATTACCAACATGAAAGCATTTAAGAAAATTTGTGAAGAGAAAGGTTTTCCGTTTACCATAGACAGTTGCCCATCCGAAGAAACGTTTGATATGGGCGATGCTGCCGGACATTTTACCTACGTGGAAGACCCAGACGGAACACTCATTGAGTTTGTAGAAACACACAAAATTCCGATACTCAAAAAGTTAAACTGGTATATCAACCTCAAAAAAAGAGATTCAAATAAATCCCTACCGAAAATATTACTCAAAACTTTGGCTTTCAATAAAGTAAAGTTTTGATTTTATTTTTGTTCAATATGTTGATAAATAAATTTTCATTTTTGTTCAATATGTTGAACAAAAATTTATTTTTGCAGACGATTTTTTGGTTTAAGATAATTAAATTCTCCAATATAAACAAATCGAAATGAACAAAGAAATCATCAAACGTCTAATCGCTGAAAAACAATCTGAAATTGTTCATATTGAATTGCTAAAGCGTCATATTATTATAGAACCAACTGCAAATTATGTGTTTGTCGGGTTGCGCCGTTCCGGGAAATCTTACCAAATGTATCAACATATTCAAGATTTGATTCAATTGAAACAGATTTCCATGGAAGAAGTTTTGTACATAAATTTTGAAGATGAGCGAATTACTTCATTTAAATCAGAAGAATTGGGATTATTATTAGATGCCTATAAAGAAATGTTTGATTTTAAGCCCCTGATTTTTCTTGATGAAATTCAAAATATTAAAGGTTGGGAAAAGTTTGTTCGTCGTTTAGCCGATTCAAAATATCGTGTATTTGTTACAGGAAGTAATGCACAAATGCTTAGTAAAGAGATTTATACAACACTGGGAGGAAGGTTTGTCGCTCAAGAGGTATTTCCTTTTTCATTTCATGAATATCTTAGATTTCATGGTATTATTTTAGATAAAAATTGGGAATACACTGATACTTGTATGCAGGTTATCAAAATGTTCCAAAATTATTTCTACTATGGTGGTTTTGCAGAATCTTTCACAATAAATGACAAACGCAGCTGGATTAATTCATTGTACCAAAAAATTCTTTTGAGTGATATTATTTCACGAAATGAAATTCGAAATGAAAATGCAATCCGCATTCTTGTAAAAAAATTGGCTGAAAGTGTGATGCAACCTTCTTCATTGTCTCGAATAAAAAATGTTGTTGACTCAACCGGTACCACCATTGCTCGAAATACGCTAATTGATTACCTCCGTTTTTTGATGGATGCATATTTGGTATTTGGTATTTCTAATTTTTCAGACAAATTAAGTGATAGGGAAACATTAAAAAAACGATATTTTTTTGATAACGGACTCTTAAATAACTTTCTCATTGACCCGGAAACAAAATTATTAGAAAATATGATTGCCATAGATTTGAAAAAGAAATATGGCGACGAACTGTTTTACTATAATAAAAATGTTGAAGTTGATTTTTTTATCCCAAAAGAACGTCGAGCCATACAAGTATCATATAGTATAAATAGTGATATTACGCGCCAACGAGAAATTACGGCTCTATTGAAACTTTCGGAATTTTATAAATTAGATAAACTTGAAATCGTTACATTTAATGAAGAGTCAATATTGCAAGAGAATGGCTCAACAATTCGAATAATTCCGGCTTGGAAGTGGTTACTTAAAAATTAATCAATAATTAAATAATTCTTGCTAATATTCAGAAAATTATGATTCTATTTACACTTTTAAAACAAAACTGGCGAAAAACCATCCGTGCCCGTGGGTTCTATAAAAATTTGGCTGTTAATATTTTATTAGGATTTGTAGCCTTGTATTTCATAGCCATTTTTTTAATATTAGGGCTATTTCTGCATCAAATTCTTAGCGAAGTCCCCACAGATAAAACTCCAACACAAATTTTTAATGGAGTTACTCTTTATCTCCTTTTTGGAGGGCTGGCTTTGCGTTATATGGTGCAAGAGTTGGCAACCATCAACATTCATTCGTATCAGATTCTGCCGGTAAAGCGCACTGCATTAGTGAATTATCTGCTCTTCTCTCCCCTATTAAACCCCATTAACTATATTCTCTTTTTTACCATCATACCTTTTGCAATACGTTCTGTTGCAACAGATTATAATTCAATTACTGCCTTGTGTTTTGTATTGAACTTTTTTCTCATCGTTTGTTTCAATTCATTGATGACCTCTTTCATAAAACGAAAATTCGGTTCCAATTTTTGGGGATTTTTTGGAGTAATCTTTTTTTTCGGGATCATCATATTATTAGAATATTATAAATTATTTTCGTTGTTTTCAATTTCGGGAGTACTCTTTGATTTTATCGTTTTAAAACCCATTGGACTCATTGTTCCTTTGTTGGCTGTTATCTTGGCTTATTTGTTAAATCGCCGGTTTTTCGCACAAAACTATTATGCAGAAAAATTTGAAGGAAAAATAAAAAAAGAAAAAAATTACAACACTTCAAATCTCGCCTTTTTGAATCGTTTTGGAATCATTGGTGATATTATGGCTTTGAAAATGAAATTAATATGGAGAAACAGCAGAGGAAAAAAAATGTTATACTTAGTTCCGTTATTTTTACTTTACGGATTAATTTTTTATACAAATGACCACTATATGAACAATTCCCCCGGAATGTTACTTTTTTGCGCCATTTTTGTAACAGGAGGCGTAACCATTATGTTTGGACAATGGATTATTGGCTGGAACAGTTCACATTTTGATGCGCTCATGACACGAAATATCTCGATTAGAAGTTATTTAACTGCAAATATTTACATGATGCTGGCAGGAAATATTATCTCTTTTCTAATTACGATGCCTTACTTTTTATTTGGAAAACAGATAGCAATTTTGCATATAGTTGCTTTTCTCTTCAATTCGGGGGTTAATGTTTTTATGCTGACCTATTTTGCTACTTACAACACCAAACGAATTGATCTGGCTGCAAAATCTGCTTTGAATTACCAGGGAACGACTTTTAAAAACTTCTTGATTATCATACCCATAATGTTTCTCCCCATGATTGTTGTGGAAATTTTTTCACTCTTCACCCTCACAAACGTTGCTTTAATCGTAGTTTCTGTTTTAGGCATACTTGGGCTTTTGTTTCAAAAACAATTAATTACGCTGTGTGTTAATCAATTTAACCGAAGAAAATATATAATGTGCGAAGGATTTCGCCAAACCGAATAACTTGTTAATATTTTAAAAAAATGATATACAATGATTTATGTTAACCAACTTCAAAAAGAATACAATGGAATATATGTATTGGATATTCCTTCGCTAACCATTTCTGATAGAGAAAGTTTTGGTTTAGTAGGAAATAACGGCGCAGGGAAGACCACTTTTTTTCGCCTCATTCTCGACCTGATAGAAGCCACTTGGGGAGAAATTACACTTGACGAACTGCCCATTGTGCGCAACGAGGAATGGAAATCGAAAGTAGGCTCTTTTTTAGATGAAGGCTTTCTGATTGACTACCTTACGCCGGAAGAATATTTTAGTTTTGTGGCAAAATTGCACCATCTTTCCAAAGATGACCTGAGCATTTTTCTACAATCCATGGAAGATTTTTTCAATGGAGAAGTTCTGGGCACGAAGAAATTGATTCGCGATTTTTCCAAAGGTAACCAAAAGAAAATCGGTATTGTTGCCGCATTGATTGGAAATCCAAAGTATTTGATTTTAGATGAGCCGTTTACAAACCTTGACCCCTCCTCTCAAATACGTTTGAAACGCTTTTTAAACGATTTGCAGAAAAACTTCAATATCACCATGTTAATATCGAGCCACGACTTAAATCACATTACGGAAGTTTGCAACCGAATTGTAATATTGGAAAAAGGAATAATAGTAAAAGACCTTCAACGGAGTGAGGATACTCTAAAAGAATTGGAAAACTATTTTGCCGTATAGTTTTACGATATAACATTATTGTTTGTAAGAATCAACTTCTTGTTGTAGTTCTTCGGAAACCGGCATATCTAAACGCACTAATATTTTACGATACATAATATTATGTTTTCTATCTTTTTGATTAACATTATATGCCTTTTCAGCCCAAACCACAGCTGTTCCTAATATTTCATTGGCTTTTTCAAGAAGAGGTTTTGCCTCCAAAAATCTTTTTATCTTTAGTTTTTCATCTTTAAGATTATCATAATCAATGGCTTCATAAAAATAGCGATACGTCATTTGTTGCAACAAATCAAAATCATTCGGATTAATAGCAAGTCCTACGTTAATTACTTCTTCAGCAAGTAGATATTCTTTATTATTCACTAAATATCCGGCAACAATATTAATCACTTCGATATTATTTTTATATTGTTCATACATTTTTAACGAAGCGGTTTTAAGTTTGGCGGTATCTCCAATCATGGCATAATAATCCAACTCGTACCCTTTAATATTGATGGATAGAGAATCGGGTATAACTTTACGTGCTTGTATTAAGATTTCGCCGCATTTTACCGTATCTTTTTCTTCTTTATAAATATCATAAAGTCCCAAATAAATATCAGGCACAGCCACATTCAATTTAGCGGCATCCTGCAATAATTTTTTATTATTTGCCGCATCATTCAACTTTCCGTAACAGTAAGACAAATCTAAATAAGCATATCCCAAGTAAAGAGCATTTTGCTTTGGGTCAACTCTATAACTGCGAACCACCAAATTCAACAATTTAATAGCTTCTTGATATTTTTCATTACTTAATGCTACCGCAGCCAATTTACGAATTTCGTCAGCGCTGTGAAGTTGTCCGGTTTTGGGGTCCATCAAGCCAAAATCTGCTTTAATATCGGGTTTTAATTCTATGGCTTTATAAAAAGATTCGTTGGCAACCACAATAGCATCGGGCATTTTGATTTGATATTTAGGGTCTCTACTTTTTCTGTCAAGCTCATAGTAGTAATATTTTAACAAGATATTAGCACGCACTAACTGGGCATCGGGGCTATTTTCATTGCCTGGGAAGCACTTGTCAATATCTCGTTTAGCGGCAGGAACATCATTTAGACTTACCAAGGCATAAACGGGGTCATTTAAACAACTGGGACGTTGTGCAATTAAACATTGGGACGCGAATAAAATTAAGATTACAAATGGAATAGATTTTTTCATAGCAAAAATATTTAATGTTTATAATTTGTTTTGAATAAAGTTGTGCAAATAAACAATTTTTTTTATTAATACTGAAAATTTGTCTTAAAAAAACTCAATTATTCTTTGTTTTTCTTTTATGCTTATGAAAAACACTCAATCTTTCCAATTCATTTTCCACTTCTTCACTGTTTGCAAATGAAGTTTTCATGGGTTTTATTTTACAAATGAGCGGAACACCGACCCATTTTTCCGGAAGGCAAAGGATAGTAGTGTCGGTTTTTGGAAGTAAAACAACTGTTTTCATCGCGTTTATGTAATAGGTAAATTTCCGGAAAAATGCGTATAAATAATCAAAAAGTGCATTTTTTTTAAACTTTTCTGCATAATTTTAAACTTTTTTTGCATGAGTCGAAGTGTCAATTATTTAATATTATTGCTTTAACATTCAAGCAAATATAGTTTTTTTTTTGAAAAAATGATTACCCCATTGAAAAAAATATATTTTTGCGCCCTCAAAAACGAAGGATGTTTAAGTAGCTCAGCAGGTAGAGCACATCCCTTTTAAGGATGGGGTCCTGGGTTCGAATCCCAGCTTGAACACTTGCGAAGAAGCTGATAATTAAGTAATTATCGGCTTTTTTTGTTTTTGCGGAGAACGGGGGCTTGTGGTCAGTCGGAAAATCGGGTGGAAAAACGGGTCAATCGGAAAATCGGGTGGAAAATACTCCTACAATTCCCTTATACAGTTCCTACGCCGCACGTTGCGAACAAGCCCCCATTCCTTTTCCTTTTTAAGGAAAAGGAATGGGGGCATGTTCGCAATGGGCAACGTAGAAACTTTGCGAAAAGCATGAAAAAATGTTTTTCCCACCCGATTATCCGATTGACCCATTTTTTTTCTATTTTTGCACTTTCTAAATAAACACGTATTTTTTGTAAAACATTAATAATCAATAAAAACCAAAAATTATTTTAACATGAAAAAAATTTTATTCATCCTCATTTCCATGGTTTTGGCATTTTCTGTAAATGCACAAACCATTTTGTTGCAAAACAACAACACAGGCGTTAGAAAATCTAACGACCAATTCACCGGATTTCAAGCCACGTTTTCTTACGACAAAATTGAAACTGTAACCATTACCGGCACCGAAAAAGGTACATTCTCTGCGCTCACCATCGCAGATGCATACCAGGCAGTTGGTAATTATGGTTTTCCTGAATTGCCTGAATTTAGAAAAATGATTCAAATTCCGGTGGGCGCTACGCCAACAGTTAAAGTTAAAAACTTTACCACTACAGAAATTAATTTGGGAGAATACGGCATTTATCCTGTTTTCCCTATTCAACCCAGTGTTAGAAAAGACCAAACCGATGTGCCCTTTGTTTATGATGAAAAAGCATATTCAAACAACGATTATGACAACTCCCTTATGGCAGAAGTTCAAATTTTAGGAACTATGCGCGGCGTTATTTTGGGTATGGTTACGGTTCGCCCCATTCAGTACAATCCTGTTTCTCACTCCATTTTGGCTTTTAACAATATAGAAATTGAAGTTTCTTTTGATAATGCCAATAAAACAAAAACCGATGAACTGTTTGTGAATACATTTAGTCCTTATTTTACAAAAACTTACGATATCGTTTTTAATAAAGGCGTAACTAAAGATGTTTATGATGACCATCCGGATTTATACAAAATGCCGGTTCGTATGTTGGTAATTGCTGATCGTATGTTTGAGGCAACTTTACAACCCTGGATTGAGTGGAAAACCAAAAAAGGTTTTTATATGGATGTAAATTATACCGATGTAATTGGTAATACTGCGGCACAAATCAAAACTTTCTGCCATAACAAATATAATCAAGGGGCAAGCAACGGAACTGCACCCACTTTTGTCATTTTTGTAGGTGATGTGGGACAAGTGCCTGCAAGCCAAACGGGAAGCTATACTTCTAAAGCCACCGACTTGTATTATGCAAGAACTACCACCAACGGCTTTTTCCCCGATATGTACTACAGCCGTATGTCTGCCCAAACTACACAAGCCTTGGCTAACCAAATTGAAAAAATTCTGTACTATGAAAAATATCAATTTGCTGATCCCACTTATTTGGACAATGTTTTATTGATTGCAGGTTATCACGATAATTCTACTTGGGATGTGTATGTAGGCCGCCCCACAATAAACTATGCAAATACTTACTATTTCAATGCAGCACATGGCTATGCTAATATCTATAAATATGTAACTACAAATTATTCAGGATGTTATGCAAATTTTAATAATGTGGGATTTGCCAATTATACAGCACATTGTGGCGAAACAGAATGGAGTAATCCCAACTTTACTGCTTCCCAAGTTAGCACTTTGACCAACTTGAACAAGTATTTTATTGCTATGGGTAACTGTTGTTTGGCTGCCGACTTTGGTTATTCCGGAAATGGAGGAATTTGTATGGGAGAAGCCATGATGATAGCTGAAAAGAAAGGTGCTGTAGGTTATATTGGCTCGTCGCCAAGTAGTTATTGGGGGGAAGATTTCCATTTTGGAGTTGGTGCTTATGCAGGTAATATTCAAACCGTTACAAATCCTACTTTAGAAAATACAAAAACAGGAGTATATGATTTTATGTTTAAAGATGCCGATTTTAATACCCTTTGTTCTCACGTTTTTGGCGGAAATTTATCTGTGCAATATGCTCACAATAACCCCGGATATACTACCCACATTTCTGCACCCTATTATTGGGAAGCCTACAACGTTTTGGGCGATGGCTCTCTAATGCCGTATAATGGTCAGGCTGCCGTAAATAATGTATCCCATGATGCTGTAATTTTCATTGGACTGCCTACTTTTCAAGTGCTGGCTGATCCGGGTTCTTACGTAGCCATCTCTAAAAACGGCGTATTGCTCGGCGTGGCGGTTGCCAATGCTTCCGGCGTGGCAAACGTTACCATAACACCTGTCATGGAACCTTGTGACGTGGATCTTGTAGTTACCAGAAACCAACGTAAACCCTATATTGTGCAAATTCCGGTAGTACCGCAAGTAGGTCCTTACATCGTCCCCACCGGCTACACCGTTGTGGGCGCCGAAAACCTTACCTACATCTCAAATAACACCGAAATTGAAGTAACTTTGAAAAATGTAGGTATAGAAACCACCACCGGCACCACTACTGTTACCCTTGTTTGCGATGACCCGCAAATTACTTTTGAGAATACCACCGCTACTTGCGATGCCATTGAACCCGACGGAACCGCCATAGTGAAATTCAATGTTACCATTGCTAATGATATTGTGGACGGTAAGAGTTTTCTTGCAAATTTAGTCATATCTGATGCCGGTAAACTAAGTTGGGATGGAAAATTGCCCATTAAAGCCTACGCTCCAAAATTCTCTTTAGCAAAAGTGTTGGTAGATGGTGTTGAAAACGGAAGTTTACCCAAAGGTTCATTGGCAAGAATAACCGCAGTGGTTGAAAATAAAGGTGGCGCTGATGCTTATCAAGTTATGGGAACATTAAATTTGAATGACCCAAATGTTACCCTTGCTTGCGATGATGATAAAAGAGGCGGAATTGATATGTCCGCCGGTGAAACGGTAAACTTTGATTTCTACGTAGTTACCAGCCCTGATATGCCCTCCGGATATCAGGCAAATATTGAGTTTGCACTATCTGCCCAATACGGACGTACTTACAATGCACCATTCAAAGTTGCCAATACCGGCTCAAACAATTACTGCGTACCCGGAAGTACAAGTTGCAGTTCTTCAGATAGATTCACATCTGTTAAACTGTATAAAACGGCAACCCCTACAGAATTATTAATCAATCACAATCCTACATGTGCAACGGGTGGGTATTCAAATCATACAAACATTATTGTTCCGTTAGAGCCGGGTGCTCAATACAAACTTGATGTAAGTGTAAGTACCGGTGGACTTCAATATATTAAAGGCTGGTTTGATTTAAACGGAAACAATAACTTTGAAAATAACGCTACCGAAATGTTGGTAAACGGCACTTGTTCATCAGGCGGCTCAACTTCCTTTACTTTCACAGTTCCGCAAGACTTTGTGCCGGGAGAATCCCGTTTCAGACTTCGTTGCAAATTTAACAGCACTATGGCAGATGCGTGTGAAGGTTATACCTACGGACAAACCCTTGATTACACTGTATTTCTTCCCGAACTTTACCCCCGTGTGCAAAATGTGGAAGCCGAACTGCAAGGTAATAGCATTATTATCAACTGGGTAGCACCGGAAACCACAACACCGCCTATTGGTTACAATATTTACAGAAACGGTAGTAAATTGAACGAAGAATTGTTGACAGAATTAAGTTTTACAGAAACCGACATCATTGACGGCGTGTATGCTTATAATGTAAAAGCCTTTTATACAGGCAATAAAGAATCGTTTGCCGTAATGTCGAATGTAATATGTTACACTTATATTCCGGTTTGCGATCCCCCCAAAAATCTTGATGTTACGAAAGAGGGCAAAACCGCATTACTCAAATGGGACGCTCCGGAAAATCTTGATGGTACATTCTTAGGATACCTTATTTATAGAAACGGAAGCATCATTTATGAAGACGTTGTAATTACTGAAACTGAATTTAAGGATGAAAACCTCCCCGTTGGAACATATACCTATCAAGTCTCTGCGGTATCTGACATTTGCGGCGAAACCGAAAAAACAGATGAAGTAAGTATTACCATTGAGTATGAATATTGTGAACCTCCCGTTAATTTTACAGGAGCGCAACTCATCCCCGACAAAGAAATTGCTTTGGAGGTGATGCTTTCTTGGGAAAAACCTGTAAATATTGATGGTGAATTGTTAGGATATAATATTTATCGAGACACCCTGCTTATCAATGAAAATCCAATTACTGAACTTTTTTACATAGATGAAGTTGAAGAGATAGGAGAATATATTTATTGGATAACAGCTGTATATGAACATTGTGAATCCGAATTTATGGATTCCGCTTTTGTGGAAGTGGTCGATGTTAGTAATATTAAAAATATCCGAAACGATTCATTCAACCTATATCCCAACCCAACCACGGGTCAATTGTCAATTGTCAATTATCAATTGTCAATTAGTAAAGTGGAAATTTACGATGTTTATGGAAGAAAAGTGTTTGAAGATTGTAATTCTTTTGGTCATACGGGCTTACGGTCTTACGATCTTACGTTCTTCCATGCCGGTATCTACTTTGTAAAAATCTATGCTGAAAACAACGTTACTGCTACGAGACAACTGGTGATAATAAAATAATAATAAATGATTGATGATCGGAAAATCCTCTTCAATTTGAAGGGGATTTTCTTTTATAATAAACCTGTAAAAACAGGTCAGTCGGAAAATCGGGTGGAAAACTAAGGATTTAGTAGCTTATCACTGTCCCCAGTAGTCTGGCAATCTCTTCCCTGCGCTTCAGTAAAAGTTGCAGTTTTTGAAACATCAACTTCTCTAATTTTTCATCGGTATTTTCTTCTATTTCTCTTAAAATCAGTTTTCTATATTGCTCAATAGTACGCAGTTTAAACATCAAAATATTTTCTTCCACTGCATTATTAAGTTTGTGAATGTTGTTGGCGGTGCTGCGCGTAACGATGTCAAACCTGCTCAGCCACTGTTCGCTAATCTCCGGTTCATCGTTCAATAGGTGGGCAATTACAAAATCGGCAATCTCTTTATCGTTTATCGTTGAAAAATAACTCTTTATAACATCTTGGTTCATTGCCGTTTGGGCAATTTTCGAATATTCTAAATAGATTTTTTGAAACAACGGATTTGAAAACCGGATTTGCTGATGGTGAAATTCGTCAAAAACATATTGGTCAACCCTACTTTTTGAGTATTTTTTTTCTCCATTATTATCCCCTTCCTCAACATCAATCTCCAACATTCCATGTTTCAGAATAAGCAATATGACATTTTTTTCAACCTCCTCCAAACGATTATCACCCTCTACTCTCGGTTGTCTGGGCAATTGTACCGCAATATTATTATTATTATCTACTTGAATGTTATCTTCCTTATTCTCTTCGTGTCTTCTTGTTTTCGTGTCTTCGTGTTTCCTCCACACCGCCTTCCGCAACTGTGCATTCAACGTTTCTTCCGGCAAATGAAAGAGTTCGGCACATTCTTTGATGTAAAACGCTCTTGCAATCGCATCGGGAACTTCAGCAATATTTTGGATAATTTCGTTCACCATTCCGGCACGTTTCATCGGGTCGTTTCCGGCATCTTTCGACAATATTTTTGCCTTGAAAATGATGAAACTCACCGAATTTTCCTGAAAGTAGTTTTTCAGTTCCTCTTGTGTTGTTTTTCTTGCAAACGAATCTGGGTCTTCCCCTTCCGGAAGCATAATGGCTTTCACGTTCAGCCCGCTTTCTAACAGCATATCAATACCGCGCAGGGATGCCTTTAGCCCGGCTACATCGCCATCAAAAACCAGCGTAATGTTTTGAGTTTGTGTGGCTATCAGTTTAATTTGCCCTTTGGTTAAAGCAGTCCCGGAAGAAGCCACCACATTTTCTATTCCTGCTGCAAAAATGGAAATCACATCGGTGTAACCTTCCACCAAATACACATTGTCATTAGCGCGAATCGCTTTTCTGGCAAAAAAGAAGCCGTACAAAATATCGCTTTTGTGATATACCTCACTTTCAGGAGAATTGAAGTATTTGGAGATTTTCTCGCCCTGTTTCAAGGTACGCGCCCCAAAACCGATAGTTCTACCTAAAGCACTGTGAATGGGAAAAATAACACGTCCATGATAAAAATCGAAAAGTTTGCCGCTTTCGCTCTCTTTGGTTAAACCAAGGTGCAACAATTGTTCTTTTTTATATCCTTTTTGTAAAGCGTGTTGCGTAAAAGCATCCCACCCTTCGGGGTTGTAGCCCAACTTGAATTTTTTAATAATCGTTTCGTTGTACCCACGTTCCTTAAAGTAACTTAGCGCAATATTTCGTCCGTCTTCCGTATCAAAAAGTTGTTCAATGAAGTAATTCTCAGCAAATTGATTTACCAACAGCAGACTCTCTTTTTTGTTTTGGTCTTCAATCTCTTCCTTAGTTTTTTCGACTTCTTCAATGGTAATGTTGTATTTTTTAGCCAAATAGCGCAACGCTTCGTAGTAGGTAATATTTTCGTGTTCCATAATGAAGTGCACGGCATTTCCTTTGGTGTCGCACACAAAACAGTTGAAGATGCCCAAACGGGGACTCACGTACATGGAGGGATTTTTATCATCATGGAAAGGGCAGACTCCCACCCAGTTTTGTCCGCGCCGTTTCAAAGAAACGAAATCGCCCACCACCTCTTCAATTTTGGCGGTTAGCATTATTTCGTCGATTGTTTTTTTTGAAATCATGATAATAAGTGAGTTATGGTTTTTTTAAGGACAAGTATTAAGTTTTGCTAATCAAATTCTTTTAAAATTCACATCATTTCATTAACATCAAAATTTTCTAATTCATCTTTCAATACAGTGAATTTTTGATATAGTTTTTTTGCTTTATCTACAATGATTTGCTGCTGTTCAATTGGAATGGCAGGAATGGAAATAGTACATAAATCTTCAAAACGCAAAGTTTGACGAACAGAACCAAAAGAACGGTCAATTATATTTTGTAACCCCTCTTTACTTTTCAGAAATAAATAAACATATTCTGGTAAAAATTTGGGGTCTATCACTTTAAAAGTAATATACATTTTACTCACAGCAAGTTTTCTTTCTGTAAGATTGATACTTAAAGATCCGGTATTTGCTCTTGCAGGATTGTATGATAATGATTTGTAATTTACCACTTTGTAATCTTCGTTAGTTTCAGAAGTTACTGAAATAAAAGAATCTCCCCAATATTTTTCACCGCTCAAAATTCCAAAAAAGTCATGTTTTGTAACTGTTGCTGTTTCATGCAGATCTGTATTTTTAATTCGTTCCTCTTTTAATATTTTTTTGAGCAAAATATAATTTTGTGGAATTTCATTAAAATACTTAAACCAAATAAACGAATAGTTTTTGTCTTTTAGAATATTTTTGACTTCTATTTCTTTTGTAGCAAAAGTATCATTAAACAAGTATTCTTCCAAATCATTTATAGTTTCTGTAATTTTTCTACGACGTTGTGTTAAAGTAAATCCATCATTTTTCACAATAGTATATTTTATTTTATCTATTGCCTGATTGTTAAATCCCTGTAAAATAAGAATAGAGGCTTTTGCTTCTGTATATGGTAAAAAAACACCCGATGGCAAAGAAATGATTTGTTTTAATAAATTATTATCAATTAAATATTTGCGAAGATTTTTTAATTCGTTGTTATTCAAAATGGATTCAGGAACAATAATATATGCTCTTGCTGTTGGTTTATTGTTTAACGAATTGATAATATGTTGAATAGATTGTGAATTTCCGTTTGTACTTAACAGAGAATAAAGATTTTGAGCTGTCCCTTCCAGATTAAACGGAATATTTGTAATTACAATATCATATTTTTCGGTTACAGGGTTTAATAATGTATCTTGCTGAAAAATATTACTGTGTCCGTCACCTGTCAAAATCATATTCATTTTGGCAATTTTGGCGTTTGACGAAATTTCACCACCAAAAACTGTATTTTCTTTTAAACTTTTTAAAACTTCATCAGTTAAATAGCCTTGCTGTTGTAAATTGTCTTTAATGTAGTTGAAAGCCGAGATCAACATGCCGCCTGTTCCACAAAAAGGGTCGTAAATTTTTTCACCGTATTTTGGATTTGCAAGTTTTACCAAAAAATTGACAATGTGGCGTGGTGTAAAATATTCGCCCAAATCATTGTTGGAAGAGTTATATTGCTGAATAAAATATTCAAAAGCATCGCCTTTGATGTCAGTTTTAATTCCACTTAAAATTAAGCCATCAAGTTTATCAATAATTTGTTTTAGGGCGACTGTGTCTTTAATTATTAATTTAGAGAGCAGTGTTTTTTCGCCGTTTCGGTTAAAAATATTTTCCAGTGTAGGAATTACAGTGTCGTTTATATAGCGTAAAAGTTCTTCGCCTGACTTGTTTTTATAAGTTTCCCATTTTACATATTGAGGAATATCCTCTGATACTAAATCATTGCTTTCCGAAACCAATTTCAAAAACAAAAGATTGGAAAATTCAAAGAAACGTTCCATTCCTTTGGTAATCCCCGCTTTACGTAACTTCTGATTCGCAAACGAAAATACATTTATCAATTCTTCTTTCGAGTTGATTACTATAATATCTGAAATGTAATTATTTGAATTTGAAAGAATAAACTTTTTGTAAAAATCCACATTCTTTATTGTGTTTACTTCCGTTCCATTGTCCAATAATTCTTCCTGATTTTCTACCCAATAAGTTTTTGTTAAAATACCATCAAACAGAATTATGATTTTTGCCCCCAGAATTTTGGCATAATTCAATGCTTGTTCTTTTGTTTTTGCCAAGTTCATTCCTGGCTTTTTAGTTTCAATAATTATTTCTGGCGAAACAGATTTCTCGTTAATATACAAGCAAAAATCGGGTTCAAGTCCATTCAGTTTTTGAATATCTTCCTTTGATTTAGGCTTTTGGTGAAACACATTTCTTGCGGGGTCGTTTGTCATAACAATCCAACCTTGTTGTGTTAATTGCTGTTCAAGCAAATTTTCTATGTCACGTTCTTTTAGTATCATATGAGTAATTTTGGCAAAAATACAATATTTTCTTTTCTCACATACTTGTCATAAAAAAGTTATAATTTTTCAACTGTAAAACCACCGCGCCATCCTCTTTTCGCTCCAGTTTTTAGAAATTTTAACAAAGAAATAGA
>Ga0209628_10000493_pt1 | contig 24255 bp, 17 predicted proteins | sample TergutCu122P4_FD_187285 | JGI IMG/M metagenome (GOLD analysis project Ga0209628, IMG submission 187285) | Cubitermes ugandensis P4 segment gut microbial communities from Kakamega Forest, Kenya - Cu122 P4 (SPAdes) (version 2) | ecosystem: Host-associated > Arthropoda: Insects > Digestive system...
AAATAGCGCTCAGGGCGTGTCATCCCGAACTTGATTCGGGATCCATTTTTACCAAACTTTGATTCCCAGCTATACATATATATCTGTAACTTTTAAAGTTGTTTTAATGTCAAAGCAAATACCGGTTTTTTGTTTGACAAATAAAACATATTTAGTTAAAATCATGCCAGTAATTATCTATATAAAATAGGATAAACCCTAATGAGAATTAAAACAAAAGTTTTAGCGGTAGCGGTTTTCTTAGTAACTTCTTTTATCACGGCAGTTTCCTCGTACGCAGGTTCAAGCGTTTTCCCGCCTTATGAAAGTTTCAACAGAATTAACACAGACCAATTTAACGCCGGCACAATTAACATTAAGGCCGAGCTGACATTTGACGCTATTTTCAAAAGATTGGGCGATGGCTGGTTTTCTTATCCGGACATCACAGGGCTCAATAACTATTTTAATTATGACCCGGTAAATCTTATTGACGGAAGAAAAGAGAAGTGGACTGACTCTTACGGGCAGACTCTTCTTTTAAACTTTGGTATTAAACCTACCGAATGGTTTTTTGCCGAACTCGGTTTTCAGTTTATAGGCGATTATGCCGAGAGATATTGGATTCCGGTAAATAATGCCCACAGAATGGACCTTGCAGGCAAAAATGTCCCGAGAGGCGAGTGGACAAACGCCAGAATCGGAATACTCGGCGATTGGTATACTCTTACTTATTATAAGAATTATTTACATATGGGATGGAAGTATGACGGGGATATGTTTGATATGCTTCCGGCTCAGGACTTTCCGGATGACTATTTAAGATATTCAGGCCATTTTACTCCGGACTATTGGCGCGGACAGATTAAAGGTTTCTGGGGAGATTTGACTGCGATATACGGCGATGAAGTTGTGCAGGATTACAAACATGGCATATACGTAAAATACAGCAATATTTTCGGATCAGGCTTTAATTTCTACTATTCAGACCATATAATAGATTACGGTACACCAGACGAAAGAATGAGAAATTTGCAGTTAAACAGAGAAATCAAATTTTTGGATACTTCCTTGCAGCTCGGCGTTTTATATAGACCGTTCAGACTTGGCTGGGATTATAACTATGTTGAAAACGTGGGGCTCGGCAACGGTTATTTAGGAACAGAATTTAACGTTAAAACTGGTAAAACCGATTATATAGATGCTTTCGGCGGTTCCGCTAAATGGAGTTTAAATAAAAAGTTCGGATTAGATTTGATTAAACTCGGCGCGGAATACAGAGGACTTGTCGCTGGAAACAGATGGAAACTTGACGCGTCGGTTGAAAAGGCACTTTCTAAATATGTAAACACTTATTTGGGGTATTACTACCAGAAACCGTTGTTAGCTGCTATGCCTTTAAGGTTTTCAGCAGCAGGCGGAGGCCCTATAGCAATTAAAGGCAGAGGACCTGAAAGTCCGTTCTGGGTATGGTGGAACAACCCGCTTACCGGTTTTGATAACAGAGAAACCAGCGCGTTTAAATTTGTATTCACCTACGACCCCACTCCTTCAACATGGTGGTATCAGTTTGAACCCAATAATCCTACGGCGTCGAATTTAAATCCTGAGGAAGACGCTCCGTTCTCTTTTGCCGTAAAAGCCGAAGCCAAAAAGTTTTGGGGAACGCTTGACAGACAAGTGTATTGGGATCCTACCGGCGAGACAGTTTGGGAATGGCCGCAGTCTAACGGCACCGAACCGCCGGACAGATATATAGGCTCTCTTTATGTTTTAACCCAATTCAATAAAGGGCCTGTAAGAATTCTTTATGATTTTGAAATCGGCGAAGATTTAGCCGGTTTGAACTACGCATATCAACGTCCTAATCCTTCTGAAACATTTATAAATTCTATCATTGGCTATCTTAAAACAAGCATAACAGTTGATTTCAAACCTTATTTAGTAAAAGCCGCATATTACAGAAATTCTTGGGGACCGGAAGACTGGCATAAAAACTTCGGTTCTACTTTTGACGAATTATATTTGGCGCATGTCAGCAGAGATATAGGCGAGTGGTTCCAAGTCGGAGTTGAATATGCCGGCGGAAGAAAAACCGACAGAAATTTGTTGAGCAATTCTGACTTTTTTTCAGATATAACCCACCCTAATGCCCCTGACAATTTTAATAGAAACGAACTCGGAACTTTTGACGAATTAAGAGTTTATTTTAAAGTCTTCTTTGACGCTACTCTTACATTCGGCAGCAAAGACGGCGGAATGCCGTTTAAAGTTGAAGCGGATAAAACGGCTCCGACAGTCGCTTTAAAAGTTCATCCTGACGCGTTTTATCCTGCTGACGGCGAAACGGCTACTTTAGAACCTTATGCCGCTGATTTTTCCGGCATTGACGAGTGGAATGTGTACATTAAAGATAAAGACGGAATCATAGTTAAAAAATATACCGGCTCCGGCGAACCTCCGGAAGAGTTGATTTGGGACGGAAAAGATGAAGTCACCGGAAAACCGCTGCCTCCGGATACATATTATGCAACTCTTGAAGCTTATGACAATTACGGCAACTACGCTATTACCGATCCGTTGCCTATAAAGATATTGGCTAGAGCTCCGAAAGTTGTGCCTGTTGCTCCGCCTCCGCCGCCACCACCGGCGCCGGAACAGGAACCGGCAGCTCCTAAAATCCAGAATACAACCATAAAAGAAACCGAAAGAGGCTTGGTGATATCTCTTGGCGCTAAAGTGTTGTTTGACACCGATAAATATAACTTAAAGTCCGGTGCGATTAAGACCCTTACCGAAGTCGCAAACTTGTTGAAGAAATATCCTGACAACAATATATCTATCGAAGGCCATACGGACTGGGTAGGACCGATAGAATATAATCAGAAGTTGTCTGAAAACCGCGCGAAATCAGTTAAGAACTTCCTTGTAAGACAAGGCGTTCCTGCTGGTAAGATACAAACGGTGGGTTACGGAAAACTCAGACCTATAGCCTCTAACGAAACGCCTGAAGGAAGAGAACAGAACAGACGCGTAGAAATAGTGGTTCTTAATAATGCGATAGTTGTAGAGCCGTATCATAAAGAAACGATAACGAATACTACTAACAACAGCAATGCCGGAAGCAGCAATCTTAGCAGCGACGACCCTGCTGCAGGACTGATAAATTAGTAAAAAAATATAAGGAAGTTAAAATGAAGAAAATAAAAATTTTTGCGATGTTAGCTTTAGCTGTAAGTTTGGCTTGCGGCGCTGCGTACGGCGCAAGAGTAAATAAGACCGTATCAAAAGATCTTACTCCGCAGCAGCGTTTTGAGCTTGCGTTTTATGTGTATGCCGATTATAAATCTCCGCTGAACCATTTTGCTCCTTCCGGTTGGATGGGCGACGTGAAAGATATATATTTCAACCAGGGCTGGACTCAAAATGTGCAAGCCGGAAAGACCTGTATAAAAGTTCAGTATAATCCAAAAGGTGCTGACAGATGGGCAGGCGTTTTTTGGCAGCAGCCGCAGGGCAACTGGGGCGATAAAGAAGGCGGCTACGATTTAAGCAAAGCTACTTATATTACATTCTGGATGAGAGGCGAGAAGGGCGGGGAGTTAATACAGGAAGTTAGAATCGGCGGATTTAAAGGCGCTTTCCCGTGTTCCGGAACTGCCTCAAAAAAAGGCATTAAACTTACCGATCAATGGAAGATGTATTTTATAGATTTAAGAAAAGTTGATACTTCTTATATAGCCGGCGGTTTTAGTTTTGTCGTGTCAAAGCACGATAATCCTAACGGCTGCGTCTTTTTCATAGACGAAGTAAGATACGAAATGGAAAAATAATATGTTTTTCCCTCGCCCCTTGCGGGAGAGGGCAGGGTGAGGGGTTGTTTTTGTCTTCCGGTGTCATACTGAGTGAAACGAAGTGTCCATAAATAAACGGCTGGATTCTTCAGCTGAGCTTCAGAATGACAAAAAGTGCCGTCATTGCGAGGAGCATCGCAGATGCGACGTGGCAATCCAGGGTTGTCTTTAAATTAAAATTTTGAGTTTAAAATATAGCAAAAGGTATAGTATGAAAAAACTATTTTTATTCGCCGCTGCATTAATGTTTTTTGTAGCCGCAGGCTGTGAAGACAACCCGGTGCAGGTTCTGATTATGAACCAAGTAAATGCCTCAGATCCAAATGCATGGACAAATCCGTGGATGATTTACAGTAACGGCGACAATATGTCTTTGGGAAATGTTAATTTTCCTACATACACAGATTATTGGAAAACAAGGCAAAATCAGCTTACTTTACAGTATAGATTTAACAACGTCAGCGATGGTTATTTGCCTGCCGGACAACAGGAAAATAGCAGACACCATAGAGCGGCATATATGTTTTGGGATGGGACGGAGAGCGCTCCATACCTTCCCGGCGGTGTTATAGGTCCTCTTCAAGATACGTACGTAGGCTGGGGACTTACAGCATATGGAACTTCTAGCGATCCAAGAATAGGAAAAGATATATCGGCTGCAGGTTATACTACGATAAAGTTTGCCGTAAGAGGAACTCTGCGCGCAAATGTCACGCTGATTGTTAAAATAGACGATGTTGAAGCTATCAGATTGACAGCGGCTGATATCAACAGTTCGCAATGGAAAGAGTTTTCAGCGCCGATTCCTGTTGGTGTAGACATGACTTCTATTGTTAGTCTGGTGCAATTTATCATGGAGTCTACCGTTTCTCCAAATAACGGCGGAGAAGTTTGGCTTGATAATATAAGGTACGAAAGATAAATGTGGAAAGTGAGAAGTGGTTTTTCGGTGTCATGCTGAACGGAGTTAAGCATCCATAGTAGTTAAACGACTGGATTCTTCGGCGATGCCTCAGAATGACAAAAAAAGTGCCGTCATTGCGAGGAAGTTTATCCTGCGCGAAGTCGCAGGACGGCAATCCAGAGTTGTCTTTAAATTAAAGTTTTGAGTTTAAATACATACAAAAGGTATGATATGAAAAAAGCAATTCTTGGTTCTCTTATCGCGATTTTGTTGTTTAACAGCGGAGCTTTTGCTTCCATCAATTTAGATTTATCCGCGCCAAAGCCTATAAACGCGGCTGTCCGTTCTGCATTGCTTCCCGGCTGGGGGCAGATGTGGAATCAGCAAGAAACAAAGGGATGGATTGTTTTAGGCGTATTTGCCGTTACAGTGGCCGGCGGTTTTTATTTTAACTATTTAGCCGAAAAAGATTACCAAGATTATGTAGCGCTCGGCGCGGTTAACGGAAGTAAGTTTGACGATTATCTCTCAAAGCGCAAAGTTTCGCAAATTTTTACTTTTGCGGCGATAGGCACATGGGTTTATGCGGTTGTTGACGCGTATTTTACCTGCAAAAGTCAGGTGGCAAACAATCAAAGGACTTCGTGGTTCAATATAAATTACAATCCGTCAAATGACGGCGTTTATATAAATTACACTAAGAAAATATAAAAAATGAGCAACAGAAAAACTACCGTCTTTTTATCGATTGTTTTAATAGCTGTTTTAGTTCTTTTATTTGTAAGGCCTTGTACTAAAAAATCCGGAGCGTTTTCCGGAAACGCCAGGCCAATAAAGACCGGCGCGGTTGCAAAAGACGGCTCGTATACGGGCGCCGGCAAAGATAATACTGTAACTGTGCCGGTAAACTCTGCGGCAAGCAGCGTTAGCGTGAAACCTATAAAAGTTGAAACGGCAAAAAATCCTGTTGCTGCTGCAATAGTTAATTTCAATCCTTTTTTTGTTTATAAAGACAATGCGGATAAAGATAATCATTTTGTTCCGTCCGGATTTATGGGAAATGTCGGCGCGCTTAGTTTAAATTTTGCGTATAAAGTTGATCCTCAGTCCGGAAAGAATTGTATAAGAGTAATTTATAATCAAAATAGAGAAGGCATGGGTTGGGCGGGAGTTTACTGGACGCAGCCGGCGGACAATTGGGGCGACAAAGGAAGCGGCTACAATCTTACCGGAGCAAAAAAGTTAACTTTCTGGGCCAAAGGCGAAAAGGGCGGCGAAATAATATCTAATTTTATTGTCGGCGGAATACAAGGCAAAGGCGTTGAAGATTCTGATTCCGTGGCGATAGGCCCTATAGAGCTTACAAAAGATTGGCAGCAATATACCATTTATCTTAACGGCGCAGATTTAAGAAATATAATAGGCGGCTTCTGTTTTACCGTTACAAGACAAGATAACCCCGACGGCGCTACATTTTATTTAGATAATATAGTTTATGAATAAAGTTGTTCCCTCGCCCCTTGCGGGGCGGCAGTGCGACGAATAAGGAGCACGAGTCTGCCGCGGGTGCGAGTGGTGAGCACACCGGAAGTAGCGAACTTTGAAAAAGTGAGACTGCTTGGGTGACACGAAGTGTCGGGTGAGGGGTTGCTTTTGTCGTCAACTAAACAAAGCGCGGCAATCCAGGTTGTTTGTCTTTCGTAGTCATGCTGAACGGAGTGAAGCATCCACGTCTGTAAAAGTGGAAAGTGAGAAGCGGAAAGTGGAATTAACGGCAACGGCTGGATTCTTCACTGCGTTCAGAATGACGACAAAAAACAAAATTTTTGATTTTAAAAAACATAGCAAAAGGTTCCACCAAGTTGTCATTCCGGGCTCCGACCCGGAATCCACGTTTAGTAAAATGGATCCCGAATCAAGTTCGGGATGACAAAAAGAAGTAGAAACAGTAAATAAAGTTTTGATTTTAAAAAACATAGCAAAAGGTATATTATGAAAAAAATTTTTATTTTGTCGTTGTCATTGTTGGTTGTGGCGTCATTATTTATCGCTTGCAATCCGCGCAAAAGAAGCAGGCTTGCGGCGGATACGCTTGTTGTCCGCATAGACCCCCCCCAGTTAATGAATATGCTTACAAATGGTGAAACGCTACAATTAGCGTCAATCCTTACCGACCCTAAAGGCAATGCTGTTGACGGGCAGGTTCGTTGGAGCGTTGACCCTGAAACACTCGGCACATTTAGCGATCCTGCGGCAAGAAACCCTATTTTTACCGTTGCTGACGGCGTATCCGGCACGGGATATATAAATTTGGAATGCGAAGGCGTCAAAGCCAATCCTCCTCTTGCCATAGGTGTAAATATGGCTGTTATTTCAATTGCCAGCGTTACTGTTACAGCGTCGGCTGCAAGCGTTACAACAGGTAATTCTCTTACTTTGACGGCTACAGTATGGAACAGCGATAATACTGATGCTACTGCTACAACTCCTATAACATGGACTGTGTCTCCTGACGGCGTTTACGGAACTTTTTCTGCTATCGGCCCAAATGCAACGTTTACTGCAAACGGCGCTTCGGGACTTGTTACAATAACGGCTAAAGCAGGCAGTAAAGTAGCCACCCGGCAAATATCTGTCAATATGGCAACTATGAAAATGATTTATAATGACTTGGGTTTTGGCGATGGGATTATGAGGGAACTTGGTTTGTTTGGCCAATACGGCGGAACATCGTCTAACATGACTACAATAACCGGCGGTGGAGCTCCTGGCGATGACCTGACCTATGAAAAGATATACTTTAGTAATAGTGAAAGTTATCAGGGTTGGTTTTTTGTATATGGATCGGGAACATTTGTTCCAACTCCGGGAAATTTTGTTTTTATACCGACTGATATAACCGGATTTAAAAAGCTTGTTTTGTATATGAAATCAGATACTCCTGGGGCAAAAGTGGCAATTGAGTTTAAATGCGGATCATTGCCTATGCTTGGCACTCCGCCATCAGGGTCTACTCCGGCAAGCGATAACTATGGTAATTTAACAAATCAACGTTTCCGCAGATATACAACAGGCGGGACAAGTCATACGGGAGTCGTCAATGGTAATACTTATCCTACGCCGCCCGGCAGTTGGAGTTTGCAGTCTATAACTACTACATGGCAAAGATATGAGATTCCAATAGAGGATTTGTTAGCTGCTTACGGGACTTATGTTGTTGTTGCTATAAATATAATTTTTGAAAAGAACCCTCCTTATGGCGGAACAATGACAGCTCCAGAGTATATAGATATAGACTATATCCGTTTTGAAGATTAAATGCCACAGTTTTATCGGCATAAGTAAGTGATAGGTGTGTAACAAACAGCAGGCTTAACTTAGTCTAAATATACGTGAAAAAGAGCGTTGATTGGTCGCTACTAGTCAACGCTCTTTTTGTACCCAAAAACAAAGTTTCAAAAACCATAGTAAAAGGATGTTAAAATGAAGAAAAATTTCTTTGCCGGAAGTATCAGTAAATTTATTGCCGTTTTGTTGCTGGCATTAGCGTCGTTTTCAACGCAAACGCAGGCGCAAACAGTTTATAGCGGACAGTTCCAGTTATTTAGCAGCACAGTGAGCGCTTATAAAGGCGGGGCTATAGATTCTGGATGCGACGTTCCTCTTGTTCCGGTATTTAGCGCTACTTTTAATACGGTTGTATCTTCATTTTCAAAAAATACGGCCAGTTATGGCGGCGCTATATACAACGGCGCGCCGTATGACTCTAACACTGGCGGGGTATTCACGTTCAATAATAATTCATTTTTTTATTCAAATACTGCCGGTGTTGGCGGTGGAGCAATAATGGTGGAAAGGCGCGCGCAAGCCAATTTTAACGGTAATGCAACATTTGTAGCCAATAGCGCGCTGGGAAGTTACGGCGGCGGAGCTATAAGCGTAGCAAATATGGGTGTTTTAAATTTTAACGCGGGTTCTACAGTGTTATTTGCAAGTAATACGGCAAACAGTTATTACGGGGGTGCTATAAGTTTGCGCGACGGAAGCGGCGGATCAACGGCAAATTTTTCGGGTAAAGCCGATTTTGTAGGTAATCAGGCTGGTTATGGCGGAGCGCTTGCGACATATAATTATAAAGGTTATGTAAACAATATTAATTTTAACGGCGGAATTGTAAATTTTATCTCTAATAAAGCCACAGTCCAAGGCGGAGCTATTTGGCTTGGAGGAGAGGCTCAATCGGTAACTTCAAATATAAAATTTACGGGCTCAACGGTTTTGTTTTCAAATAATACCGCTCCTACAGGAAATGCGATATACGTCGACGGATATAATATACTGCAATTTATTAATTCAAGGGTAATTTTTGCAAATAATGCGTTGACTGGCAATCAAATATATGTAAACGGATATACTACAAACGTTCAGTTTGACGGCGGGACTATAGTATTTTCAAGTTATACGGCCGGTTCTTTTACAAACGATTGGAGTCGTATAGGTTTTAACGCTTCAAATCCCACGGTTATAGAATTTTCAAATAATTTTGGCGTTACGGCGCTTAACGCAACTGATTGGAACGAGTTTACAAAATACCAAGTAAATGTAATAAATAACGTAAATAGTTTAGTTGTCCAAAACGGCGGTTTCTTAAGTTTAACCAATCAAAACGTATCTCTTACCGGCGCCGGAAATATATTGTTTCAAAATAACGCGGCTACAATTAGCAGCATGACTATTGTTGCAGGCTCCTACGGCAAGTATGATTACAAAATCACACTTTACGACGGTAACGGCGGCGCATTGTATCTTGCAAAATCCACAATGACTTTTAACGACGTTGTAACTTTTTCAAGCAATACGGCTGGCAAAGGCACTGATTTTACTAAATCAACTGCGACATATTATTTGACTGTGAATGGTAATATAACGACTACAGGTGTTTTTCATATTGGTGCCACAACTGCGGCGTTTAACGTTAACTCAAACGCGGGCAACGGCGGCGCGATATCTTTAAGCAGCGGCGCGGTTACATTTAATAATAAAGTGCAATTCTCAAGTAACAATGCGCTTTTCTTCGGCGGCGCAATAGAAGCGACTTACGGCTCCGTAATAACTTTTAACTCCACGTCTACTTTTACAAATAACTACTTAAGAAACTTGCCGTTGGTATTTGGTCTTGGCTCAGGTAACGGCCCGGGCTCATACGGCGGAGCAGTTTATGTATATAAGTCAGCGGCATTGTTTAACTCGGATATTTTATTTCAGGGTAACACGGCGGCAGCCGGAGGCGCGCTTTATGTTAACACGGCGGCTACTGCAACTTTTACCGCTGGAAATGCTTCTTTTATAGCAAACCAAGCTCTTATCAGGCAGGGCGGCGCTCTTCACACTTATGCAGGTAATACCGTATTTAAAAATAATATTGTAATTTTTACGAGTAATACCGCGCAAACTGACGGCGGCGCTATATTTGCCGCAGGCGGCAAAGACGACGGCGGAAATCTTGATTCCGGAAAAAGTTTTATAGATTTTAAAAATAATATTTTGTTGTTTTCATACAACAAAGCAAACGGCAACGGCGGAGCCATTTATACAACTACTTCGTCTTTTATAACTTTTAATGCGTTGGTTTCCTCGTTTATAGGCAATGCGTCGCAAAAAGCTTCCGGCGGGGCTTTGTATTTAGGACAAAGCAGCGTAACGTTTAGCAGCAACGTTTATTTTGCAAATAATACGGCGGGTAACGTCGATATCAGCACTTCTTACGTAAACAGCGTTGTTCAGGATTGGCGTTGGGCAGGTTCTAGTTATAGCGGACCTGATTATACTACATTAGCGAGTATAAGCTATGAAAAATACCTTTCTGAATTAGGCGCCGGCGGCGCTATATATGTAGCTTCAAGCCAGACTTATAATTTTAATGGGCAGAATACTGAGTTTGTAGGTAATGGCGGAGACTATAAGTTGGTGCGTTTGGATTATTCCATAAATACAACAACGAGTTACGCTATAATAGGCGAAGGCGGAACTTTATACGGCGGAGCAATATATTTAACCGATTCCTCCACAATGAATTTTAACGGCGCTGTTACAAAATTTACTAATAATAAAGCATGGATGGGCGGAGCGATATATTCGGTGGGAACTTTAAACTTTAACAACGGGCTTGTAACGTTTGACGGTAACTCCGCATCTTACGAGTTTAGTCCTCCAGGGTCGGATATTTCCGGCGGAGCGATATATTCTTACGGTAAAGTTAATTTTAATAATGTAAATGCGATTTTTAGCAATAATCATTCTTCGGTTGGCGGCGGAGCTATGGGTATAGGCGGTATTAGCACTATAGGCGGGTTTGGCTATGTATTCCCAAATAATGTAAATTTTCAAAATCCATCACAGTTAAATATTAATAATTCTACTTTAACATTTTCTGGTAATTCCGCGATGTATGGAAGCAGTAGCAGTTACACTACCGGCGCCGGAGGCGCTTTGTCTGTTGGTAAAGCTCTATTAAATGCCAAAAACAGTGATATCAGCTTTACAAACAATAATGCATTAGGTAGCGGAGCTTTGTTTGTTAGCGATGCTAAGGTTGTTTTTGATGGCGGAAAAGTAACATTTATGTCGAATAAGGCAATGGGTGGAATTGGAGGCGCTTCTATCGGCGGCGGCGCATATAATATGGGCGGCGGTGCTGTTGGCGTATGCGGTGCTGGTCTTAATTTTATCAATGGAGTTGCAGATTTTACTTCAAACGAAGCGTCTATCGGCTTAGGCGGAGCGATAGCAATATTTATAGGTTACACTGCCGGCTTCGCTATGCCGCAGGATCCTAATGCGTATCACGGAATGGTCAGCAGCGAATATTCTTCGTCAGTCACTTTCATAAGCGAGCAAGTTAATTTTACAAATAATAAAGCTATGGCCGGAGGAGCGATATATTTTATTTCATCAGCTATAAATTCTACCGGAACAATAATTGATAATTATGGTAATTCCGGTACTACTTATATGATGAGCGGTTATCTCGGCAAATTGTTATTTGACAACAGCAACGTTGTTTTTACCGGTAATACCGCGTCGCAGTTAGGCGGCGCGATTTATGCTGCGCAGGGGCTTGTTAATTTTAACGACTCCGCAATGTCGTTTACAAACAATAGCGCGGGCGTTAACGGCGGCGCTATTTATCTTACAAGCGCCACGTTAAACATTGCCGCTGCGGCTTCATCCGTCAACTTATCATTTTCAAATAACACGGCTAACGGCGTTGCTAACGATATTTACGCCGAAAACTCCGTTATCAATTTTAATGCTAATAACGCGATAAATATTTCAAACGGCATGCAGTTTAGCGGCGTAAACAATGTAATTAATAAAACCGGAGCAGGAAATTTAAATTTAACGGGAGTAAATCGTATCCAAGGCGCGGTGCTTAATATTGCCGCCGGGACGGTTTATTTATCCAACTCTTCGCTTACTATTGAAGACGGAGCGATTATATCCTCTGCTTCGCTAAACTCCGTTACAGCGTTATACGCTGTTAACGGTTCTTATGTTAAAGTGTTGGGTTCTCAATTAAACAGTTTTTTCAATAAAAGTTCGAGTTCTAACAACGGCGGCGCAATATATAACAGCGGTTCAACTATATATTTCGAAGGGCCGGTTTCGTTTTTAAATAACCAAACAGGTTGGTACGGCAACTATTTCGGCGGCGCTTTGTTTAGTCTCTCGGGGAACACTACGTTTAATTCCGATGCGTTGTTTCAGAATAACAGAGCTTACTCTTCCGGAGGCGCAGTCCTTGCGGATTACAGCTCGGTTGTAAATTTTAACGGTAACGCAAAATTTATTAATAATACAGGGACAGCAGTAGATTCGCGCGCGAGCTCTGTAGTCAATTTTAACGGCAATAGCGTTTTGTTTACAAGCAACACGATCTCGAACGGTGACGGCGGCGCAATACATGTGCTTACCAGCGGAAAAGTAAATTTTTATAACAGTAATGCAGACTTTTTTTACAATAACAGCTCAGGCTCGGGCGGCGCGATAGCCTTTTATGGCGGCAGCGTATTTATTGACGGCTCTGCAAATTTTATAGGCAATAAAGCCGGCGTATCCGGCGGCGCGATTTACATATACGCCGGATCGGTTACGCTAAATGCTACGCTTGGCAACATTGTATTTGCTTCTAACACCGCAAACGGCGTTGCTAACGATATATATCTTGACTCTTCTTATTCAACATTAAACCTTGACGCAACTTTCTTAAACAAAATAATTATTAACGGCGGCATTCAAAGCAACTCGTTGGCAGCCGGTGTTACAATTAATAAAACAGGCTCCGGGACGCTGTATATCTCAGGAAATAATTATATAAAAGCTGCGGTTAACGTATCTTCTGCCGGCAAAACTGCATTAGGCAGGTCGGCTGTAATAATAGATAATTCAAAATTTTTATACGATGGGAGTAATTTTAACGTAACGGATAACAGCGTTTTTGTAAACAAAGGCGGAGTTTTTTTGATAAACAACAGCACAGCCGTTTTTAACGGACAAGTGAAATTTTCCAATAATAAAAGCATTTATTACACAGCGGAGCCGTATGTAGGATATATTTATTCCGGTGAGGCTTATGGAGGAGCTTTAGGAGTTTTGTCAAGCAAGATAGATTTTAATTCAAGCGTGTTATTTGAAAACAATAGCGTAGGAGTTGATTTAAACAGTTACGGTAACGGCGGTGCAATATATATGGAGAACAGCGTAGTTAATTTTAACGATAAATCAGTGTTCAAAAATAATTATGCTGGTAGATATATGTATAGCGGCGGCGGTAATGGCAGCGGTATATACGCGCTAAATTCTCAAATATATTTTAATAGTATATCGTCTTTTACGGGCAATCGTGGCGATAACGCGACATCCGGCGGCGCAATATATGTTGAAAAGAGCACATTGGCTTTTTCAGCGGCCGCATATTTTGAAGATACCAGCGGAGGCGGGGCTGTAGCGGCGATAGGTTCTTACTTAAGTTTTACCGGCGGGCCTGTGAATTTTATAAATAATGTTGCGGCAATGTATAGCGCTCCCGGGGCTTTGTATGCCGGCGGAAATTCCATAGTGTCATTTGACGGCATAGACGTGTTTTTTATAGGCGGGAAGGCAAATCATGGGGCGGGAGCGTTAAACACGTCGATATCTACTGTAACGTTTAACGGCGGTTCTGTGGTTTTTTCCAATAATATAACTAATACTGCCGGCGGAGCTTTGGAAAACTATGGCAGTTCTATTTTATTTAACAATGTATATGTTGAATTTAATTCAAATAGATACGAACTCGGAAGTTCTATGGCCCCGGACGAGTATCGTGGTTGGGGTGGTGCAATAAAAAACAACGGCATTATGAATTTTGTAGGAAGCACAGTTACGTTTATAAAAAATGAAGCTGAGAAAGGCGGCGGGGCAATATACGAAACAGACGGCGGGTTAATAAACTTTGTTAATTCGGACGTATATTTTGTAAGTAATACGGCGCGTTTAGGCGCGGTAATATACGCGGTAAAAGGTTCTACCGTAAACTTTAGCGGAGGATATGTTACTTTCGCCTATAATGTGTCAACCGACGACGGCACTTCCGATATATTTACCGATGCGACTTCAACAGTAACTTTCAGCGGAGTAGGTTTTAGATATTTAGGAAACAGCGCGGCAAAATCCGGCGGCGCATTGGCATTATATGCGGCGCCAATGGCGTATGATTCCGGCGTCAATTTTTCCGGAAATAGTTCTGAAGATAACGGCGGCGCGGTAGCGGCGTTTGAAGGCTCTACGTTAACCATTACAAACAGCTCGGCAAACTTTAGCGATAATACGTCCGGAGCAAACGGCGGCGCGCTGTATTCGTATTTAGCGGACATAAATTTTGCCGACGGTTCTGTAGATTTTAACAACAACACCGCGGCAGGCGCGGGCGGAGCTGTTTTTGCGATTGACGATTTTACTATGAACAATATGACGGCAAAATGGAACGGCAACGTGGCCGTATCTTCCGGCGGCGCAATATGGAACGAAGATACCGTATTTAGCGCGATAAATTCTATATTGATGTTTACAAATAACCGTTCGGGCGCGGCCGGCGGCGCGATTTATTCCGGAAATAATTCGAATATGACTTTAGACGGCAGCGTAACGTTTTCCGGCAATCAGGCATCAGGGCTTGGCGGCGCGATATATTTGGAAAACAGCACGATGACTTTATCGGCGTCGAAAGGAAATATGTTGTTTAGCGGCAACACGGCTGGAGGCGCGGCAAACGATATTTATCTTGGCAACAACGCAAACTTAAATTTTGTATCGAGCGCGGCGGTGCAAATTATACTCAAAGGCGGATTGCAAAGCGACGCATCGGCGACCGGAATTATAATCAATAAAACCGGAACAGGGGTTGTAGCTCTCGGCGGAACAAATGAAGTTAACGGAACGTTTAACGTTACAGAAGGAGAACTTGCGCTTATAGATAATGCATCTTATCATAGCGGCGCTGGCGGCTTTACGCTTTCGATTGCTAACGGCGGAACATTGAACTTAGCAAATGGTAAAGTAAATATCGTGCAGGTGGATATATTTAAATCGGAAGGTAATTTGCAAATGGATGTGTTTGCAGCCGGATATTGCGACACAATAAGCGGCATTAACAGCGCTACGGTAAGCGGCAATATATCATTAAGAGCCGGTGTCGGAGTATATAATAATCAGGTGTTTGCTTTATTAGGTTCAATGAATCTTACAACCGGAACGCTTACAAACAGTATAACCGGAAGCGGTTTAACTGCGGTGTTCGATATGTCTGATGCGCATAACTTAAAGGTAATAGTTAACGGAGTCAATCAAAGCAATTTTGGCGGTATTAGCGGATTAAGCGATAACCAGCTTGCCGCAGCAAAAGCTTTGGACGCAATGTCGATAACGGATACCGGAGCCATAATAGATACAATTAACGGAGTGTTGTTTGCAAGCCAAGCTGAACAAGAAGCGTTGTTTACAAATATGAGCGGATATTTTATCTCTAACGTTATAAGAGGCGCCGGCGTGTCAGATAAAGACAGCGTGTATCAAAATATATCCGCAAACCAGAAACAAGCTATATGGGCGCAAGGCAAAATTGACAGCGTGCAATATGGCGAAGACGCAAACTCGATAGGAAAAGTTAAAGCGAAAAATACAGGGATATCTGCCGGCTATAGCAGCTATCTTAACGATAACACAACGCTTGGCGTTTACGGCAAATATAACGCCGGAACCGTTGAACAGACTGACAACAGCGCAGATATCGCAAACGTAGGACTCGGCGTATACGGCGGATATATAAAAGAAACCTATGAGTTTAAAGCGTTGATATCCGGAAGTTATGACACATATGATACTACGAGATTTATATGTGCGGATGCGGCACAGGCAAGTTTTAAAGGTTTCAGCGTTGGCGCAGACGTTGAAGGCGCAATAAAAGCAAAACTTGGCGCAAATACCACGTTAAGACCTTATATAGGACTTGAAGCAAAAAATATAAATTACAGCGGTTTTACCGAAACTTCCGCAAGCGCTTTGGCTTTAGACGTTGACGGCGGAAATTATTTCCGCAGCGCGGCAAGAGCCGGAGCAAGGCTTATGTACGGAATTAAATCGCTTAATTTATACGTAAACGGCGAAGCTAAATACTTGTTAAGCGGCGCAACTCCTGAAATAGAAGCAAGAATAGCGAAAACTTCTGCTAAATACTCAAGCGTGGGTTTTGAAGAAAAATCTATATTGTTTGGCGTGGGAATAGGCGCGGAGTTAAAATTGCTTGAAAATCTTAACCTTTCCTTAAACGGCAGTTTTGCCGGAGCGAGCGGATACAGCAACTTGTCGGGTAATTTAGGATTAAGCTACAAACTGAAATAATACATAGACATTATAAAAAGCGCCCGGGATTGTCGAAATCCCAGGCGCTTTTTTATTTGTAGCTGCCTTTGGCAGAACGAGGGTTCGGTTGACGGCACTTTTTGTCATTCTTAGGCGGGCGCAAGACAGTTGGCACACAATCCGAAAAAATAAACTCAAAATACTTTGCCTTGAAAGACTTGTTGTTGAAGTGCGACCTTTGCGCAAGACAAAAACGAATGATTTTTGAAAAATCTATTGAGTCACTGTTTGAGCGGAAATCCTTAAAAGTCGTTATTTTCCGCGAGTTTGCGAAATTGTTTTCAAAAATCATGAGTAAACATATAACAAACTTGCGCAACGGAGCGGGCGTTTTTGCTTACTTTTGTCGCATTACAAAAGTAAAGCGGGGTTAAGGGGCGCAGCGCCCTTATGAATTGCCACAATTGGCAAATATTTCCTTTATTAACACCTCATAAAATTATATAATCATAAAAAATCTTTCGGAGATGTTAATGAAAAAATTAATTTATTTTTTACTTATCTCGAGTTTTGCGTTTTTTTTCCTCGCGTGTAATTTAACGCCTATAAACTACGAAGCCAAATTTCCAGGCAGCGCTGCGCCGGTTGCGCCTGCTCCTGTGACTGCGCCTGCGCCGGTTCCAGCCGTAGAACCAGAAGTTGTCGCTCCTGTTCCTGTCGCGCCGCCGCCGGTAGCAAGCGCTCCTTTGGCGGTAACGCAATTAAAAGGATATTACATAAAAAATTCCGTAAGCTTGCCGCAGAATATAAATTTTTATGTGTTGGATTCCGATAAAAGATTTAACGACACATTGGCAAAATCAAATATCGCGACCGCAATCCAAAATGTAGATTTAAAAAATTATATTGTAGTTGTTTTGGCGTCAAACCGTTCCGCACTTCCTGCCGACATTGCAGTTTGGGGCGCTTCTTATACGGGCAGCGAAATTGAAATAAATTATTTCGCGCAACAGCCGGTTGCTGCATCAGTTGGTTATTTGTCCGTTTCTAATAAAATAATTATGATTGAAAGGCGCAGGCCCATAACAAATGTAAGATTTAAAGACGCTTCCGGAAAAATTACTGCGGTTGTTCCTTTTGGAGATAGAAACGCCAATTCTCCAAAAAGCACCGATGACCTGCTTAACAATTTTACTGGCGTTTTTCAAGGCATAGCTTCAAGCGCGAATAATCAAACTATTTCCGTGCGTTTGACTTTAAATGCTGATTACACATATTCTTTTAATCAGGTATATTCAAACGATCCAAGCAGAGTTTTTACCGTTAGCGGGGATTGGGCTCCTACAGACGATTTATCTACCATTGTGCTTAATTTTAAAAGTCCGGCGGCTGAACAAACAAGGTTTTATTTTGTAGATAAAAATACTCTGCAAAAAATGAACGCTTTCGGAGAAATAAATTCAACCGAAAGTTATAAGCTTATAAGATAAAAAGATGTGTCGTCATTGCGAGCGAAGCGCGGCAATCCAGAAAGTTGTGTTGTCATTCCGGACTCCGATCCGGAATCCACGTTTAGAAAAAATGGATCCCGAATCAAGTTCGGGATGACAAAAAAGCGTCGTCATTGCGAGCGAAGCGCGGCAATCCATTCTGTTAATAGCTCTGGATTGCTTCGTTCCCCGATTAAAATATTCGGGGACAGGCTCATTTAGGAGAACTTCCTATAATTACTCCTCGCAATGACACCAAAAATCAAAAATGAATAAAAACATTCTTCAAATCATACGTCTGCTTAAAAAAGAATTCCCTTCTATTAAATGCGCTTTAGATTTTAAAAATCCTTTTGAGCTGCTTACGGCTGTAATTTTGTCCGCTCAATGCACTGATGCCAGGGTAAATATCATAACTCAGAATTTATTTAAAAAGTATAGAACAATTCAGGATTACGCAAACGTCAGCCAGAAGGAGCTTGAAAAAGACATTCATTCCGCCGGGTTTTACAGAAATAAAGCCAAAAATATAATCAACTCCGCAAAAATGATTTTAAAAGATTTTGGCGGCAAAGTTCCTGATACTATGGAAGAGCTTCTTTTGCTTCCGGGCGTGGCAAGAAAAACCGCAAATGTTGTTTTGGGAACGGCTTTTAACAAATCCGAAGGCATAGCTGTTGATACCCATGTAATAAGAATATCAAACCTTTTAGAACTCACAAAAAATTCAGATCCCGTGAAAATAGAACAAGATTTAATGAAGATTGTGCCTCAAAAAGATTGGACTGAAGTTTCATTTTTAATCCAGACTTTGGGACGCCGTATTTGTAAAGCGAGAAACCCTGATTGCAAAAGTTGTCCTATTAACAAGCTTTGTCCTTCTGCGCGAGTGTCATACTGAATCCCGTATTACAACTTTACGGGACAGGCTCCGTGAAGTATCCACGCTGTTGAACGGCTGGATCCTTCGATTCGGGACTAGTCCCTTCACTCAGGATGACGCCTAAAAACAGATTCAAGAGTGATTTTTAGCTGTAAGTTTGACATAACACGCGAGTATTTGTTAAAATAGCCAATCATGGATTTAAATACAGTAATTATTATCTGCGTAATTTTGTTCACTTTAACCGTAATTGTTACGGCGGTTTTTTTAATCCGCGCGCTTATACAGGTAAAAAATACCGCTGGAGAACTTGAAGAAGCTTTGCAGAAAGTCAATAAAGAAATAGATGTAATAAGCGAAATTTCAGACAAAATATCAGGAATAACAAAAACTCTTTCTTCGCCGGTTGTGGCGGCTGTCTCAGCGCTTACGACGGCTTTTTTCAGAAAGAAAAGCAGATGTTCGCAAGAGGAGGAATAAAATGGCTGATAAAAAAGACGCTCTTTTAGCTTTTATCGCCGGCGCTGCAATAGGCGCGGCTCTTGGAATACTTTTTGCTCCGAAATCGGGCAAAGAAACAAGGCACGAACTTAAAAAACTCGGGGAAGATTTGGCCGGAACTCTTGGCGACATGAAAGATGAAGCTGAAGAAAAAGGACGTAAGTTGTACTCGGAAAGCAAAGAAAAATTTTTAGCAAAGAAAGATAAAATATCCGAAGCTTTTGAAGCAGGCAAGAAAGCTTTTGAAAAGAATTTAAAATAAAACCGCACGTCGCCCTGAACTTGTTTCAGGGTCTGATTATTAAAAAGACAGATGCTGAAACGAGTTCAGCATGACAGCTTAATAAGTTTTGACGGCGTTTACGCCGAGGTAGCTCAGTCGGTAGAGCAACGGTCTGAAAAACCGTGTGTCGGCAGTTCGATTCTGCCCCTCGGCATATTTTTATGCCTTAATAAAACAAAGCCGACGTAGCTCAGTTGGTAGAGCAATTGCTTCGTAAGCAATGGGTCGGAGGTTCAACTCCTCTCGTCGGCTATTTTTATTTCAGCTTTTGAATTTTTGCGTTGTAAAACCTGCGCTCATTTACACATAACTGCACGTAAACTTCGCTCGGTTTTCCTTAGCAAAAATCCAAAATACTTCATAAAAACGCGTTCTTTTTGTTGTGCAAATAAATTATTTTCCGTAATTCGTCATTTGTAATTCGTAATTGTTGTGCTAGATTTGAAGTTTTATTGCTGCGGATTTGATGAAGTCTTGCGCGGTTTGAGCGTTTCTTTTAGAGTCTTGATATATAACAATAACCTGCCAAAAGTTGTTTTCATTCTTAAACAGTTTTGCCATAATGCCGTAACCAGTGCCGTTTAAGCTGTATTTCCCGGTTAAAAGCACGCTTTCCGTATCGCCCTGTTTTAATTCTGTCATTTCATAAACAAAACCGTTGTTTTGAAACATTCTTATTATAACCGTTGCAGCGTCACGGAGATTAAAACTCGCCGCTGCGCCGTATTTGACATAGGCAACAGTATAACTTGCGCTATTGTTTTTTGCGCTGTAAACCGCTGCGTCTTCAATTTTCTTTTTCTGATCGGATAAAATAGAATCGCGCGCGATTTTATTTTTATGCAGTTTGACCGCTTTTACGGAAATACGCGCGTCCGTAAGCTCCTGCTTTCTCGGAGTGGCGTATAAATTTGCTATCATCAGCACGAATGTAAGTATTAGTATCGCTGTGAAGGCGATTTTTACCTGTTTCATAATGCTATAATATACAAAATTATGATAAAAATTACAGACTTAAACAAATCATTCGGCGCGCGAACTCTTTTTGACGGCCTAAACTTGAGCGTAAACTCTAAAGAAAAAGTCGGCATTGTCGGAAGAAACGGCGACGGCAAAACCACTCTTTTTAAAATCATTCTCGGAGCTTGCGAGTACGATTCCGGCGTTGTAAATATTCCAAAAAGCTACAAAATAGGTTATTTAGAGCAGCACATAAATTTTACAAAACCTACCGCAGTTGAAGAGGCCTGTCTTGCGCTGCCAAAATCTGAAAAAGACGACAAGTGGAAAGCCGAAAGAATTCTTTCCGGGCTTGGCTTTTCCGCAAGCGATATGCTCAAAAATCCTAGGGAATTTTCCGGCGGCTATAAAATACGCATAAATTTGGCTAAAGTTTTGTTGTCTGACGCTAATATGCTTTTGCTTGACGAACCTAACAACTATTTGGATATTGTAGCTATACGATGGCTGGGCTCGTTTTTGCGTACGTGGAAAGGCGAGCTTATGCTTATTACCCACGACAGAAAATTTATGGATGGCGTCGTTACCCATTGCGCTGCAATTCACAGAATGAAAGCGCGCAAAGTTGAGGGTAATACTCAAAAGTTGTACGAGCAGATTGATAAAGAAGAAGAAGTTTACGAAAAAACGCGCCTTAATGTTGAAAAAAAGAAAAAGCAGACCGAGCTTTTTATAAGGCGTTTCCGTGCCAAAGCGCGCCTTGCCGGTATGGTGCAGTCGCGTATAAAGTCTTTGGAAAAGCAGGAGACCCTTGGAGAACTTACCGCCATAGAAGATTTGGATTTTTCTTTTTCAAGCCTTCCGTTTAACGCGGCGAAAATGCTCGGCGTTCATAATTTGAAATTTGGGTATTCTTCCGACAATTTGCTGATAGAAAAATTAAATTTTGACGTTTTAAAACAGGAAAGAATATGCGTTATCGGTAAAAACGGCAAAGGCAAATCGACGCTTTTAAAGCTGCTTGCCGGAAGACTCACTCCTCTTGACGGAAGCATAAAAACTCATCCTGAGCTTAAAACAGCGTATTTTGTGCAGTCTGACTCGGCAAATTTGGCGCCAAATAGAACCGTTTATGAGGAAATTTTGAGTTCTGACCCGAAATGTCTTCCGCAAAAAGCCAGGAATATTGCCGGCGCCATGATGTTTAGCGAAGACGCGGCTTTAAAGAGAATAGAGTTTTTAAGCGGCGGGGAAAAAAGCAGGGTGCTCTTGGGCAAGATTTTAGTTAATCCCTGCCACTTGCTTTTGCTTGACGAGCCGACAAACCATTTGGATATGGAATCATGCGAAGGCTTAATAGACGCAATAGATGAATTTCCGGGTTCTGTAATAATGGTAACGCATAATGAAGAACTTTTGCATAATGTCGCGCAGAAACTTATAATTTTTGACAGAAGCAAAGCTTCGTTCTTTGACGGTTCTTATGCAGACTTTTTAAAAACCTGCGGATGGGAAGATGAAGGGGATGATATTAAAGTTAAATCCGGCAAGAAAGACGGCGGTTTAACAAGAGACGAGCTTAAAAAAGCCAGAGCTGCGCTTATCCAGGAAAAATCAAAAGTTTTAAAACCGCTTGAAGAGAAAGTCGCAAAATTGGAAAAAGAAATTTTAAGCAAAGAAAACGAACAGAACGAAAATATGCGCAAGCTGATTGAAGCCGCAAATACCGGCGACATAGCTTTTTTGGCCGAAGGCCCGAAAATAAATAGAAAGCTTAAAGCAGAAATAGAATCTTTGTATGAAATTTTATCTGAAACAGTTAATGATTTTGAAAGCAGGCAGGAACATTTTAAGAATAAACTTATGGAAATAGGAGAATAAAAAAAGCCGTCCGCTAAAAACGGACGGCTTTTTTGCGCAGCTATTTAAAAACTTCCGGATGTAAACTCCATAATTTGTCTTTGAATTCCGTTGCTTGTCATAGTAGTTACCACAACGACTTTGTATGAAAATTCATTTACTCTCTTTTGTCCTTCCGCGCTCAAGATAAAATCAACTTTCTTTTTTACATAAGCCGCTTTATCTTTTTCCATTTCATTCAGCTGCGCTTCAAACTTGGCTATTCTTTCTTTCTGTTCCGAAAGAAGCTTTCTTCTATTTACGATATCTTTGTCGGTTTGGTCAGAAACTACTGCTGTAATCTGCTCTCTGATAGCGGGCCTTTCAATGTCAGACGCGATATTATATTTATTTACCAGAGAATTTATAGTTTCAATGAACTGGATTCTTTCTTGTTTTAGAGTCTCAAGCTGCATGTTTTTTTGCTGGGCAAATGTGCCGCCGGCAAAAACCGCAAGGCTTAAGAAAATTATTAAAGTTTTTTTTAATTGCATGTAAGTTCTCCTTTAAATAAGAAACAATTCCTCATATTCGTTCAACGAATTGTCAACCGACGCTATCTGGTCATACACGCCGCTTTGATTTTCAAAAAAGGCAAAGTTGTTATTATTTTTTGACGAAAACACAAATATGCCTACAAGTAAGCAAGCTGCCGCCGCAATCGTCAATTCCGTAATTCTTAAAAAACTCAAGAAAGGTTTTTTTCTTGTCGTTTTTTCAAATATATTGTTTATAGCTTCCGGCGAAAGTCTCGGCGTATTTTTATTTGTTTGCAAAGCGTTGAATGTTTTTAAGGCGCCACGGCATGCGTTGCAGCCGTTAAGATGCGCTTCAAATTCTTTTATTTCGTTGTTGTCGAGCTCTTTATACATGTAAAGAGGCAGTTTATCGCATATATTCATTGTAGACCTCCGGTTCAAGTTCTGATAATATTGTTCTTAATTTTGTGAGCGCTCTGTTGAACTTTGACAGAAGCGTTCCTATTGGTTTTTTTTGCATATCTGCTATTTCCTTAAATGTCATAGAATCCTTTAAAGCTATCAACTCTCTTTCTTCTATACTTAACTGATTTAACGCTCTGTTTATTGCGTCATTTTTATCTTTTTCCATCGCTATTTCAAGCGGCTGAGGCTGATCGTCTGTTAAAACATCTATTAAAGAAAATTCGTCGTCGTCCTGCGATTCAAGCGGCACCAGCTTACGCGAATTCTTCCTGTAATAATCCATCGTCATATTGCGTGAAAGCGTAAAAAGCCAGTTTTTGAATTTGCTTTCATCATTATAACTGCCGAGTTTCTTATATACTTTTATAAAGACTTCCTGCGAGATGTCTTCAGAAGCCTGGGAGTTTTTTGTTATGGACATAACATAGGAAAACACCTGTGATTGATAGCGCAAAACAAGCTCTTCAAACGCGTCTTGGTTACCTGACTTAAAATAGCTGATAAGTTCGGAATCGTTCAGGTGCTTCATGGGTTACTTAACGTTTCTCCGGTTGTTTTTATTGCAAAAACAGCTTGTTTTCTTAAAGTTTTTGGGATATTGTGAGATTTGTCAAATGAAGATGTTCGTATTCTATGCCTGCTTCGGCAAAAAGTTCTTTG
>Ga0209628_10000494_pt1 | contig 24244 bp, 18 predicted proteins | sample TergutCu122P4_FD_187285 | JGI IMG/M metagenome (GOLD analysis project Ga0209628, IMG submission 187285) | Cubitermes ugandensis P4 segment gut microbial communities from Kakamega Forest, Kenya - Cu122 P4 (SPAdes) (version 2) | ecosystem: Host-associated > Arthropoda: Insects > Digestive system...
GTGCTGATGCTGCAGGGGACATACTCGCACGAGCCGCCCGGTACGCTGACGATTTTTCGTTCGCTGGGCGGGCGGTATCCGATCCATGTGGCTGACCGCATCGGGCAGGTCGCACTGACGCGCCAGCACGGCTGGGTTGCCTCGCCGGGGTGGCGCTTCGAGGCGTTGCCGCAGGATGCGACGGCGGTGTTTTCCTGTCTACCGGCCGTCAACAAAGCCGCCGTGGCGGCAACGCTGGGAGCCAGCGGGGCAACGGCGGCCATTGGCGAGCAGATCGCGCGCTTGCTCGAAGGCTTTGCGCCAACGCATCGGCTGGCGCGGGCACTGGGTTTGCCGAGCATCGGCGTATCGCACGGAACCGTGTTCGGCAGCGTGAGCGAGCACGGCGTGCCGATGGCCAGCTGCGATCATGAGTTCACCACCGGCGCCTTGTTTGCCGCCGAGGCGCAGGCATTCATGCTCGGCCACATCCACAGACACCAGGGCTGGAGCCGAGTCAGTGAAGTGGGCGAGCAGGCCCTTGCATATGCCGGCTCTACCGGGAGATTCCACTATGGGGAAGAAGGCGAGAAAGGCTTCTTGCTTTGGGAAGTCGGCGCCCGGACGGCCCGCTATGCGCTGGAACCAACGCCAGCGCGCCGCACCATCGACATCGTGTTCGAAGGCCGGCCCGACATGGACGCCTTGCGTGAGGCGGTTGCCCGGCAGAACGTGACCGGCGCCAGCGTGCGCGTGCGCTGGAGCGTGGGAGAAGAAGACAGCAGCGCCGTGGACCGCGCCGCGATCCAGCGCGTGCTGGCCGGCGCGGCGCAAACCAAACTGGAAGGCACCATCGTTCCCGTAACGCGCACGCGCGCGGCCGGCATCTCTCGGCTGCCGCAATTGCAAGACAAGGTGCGCGCCTGGGCGAGCGTGGCCGAGGTCAAACCGGAACCGCTGCTGACCTGTCTTGCGGCGCTGGCCGAAGACACGCCCGAGGATATTGCGGCCCGGTTATTGGCCCCATAGAGAATTCCGTGTTCCAGAGCAGGCAACCGGCGCGAACTCCGCGACCAAGGCATCGATCAACTCCCGCCGTTGCGGCTTGAGCGTCCTCATGCGTGCTCGTATTCGACGACCCGGCCGTTGAAACTCAGCTTGCGGGCAATGCGCTGTTTGCCGATGTTGACGACGATGCCGGCGGGCAACTGGGTAGTCAGGCCCGCGTTGTACGCCTGGGCCAGGCGGCTGGGGGTTACCGCGATGCCCAGCTTGTTGAGCGCTTCAGGCGCCAAGACTTCCAGCGGCCGCGCCGGGATCGGCTTGCCGGTCAGCGCACTCGGTTTGGCCTTGGCATAAACACCCACGCCCAGGCGAACCAGCGCGCCATCGCGTGTGAGCTGGCGCAAGGATCGCCCGACCTGCGCAGGGCTGCCGAACTGCTCGAACTCAGCGCGCAGGAACACGCCATCGCCCCGGTTGGCGACAGAGCGCTTGATGCGGTTGAGCATGTTCATGGCCATCAAAAGCTTGCGTTCAGCACGGAAATTTTACCTGTCTCCAAAATTTTCTTGACTCAATGATACTCAATGTGTTTTTAGGAAAACATCGCTCATCGGCATGCGCTTGACCGAACCGGTTTCGGCGGGACACTGGGACTCATCCATTCATGGAGAAATCCCCTATGCAACTCCTGTCCCTCACCCTGAAAGGCTTTCACGGCATCCGTGACGGCCTGGGTCTTTCCGAACTGACGCTGGACTTCGAGGCTCTGTGCGACGACGCCAAACTGGTGGCGATCACGGGTGTCAACGGGCGAGGCAAGAGCACCGTGCTGGACAACTGCCACCCCTACCTGACCATGCCCTCTCGCGCGTCAATCGCAGGCCCAGGCGGCTTCAAATACTACGAGCATGTCTATCTCCCGGAAAACGAGAAAGACCTGATCTGGGCGCTCGATGGGCGCTGCTACCGTTCCCAGGTCGTGATCCGCCTCGGTGGACGGCGTCACACCGACGCTTACCTGTTCGAGTTATCCGACGCGGGGAACTGGCGACCCGTCAAGCTTGACGACGGCACGCTCTCTGACGGCAAGGTCGAAACTTACAACCGATGCGTGGAACGGCTGTGCGGCAGCGCCGATACCTTCTTCACGTCGGCCTTCGGCGCGCAGGGCAAGCGCCACCTGTGCGACTACCGCAACGCAGAAATCAAGACCCTGCTGGCCGACCTGCTGGGTCAGGAGGCGATCCAGGCGTTGGGCCGAAAAGCCAGCGAAACCGCCAAGTTGCTGAAAGCCGGATTGGCCGCGGTACGCCAGGAGATTGCCGCGATGGATGCCGAGGAAAGCCGCTTGGCGCTGGCAGTCGCGGCTGTCGCCGATGCGCCGGCGCGATCCGAACGTGCCGAAGCCGCATTGCACCAGGCTACCGCCACCTTGGATGCGGCGCGCGAGGCCATGATCCAGTTGCAAGGCCGGCAAACTCAGTGTCGAGATGCGGACGCCCGGCGCGAGCAGTTGCAGACTGAACGAGAAGCCGCCCAGGCTGCGGCACGCATCGCCATCCAGGAACTCGATGAACAGGAACAGCAGGAGCGTCAACGGCTGGACCGGCTTGACCAGCGGATCGCCCAGCAGGCGGTGCAAGCCGCGCAGCGTCGCCAGCGGTTACAAGGCGAGCGGACTCAAGGCCTCGCTCTGCTGGCGCGTGCCCCGGCGATTGAGCGCGCAACCCGCCGCCTGGCGCTGGCCGAGCAGTGTCTGCGCCTGCGCACCACCCGGCTGGCTGCTTGCCGCCAGAATCAATCGAAGCTGGAGCAGGCGCAAGCCAAGCTGCGCTTGCTGACCCAGCGCCTGCAAGGAATCGAACGTGAAGCAGGCCAGGCGGCCCTGCAAGCGCAATCGCTGGCCCAGCGCTTCGGCTTGACCGCACAGGTGCCCTGCAGCGGCACGCCGCTCCAGGGACGCTGCCAGTTGCTCGGGGATGCCCGCCAAGCCCAGGCGATGATTCCGAGCGCCCAGGCGGTGCTGTCGCGCCTGGCGAGTGAGAAGGATGCGGTAGCGCGTGAAATCGATACCGTGCGCGCCTGTGTGCGGACATGGGCCTCCGCAGACCAGCTGGCCGCCGTTGCGCAACAACGCCTGGATCGTGCACGCGAGAGCGTTTCGCGCTACGGACTGCTGGCGGCCAAAGCCGGAGAAATGCAGGCGGCGCGCCAGCGTTTGACCCTGGTGCAAGCGGAACTGTCGGCGCTCGAAACGGCTGGCGGTTCCGAGGGACAAGCCGCCGAGCAGCAAGAGCGGCAAGCCATCGCCGCTGCGTTGCAGGCAATTGAGGAGCGGCGAGCGCGGCAGTCCGAGCAGTTGGTCCAGACACTGGCGCGGCTCGATGCCGTGCTGGCAACCCTGCCGCCGCCCTTCGATAGGCGCTCACTGGCCGATGCGCAGGCGGCGCGTGACGGAGCCATCACCGCGCATGTGTCCGCGCAGAAAGTTCATCAGGACGCTTTGAGACAGGCTTACCTGCTGGCCGCCGCGAGCCAGCAAGAGGCTTCGCTGGCGGCGCGGCGCGCGTCAGCTGCGCGCCGCGCCGCTCGAATCGAAAGCGCTGTCGGTGACTGGACGCTGCTGGCGCGCTGCATGAGCAACGACGGTTTGATCGCGCTGGCCATCGACGACGCCGGCCCGGCCCTGTCGGCCCTGGCGAACAATCTTTTGCGGGCTTGCTATGGCCCGCGCTTCACGGTGTCCATCCTCACCCAATCCGAAACGGCCACAGGTGGACTGCGCGAAGACTTCGACATCCTGGTGCATGACGCCGAATCCGGTGCAAGCAAAAGCGTGCGCCTGATGAGCGGCGGGGAGCGCGTTTGGGTCAATGAAGCGCTGGTGCGGGCGGTCGCCCTGTACCTCGCGCAGGTCAGCCAGCGGCGCTACGGCACGCTGCTTTCGGACGAGGCCGACGGCGCGCTGGACCCGGCGCGCAAGCGCATGTTCGGGGCGATGAAGCGGCAAGTGCTGCGGCTGGGCGGCTACCAGCGCGAGATCTTCATCTCGCAGACGCCGGAGCTGGCGGGCATGGCCGACGCCGTGATCGACCTGGATGCGTTCAAGGCGGATGGGTGGCGGCTGTAACGTCCCATCAATCTATCTGGGAGCAAACACCGGCAAGTCGTCAATGGCGGGCGCCTCGCTGTCGAAATGAAGCCAGACTATCCCGGCTTTTTCCGCCGCCTTGAAAATCAAAGCCAGTTCGCTTTCAACCGGCAAGCGATGACAGGGCGCGCCTACAAATACGAATCCACCGAAGGCCGTGGGATAAGCGTTGACCGACAGATCGTTATCGTGCAAACGCTGGCGTGTGGCAGGCGTCAGGTGAGACAGCGACAGTACGGCCAGCGGTTCTGCCTGCTCGCGCAAGCGCTTGATGCAATCGGGGTGCATGGGATTGGGTTTCCTTGTGAAGACTACAGCTGTGCGGCGAACAATGTATGCCTGCGAATCTTGGCGCGGTGCTGATTCTCATCGCCAGGCGCTTACCGCAAGTGAGCCGATTGTGCGATCTCTGCGCCTGCCAGCACTGGAGATCGTTGGGATGGTAAATGGACGGCTGTGGTCATGCCGCCACACCAGAAAGAGCAGGGCAGTCGCCGATCGACCTTGGGCGGCACTGTGGTGCGGCTGGAGTGTCATTGCAAAAATTTTTTTGCCGCCCTGTACCTGGATGCCGACAAACGCCTGTATTTGTGTCACGATGGCCATAAAGCGAGGCGACTGTCATGATCCGATTGGGTTCTCATATTCGTTTGACCGGCCCCGAAATCGAACGATTGCGGTGGTTGACGGCCATTGAGCCGGCGGGCATCCGCACGCTTGCTGATCTGCAACGCTATGTTGAGCGGTGCAAGGCCCACTACTGGGGCACTTCGCCCGATACCCAATTTCTGCACTGGCTGATCGAAAAGGAAGTGGCACAGTGCCTGGCGGCGTGAAGGGAAATCGATGAGGCGGGGAGATGGCAGTCGAACACCGGCGCGTTCCCCCGGCACGAGGCCAGGGGAACGTGAGGTGCCGGCGGCTGTTTGATCAGCCGCCTGCTCGGGCTGCTTGCGGTTGCACTGGGGCCGGTGCGGGCGGCTTGGTTTCGGCCTGTTCCTTGAAGGCCGCGCGAGCTGCACGGACCTTCGGGTTCGACGCGAGCCGCCGGAGTTGGGCCGTTGCCGGTTCCGCGCCCGCCTCGGGCAGGCAGGCCAGGGCCATTTCGCCGCCGCGACCCCATGCACGCCGCAGCGCTGCGGGCACTCGGATGAAGAAACCGCCGAGCACCCAGCGCACGAGCCAGCCGATACGCTGGTTGCGCGCTTGGCGGTTCTGGTGCAGCCGCAGTGATTCACGGCAGCATAGGTACAGCGCCAGGTGTTCGCGCTTCATCTCGGCGTCGGCATCGAGCTGCGCCAATACTTCCTCGGCAATTGCCGGATCCTTGCGGGCGCGCCGGTAAAACGATACCCACGCGCGCTCTTCTTCGGCACCGATGGCGGTGCGCCGTAACCGCACGCGTGACGCATTCGCGGTCATGGATTTTCTCCTTGGTTGAGGGAAGCTGGCGCCATCCTTTTCGGGATGGCGTCACGTCTCCCAGGGGTTATGGCGGTGTGCCGCTCGGGTTTTACCGGGCCGGCTTTCCACACACCTGGTACCTCTCGCACATACATATTTCGTGCAGGTTTTGACCCGGTTCACGCCCGCCGAAGTCGATGGACCGCGATAACTCGGCATCAACGTCGGCATGGCATGAACACGGGGCGATCCGAACCAGGCGCCGGCCCGATGGGCTGGCACGCAGGTTTAAGAACGCCTCGATCGGCTGGAATGGATCGACATGGCGTGGCCCTGGGCAAAAGGCGCCACGCTACCCGCGTGCTCAACACGCGAGCGCCATGGCGCCACGGCGGGCGTTGGCTTTGGAAATCGCAATCCAGCGGTCCGCGATCCGGTCCAGGTAGACCAGATCGTCGAGCCCGATTTCGCCCATCTTGCGCAGACGGGCGATCGTCTTTTTGACCCGAGACGGATCGTCACGGGCCAAACCAGTCACAGTCGCGGCAATGCGCCGATGGTAGGGATCGATCATCATGGCCGACCTCCACTGGCGCAACGCGAACTTGCGCAGCCTTTGTATCCGCCATGGCAGGACTTGGGCTGGCACAGCGCCGGCAGAACGCGGCGCGGCAGCGGCCGGGCAAGCCCGGAACCGCCCAACAGCGCCGGCACACGGCGCAACTGACTTGTCGCGAGGACATTCAACATGGGGTTCTCCTTCGGGAAAAAGGGGAACACCCAACCCTGGCGGGGACTGGTGGTCCCCGTTCGGGAAAGCTTTGCCGATGGCAAAGCGGCTCAATGGTGTGCAGCCAGAGACCGCACGTCAGGCATCTTCCGCCGGCGCATGGGCCGATCGAAACTCACGGCCGCCAAGGCGGTCACTCCGGCCTACGCCGGGAAACTCTGGGGCAGGTAACGACTGCGACGCCAGCAAAGCTGGACTTCAGGACAGCCGAAGCTGCCGATGAAGGCTGTGCGGACGCGATGTCCACGAGCAAGCGCTTGCAGTATGAACTTTCCGCCGCGGCTTGGCGCGCGCTGTGCGGTGCGCCACGCAAAACCGCCCATGGGATTGGGCGATGTTCAACGGCGCGATCAAAATAGCTTCCTGTGTTGATTTGACGCATCAATTCAATCGCAACGGGGCGCTGCACCCGACCCGCAAAAAAGAAACCCCCATCGCTTCACAGCGATGGGGGGAGCAAATTTATGCGGCCAGGCGTTCCGCGTCGTTGTCGACGCGGTTGCTGCCGGCCTCATCCTTATTGATATCCAACTGCTGGAGCAGTTCACGCTGACGGACCAGCAGTTCGGCCAGCCTGTGCTCGTGTTCGAACGGACGGGCCAACTCCAACTGAAGAGCTGCCAGCCGCTTGCGGTTGAGATCCAACTGGCGGTTCGTCTTGGCCTGCTGCTCACGGATGGAAGTCAGCGCGGCCAGCAGGGCGTTCACCAGTCCGGGGCCGGTCTGGTAAGGCTCGGCGCTGTAACGGCAAGCGCCTTCGAGATACAGCGCCGGGACCTCCAGCCCCAGCGCTCCGGTTATTCCCAACTGGAATCCGCCGCAGCGGCCGACCAGCCGTTCGACGGGCGTGCCAGGGCGCAATTCGGCCTTGACGGTCTTCACGAGGTCGCGCAAGGCTCCGCCGACGGCTTCTGGCCCTACCAGCCGGCGGCCCTGGAGTTCGACCACCAGCTGCTCCATCGTCTGCGGTTCCAGCCGCTGCAGATCCTGCGTGTGCAAGTCCAGACGGCGCTGGAGCGTTTCGACCGTCATCGGCAGGCTGCCGACTTCGCGCTCGTTGGACCAGCGCTGGTTGCGCCACACCGAAAACAGCGCCGAAAACTTGGCGACCTCGGCATCCACGCCGGCTTTTTCGATAACCAGCGGATTGCCGGATGCCAGCGCCTTGACCTCGGCATAGCTCAACGTGGCAAGCTCGACATCCTCGATCGAACGCAAGCCCTTGTCGCCGCTCATGACCTGGGCGATGAAGCGCGCCTTGGTCTCCAGGGTCTGCCACATGTAACTGTCAAAGCTTTGCTGGGTCACGTAGCGGAAGACTTCGACCTCCTCGCATTCGTTGCCCTGCCGCAGGATGCGGCCTTCGCGCTGCTCGACATCGCAGGGACGCCAGGGCGCATCGAGGTGATGCAATGCCGCCAGGCGCGTCTGCACGTTGGTGCCTATGCCCATCTTGCCGGTCGATCCCAGCAGCACCCGCACGCGGCCCTCGCGGACCGCCTTGAACAGCGTGGCCTTCTGCGCGTCGGTCTGCGCATCGTGGATGAAGGCCATCTCCTGTTCGGGAATGCCGGCCTCCATCAGCCGCTGCCGGAGATCGTCGTAAACGCTGAAGGCTTTGCCGCCCTTGGGGCTGGACAAATCGCAGAACACCAGCTGCGCGCCGCGGAAGTCCGCCGTGCGCTGCCAGATCGCCAGCACCTCGCGGACGCAGGCGGCGACCTTGCCGTTTGGGTCGAAACGCGCGACCGGCTCGATCAGCCGGAAATCCAGCGCGGCCTTGCGGCCGTCGTTGGTCACCGCGAGCATGTTGTCTTCTCTCGGGTCAACCAGGCCAGCGCGGACTTGTGCGGCGCGTTCTACCAGCGTTTGCACATAGTCCTTGAGCGCCTGGCTGGCCGGGCAGGCCACGGTGCGCGACTTGCCGCCGCGCAGTTTGGGCACCGGCAGGTTCAGCATCTCGGCGGTGCGGATATCCGCGATCTCGCCAAAAATGGCCATCAGCTCCGGCACGTTGATGAAACGCGCGAAGCGGGTGTGCATGCGGTAGCCGCTGCCGTCCGGGGCGATCTCCAGCGCCGTGACCGATTCACCGAAGGTGGCGGCCCAGGCATCGAACTGTTGCAGCCCCAGGGCCGCAAGCCGTTGCGGCTGCAAGTAGCGCTGCATCGTGTGGATCTCGGCCATGGTGTTGGCCACCGGCGTCGCGGTCGCAAAAACCACGCCGCGCTGCGCGTTGCCATGCAGCTTCATCGTGTAGCGCGTTTTGAGATACAGATCGAACGCGCGCTCCGAGTTGGCCAGGGGCAGGCCGGCAACCCGCGTCATCTTGGTGAACCGGAACAGGTTCTTGTGCAGATGCGCCTCATCGACGAACAAGCCGTCGATGCCCAGCTGCTCCCAAGTCAGCAAGTCGTCTTTCTTGCCGTCGGCCTGGAGTTTTTCCAGGCGGACTTTCCAGATTTTTTTCTGCGCTTCGAGCTGCTTGATGATCCGGTTGGAGTGGTCGCTGCTTTTTTCGGCGCGCACGGCCATTTCGATCTCGCCCAGCACTTCTTCGATGTAGGCCTGGCTGAATCGCGGCGACATCCGGATGCGCTCGAAGCTCGAATGCGTGATCACCACCGCGTCCCAGTCGCCCGTGGCGATCCGGGACACCAGCTCGCGCCGGCGCTCGCCCTCCAGATCTTCCTTGCCCGCCATGAGCACCGACGCCTGCGGGTACAGGCGCACGAACTCGGCGGTGTATTGCGCCAGCATGTGATTGGGAACCACATGGCAGGGTTTCGAGAGAAAACCCAGCCGGCGCATTTCCATGCTGGCGATCACGCAGACGGCCGTTTTGCCGGCGCCGACGGCGTGGAAAAGGCCCACATTGCCGGTCTGCACGATGCGCCACACCGAGTCCATCTGGTGCGGGTGCAGCGTGAAGCAGCGCGAAAACCCCGGCAGCTTCAGGTGTGAACCGTCGAAGCGGCGCGGGCGGGTCGCGTTGAACAGGTCGTTGTAGATCCGGCACAACCGTTCCCGGCGCTCGGTTTCCTCGAAGGCCCAGGCTGCGAAACGCTCCTTGAGCGCGCCCAGCTTCTCGCGCGCGGCCAGCGTTTCCGTTGAGTTCACGTGGTAGCGATCCGTCACCGGATCGCGGTCGCGCACCGTTGGCACCTGCACGTTCAGCGCGGCCTGCACCAGCTCGATCGCGTTCATGCGCTTGGTGCCCCATTCCTGGGTTATCTTCACGTTGCGCTGCGCGTTCCACCCTGGGTACTGCACCGACCAGGCGCCGGCTTCGGCGGAGTACGACACCGTGCACTCCTCCAATTCGAGCACCTCGCGGATGAAGGCCTCGACGTCGCCCGCCGGAATCCACACCGCGCCCAGGCGCGGCTCGATGGATGCCGGTGGCAAATCCTCGGGCTGCACGCGCCGCAACGCCTCGACATTGCGGCGCATGGCCGGACCGGACAGTTCGGCCTGCTTGAGCTTGTCCTTGACGTTGCCCGACAGGTATTCGTCGGCGGTTTTCCAGGACGCGTCAGCCGGATCGAGGAAGATATGCCCGGCCTCGGACAGCGCGGCCAGCACTTCGTTTTCAGGGGCCGACAGCAGTTGCGCCATGTAGGCCGGATCGACCTTTCCGCGCCACTGCACGGATGCCGCCAGCGCCTCGGTGGGTTCGCTCACCGCCACTGGCGCCGAAATCCGGCGCAGCGTGCGCCGGGTGAACAACGCGGCCTTGCGGGCCGTGTCCGTTTCCTCGTCGTAGTGTTCCAGCGACAGCAGCAACGGATAGTCGGGATCGCGCCGGAACGCGAGCGCATTGGCGCGCGTGCTCAAGCACCCGTAGCGCGCCACATAGTGGTCATAGGTGCCGTTCAGCATGGCGCGCAGGTGGTGCAGGCCGTCGTCGCCGTCCTGCGCAAGCTGCGCGTCCAGCAGCGCACGGGCATGGTCGCGGATCGCGCACATGCCGGTGACACGGGCGCATTGCGTCGCGTTCAGGCTGTCGTGGATATCGACCATGCCGCCGCCTTCGATGCGATGCACCCGCCCCTGATGGAGGCGGTAGCTGCCCGGTTTGGCGCCGGGCTTGGCCGGGACCACTGTGCGCACCGGCGTTGATGCCGGCGGCGCCGCAGGCGCATAGACCCCGCTGGGCAGCAGCGCCACGCGCTCGGCCAGCGCCGGTTCGAAATCGCCTTCGAACACGGCGGTCGGGATTTCCTCGTAGCCGTTGCTCTCTTGCGTGATCTTGCCGATGCAAAACTGCGGTCGCGCGGCGTACCAGGCGTTGATTTGCAGGTACGGCTCACGGCAGCGCGGGTGCAGCAGTTCCTTGGGCACTCCGGCGCGCTTGAGCCATTCGCCGTTGACCGTTTCGCCCAAGTGGCGTTTGCGCAGAAACAGCATGTCCGTCTGCACCTCGGTCGAGGCGATGCCGGCGAAGGCGCCAGCCGGCAGCCGGATTGCGCCCAGCAGTTCGGCCTGCGAAGCCAGGTGCTCGCGCACGGTGTCGTTCTGTGCCTCCATCGTGCCGATGCTGGTGATGAAACACACCAGCCCGCCGGGGCGGACCAGCTCCAGCGCGCGGCTGAGGAAGTAGTTATGAATTCGAAACCGCGCGTAAGGCTTGTGGCTCATGTCGGCGACGGGGTAGTTGCCGAAGGGCACGTTGCCGATCGCCAGATCGAACCAGTTTTCCGGGAAGGACAACTTTTCGAACGGTGCGATGCGCACATCCACGCCATGCGGCGCATACAGCGTTTGCATCAGCCGGCCCGACACGCGGTCGATCTCGACTGCGGTGACGGCACTGCGTTCAGCCAGTGCGTGCGGCATGGCGCCGATGAAGTGGCCAATACCGGCAGCAGGCTCCAGTACCCGGCCGCCGGCAAAGCCAAAGCGTTCGACCGCACGCCACATGGCTCCGATCACGTGGATCTCGGTGTAGTGGCTGTTGTTGACCGAAGCCCTCGCCGACGTGTAGTCGCTTTCCGGCAGCAAGGCTCGCAGGGTTTCGGCACGCCGGCGCCAGGCCGCGTCTTCACTTTCGAGGTTGAAGGCGGCCGGGATGCCGCCCCAGCCGGTGTAGCGCAGCAGGGTGCGGCGCGTATCCGGGTTTGCAAGCTGCTGGCGGGCTTCGAGGCTGCGCAGCGTTTGGATCGCGGCCACGTTGGCCTCGAATTTGGTGACGATGCCGCTCAATCCGGACAGATGCTCGCGGCGGAGCATCGGCCACAGGCTGTGCTGCTCATCGTGACGCGCGCCAGAGGTGACGCGCCAGCTTACGCGCGGCGCCGCAGGCGCGGATTCCGGCGGCAGGTTTTTGGGGATGCCGGCGCCGGTGTTCTCAAGCGCATCGGATTCTGGCGGTGCGCTGGACAGGATCGTCTCGAAAGACGGTTCGGGGGACTCTGAGCCGCCCGGATCGAAACCGGGCAGCCATAAGGAAGGCGTGACATGACGCGCCATCGGTGGTTCTCCAAAAGAAAACGGGGAACGCACCGACCCATCGGGGAGGCGATCTCCCCGGCTGGGATGGACGAATGAACACGGTCCTGAACCCGGCGAAGGGTTCAGAACGTGATGCGAACGGACAGCGTGGCGCTGCCGTGGTGGCAAGGCGGGTATCGACCGCTACGCCCGAGCAGGCTCGGGAACGCCCAACAGGCGTGCGTTGGCCGAGGCCAGAATGCGTCCATCAGTATCGGCGGCGCAAAGGCTGGTGCGGCAGCGGGATATGCAACGCCACCGACAATTGCGGCCTATACGGTCGCATGGAGGTGACAACGGTGAACCGGCCAGCGCTCACCACGCTGCCGCAGAGGTTGATGTTGGAGGCCGTGTGCGCATGCAGCAGTTCCTGGGCAACGTGGACATGTACAAGGCCCAGCTCGAAGCCTGGCGCGCCAGGACCCAGGCGGCCACCGCCCAGGCCGAGGTCACCGCGCGCTTTGCCGACGTGACCACGCGTACCAATATCGCCTATGCCCAGATGCAGATCGAGCAGTACAAGGCCCAGGTGCAAAAGGCGATGGAACAGGCCCAGATCGCGCTGGAAGCGGCGCGGGCGATGGGGCAATACAACGCTCAACTGGCTGCCGGCGCACTGTCGGGGCTGCATGTGGCCGCGCAGATCAGCGGCTCGGGCAGCGCCACCACCGCCCAGAGCACCAGCACCAACTACAACTATGGCAGCGGGTGAGGGTGGCGCTCAATCAAACAGGTCTCCAACGCTTGTGATGCATCCGAATATTGGGAATCGCTATGCTCCGCCCAACCGGGCTAGGTTTGCTGCTAGGGCCATTATCGGCCATAAACACCATCAAAATTAACATTTGCGCCGCCACATCTTCCATTGTCAGCAACATAAAGAAGCCCAGATATCAGGCGCAGACGAACTGCACACAAATTTTCATCATCCTCAGATAGCATAAGCAAATCTCCAGTTGGCTTTGATTTCCCGCTAAATCCGCCGGTGTGAACGACTGTTCCATTAGTCCATGCGGTGGAGCCTGAAACCAAAAGATTGCCGTTCTTTCGTCCGATTTTGATTTTTCCATTACCTCCATCCGTCCAGACACCTGTCCAATCACTAAGCTTAGGCACAGATTTTATGGAGGATATTTTGAGATTTTTGGTTGGCAGCCAGCCAATAGCGCCGTGCTTGATGCTCCAACCACATGTCCAATCGCTTGTGATCGTTGAAACAAACAACTCATCACCTTCGATGAGATATTTTTCTTTAATACAATGGTCTGCGTCTGGACAACCCGCGTAATCACTTCTGAAGTAAACCGGAGTGTTTGCAGGAGCCGATACGCTCGCCTGCTTAATATCAGCAAGCTGATCCACACGGCTCCTGCAAGAATAAGGTTCGACAGCGTTGGCAATGAGAGGGGAGCACAGAAGAGACAATACGATCAGTGTACGCATAAATTTACCTTAACGCCTAACAGGCTGCTGAAAAACTGGTTTCTTGGTCGTGATCTAAGCGGTAACGGTTGCCAAAATTCGCTCATATCGTATCGCGCAGGCGGGCGGATGGCGATGATGCGCTCGGCCTTGTCGCTGGTGAAATTAGCGGCGCTTCGCATGGAGTGATAATGATTCCTGGACGGCGTTTCGCTTGTCCAGGCTGCCTCACTACCGGTCTGGATTTACATCATCGGGATCAGTGGAATATATAAATATTGTGTTAGCCAATGGTGTTTTCTTGGTGGTTTTTTTGCAATTTTGAAACCATATCCATACTTCTAACCCGGGGCGCAATACATCCAATGGGCCATCACCTCCAAATACAGTGTACAATTCTGTTTTCTTATTGAACCTAACAAGTGCCTTGCCATATTTATTTTGTACAGTAATTGTGGAGTTGGTTTTTTCGATGATTTTTCCGTGAATATTTTCAGTGCTTGCCACATCGGCGTTACCGCCATCCGGCGCGGGAATGATACATTTATTTGATGGGTGTGATGCGTTTGCTCCGAATGCATAGCCTGCTGCAAAAATGCAACATGACAAAATAAGAAATTTATTAATAATGCTCATAAATCTGAGGAGACAGCCCTTGCCCAATGAACTACGCATACCTTGCTCCATGCTATTTTCCTGTATCAGGCGATCCAGTGCGTCCCACACGAACCAGCTTTGCGTGCCGTTTTCGTTGATGATGCGTTCCGGGCGGCCTGCCACATCCCATTTCTGGTGTACGGTCAACATTTGGATGAATTACTATTGTTGGGGTTCATTTTACTCACCACCAACCTACAAAAACCCAGCCTACCGGGCTACTCAGCCGGTTGCCCAGCGGGTTCAGCTTGTGCTCGATGAGGAATTCGTGTTCGTGTTCAACAGGTGGCTGCAATGCCCGGTGCTGCAAGTGAGTTTTTGGGGGGTATCATGAGCACTTTGCACGCAAGGCTAGTGTTGCATACTATTCGGCACTTATGAAACCGCGCCTTTACACCTCTGGCGGCGTTGCAAATCCGCTGGCCCATAAGTACCGCACAGCATGCAACACGCGCAACGCCGTCACCTGAGCGACGATGCGTTGCTGGTGCACATCAAGACCACTCATCGTAAACTGACTCCGGTAGCTGCAACCCCGGCCTGAAGGCCGGTTCTGAATAGTTGCTCGACCGGTATCGCTGAACTATAAAAACCAACCCTTGTAAATAGTTTAAACAGATTAAATCTATGCTGGAAAATTTTAAAAAACCGTGGAGCGCGGAAGAAGATGTTTTATTAATCAATGAATATCAGAATACCAGTGTGCCGGTTCTTGCGAGGAAAATGGGAAGAACAGAACGCAGCTTGCGAAAAAGGGCTAGCATACTGGGGATCAGAAAACTCACCTCATGGACCGAGCAGGAAGATGATTTTATCAGGGAAAATTATCTTAATAGATCCCCGAAGGAATTATCTAAAATTTTAGGAAGAACAGTTAAAATTATTCGCAATCGCGCCTATTGTTTGGGGGCCACATATGAAACCAAAAGGTTTTCTGATAATGAGATAAATTATATCATTCGCACTTATGGGTATGCTTCAATAGAAAATATAGCCTTGGCGTTAGACCGTTCGTATTCCAGTATCGCAAATAAGGCTGTCATGTTGGGGTTAACAAAAAAACGTATAGTGCCTGGTAAAATTTACCGCTTAATTTTGAATGAAAACCAGCTTTTTGAGGTAGTTAATCTTCATGAATTTATTAGGTCGCATTCTTGCTTATTCGATTCCAAAGATGTCGTATGGAAGCCAAGAAATAATGGTTTACCATGGTGTCACGCGTCCCGCGGTCTTGGCGGTGTCATGAGTGGCCGATCGTCGGCGTGGAAAGGATGGAAACAAGCGTAGCCCAGACATGGACGTAGGGATAAGGCCGAAGGCCGCAATCCGCCATAATGCCCGGAGTTATTGTTTGCAGAAATTTTTGCTGTCATTTCCTCAACGCTTAGTCGATCTGATGCTGCCAAGCCTAGCGGGTCAATCAATTTCAGCGGATTTGAAGCATACATGGATAAATTCAGCCTCCCTGTTAACCCAATTGGATCTTGATTGATATAGGTACCTATCTTCCGGTCATAATATCTGAACCGGTTGTAATATAGGTCAGTCTCCCGGTCATGGTACTGCCCCGGCAACCGAATATTCTGCTCAATGCCCTGCGGGTTGTATTCCTGCTGAACAGTCCCCCAAGGATCAAGCCTGGCGGCCCAGTCAATTCCACCCGCCTGGTTAATCAAGGCTATGGGCGTGCCCACGAGATCGCATTCAAAGAACCGCACCGTTATCGGCATCGTCGGTTGCTTGGCTTCTTTCATCCCCTGGCGTATCGTTCCGAGCAGCTTGTTGGTGTGCTGTCCCGCTTCGCCCATGATCGCTTGCATCTGCGGGGACAGGCCGTTTTCGATGAGGTGCCGCATGTTGTCCTCGTGCTTTTTGCGCATCGCCTCGGGCATGCACTCCATCATGCTTTGCATCATCGCCAGCGCTTTTACCGTACCAGGGTCGCTTCGGTTTTTCTCAGGCACCGCCAACTGATGAGCTTGCACGAGTAGATGCTGCGGTGCTTGCGGAGCGCCTTTGGCGATGGTGCTCAGGTGCAGCAGCGGCGTGAAGCTGCCCGGCTCGTAGACGACGTGCACGATGTCCCGGTCGCCGTCTTCCCGGAGGTGCTCGGTATGCACATGCCGGTCGCCGTCCCAGCCGAAGTACCAGGCATCTTCGTTTCCAGACGTGTCGGTTATGGTCTTCTTCAGTCTGCGGCCCAGCGCATCGTAGATGTACCGGCTTTCGCCGCAGAGAAAAGTATCTTGCCCTCCCTTGATGGATTGCAGCTCGACCGCCACCAGTTGATGGGCCCCGTCGTAGCACAGGTCTTGACCGGGGTACAGCCCCTGCTCGTCTTTCAGCAGGCCCAGTTGCTGCACACGGTTGCCGAACCGGTCTTGGCGGAAGGCGTGGTCTTCGTAATAACCGATGCGGTTGTTCGGCCATTGGGTTCGCACGCTGGGGCCCTCGGGTTGATCGCGCCAGCTCATGTGCGGGTTCAGCCAAGTGAGGTATATCAATTCAGCCGAGTATTGGCGATTCAGCGCCTCGCCCGTGAGTTGGCTGGGCAGGCGGTTGCCGGCGGGGTCGATTTCCCAGCGCGTGCTGGCTAGTGGCTGGGCTTGGCCTGCCGGGGCTTGCAGGTAGTGCCGGGGGTCGTAGCTGGCTTGCTGGCGCAGGCGGCCTGCTCCGTCATAGCCAAAGCCCAAGACTTCGTGAGGCATCTCTATTGCGATGAGTTGGCTCAGGGCGTCGTAGTGGTATTGCCGGTGTTCGAGTTGGCCAACGAGCGGGCGCGGGATGACGCCCAGCTTGTGCATGGGCAGGTTGCGGGTGCTGATCTCTTTCAGGCGGCCCAGGCGGTCGCGCTCGCGGATGATTTCCAATTCCTGTTCTTTTGTGAGCAGGGTGCGCTTGGTTTCCCGGTACAGGTGGTCGCGCTGGAAGTCAATCAGGGGTTGGCCATTGAGCATGATGCCGTGCACATGGCCCGCGCCGTATTGCAGCCATTGCAGCTCGCCGATGCCGGGCAGTATGCTGCTCAGCCGGTTACCCAGCGGGGTCAATTTGTGTTCGGTGCGGAATTCGTGTTCAACGGGCGGCTGCTGGCCGGGCTGGGTTGCGAGGCGGTACAGGGTTTGGAGTTCACAGGTGATGCGCCCGAGTTTGTCGCGCTCCATTTCCACGCGGCTTTGCAGTTGTTCGCCGTGTTCCGTCAGCAAATAGACATCGGCTGCTTTCAGCTGCCCAAGTTTGTCCCAGTTGTAGCGGTGAATTTGGGCGGGCGGGGTGCCCAGGCGGTTGGGCGGGGGATTGAGCGGGTGCGCGCCCGGCGGCAGCTCAGGGGGATGGCCCGGAATGCGGCGTTCAATTAGGCGGCCCAGCAGGTCGTAGACGTACTGGGTCACCAGGTCCTTGTCGTCGTCGCCGGTGCCGTCGCCGATTACACACAGTTCTCCAGCTTGGTTGTAGGCGTAGCGCTTGAGCCGGCCATCGAAGCCCACCTCCTGTATCAGGCGATTCAGTGCATCCCACACGAACCAGCTTTGCGCGCCATTTTCGTTGATGATGCGCTCCCGGCGGCCTGCCACATCCCATTTCTGGTGCACGGTCAAGCCACCCCGCGTGATGCGGATGATGCGGCCCCACAGGTCGTAGCCGATTTCCTGCGCGCTGGCGGGGTTGTTCTCATCGGGCACAACGCGGGTGACGTTGCCCTGGCGGTCGTGCTCAAAGCGCACGGTTTGGCCATCCGGCAGGCGGATGGCGGTCAGGCGCCCGGCTTTGTCGCGGGTGAAGCGGGTGCTTTCGCCTTGCGCGTCGGTGATCTGGGTGAGCAGGCCCCAGCGGTCGTAGTCCCAGTGGGTGGTTTCACCCGAGCAGTCGGTGTGGCGGGTCTGCTGCCCGGCTTCGTTGTAGGCCAGGTGTTTTTCGCCGCCACGCGGGTCTTCGATGCGGATGGGGTTGTCGCACGTGAGGGGCTGCTCCTGCGGGTCGGGGTAGTGCAGGCGCTCGAAGCTGCCGTCAGGAAAGGTGGTCAGGGTCAGGCGCTTGTATTCATCGTATTGGTAGCCGGTGATGTTGCCGGCGGGGTCTTCGCGTTCGGTACGGTAGCCGGCGTCGTCAAAGTTTTGGCGGATGCCGCTGCGGTCGGGCCGCTGGGTGCCGGTGACGTTGCCTTGTCCGTCGTAGCGGGTATAGCTGGTGCGCCCCAGCGGGTCGGTGCTGGCCACCAGCCGGCCGTAGCTGTCGTACTCGTAGCGCATGAGGGCGCCATCGGCGCGCTGGTGTTCGATCAGGCGGCTCAGGCCCGCCGCGCCTTCGTAGCGGTAGATGTCCACCCGCTTGAGGCTGTCGGTAACGGTGACGGTAAAACGCGGTTTGTCTTCGGCCGAGGGCGGCTCGGGTTGGTAGCCGAATTTATAGTCCAAGCCTCCTTCGTTGGTGTGGGCTATGACCTTGACGTTGGGCTCGACCCCGCTGTACTGGTAGCGGTGCCAGGGGCCGCCCAAGTAACGGTGTCCGCTGATGCGCCGGCGCGTCCACTCGAATTCGCGGGTCAGTTCCCCGGCGCGGTTGTGCACCTGGGTGAGCTGGCCCTGGTGGTTGTAGCTGTAGCGTGCCAAAACAATGGGTTCGGGCAGCTTATGGTACGGGTCGCGTTCCAGCGTGACGGCCACCAGGCGCCAGCCGTCGTCGGCGGCCCATAGGCCCTCGCGGCCTTTGCCGGCGTGGATGCGCTGGTGGGTGAACCGGTAGCGCCGCCCCACGCCGTCGGTTATGTGCAGCAAGCGTCCGGCGGGCATGCGCGGGTCGTCTTGCAGCAGGTTGAGCAGGGCGTGGCCCAGCGCGTCCTTGTCGGGCCGGGGGCTTTCACGGCCCGTGCTGTATTCGTAGCTTAGTCTGCGCCCGAAACGGTCCATTTGAGCGATCAGGCGCCAGCGCTGGCTGGGAGCGGGAGGCGGGGGCGCGTTCTTTTTGCCGGCGGGTTTTGGGTCGGCTGTCTTGTCCGGAACCAAGGCTGGGTTGAATACCCACAGCACCTCGGCGCGGCCATGGGTAGCGATGATGCAGCCGGCATCGCCGGCCAGCTCTTCGCTGATGTGCGCAAAGCGCGGCTGGCGCGACCAATTCGGCAGGTAGCCTTCGCTATTCTTGCCGCCGCGCAGCAGCCAGAGGTCTTCACTGTGGCTGTATTGCATCTGGCCGGGCGGCATCGGCTCTCCGAAGGTGATGGTGCGCCCAGTCGTATCGTGCACCAAGAGGGTGTCCGCGCGCAACTCCAGGGTGAGTTCCATCAGCAGGTGCCAGCCGTGGCCCAGCAGCCCGCAGGCCGCGCCGTGCTTGGGGTTGACGTAGCTGTTGTACTGACGTTGCCCGACCAGCGGCATCGCTCCAGGCAGGGCAAAGTCCATGTCTTCGGCGCCCAGCAGGACTTTGGCGCCCAGTTGGGGGTTGACTGGATCGGGTGTGCTATCCGGGCTGTCGATATACGACGAACAGGCGATGCCGCTTTGCGTACCCATGTGCATCGTCGGCGAGCCGGTCACGATCGCACCGTAAGCAACTTTGCCGGTAACGCGCGCGGCGGGTTTGTCTGTCATGAACGGGAGCTCCTGGAAAATATCGAATGGTTAAAGGCTCACTGCCAGCTTCAGCAGTTAAGCCGGACCAGAATCGAGAGCACCTGGATGTCTCGGGCGGTGATCTTGATGGTGCTCGAACCGACGACCGGAATAATTCCCTCGTCGGCTTTGAGAATATCTTTCATACTCACAACGCATGTGATTTATCCAAATGTTGGGGTTCGTTTTACTCACCACCAACCTACAAAAGTACAGCCTACCGGGCTTGCTTCAACTCTGCCACATAGTGATCGTAGGCCAGTTTTGCCTTGGGCAAAATGACTTTCCGGAATGTCTTGAAACTGATCATGTAGTTTTCCACGCACTTCAGAAAAGCCGGGGCGGATGTGTGCAAGGAAAATACCACGCCTTTCTTGGACATCCAAAACTGGCTTTCCTCTACCTGCCAATTGTTTTTGTCAAGGAGATCGAGGCAATCGTCCTCTAGCCCTTGCTCGCTTTCGACAATGGCCTTCCGGATAGCGCCTTTCTTTTCGGACTTTGCAAGCGCCGCCTGGTCGATCCACTGGTTGATGTCCACCAGGTTGCCCGTGTGCAGGTCAAAGACGCGAATCACCGAGTCGTAGTAGGCATGTGCGCCGCCACAATAACCGCCGCCACTCTCCCAGATGGTGAGATATGTTCTTGTCAATAAGGTTGGTCTTTGGAAAAAGTTTCTTTCCCGGCAAGTAAACCAGTCGCTGTTTGCGGCATCGGTAAATTTTCTGAGCGCCTTGTTGATTTTCTTGCGCACGGAATCACCCAGTCCCTGTTCGATGCGCAGCCCGATGACACCCTTATCGAAGTCAATTGCTGGGTCTTCGTCTTGGGTCCATTGGTTTCCATAGGTGACGAACTCAACGCCGCCGATGCGCCGGCGATCCATAATGCGCTCGACCAAATGGCGCGAGGCTTTCACCGCGTTTGCGCAATCGGTGGTGACCGCTGCTGCTTTTTTCATATCGAACGCAACTTCCGCACCGGTTTCCAGATCACGGCGATGGCCTCGAATCTGGCCGGCGTTCAATTCATCGAACCGCCAGACGCCAGGATTCCAATCGGCATTTTGGCCGTCATCGTCACGCCCATGGCCCCCCATATCCCCTCCTTCCAGGACCTCTGGCCGCGGTTTCTCCGCAGACGGCTCATCTCGGCCGAGCGTGATCCACTTGCCGAATTTTTCGTCGTAGTAGCCTCCATCCAGCCCGCCTTTGTCATTCACGGAAAGACAGGCAACAGCTTCAGTCTTACCGAATTTGCCGCGATAGAGTGTCCGGGGCAACGGCCGGAACTTGGCAAGAGATATAGGCGTTGCATTGCCGGACGCAGCAGAGGCAGCCGCGTTTTGCGCAAAAGCAGGCACTGCAAGACCCAATGCGAACAGCACGGCAAAGGCGAACTTTTTCATACAAATGCTGAGGTAGCGCGCTTGATTGCTTATACGGGATAGGCGTTATTTAATTCGTCTGAGCAATACCCCAATCTGGCTGCCATCATTAAGAGCGGCATGAAAAAGAATTTCGTTGTTGTTTTTCATGGGGAAAACATCATAAAATTCATAATCATCATCACCATATGAAGAATCAGGCCAAAGTTTTTTCGTTACCCCGTTCATGCGCAAACGGTAATAAAATTTATTTATACCGGGCCATAATTTATTAATATCATTGAATTTTTTTGATTTCAATGGAATGCGTTTGAAAACGCCCTCATCGGCATCCGTAACAATATAGGCGTTATTCTTTATCCTGCCCTTATGAATTGGATTCACGGCATCATCATCATCGCACAGAAAATCCCAAGCATCCAGCTTGCATACGCCATCATCTATGGGAAAAAGCAGCTTCATGCCAATGGACAAGTCCCCACTGGCAGGATCAACCTTGTCGGAAAACCAGAAATTGATTTTTTGACCAATTGGAAGCAGCACATAACTCTGATCCGAATCAGAAAATTTTTTCAAATCAGAGGACTTTATATTATCAGCGCCATAATAATCGTATTTGATAACTTGCCAAGTGCCGGCGAGATCATCCTGCTTTACTCGTCTGAGTAATTCCGGAAATAATTTACTCTTCCCGGAATATCCCAATAAAAGAATTTCGTTGCCCTTGTTCATTGGATATATTTTATAGCGATCATATCCATTGCTAATGGTTAATTCATAATAATAATTTTTTATATCCGGCCAAATTTTTTGAAAATCTGTCAACGTTGTTGCATTCAAAGAAACCTGATTTAACAAGCCAAAATCCTCGCCTTCATAGGCACCATCAAAGCCGGTAATAAAATACGCACCATATCTTATATTGGGTTTTATATCTTTATCATTTAGATTAAAGGTCCCATTGTCGTTACACAAAAAATCCCATACGCTATTTGATTTGCATATATTTTTGTTTAATGGAAAAATCAACTTCATGCCGGCAGACGTACCTGAAAGGGTGCTCCTATCAAAAAGCTTGTAGGTACGACGCTCACCAGTTACAAAGATGCCAATCTGCTGTCCCACGGGTAGAAAAATCCGATCCGCATCTTTAGCAGTCAAATCGTTCTTGACTACCTGCCAAGTGCCGTTGAGTTCTTGGCCGGGATAACGGAATTCTTTGGCCATGAGAGGCTCTTGGCATATGCCAATACAGAACAGTACCGTAATGCTGAATAAGGTTATCGTTTTCATGGCAAAAGAACTCCATCCATTCGCTATTTTACTCGCTTGAGCAGTATTCCAAATAAATATTTCTCTTTGTTATAAAAATAATATCCTAAAAATAAAATTTCATTATCGCCTTTCATGGGATAAACAGAAAACAAAAAACTTCCATCATTCATTGACAATGAATATGAGTATTTTTTGATATTGGGCCATAATTTTTTGAGAAAAGGATCGGTTCTAATAAAATTATAGTTCAATAATCCAGAGTCTACATCAGTAACAGTGTAGGCGCCATCTTTTATCTTTTCTCTTGCGTATTTATCATTAAGATCTAGATTTCCATTTTTATTGCATAAATAATCCCATCTACTGGCCTTGCATATTTCCGGAGATATTGGAAACAACAGTTTCATGCCAATGGCCATGCCATCTCTATAATGCCCAGGTATGCCATAGCCTATATTTTCGCCACTCATCTCGAAAGCGATTTTTTGGCCAATCGGCAAAACCATGGCGCTTGTAAACATATCGTCGCTCAGAAATGATTTCCAGGATTTTTCCATTTCTTCAGGCGAGTCTGTACCCTTGACACTATGAAGCTCATGCTTGACTACCTGCCAAGTACCGTTGAGTTCTTGGCCGGGATAGTGCAATTCTTTGTCCGCAAAACTCTCCTTGGGTGTGCAGATGCAGAGCATGAAGGCGATGCAAAATAAAGCAGGGTATTTCATTGATTCATCCATTCATGCTGGTCAATAAAGTTCAGTCATTTCCGCATTACTTGCAATTGATCCGAATGTTGGGCTTCGCGGCGCTCAGCCTCCATCTAGCAAGCTCATATATTATTTTATCCTTTCAAGTATTATGCCAATCATATCTCTCTTTTCTCCAAAATCAGTATTAAACATAATTTCTTTGTCATCTTTCATTGGATAAACAAAGAACAAAAAACTCCCGTCGTTTAACGATACTGTATATGAGTGCTTTTTAATATTCGGCCATAATTTTCTAATCTCAGAGCCAACACCGTTTAAGTCATAGTTCAATAATCCTGAATCCACGTCGGCAACAGTGTAAGCGCCATCTTTTATTTTTTTTCTTATATATTTTTTTTCATTATAAAGATCTAGATTGCCATTTTTGTCGCATAAATAATTCCATCCACTGGCTTTGCATATTTCAGGTACTATGGGAAGGAGCAGTTTCATGCCAATGGCCATGCCATCTCTATAATGTCCAGGTATGCCGTAGCCTATACTTTCGCCAGTCATCTCGAAGACGATTTTTTGGCCAATTGGCAAAATCATGACAGTTGAATATCTATCATCCTTCAAAAACGAATCAAAAGATTTCTTCGTTTCGGGTGAGTCCATATCCTTAGTGCCACGAAAATCGTGTTTTACTACTTGCCAGGTGCCGTTGAGTTCTTGGCCGGGATAACGGAATTCTTTGTCCGCAAAACTTTCCTTGGGTGTGCAGATGCAGAGCATGAAGGCGATGCAAAATAAAGCAGGGTATTTCATTGATTCATCCATTCATGCTCATCAATAAAGCTCAGTCATTTCCGCATTACCTGCAATTCATCCGAATGTTGGGCTTCACGGCACTCAGCCTCAATCTACCGGGTTATTTGACTCGCTTGAGCAATGCTGGCAATCCTCCGGGACCAAAAAGAAAAATTTCATCGCCATTCTTTATTGGGTAAATTGAATAAGAGTGAGATCCTCCATTCATATCTAGGTAATAGTAATAGCTCTTTATATTCATTGACCAATCCTTTTTAAAAATTACCACTTCCTTCGCCTTCATGAAAGCCGTATTTAGCAATCCTTGGCTGTCATTCGTAACAATATATCCATCGTCTTTTATTCCTTTTTGGTTTATTAAATGATTTAAGTTGACCTTTCCGCTACTATCACACAAAAAATCCCATGCATTCAGTTTACATACACCATTATCTATTGGAAAAATCAGCTTCATGCCAATTTCCATGCCCGTCTGAGGATCTTGGAGCATGTTATATCCACCGAAGTTGCCCGTCATCCAGAAAGCAATCTTTTGACCAATAGGTAAAAATA
>Ga0209628_10000495_pt1 | contig 24222 bp, 19 predicted proteins | sample TergutCu122P4_FD_187285 | JGI IMG/M metagenome (GOLD analysis project Ga0209628, IMG submission 187285) | Cubitermes ugandensis P4 segment gut microbial communities from Kakamega Forest, Kenya - Cu122 P4 (SPAdes) (version 2) | ecosystem: Host-associated > Arthropoda: Insects > Digestive system...
TAAATGCCTAGACACGCTAGAGGAACAGCGATGGCGATTTTTGTGATCTTGTTCATGGCAGCATCTCCTGGTCGTAGATAGACAGACAGTTTGTCTTGAGAGAGGAGAGAGGTTGCGCGCCCCTAACTACATATAGACAAACTGTCTTGAGGAAGACAGCGTCGTCTAACTTTTGGCTCTTGTCAAGCATATCCTTGAAATGATGATTGCGTTTTTTGTTAGGAAAACCTAAAATTTCTCGGATGAAAGCACTGCAGGTTGAGGTGATCTGAAGGCAGAGTTCCAACTTGCGGTGCTTAAACCCCGAGTTCGTCTCCAGCATCGGGGGCAACATCGGGCGTTGTTTGCAACCATCTGTCAAAGGCCGTGTCTTGCCCGCGGGACGCACGTTCGCGGAAATAACTTTCTGTTTTGAGGGCCGAAACTTTTTCCGCGATAGCGGTCACAAAGAATTGGTTCATGGAAACTTTTTCCTCTTCCGCCACGAAGCGGGCATATTCAAACAGGGATTCAGGAACGCGCAGTGCATAGTTAGCCATTTCATCCACCTCTCATCGGGTTGTGAAGATGTTGTCGATAGAACTCGCCGGGCGTCATCAGTGGTAGATGAAAACGTCGGGCTGCTGCATCAAAGTCAGCAGTATTCAAACTGACCAGTACGTCGGCTCGGCCATTGAGTGCGGTTTCCAGCACCATTTCATCAGCCGCATCGCGCGTTTGGGGACGCCACAGATAATGTAGATGTACAGGCTCTACATACTGGCACAATACATCAAGAAATGCATTCGTCATTTCCAGTGTTCGGCCGCCTGCTTGTAGTTGTTCGGGGCGTTTGAGAACCGCCTCGTACTCCAGTAACAACGGAACCGATGCCAGTGCAATGAAACGCCTTTGACGCAAAGCATGCAGCAGGGCATGCGAGGCGCCTTGCTGGCTGCGAGAGGCGGCAATCAAGACATTGGTATCAAGTACGGTTCTTATCATATCTCCGATGATATGATTTTATGGTCACCCTGTCAAACGCCGCAGATTGATCTGTGCGAAAAGACAGTCTGTCTTGAGAGAGAAGAAAGGTTGCGCCCCTAACTTTTTCCTGTTACCAAGCCTGTCCTTGAGATGACGATTGTGTTTTTGATTAGACAAACCTAAAATTTTACGGATGGACAGTAGGCCACCAAAGTTGCTGGATCAGTTGCGCGAGGCGATTCGGGCGCGGCGTTATAGCATTCGCACGGAAAACGCCTACTGCGATTGGGCGCGGCGCTTCATTTTGTACCACGGCAAGCGCCATCCGCGCGACATGGCGGCTGATGAGGTGACGGCGTTTCTGACATACTTGGCAAACGAGCGCAATGTGTCCGCTTCGACGCAGAATCAGGCGAAGAGCGCCTTGCTGTTTCTCTACAGGCAGGTGCTCGGCATCGAGTTGCCGTGGTTGAATGAGATCGTGCAGGCGAAACGCGGCACGCGGTTGCCGGTGGTGCTGACGCCGCGTGAGGTGCGCGATGTGCTCGGCGCGACGCAGGGCACGATGGGGCTCATCATCGGGTTGTTGTACGGTACCGGCATGCGGCTGCTCGAATGCCTGCGTTTGCGCGTGAAAGACGTTGAACTGACGCGCCGCGAGATTCTGATTCGCGAGGGCAAGGGCAACAAGGATCGGGTGACGGTGTTGCCGGAAAACCTTGTGCTGCCGCTGCAAAAGCATCTGGTGCGCGTGAAAACGCTGCACGATGCGGATATCGCGGCCGGTTTCGGCGAGGTGTATTTGCCCGACGCGCTGGCGCGCAAGGCGCCGAACGCGGCGCGTCAGTGGGGGTGGCAGTGGGTGTTTCCGAGTCCGGTGCGTTCGGTCGATCCGCGATCAAAAGTGGAGCGGCGGCATCATATTTATCCCGAAAGCGTGCAGCGCGCGGTGCGGGAGGCGGCGCGGCATGTCGGCATCGTGAAGCCGTGCTCGCCGCATGTGCTTCGACACAGCTTTGCGACGCATCTGCTTCAGGCGGGCTATGACATCCGCACGGTTCAGGAACTGTTGGGTCACAGTGACGTGAAGACGACCATGATTTACACCCACGTGCTCAACCGCGGCGGACGCGGTGTGGTCAGTCCGCTGGATGCATTGTGAGCAGGAGCGGGAGAAAGGTGACGGGCAGGCGCTCGCAAGGGTGCGGATGGTCGGCGAGTGCGTTAACATTATAGTTTTGCCGGAGAATCGTTCATGCGTGCATTGATGGCCGCAGCAGTGTGTGCCCTGTTTTTGTCAGCCTGTGGCATCAAGGGGCCTCTTTATTTGCCGCCTGCCGACCCGGCTCCCGCCAACACGGTCGATGAATCTCCCGTTGATTCGCCGTCCGTTGATAAATCCGAGTGAAACATGAATCAGGAATTTCCATTTCCCGTGCCGACGCTTGCTCGCAGCCCGCGTGGGCTGTTGATCGAGCAGGTTGCTTTGGCCGATATTGCCGCGCGCTTCGGCACGCCCGTGTATGTATATTCGCGCGCGGCGCTCACTGAGGCTTACGCTGCATACCAGCGCGCGCTTGGGGCGCGGCGCGCGCTCGTGTGCTGTTCGGTGAAGGCGAATTCCAATCTTGGCGTGCTTGCGGTGTTTGCGCAGCTCGGGGCCGGGTTCGATATCGTTTCGGGCGGGGAACTGGCGCGGGTGCTGGCTGCCGGGGGGCGCGCGGATCAGGTGGTGTTTTCGGGCGTGGGCAAGCACCGCGCGGAGATGCGGCAGGCGCTGGAGGCGGGGATTCGCTGTTTCAACGTGGAGTCCGCCGCCGAGCTTGAGCGGTTGAACGAGATTGCGGGGCAGATGGGCAAAACTGCGCCCGTCGCGTTGCGGGTGAATCCGGATGTCGATCCGAAAACGCATCCCTATATTTCGACGGGGTTGAAGAGCAACAAGTTCGGAGTGGCGTTCGCAGATGCGCTGGCGCTTTATCGGCGCGCGGCGGCGTTGCCTCATCTGCGAATCTGCGGGATTGCCTGCCATATCGGTTCACAATTGCTCGATTCCGCGCCGATGGCGGAAGCTGCGAGCAGGATGCTCACTCTCGTCGATCAACTCGCGGCAGAAGGCATCCGCCTGGAACATGTCGACGTCGGCGGCGGGCTGGGTATCCGCTACCGGGACGAGGCGGCGCCTGCGGTGGAGGTGTATCTCGCGCCGTTGCTGGAACTTTTCAGGGATCGGCCGGAGGAGTTGTGTTTCGAGCCGGGGCGTTCGCTGACCGGAAACGCCGGTCTGTTGCTCACGCGCATCGAGTATCTGAAACCGGGTGAGGAAAAGAATTTCGCTATCGTGGATGCGGCGATGAATGATCTGCTTCGCCCATCGCTCTACGGCGGCTGGCATGCGGCGGTGGAGGTTGTCGAGCGCGATGTGCCAAGGCGGATCGTCGATGTCGTGGGGCCGATTTGCGAGAGCGGGGATTTTCTTGCGCGCGACCGTGATCTGGCCGTGGAGGAGGGGGATTTACTCGCGTTGCTGTCGGCGGGCGCTTACGGGATGAGCATGAGTTCCAATTATAATTCCCGGCCCCGCGCTGCCGAAGTGCTTGTCGACGGGCAGGAGGTTCATCTCGTGCGCGAACGGGAGACGATGGAGTCGCTCTATGCGCTGGAGCGCCCGTTGGCGTTGAATTAACCGGGAATGATCTCAATGAAACCCCGCTCACGTTGCTCAGTTTCCGGTTTTGTATCGGGCGTGCTGCTCGTTGCGCTGTCCTTTCTGACGCAGGGTCACGCGCAGGCTGCGCCGATGGAGGATTTGCCGCCCGTCGTGCGGTTGGAGCTTGAGCGCGCCAACATTCCGGCAGACGCGGTAGCGGTATGGGTTCAATCGGTGGATGCGAAACAGCCCACGCTGGCATTCAATGCCGAGCGTCCGATGAATCCGGCTTCGGTGATGAAGGTGGTGACGACCTTTGCCGCGCTGGAGTTGCTGGGGCCGGAGAAAACCTGGACGACCCGCATCGGAGTCAAGGGGATTCTCCGGGGGGATGGCTCTCTGGTGGGGCATGTTTACCTGCTGGGCGATGGCGATCCGGTGCTGACGTATGAGCGCCTCTGGCGGATGATGCGGCGGTTTCGCAGTATGGGTTTTGCCATCGTTGGGGGCGATATGGTGCTCGATCATTCGGCGCTGGCGCTGCCCGAGCATGATCCTTATGCCTTCGACGGACGTGGGCTACGGCCATACAACAGCGGCGGGGATGGGTTGCTGATCCATTTCAATACGCAGGAACTGGCGCTTCTTCCCGGCTCTCGTGCGAATGATCCCGTCAGGTTGGTCGTAGAGCCGCCGCTGGCGGGGGTGGAGGTCGACAATCAGCTTGTGACTTCCGAGAAGAATTGCGATGTCTGGTATCGCGATCTCGATGCGCAGGTTACAAAAGGCGACCCGCTTCGCCTGACGCTCACGGGCAGTCTGCCCGCAAGCTGTGGGGCGCGCGTGTGGGCCACGTCGCCGCTTGCGCCGTCCGATTACGGCGTGGCGATGGTGCGGGCCTTGTGGTGGGAATTGGGCGGAACGGTGCGCGGGCAAGTGCGAAATGGCGTCGCGCCCGCCGATGTGCGAGTCCTGGTTTCCGATGAGTCTGTGCCGCTGGGCGAGATCGTGCGCACCATGAACAAATGGTCGAGCAACGTCATTGCCCGGCAATTGCTGGCTCAGGTAGGGCGCGCCAGTTTGGGGCCGGCTGCCGGTTCCAGCATGTCCACCGACATGGTGGCTGCCGGAGCCGAAGCCGCGCGCAGGAGTCTGGCTTGGGCGGGCATTGATGTTTCCGGGCTGGAGATCGACAATGGTTCGGGTTTGTCCCGCAATGCCCGCATCCGCGCGGACACGCTCGGGACGTTGTTGATTCGCGCCTGGCAACGTCCGTGGATGCCGGATTTCGTCGCTTCGCTGCCTGTGGCCGGACGCGACGGTACGGCGCGCAGCCGCCTGGACGGCAGTTCGGCGAACGGACAGGCGCACCTGAAAACGGGTTCGATCAATGATGTGAGAGCCATCGCGGGCTACGTGCTCGACCGCAATGGCCGCCGTCATGCCGTGGTGATGATGGTCAATCACCCCGAGGCGGCCAATTCGAGAAGGGCGCAGGATGCGCTGATCGAGTGGGTCTGGTCGGGGATACCGCAGGCAGAACCCCCGCCCCCTCCAAAAACCGTTCCGCTGTACGAAAAGCCGCAACCCAAACAGCCGCAACCCAAACAGCCGCGCAGCAGGCGTTGACGTCGATAGGAAGCAGGGCGCGCGGCAAGGCAAAAATGAAAAGGGAAGGAATTGGGTTGAACTGCTTCCCCAACTCCTCCCTTAACAGGTCCCCCTCTCCTGGTTATTTCTTCCTGAGTATTTCTGCTTCGTCGTTGTTGGCCGCGCCCGCTGCGTTGGCTTCATCGGTGTCGATGTGGAACTCGCGGAAGTGGCCTTCGCCGGAACGGATGAGCACGTCTTCAAAAATCAGCGGCCGTTTGCCGTAGACCTTGACGTCGACGAGATCCTTGTCTTTGAGTCCCGCTTCCTTGGCCTGCTCGGGTGAGAGATGGATGTGGCGCAGCGCTGCGATTGCGCCGAAATCCAGTTCGAGTTCGCCCTTGGGCCCGACGAGTTTGACGCCGGGCGAGCCGTCCAGCTTGCCGGATTCACGCACAGGGGGGTCGATGCCGAGCGTGCGCGCGTCCGTCAGGGAGACTTCGACCTGCGTCATCGGGCGGGTCGGCCCAATGACGCGGATGTTCTTGAATGAACCCTTGGGCCCGACGATGTCGACCTGTTCGTGCGCGGCATATTGACCCGGCTGCACGAGTTCCTTGTACGGCGTGAGCTTGTGTCCCGCGCCGAATAGCGTTGCCAGCGCCTGCTCGGACAGATGCAGGTGCTTGTTTGAGATGCCGATGGGTACTTTGTAGCCCATGATTTCCTCCGTGAAAGGTTTTTTCTTATAGCTTGAGCAGTTCGGCAGTGTAGCGGGCGATCATGCCTTCCTCGTTGGTCGGCACGACGGCAACGATGGCGCGGCTCTTCGGGCTGCTGATGATCAGCTTGCTTTCGCTGTTGGCCGCCTGGTCGATGTCGATGCCAATCCAGGCCGAGAGGGCGCAGACGCGCTCGCGAATGGCGACGGCGTTCTCCCCGATGCCGCCGGTGAAGACCAGCGCGTCGAGTCCGCCTGCCGCGGCCGCGAGCGAACCCAGTTCACGGGCAATCCGGTAGCAGAAGAGATCGACCGCTTCGCGGGCTTCGGGTGCGTCGGACGAGAGCAGGTCGCGCATGTCCTGGCTGATCCCGGAGACGCCCAGCAGGCCCGATTCCTTGTAGAGCAACTGGGTGAGCGACTTGTAGTCCATGCCTTTCTGATCAATCAGGTAGAGCAGGACGCCAGGGTCGATGGAGCCGCAACGGGTTCCCATGACCAGCCCGTTGAGGGTGGAGAAGCCCATCGTTGTAGCGACGCCCTCGCCGTTGCGCACGGCGGCCATCGAGCCGCCATTGCCCAGGTGGGCGATGACGATGCTGCCCTTGGCTTTTTCCCCAATAACGCTGGGCAGGGTGCGGGTGATGTAGTCGTAGGACAGGCCGTGGAAGCCGTAACTCTTGATACCGCCCTTGGTGAGCGCGCGCGGCAGGCCGTAGGTTTGCGCGACTTCAGGGTTGTGCCGGTGAAAGGCGGTGTCGAAGCAGGCGACTTGCGGCACGTTGGGTAACAGTTTGAAAATTTCGCTGATCGCGCGCACGTTATGCGGCTGATGCAGCGGCGCGAGGGGGATGAGGGTTTCGAGGTTGGTCAGAACGTTGGCATCGAGCTTGACCGGGGCGCTGTAGCCTTCGCCGCCATGGACGACGCGGTGGCCGGCGGCGGAGATTTTCAGCTCCGGCGCGTTGGTGTCGATCCAGCGGAACAGGTAGGCAAGGGAAGCCTTGTGCTGTTCGGTCAGGTCGCCCGTGAGGGGGACATCTTCCTTGAAACGCTTGCCGTCGGATGTTTTGGCGGAAAGCTTGGGCGTGGCGCCGATGCCTTCGATCTGGCCCGAAAGCGCCGGATGTTCAGCCAGCGTGGGTTCCAGCGGGAAGATGGCGAACTTCAGGCTCGACGAACCAGCGTTGAGAACGAGAATGGATTTCATGATGTGAGTGCCCCCTTTTTTATGATGGTAATGAATCAAGCCAGAAACCATACATGTACCGCGCGCATTTGCACAACGTCCGTGTGCCCGGCGAGCGCTTTGATTCCCGGCATTACCTGCCAGCATACCGGATTGTTCAAAATGTGTGGAAAATTACATGAGGAGGCTTTCCTGGGCGGCGGCGGTAAAGCAGGTTTGCCAAGTGCTAGAATAGCCGCGTTTTTTACTTGGAAAATGCATGGAAGTCGTGATTCTGGCCGCCGGGCAGGGCAAACGTATGCGTTCGGCTTTGCCCAAGGTGTTGCAGCCGCTCGCAGGGCGGCCTTTGCTTGCCCATGTGCTGGCAAGCGCCCGCGCGCTTGGGGCGCGGCGAATTTGTGTCGTGTACGGTCATGGCGGCGAGTCGGTGCGTGCGCGGCTCGATGCGCCCGATCTGGTCTGGGCGGAGCAAAACCCTCAACTCGGGACGGGGCATGCGGTGCTACAGGCCGTGCCGTATCTGTCCGCCGATTCAAGGGTGCTGGTGCTCTTTGGCGATGTGCCCCTGATCGGCGCCTCTTCGCTCATGCGGCTGATGGAAGCGGCAGGGCGGGATCGGCTGGCCTTGCTCACGGTCGAACTCGATGATCCGACCGGCTATGGGCGCATTCTGCGCGATGACACGGGCCGCGTGGCGTGCATCGTTGAAGAGAGAGACGCAACGCCCCTTGAGCGCCACGTGCACGAGGTCAATACCGGCATCCTCGTTGCGCCTGCGGCCAAGTTGCGCGACTGGCTGGGACGCATCGGCAATGATAACGCCCAGGGCGAATATTACCTGACGGACATCATCGGCCTTGCAGTTGAAGATGGCGTGGAAATCGTCACCGTTACGCCTGATGACGCTTCCGAGACGCTGGGGGTGAATAGCAAGGCGCAACTGGCCGCCCTTGAACGAATGTTTCAGGCGTCCGTGGCGCGCGAGCTGATGGATGCCGGCGTGACGCTCATTGATCCGGCGCGGCTCGACGTGCGTGGCGATCTTCTTTGTGGGCGCGATGTCGAGATCGACGTCAATTGCGTCTTCGAGGGGCGAGTCGAATTGGGCGACGGCGTCGTCATTGGCGCGAATTGCGTGCTCCGCAATGTGCGGATCGGCAACGGGACGCGCGTGGCGCCGTTTTCGCATCTCGATGGTACGGTGACGGGCGAAAAATGCGTGCTCGGGCCGTTTGCCCGTACCCGGCCTGGAACCATGCTGGCCAATGCGGTGCATATCGGCAATTTCGTCGAGATCAAGAACAGCCATTTCGGCGAGGATTCCAAGGCCAATCATCTGTCGTATGTCGGCGATGCCGACGTTGGGGCGCGGGTCAATATCGGCGCGGGAACCATCACCTGCAATTACGACGGGGTCAACAAACATCGCACCGAGATCGGCGATGATGCGTTCATCGGCTCCGATACCCAACTGGTCGCGCCCGTGCGGGTCGGCCGGGGCGCGACGCTCGGGGCGGGCACCACGCTCACGCGCGACGCGCCGCCCGATCAACTCACGGTATCGCGCGCCCGTCAGCAAAGTTACGCGGGCTGGACGCGGCCCGTCAAAAAGGGCGAATGACCCGTTTTTTACTGGAGAAACCGCATGTGCGGCATCGTTGTTGCTATTGCTACCCGTAATATCGTTCCCGTGCTCATCGAAGGTTTGAGCAGACTCGAATATCGTGGCTACGATTCCGCTGGGCTGGCTGTGATCGGGGAACAGGGCGGAGATTCCGGCAAGCTCGTTCGGCTGCGGGCCTGTGGGCGCGTTGCCGAACTGGCGGCGCAGGTTGAGACCTGCCGCCTGTCGGCTACTCTCGGGATTGCCCACACGCGCTGGGCGACACATGGCGCGCCGTCGGAGCGCAATGCCCATCCGCATGTATCGGAAGGCGTGGCCGTCGTGCATAACGGCATCATCGAAAATTTCGAGGCGCTCCGGGCCGGATTGCAGGCACAGGGTTACGTGTTCGTTTCCGATACCGATACCGAGGCCATTGCCCATCTGATTCACTACAAACTGCAAACCGCCCCTGATCTGTTTGAAGCCGTGCGTCTGGCGGTGAGCGAACTGGAAGGCGCTTACGCGATCGGGGTCGTCGCTGACTCCGCGCCTGCGCGGGCGGTGGTGGCGCGGCACGGCGCGCCCCTGCTGTTGGGCATTGGCGAAGAGGGCATGTACGCGGCGTCCGATGTCGCAGCGCTGCTTCAGGTCACGCGCAAGGTGATCTATCTGGAAGATGGCGACATCGCCGAACTTTCTCGCGAGGCTGTCCGCATCGTGCGGGCAGGGGGCGAACCGGTGGAACGTCAGGCGCATCTTTCCAGCCTCGTGCCCGAAGCGATGGAACTGGGTCCATACCGCCATTTCATGCTGAAGGAAATCTTTGAGCAGCCGCAGGCAATCTCGAATACGCTGGGGCTGATCCTGGGGAGCCACTCGGTTCCGGAAGGGATTTTTGGCGCGCAGGCTGGCGAGGTTATCAAAGGGGTGCGCCGGGTACAGATTCTGGCTTGCGGAACCAGTTACCACGCCGGACTGGTGGCGCGTTACTGGCTGGAAGCGATTGCGGGATTGCCTGTTTCGGTAGAAATCGCCAGCGAATACCGCTATCGCAAACCGGTGGCCGATCCCAGCACGCTGGTGGTGGCGGTATCCCAGTCGGGCGAGACGGCCGATACGCTGGCGGCGCTCAAATACGCGCGCGAACTGGGAATGGAACGCACGCTGGCCATCTGCAACGTGCCGGAATCGGCCATAGTGCGCGAAGCGGCCCTGCGGTTCATTACCCGCGCGGGGCCTGAAATCGGCGTGGCTTCGACCAAGGCATTCACGACGCAGCTCGTGGCTTTCGCGTTGTTGACGCTGGTCCTCGCCAAACACAACGGACGCCTTTCGGAAGGCGAGGAAGAAAAGCACCTGGCCGCACTGCGCCATTTGCCGGTTGCCGTGCAAAAGGTGCTCGAACTCGAACCGGAAATCGAACGCTGGGCGCAGCGTTTTGCGGGCAAGGAACACGCGCTTTTCCTTGGGCGCGGTCAGCACTGGCCGATTGCGATGGAAGGCGCGCTCAAGCTCAAGGAGATTTCCTATATTCACGCGGAGGCGTATGCCGCCGGTGAACTCAAGCATGGGCCGCTTGCGCTCGTCGATGAACGGATGCCGGTCATCGCGGTCTCTCCCGCTGATGATCTGCTCGAAAAACTCAAATCCAACCTGCAGGAGGTGCGCGCCAGAGGGGGCGAGCTTTACGTATTCGCGGACGACGATTGCGGCATTGCCGCTTCCGAGGGCATACACATCATGCGCATGCCCGAGCATTACGGTATGTTGTCCCCGGTGCTGCACGTTGTCCCAATGCAGTTGCTTGCCTACCATGTCGCCCTGGTGCGGGGCACGGATGTCGACAAGCCGCGCAATCTCGCTAAAAGCGTGACGGTTGAATGATGCGCAGGCAAAGGATGATTCCGTTGTGCGTTGAGCGCGGCGGTAGGTGATAATGATAGACTGCGTCAAAACGGATATGGCTCATGAAGCGTGTTGATGATTTCCGCCTGCGGCTTGGCTCAAGCGAGTTGATCCCGATCATGGTGGGCGGCATGGGGGTTGATATTTCAACTTCCACGCTGGCTGTCGAGGTGGCGCGTCTGGGCGGCATCGGTCATATTTCGGATGCGATGGTGCATACCGTCGCCGACCGGCGTTTTCACACGCATTACGTCAAGGATCGGCTCAAGCAGTACAAGTTCAACGTCGGTAATCCCGACAAATCAGCGGCGCAGTTCGATCTCGGCCTGCTTGCCGAGGCGACCCGCCTGCACGTCGGCAGCACGATGGAAGCCAAGCGCGGCCCGGGGCTGGTGTTCGTGAACTGCATGGAAAAGCTGACGATGAACAGTCCGCGCGAAACCCTGCGGGTCAGGCTGCGGGCGGCGATGGACGCGGGCATCGACGGCATCACCCTGGCGGCCGGTCTGCATCTGGGCTCATTTGCGCTGATCCAGGATCATCCGAGGTTTCATGACGTCAAACTTGGCATCATCGTTTCATCCTTGCGCGCGCTTCAGCTTTTCCTGAAGAAAAACGCGCGCGGCAGCGGCAGGCTGCCCGATTACATCGTGGTCGAAGGCCCGTTGGCCGGAGGACATCTCGGCTTCGGGGAAGACTGGGCGCAATTCGATCTCGCGACCATCCTGGCGGAAATTCAGGACTGGCTGCGCGCCGAAAAACTCGATATTCCGTTGATTCCCGCCGGAGGAATTTTCACGGGTAGCGATGCTGCGGGATTCCTGGAGCAGGGCGCCGCCGCCGTTCAGGTGGCGACCCGATTTACCGTCACAAAGGAATGCGGCTTGCCCGACGATGTGAAACAGACTTACTTCCAGGCAACCGAAGAGCAGATCGAAGTCAACAACGTCTCGCCGACCGGCTATCCGATGCGCATGCTCAAGGACTGTCCCGCGATTGGCAGCGGCGTGCGCCCCAACTGCGAAGCATTTGGCTACCTGCTCGATGCTTCCGGACATTGCCAGTACGCGGAAGCCTGGGAACGTGAAAAGGCAAGGCAGTCGGAAGAGAAAAAGATCACGGTAAGTGACAAGACCTGCCTATGTACGCATATGAGAAACTTCCACTGCTGGACGTGTGGGCACTATGCATGGCGTCTCAAGGAAACCAGTGTGCGTGAACCGGATGGCAGTTACCGTCTGTTGAGTGTTGAACATGTGTTTCGCGATTATCGGTATAGTGTCGATGACCGGATTGAATTGCCTCCCCCGGATTGAGTGAGAGGGTTTTTCAGCAAAGAATAGAACTGGCATCCGGGTGCTAGAATATCAACGTTGGTGTTCGACGGCTCAATGGAAATGGTAGCGGATGGAATGGGGGACAATGCTCTGAAAATCCCGGAGCAAGCGGATAAGGTCGTTGTGTTTGCCGATTTGACCGGCAGCACAAAGCTCTTCGAGTCCCAGGGCAATACCATCGCAACTGAGGTGGTGACTCGCTGTACCCAAATGCTGGGCAAGCATTTCACGCAGTCAGGCGGACGTGTCGTTAAATTCCTTGGCGATGGCCTGCTGGTGTTGTTTGATCGAAGCGATCTGGCCGTCGAAGCCGCGTCCCATACCCGTGATGTGCTTTATGAATGCAATATGGAGCACATCGACCGTACGAATGTGCCCTTGGGACTCAAAATCGGAATTGAATTCGGTTCAGTCATCGAACAGCGCGGCGATTGCTACGGCGATGCGGTCAACGTTGCGGCGCGTCTTGGCGATCGGGCCGAGTCCAACGAGATTCTTCTCGGTGAATCTTTGTACACCCGTCTGCCCGAATCAAAACGCCAGCTTTGTACGGGTATTGATCGTATCGCCATCAAGGGCAAAACGGGGCTCTTCAGGGTGTGGCGGTTCGATTGGCGGCACACTGCCGAGACCACGATCACCGGCCCGCTCGATCTGCTCAATGAACGGCTGGACATCGCGACGACCCAAAGAGCCGACATCGACATGAATGGCCGTCATGTGCAGCTTTTGCCCTCGAGCGGCGCGCTCGTCATCGGGCGCAGCGAAAGCTGCGGACTGGTTGTCGACGACAGGCGGGTGTCGCGCCGACATGCCCGCATCGAATGGATCGGCGGGCAATGTACGCTGACCGATTTCAGCACCAACGGAACCTGGATAAAGTTCGGGCGCGAGGCCGAACTGGTGATCCTGAAACGCGATAACTGCGTGCTGCATGGGCAGGGCATGATCGGCCTGGGGGCGGCGCCCGGGGACTATACCTCCGCGACGTTCAGTTTCCAGATCATCCGCGATGATGATTGGCGCGCTTCTGTCCCGACTCCGCACAGAAGGGACGAGCCTGAATCGTAGAGGCGAAAAATTTTTCGCCCCTACGGAAACGCTGCAAAACCTCTTCCGTCATTCTGCGCGTAGCGAAGCGAAGTCGCAGAATCCAGACGCCGCGTGGATGCTGCGACTTCGCGCAGCATGACAAGCGGTGGATGCAGGGTTATGCAGAGATTCCCTGCAATGCGCCTGACAGGCTCATGCCGCTCCGGTCCATTTGAAAATAAAGGAATCTCCTCCATTGCGGCTGTTTGTGGCGACTTCTTCAAAGCCATCGACCACATTGCGGAAGACTCTGATGATCGCCGGATCAAAATGCTTGCCTTCACCGTCCAGAATAATTGATTTTGCCATGTCGAGCGGCATTTCTTCCTTATAGGGGCGCGAAGAAATCAGCGCGTCGTAAACATCGGCAATCGCCATCAATCGGCCTTGCAGAGGGATGTCTTCACCGGCCAACCCGTGTGGATAGCCCGTACCATCCCATTTTTCGTGGTGATAACCGGCGAAACGCTTGGCATGGTATAGAAAACTGTCTTCATGCGTTTCATGCTCGATTCTTTCAATCGCGTCTATACCGCGCACTACGTGCGTTTTCATGATGCCGAATTCTTCCGGCGTCAGTTTGCCGGGTTTATTCAGGATAGTGTCGCTGATGGCGATTTTGCCTACATCGTGAAGTTGCGCGGAGGGAATCAGGAAGGTCAGATCCCAGGATGAGATTTCATCGAGATAAACGCCATCTTTCAGCATTCTCTTGACCAGGAGATCCAGGTATTGCTGTGTGCGCGCAATATGACCTCCGGTTTTACGGTCGCGGAACTCGACCAGTTCTGCCACGACATTCAGAATGGCAAATTGCATCTGAATGATTTGCTGGGCTTTTTGATCCACCTTTTGCATCAGGTTGTTGTTGAAACTTTTCAGTTCCTTTTCCTGAGTGGCAATGAGCAGATGGTTTTTTATTCGACGCAGCAGCAGTGCCGGTGAAAATGGTTTGGTGATGTAGTCGATCGCACCGAGTGAAAGCCCTTCCAGTTCACTGCCTTCATCGTACCGGGAGGTAACGAAAATAACCGGAATTTCGGATAAGCGTTCATCGGCCTTTAATTTCTTGATGGCTTCATAACCGCTTATTCCGGGCATTTCAATGTCGAGCAGGATGAGATCGGGGGTGACCTTTTCCAGCAGATTGAACAGGACGATACCCGAAGGCAGGGCATAAACGTCGTAATGTTTGCGGAGAATATTGCGAGCAATATTCAGGGTGGTCACGTTGTCGTCGACCATTGCAATGATCTGCCGCGGGGCAGTGTGTTGTTCCATCATTTTATGACCTCTGGCGTTTCCTGCTTCCGTTGAGCAAGCCGCTCGTGTATTGCTTCAAATTCCATCTGGTCGACTTTTTCCTGCAACCAGATGAGCAGTTCCTCTTGTGTTTCATACCTGAAACATTCAAGCAATTTCATGATTTCTTCCAATTCATCTATTTTGAAATTTGCCGCTGCTTTTTCCATTTGATCCAGCAGCGTCTCGTCGGGCGCATGCCGGGCGGGCTTATCGACCATAGTCGCCTTGTCGGTCGCGAGCAGGCTGGAAAGTGACCCCAGAAGTTTTTTGGCGTTCTCGATGAAAAATGGGGTGCTCTGACTCACAAGGCGGAAATTGCCCATCTTTGCGGCGTGTTCCAGCACCTCGGCCTGTTCGCCGATCTCGCGGGCCTGGATGCCGTAACTGCTGCCCTTGATGCCGTGCAGATGAATCGCGTAATCGGCAAGCGTTTCCTCGGTGACATTGCATATCCGCGTGATGAGCCGCGCCGTGTTTTCGACATACGAGCGAATGACGAAAAGATAGGAATCCCTGTTTCCGCCAAAGTAGTTGAGGCCGGCTTGCCAGTCGATGCCTTCAACCTTAGGGGGTGCTTCTTTAGTGGCCTGGACGGTGCTGTCGGTGTTGCGCATGGGCATGGAATCTGCGAAGGACTCCTGTTCGCGTTCCTTGTCGCGTACCCATTGCCGAAGAATGAGATCCATTCTCATGACATCGACGGGTTTGCTCAGAAATGCCTGAAAACCTTTTCCCAGGAATATTTCTTCATTGCCGACGATGGCGTTGGCTGTCAGGGCAATGATGGGGATGTTTCTGGCGTAATCGCTGTCGATCTCTTCCCGGATGATACGGGTGGCTTCGATGCCATCCATTTCCGGCATCATGTGATCCATGAAAATGGCGTCATATCTGACCGTGGGATTGCGCATGCGCTCGATGGCTTCAATGCCGCTGGTGACGCAGTCGACCTGCATCCTGTAAGGTTTCAGAATGCCTTTGGCAACGTCGAGGTTGGTTTGCACATCGTCTACGATGAGCACCTTGGCGTAGGGCATTGCGATGCGCGCAAATTCCATGGCATGTAGTCGCTTGCTTGCGGTGTAGCTTTTGCCGTGGTCTCCCTTCAGGGCTCCGGTGACGATTGGGCCGATGGGAGAGGAGGGGACGTATTTTTGCTGGATGCGTACCGTGAATGTGCTGCCTTGGCCCAGGACGCTGGAAACCGTAATGGAGCCGTTCATGGCTTCCGTCATGCGGCGGACGATGACAAGACCGAGTCCCGAGTCCTGTGCCTTGCGGTTGTTCCGGGCGCCCTGGCTGTAATGGGTGAAGAGCTTTGCGATGTCTTTTTCGTGGATGCCGACGCCGGTGTCCTTGATGCTGCTGATGAGCCAGATGTTGTCTCCGTCCGGCTCCCAACTGATCGACCACTCGATGCTTCCTTTTTCCGTGTAGTGGCAGGCGTTGCTCAACAGATTGTTGAAAATCTGCTTGATCCGCAATTCGTCGCCGATCAGTCTGGATGGGAGCGTTTCATCGAGCGCTATCTTGAAACTGATAGGTTTGTCCTCGATCCGCAGCATGTTCAGGCTTCGCGTGTCGTTGATCATGCTTGGCACATCGTATTCGGCCGGAATCAGTTCGAATTTTCCAGCTTCGATTTTGGAAATATCGAGGAGGTCATTGACGATGCCCAGGAGCGTCATGCCGGCGGAGTGAATCTTTTCCAGGTTGCCAGCGACCTCCGGGGACAACTCGTCTCTGTACAGCATCAGTTCGCTCAAGCCGATGATGGTATTGAGCGGGGTGCGCATTTCGTGGCTGGTATTGGCAAGAAAACTGCTTTTCTCCGCCGAGGCGTCTTCGGCGGTTTTTTTCAGTTCATTCAGTGTTTCGAATGGTCGGGCGATGATGCTCGCGGCGAAGAACGCCACGATTCCTCCGACAAACAGGAGGATGATGATTGAAGTCAGCAGCGCCTGTTCGCTCATCCTGTCCTGGGTAGAGAAAAACCCCATGAGCAGGCTGACCACGATAATGATCGCAGTGGCAGCGATGATGGTGAGTAGCGCCATTGCTCTGATTTTCAAGATGTTTGCCTCCACGGCAGCCTGAGAATCATTGGAGGGGTCTGACGAAACGCTTCCCTGATGGTCGGGGGGGATGCCATTGCGTATCGCGCGCAGTGTTCATAGCTAAAAACAATGTCAATTGGTGAAAATGCGATATTGCGACTATTGTCACCAATGTCCGGTTGTCGTGACGTGACCTTTGCCACGACAAGGGCATTGATGATGTATGGATGGTCGGCAGATTTGTCCGAAGGGCTTTGTGTCGGCGCGCACAACCCCTCGCGGCATGCCCGAAGGCCGCCGCGAGGGGGGTGATGTGTGGCGTTGGCCCTGTTATCTGGCGCTGTTGGCCGACGGACTCGTGTTGGGCAGGGAACTGGACGCGGCCTCTCCCGGCCGAGTTTCCAGCAGGGCGTTGATTGCGCGCACGTCTTCTTCAGTCAGGGAGCCGATGGACGCTTTCAGCCGCAGTTGCGCCAACAGGGTGTCGTAACGGGCGCGTGCAAGTTTTTGCAGGGTCTCGGCGAGTTGGCTTTGGGCGTTGAGAACGTCGATATTGATCCGCACGCCCACCTTGTAGCCCAGGCGGTTGGCTTCGAGCGATGAGGTGGAAGATGTTTGCGCCGCTTCGAGCGCCTGCACCTGCGCCATGCCGCTGGTGACTCCCAGGTAGGCTTCGCGCGCCGCCAGCGCCGCTGCGCGCCGGGCTTCTTCGAGGTCGGAGTCGGCCTTGATCCTGAGCGCCGCTGTTTCGCGCGTGCGGGATGAGACGTATCCTCCCTGGTAGAGCGGCATGTCAAGCTGCACGCCTACCGAGTTGGCTTCGGTGCGCTCGACCGAGACCGAAGGGCGGGTATTGCGGTTATGGCTTGCGACCAGGTCCAGGGTTGGCAGGTGAGCAGCGCGCGCACGCTGATACTCGCGTACCGCGATTTCACGCGCCAGCATTTGAGCCTGTACGCCGTAATTGCCTTTTTCGGCGGTATCCACCCAGGCGTTGATATTATTCGGTTCCGGGCGGGAAAGCATGACGCCGGGCTTCAGCCCCGCCAGTTCTTCGGGCGTGTGCCCAATGATGCGCGCCAGCGCCTCGAACGATACATCGAGGGTGTTGCGGGCGGCGATTTCCTGTGCCGAGGCCAGATCGAAACGGGATTGCGCTTCGTGTACGTCGGTCACCGTCACCGTGCCGACCTTGAAGCTGGCGCGCGCCAGTTCGAGTTGTTCAGCGGCTGCGGTGCGCAATTGCACGATGGCGCGTAGCGAGTCCCGGGCGTTGAGCACGTTGAAATAGGCTTCTGCCGTGCGCAGGATCAGGTTTTGCGTTTCCTGGTGGAAAACGCTGTCGGCCAGTTCGGCCTGTAACACGCCTTCCTTGTATTGGTGCCAGTTTTGCATCCGGAACAGCGGGGCGCTGAGTTGCACCGCGTAGCTGTTACTGTTGTAACGCTTGTCCATTTTCGGTAACAGGGCGCCGGAGTTGGGGTCTTTGGGGGTGGTCTCAACGTCGTTGCGTTGTGCGCCAGCGGAGAATCCCAGTGCCGGCAGCAGGGCGCTTCGTCCTTGTACGCGCTTTTCCTGGTCGGCTTCATGCTGCGCGCGCGAAGCTGAATAACGGGCATCGTGGGCAATGGCGTCGTAGTAGACCTGAAGCAGGTCGGCGGCATTTGCCATGCCCGTTGTCAGCATGAACACAGCCGCGAGGCCGGTGTGACACAGATCACGGGGACCAGGGGCGCGGGATCTCATGGCGGAAACCCTAGAAGTTGAACGCGGGAACTTGAGGGATGTGGCGCAGCATCGGTACGACCGTCTCAAACAGCGAAAGGCGCTGAGACTCTTTTTTGTCATTGCGGAATATTATACATGCTTTCATCGTAGGGGAAGCTCCAGTGAAAGCGAATAATCGACCGCCCGGTTTGAGTTGTAAAACCAGGGCTTCCGGGAGTTCAGGCAATCCGCCGGAAACGACGATTACATCGTATGGCGCCTGCGTGTACCAGCCCTGGGAGGCGTCCCCTTCTTCCACGGAAACATTGGTGATGCCGTTGCGCGCGAGGTTGTCGCGTGCAAGCTGAGCTATTTCCGGGTCGATTTCGACCGTGTGGACACGCGCCGCATTCGCTGCCAGCAGGGCGGCGAAATAACCGCTGCCCGTGCCGACTTCCAGTACCGAGTTGACGTGAGAGGGGCCAAGAGCCTGCAGGATGCGTCCCTCGATGGACGGTCTGAGCATGACCTGTCCGCCAGGCAACGGGATTTCGATGTCGGCAAAGGCCAACGCCCGCATCGAGGGGGGCACAAAGTCCTCGCGGCGCACCATCATCAGCAGTTGACGCACGCCCTGATCCACTGCTCCCCAAGTGCGGATTTGTTGCTCGACCATGTTGAAACGCGCTTGTTCGTAATTCATGGCTTCTTTCCTGTAAAAAGTACAGATGGATGTACTCCACGCGGAGTGGAACCTATTGTAGTAGGTCAAAGGCCGGACGGTTTATTGATCCGACCATTTTCCATTTTCCTGTAGGGGCAGGCCTCGTGCCTGCCCTGGAATTCAAGGGCAGGATTGATCATCGCCTCATGCGGATTGAAGACGGCGCAGGAGGCTTGCAAAGCTTAGTCTGCCAGTAGCGGCCCGGTGAATCCATCGAAACCGAGATCGGCAAGAACCGCCTGCTGTTCAGGACGATCAATCCCTTCTGCAATCACGATGAAACCGAGCGTATGGGCGAGCATGACAAGGCTGCGCACGAAGCTCTGGTTGCCCTCGTTCTGGTCGATGTCCCGCAGCAATGAGGTGTCGATCTTGAGGTAGTCGAGGCCAAGATCGTGCAGATCGCCCAAGGCGGAGAAACGTGGGCCGGCATGCTTGATCCCGACCTTGCTGGCGAACGGTTTGACCGCCAGGCAGAAGGCGCGGAAAGCCACCGGATTGCGCATTGCGCCCTCTTCGGGCACTTCCATCCAGAGATGTTCGACCTGTTCAGAGTTCGCACGCAGCAAAGCCATGAGTTCGGTCACGAAACGCCCATCCTGGAGCGTTTGTGCCGAAATGGTGACGGCGACCGATTCTTTTCCGCTGCCGATGCGCCTGAGGGCGGTTTGCACCGCGACGTAATCCATGCGTCCAACCAGGTCGAGGCGGGCCGCCCACGGCAGGAAGTCGCCGGTCTTGAATACGGTGCCGTCTGCGGGCAGGTCGAACACCTTTTCGTTGTGGATGAGCGCGCCTGCTACCGTGCATACCGGGCAGAAGGCTGGCTGGAATGCGTTTTCAGAGAGCGCCTTCGTCAGTATTTCGCGCCATTGCTCCTGGGTGCGGGCGGGAGGCGCGCCGTCACGGCGCTCTTCGATCTTCATGCCGCGCCTGCCTTGCAGTTCGGCCTGAGCCAGCGCCGTATCGAGCCTGGCCAGGATGGCAGGCAGGGCATCGTTGCGGGAGTAGGGCACAGCGGCTGTTGCCAATGCAAGCATATCGGCATTTGTATGTTGATCGGCAATGGCGTGGATGCGCTCAACCAACGATGTGGCCCATGACGGAAATTCAAACCCGGCAGCCGATGGCGCGAGCAGGGCAAGGTCGCTGCCGTTCAGGCGTCCCCCGACACTGCCAGGATCGCTGGCAAGCGCTTGGGCCAATGAGTGGAGAAGCTTGTCGGTGGCAGCCCGGCCAAGATCGCGATTGAGTTCAACGAGCTTGCCTATGCGCAGAATGAGCAGCGCGCCTTGCGCAGGCGCTGCCGGGTCGGCCAGCCGGGAGGAGAAGGCGTTGAGGAACTGGCGGCGTTCAAGCAGGCCGGTGACGGCGTCTTCGTGTATCTGGCGGCGCAGATTTTCGAGCCGTTGCGCTTCCTCGGCGAGCATCTGCCGCACCCGTTCGGAGAGAGTGTTCATTGCCCGCACCACCAATTTCAGCTCAGTGGTCCTGGGTTCCGGCGAGGTGATGAAACGGCGCTCGCCGATGGCCTGGGCATGTTTGACGAGGGTGCGCAACGGCGCGGTGATCCGGCCCAGCAGGATGGTGCCGAACAGACCGGCGATGATTGCGGTGACCAAAAACCACCATAACAACTGGATGGTACTGTTCCACAATGCCACGTAAACATAGTTGGTATGGCTTTCAAGCGTGAGGGTGCCGAACTGATGCCAGCCGTTCTGCACATGGGCCACGCCAGGAAGTTCCTTGATGGAAGCCAATTTCTCGAACCACGCGGGGACGCGTTTGGTGGGCGGGTCGGCATGAAAATCGGCAATCACCCTGCCGTCCGGGCTGACGAGGCGAATCTGGCGGTAATAGCCAGTATCGAACTGGGAGGCAAGCATGGTGTGGACGATGCCTTCCACATCATCGCCATCATCGGACGAGTTTGCTTCCTTGCTGCGATCGTTACTGTTGTCGTACAACAGGAATGACACGGCCAGCGCCAGGACGGTGGCGTTGTCGGAATTCTTGATGTTGAGCTGTTGTTCGAGATATTGCCGCGCATTGAGCGTGCTCACCACCAGGCTGCCGCCGAAGGCGAGCAGGGTGACGGTTGCGATGGCGATCCAGAGTTGTTTGATCAGAGACATGGCCGGGATTTCCGAAAGGGGCCGGGGGCGCGGAATGAAGAACAAATGTTCATCGTTTTGCAATTCTCCGCGACGGCGGCGGGTATTTTGCCGTTTTCAATTTCAGTTTCGTAGATATATTTCGTTCGGAGGCAATCTTTTTCATTTTCAAGCTCGCCTGATGTTTTGCCATCGCCTTCGGCAATGGCCGGGATAGGGTCGTATTTCGCAACGACAGGCGGGTTTGGGGCTGTTTCCATGACAGCACCGCCCGGGCGCTGAGATCTGTCCAGGAAGGATCAATCCCTTCACGGCGCATGCGTTGAAGCACATCACGCCAACGGGACAGCCGCGCCGTGGAGTCGCTGGAAGGGGTGCGTTCTCCTTCTACCCAAAGTCCTTCGTGGTTGAAGCTGAACACCGGGAAAAGATCGGGGCGGCGTTGAGCCGGGTGAACCGCGTCGATCAGGTTGTCCAGAATCAATGGATCGGACGCGGGGGTCTCGAAATAGCTCAATACCATGTGCGCCACGGTTTGCGGCCCCAGACGCGCGCGCACATAGACGAGGCGCAATTTCTGTACGGGAACATCCAGCAGTCGCAGGGTGATGTATTTGGCGATAGCGTAATCCTCGCAGTCGCCTCTTCCTTTGCCGAAGAGTTCCAGCGGGGTTGCCCAGTAGTCCTGCACGCCCCATACGGACATATCGCTTGCGTAGGCAATACGGTTGTTGACGAAAGAGTTGGCGGTCGTGACTTTGGCGAGTTCGGACTGCGTCCGGGTTCTCTCGATCATGGCGCGCCAGGCTTTGATCCTGGCGACGGCGTCTTGCCCGTATTCCGCCGCAGCCAGTTGTTCCATGCGATCGAAGTCGGTGCGTGCATGACTGATTCCCGGCAGACTGAAGAGAAAAATCATGCCCAATCTGACCATCCACGCTGTCCAGAAGGATAGCGGGGGGCGCCGGGAGCGGGTAGGTGCGCTGCATGCCTGCCCTTGGATCGTCGTCGCGGCCATTTTATGACATTTGGCTGATGTGTGACTCTCGCAATCTTCGCCCATATGACGGTCAGTGAAGGTGATGGGTTTCACGTTTCAACCATCTGACGGTCAGTGAAGGTGATAGGTTTCACATGCCAGTGAAGAAGTTAAGCTGACATTAATGTCAATACTTACAGAGGCGAGGGATAAACATCAATACGTAATATCCCTATTGGCTAGTTTTGTTGTGTCAATACAACAAATAGCTAGAGAAGAGGCAGCAGGATGGAATATCCTCGATGAATGCTCTGTTGTGTCAATACAACAAATTTGCCCTGTAGCGTGGCGGGATAGAACGGACAGTCCATTTATGTGATAATTGTCACCGCAGGATGTTTCTCATGTCAGGGCGGCTGTCCGTATGGATGAAGCAGGCATAAGTTGCCTCACCCGGCGTTTTGGAAGCGCCGGGGAGGCATGCTGGATGGCGCGCATTGATGGGGCGGGTACGGGAGTGTTGCGTATGTGTTGTATTGACAGCGAAACTTTACGCAAAACCGAAAAAATGGTTGGCGTTATCCCTGACTAGGGTGTTACACTGAATTTAACTATAATCTGAAATGACTACAAACAAACAAGTGTGTGATTTGTGGTGATGCGCAGGAAAGCATTTGAAACCACTTGGAGAAAACACATGAACAGGATGAAGACATTGGTCTGTCTGGCGGTGGCATCCGCCCTGCAAGTCTTGTCCGGAATTTCTGGGGCGCAAGAGCTTGCCGAGGCGCCCAGAGGGGCGCTGGTGGATGCCGTGCGCAAGGCCGTCGTCAACAACCCTGAAGTTCAGGCTCGCTGGCACGGATACCAGGCTGCGACAGCGGAGCGGGATGTCGCTCGCGGCGGGTTTCTTCCGCGACTCGATCTGAATGCCGGTCTGGGCCATAAATGGCGCAAGGATCCCAAGCAGGACAGTGATGACTGGACCTATTGGGGAGGCGGGCTGGATCTCAGACAGATGATCTATGACGGCTTTGCCACGAGCAGCGAGGTCAAGCGCATGGGCTATACCCGTCTCATGCGTTATTACGAGTTGCTTGGAGCCTCGGAGAATGCCGGTCTCGAAGTCATACAGGCTTATGCCGACGTTCAGCGTTATCGCGAACTGGTCGAGCATGCCAAGGCGAACTACGTTGCCCACAAGCAGCTTTTCGATCGCTTGAATGACCGTGCGTCTGCTGGCGTCAGTCGGCGGGTAGACCTCGATCAGGCAACCGGGCGGCTGGCTTTGGCTGAGTCCAATCTGCTGACAGAACTGTCGAACCTGCATGACGTCAGTGCGCGTTTCCAGCGTCTGGTTGGCGAGGTGCCGCCGGATACGATGCCGCCGATTGCGAACGAGTTCAAAAACGTGCAGTTGCCGGAAAACGTCATTGCTGCGTTGAACGTAGCTTATGTGAACAACCCGGGGTTCAATGCCGCGATTGAAAATGTTCGCGCCAGCATGTCCAACCGGGAGTTGGCGCGTTCCAACTATCATCCCAAGCTCGATCTGCACGCGTATACGGGAGTTGATCGCAACCTTGACAACAAGGATCCCGAAAAAGGCGGCCTCAAGGGCAACAGGCGTGAGAGCGCGGTTGAGTTGTTGCTGAACTTCAACATCTTCCGTGGCGGCTCCGACGCGGCCCGTGTCCGTCAGGCGAGCGAACAAGTCAATCAGTCCCAGGACTTGCGCGAGAAAGCCTGTCGCGACCTGCGCCAGACCCTGACGATTGCCTATCAGAATACCCGTAGCCTGACTGAGCAACTCGGTTATCGTGAGCAGCACTTGATGATGACCGATAAGGCGCGCTCAGCTTTCCGCGAGCAATTCAACATTGGGCAACGCACGCTGCTCGACCTGCTGGATACTGAAAACGAGTACTTTACTTCTCAACGGGCTTACACGAATGCGCGTTATGACCTGCTGATTGCACAGGCCAGCACCTTGTCCGGAACAGGGCAGTTGTTGCGCACGCTTGGAGTCGTGCGCGAAGATTTGCCCTCGCCGAAGGATATCGGACAGGATCGTGAAACGGTCGATCCGGCAGATATGTGTCCGGCTGACGCGCCTGTTCAGGTCGAAGTCGATAAGGGGAGGCTGGGGGCTCGCTGATCCCGGTTGTTATGTAGGCCGGATTCACACGAGGCGTGAGAATCCGGACAAAAATGGCGCAACCTTTACGTTGCGCCATTTTTTTTAAAGAAACTACATGCTTGACTCCCTCCCCCGCT
>Ga0209628_10000496_pt1 | contig 24218 bp, 24 predicted proteins | sample TergutCu122P4_FD_187285 | JGI IMG/M metagenome (GOLD analysis project Ga0209628, IMG submission 187285) | Cubitermes ugandensis P4 segment gut microbial communities from Kakamega Forest, Kenya - Cu122 P4 (SPAdes) (version 2) | ecosystem: Host-associated > Arthropoda: Insects > Digestive system...
TATTTAAGTCACCCTTAATGATATCGTCAATTTTTGCAGCTACTTCAACGGCATTTTCTTTATTTTCAAATACTTGTGCGTTTAATTCCATGATTTGTTTCAGGATTTGATTTTTATTGGATACCAACAACGAATAGGAGGTGATTTCTCTTGTTTTGGCTTCCATTATGACTTCCTGTTTCTCTATTTCTAATTTTTGCTGCCTTTTTTCAAACTGTTGAACTTCCATCTCATGCTCTAATCGGGCGGTCAGTTCACGGTTTTCGCTTGCTTTTCGGCGTTTTTGCTGATTGATAAAAAGCAGAAACAACAAAATCAATAACACAACAAAAGTTGATACGGTTATAATAATGGTAAATTGTTTGTTTTTTAATGCGACCTTTTGTTCGGCTATAATTAACTCTTTCTTGTGTGCTTCTAAGGAGGCGTTTACATTTTTTTGATGGGTTTCGACGGCTATGGTATTGGAACGCAGCATTTTAGTTATGTCGTCATATTTTCTGGCGTAAAACAGGGCGCTGTCGGGCATGTTCAGTTCTTCAAAAATGGTTGAAATGTTACTGTAAATTGATGATAACCGGTAAAAGTCGCCATTTTCTTCCATGATATTTTGAGACTTTTTAAAATAGTGTAATGCTTGCAGCAAATCATCATGTATAAAGTAATAATGCCCCATATTGTTATACAAACCGGTTGACCATTTCGGATTTTCAAAGTCCAAAGTTTCTATTTTAGTCATGTAAAAAAACGCTTTTTCATTGTCGGTATTCATCAGATACCCAACCAAGTTGAGGTAGGTTGCAGGAAGTATCTCTTTATAACCTGCTTTTTTCACATCTTCAACCAAACGAAGCAACGAATCGAGCGCATCGGGTTTTTTATTTATGTAGAGGTCATGTTTAAAAATGCTGCCCTTAATGGAAAAATATCCGTAAAAGTCTGTCGTTACATACTTTATGGCTTCGGAATAATAATACTCCGCCAAACTAAACAGACTGATGAAGGTGCAAATATTTCCCAAAGCGTTCAGTGTTGTTGCGGTAAAACGATTGTTTTTGAGTTGTTTAAATTTTTCTACAGCCTGCAAATGGATGGTGAACGCTTCGGAATATTCTCCGTTGGCAACCAAATCCGTCCCTAAGGCAAGTTGTAACAAAGCATGTTCGTGAATCGGTATATGTTCTTTGTCGAGACGTTGTTCTATTCTATCGGCAAGTAAATCATCCGTAATTCCCTGACGACTGTTCAATAGCGATTCTTCGTAAAGACAACGGGCAATAAACAGAGAACTGTCGGGACTGTTACCTGCCATTGCATACAGGCTGCGAAGCAATTCCTGTGATTTTGTTTTGTTGTACTGGCTTATCCTGTTCAAATCGTCGGATAGTTCATCGAATGTACGGTTTTGAGAATAAACCGACAAGGCAATGAAAATGAATAGTGATAATAAAAATTGGCGTTTAAGGTACATAATTATTATTTTTTTGCAAAGGTATAAAATGTTCTTTACTTAAAACATTTTCTATTGAAAAATGTACTTTTCAAAGAATAGTTCATGCCAGGGAAAACGCATTAAAAATCAGTTACATGTATTGTAAAATTTAGTTCCTTATACACTTATTTATAAAGGCACCCTTAGTAGTAGTGAATAACACAAATATATCTCCCTTATTCGCTTATTAAAAAAAATAAGGTGATAAGGTTGGAAGATAATTGTAATTCTTTGCTACTAAGGTTATTATATGGATTGTTTAGATTAAATAAGGTTTATTCCGCATGAAAAACACATATTATTATTTTTATAATTATTAATGCGTTTGCACTGCAGTTCGTGTCATTCGTGTGAAAAAAACCTTACCTTTGCAGCAAATTTTTTGTTTTTTAAAAATATACTAAAATACAATGTCTAAGCAATTTAAACGCTACACAGTTACGTCGGCATTACCTTATGCCAACGGTGCTATTCATATCGGACATCTTGCGGGGGTTTATATTCCGGCAGATATTTATTCGCGCTATTTGCGCTCTATCGGGGCTGATGTCGTGTTCATCGGCGGCTCTGACGAGCATGGCGTCCCGATTACCATAAAAGCACGTGAAGAAGGCATCACGCCGCAAGAAGTTGTTGACCGTTACCATTTTCTTATTGAAAAGTCGTTCTCGGAGTTTGGCATCTCTTTCGATGTCTATTCGCGTACAACAAAGCCGATTCATCATCAAACAACATCCGATTTTTTCCGTAAACTTTACGATGCCGGCAAATTCATCGAAAAAAGCAGCGAACAATACTACGACGAGGAGGCAAAACAGTTTTTAGCCGACCGTTACATCACAGGAACGTGCCCGCATTGCAACAATGAGCGCGCCTACGGCGACCAGTGCGAAAATTGCGGAACGTCGTTGAACGCCATGGATTTGATAAACCCGAAGTCGGTTTTGAGCGGCAACGCTCCCGTTTTGAAAGAGACAAAACACTGGTATCTTCCCTTAGACCAATACGATGGATGGTTGAAAGAGTGGATTATTGAAGGACATAAAGAATGGAAACCCAATGTTTACGGTCAATGTAAATCGTGGATTGACCAGGGATTGCAGCCGCGCGCCGTAACCCGCGACTTGGATTGGGGCGTTAAAGTGCCGCTGCCTGAAGCAGAAGGTAAAGTGCTGTATGTATGGTTCGATGCGCCGATAGGTTACATCTCTGCAACCAAAGAATGGGCAGAAAAAACCGGCAAAAACTGGGAACCTTATTGGAAAAGCGACGACAGCAAATTGGTACATTTCATCGGAAAAGACAACATTGTATTTCACTGTATCATTTTTCCGGCGATGTTGAAATCCGAAGGCACTTTTATCCTGCCCGAAAATGTGCCGGCAAACGAGTTCCTGAACTTAGAAAACGATAAAATATCCACCAGCCGCAACTGGGCAGTTTGGTTGCACGAATATTTAGAACAATTTCCCGATAAACAAGATGTTCTGCGCTATACCCTTACAGCGAATGCTCCAGAAACAAAAGACAACAACTTCACATGGAAAGACTTTCAAGACCGCAACAACAATGAATTACTCTCTATTTTCGGCAACTTTGTCAATCGTACCGTTGTGTTGATACACAAGTATTTCGACGGCAATATCCCTGAACCTGCGGTATGGAACGAAGAAGACAAAGCCGTCATAGAAGAGTTACAACTCTTCCCCGACAGAATCGCCAAAAGCATCGAAAACTACCGATTTAGAGAGGCTCTGAATGAGATGATGAACCTTGCCCGACTGGGCAATAAATATCTGACAGACCAGGAGCCATGGAAAAAGATTAAAACCGACTCCGAACGCACCAAAACCATCTTAAACCTCTCTCTGCAAATTTGTGCCAACTTAGCGATTGTTTGCGAACCGTTTTTACCTTTTACGGCAAAAAAACTGTGCCACATCCTCAACATGGAACCGCAAACATGGAAACAGGCTGGAAGTTTCTGTTTGCTTAAAGCGGGACATCCACTCCGCGAAGCGGAATTTTTATTTGAAAAGATAGAAGATGAAGCCATTGAACACCAAATAAAAAAGTTGGACGATACCAAAAAAGCAAACGAACTCGCTGCTCCAAACATGGCTCCGTTAAAACCATTAGTATCTTTTGAGGATTTTGCAAAGATGGACATCCGCGTCGGAACCATTTTAGAAGTCGAACACGTGCCAAAAGCAAAAAAACTGCTCAAACTCAAAGTGGACACAGGCATTGACCAACGAACCATCATCTCCGGCATCGCCGAATATTTTGAACCGGAAAATATTATCGGTCAGCAGGTAAGCGTATTAATCAACTTAGCGTCGAAAGAACTGCGCGGAATAGAGTCGCAAGGCATGATTCTGATGGGCGAAAACCACGACGGTAAATTGGTGTTTATAACACCATCAGAGAAAATTGGGAATGGAAGTGAAATAAAATAATCAAACCACCATGCAGCGGCTCATAGAATTTCTTCGGCGTTATCACTTTATACTGACATTTCTTGTTTTGGAGGCATTGTGTATTGTGATGATTTTCAGCAGCAATCCTGTGCCTGCATCGTGGTACTTTTCTGTTTCCAATTCATTACGCGGGGAAACTCAACGCCTCTATTCGGAAGTTACCGACTATTTTAATCTCAAAAAAGCAAACAGCGAACTGACGCAGGAAAATCAACAGTTGCTCGAACAACTGAATGCCTTTTTGACTCTGTACGACACCTCCTCTTTGCCTGTGATGAGAAAGGTAGGATACGATTTTATTCCCGCCAAAGTAGTCGGCAACTCCATGTATCTCAACAAAAACACCATGCTGCTCAACAAAGGACAAAACGATGGCATAGAGCGAGATATGGGCGTGGTTGCTCCGACGGGACTTGTGGGCATTGTTGCAGATGTGTCGGAAAACTACGCTGTAGTATTGTCACTGCTCAACAAAATTTCACTTATCAGCGCCAAGATAAACCCTTACAATTACACCGGAACAGTTTATTGGGAAGGAACCGACACCCGCACCGTGCAGATGCGCGACCTGCCTACACATATTTATATCAACATCGGCGACACCATCGTAACCAGCGGCTTCTCATCCATATTCCCCGAAGGCGTGATGATAGGAACGGTACAAAGTTATAAGATAGAAAGCGACAAAGCCAACTATAAAGTAACCATCGCACTCTCAACATCCTTTGCCTCCCTTCAATGGGTCTATATCGTCAAAAATTTAGCAAGTGTAGAGCAAAAAGAACTCTTATCACGATTTGAAGAGATGGAACAGAATAGGCAGTAAAATAAAAAAAAGACGTATCTTTCCTCTAAAAATTGTGAAAGAAATTTTTATTCGTCTGTGTGTAATTCGAAAATTTCATGTACATTTGCAGTTGAAAATAAAAATACAAATATTTAATAATAAAAAGATATGCCAACAATTTCGATTTTTTTCGGCTTGATAATCAGAATGTATTATAAAGACCATCAGCCACCTCATATACACGTACAGTATCAGAGTGAACATTCAGTTATTGACATTTTATCAGGAAACATAACCGAAGGAAATTTACCTACCGCTCAATTACGCTATGTTCAAGCATGGGTAGAAATTCATAAAGAAGATTTGTTTGCAAATTGGGAACTTTGCCGTAATGGTGAAAATCCATTTAAGATTGATTCATTAAGATAGTTACAATATGTTTTGGACAGTAAAATCAGTTGAACCATTGGACAATTATTGGTTGTTTCTCACTTTTGAGGACAAAGAAGAGCGTTATTTTGATATGAAACCACTGTTAGATACAGGGGTTTTTCGTGCATTGAAAGATCCTGAAATTTTTCGTACAGTAAAAGTTGCTTTTGACAGTATTGTCTGGAATAACGATATAGATATTGCACCCGAAACCTTGTATCACGATGGACTTAAAAGAATATAAAATTTTAAAAACAATATAATAATAAAAAACTATGTCAAAAATTAAAGTTGGAATTAATGGATTTGGACGCATTGGGCGTTTGGTATTTAGAGCGGCAATGAAACGTAACGACATCGAAATCGTTGCCATTAACGATTTAATAGATGTGGACTATATGGCGTATATGCTTCGTTACGACACCGTTCACGGAAAATTTGACGGTACTATTGCCATAAAAGATGGCAATTTGGTAGTCAATGGTAATGTTATCCGCGTTACTGCGGAAAAGAATCCGGCAGCGTTAAAATGGGACGAAGTCGGAGCAGAATATGTAGTTGAATCAACGGGACTGTTTCTAACCAAAGAAACCGCAGAAACGCACATCACCGCAGGTGCAAAACGCGTCGTCATGTCGGCGCCGTCGAAAGACGACACACCGATGTTTGTTTATGGCGTAAACCATAAAAGTTATGCCGGACAATCCGTCTTTTCAAATGCTTCCTGTACAACCAATTGCTTGGCGCCTTTGGCAAAAGTCATGCACGACAATTTCAAAATTGTTGAAGGCTTGATGACTACCGTACATTCCACCACAGCAACACAGAAAACCGTTGATGCCCCTTCGGCAAAAGACTGGCGCGGTGGACGTGCCGCCGCAGGCAACATCATCCCTTCCAGCACCGGCGCCGCCAAAGCAGTAGGAAAAGTCATACCCGAACTCAACGGAAAACTGACCGGAATGGCGTTTCGCGTTCCTACATTAAACGTATCAGTGGTTGACCTCACCTGCCGTATCGAAAAAGCAGCAACCTACAACGACATCAAAACAGCCATGAAAAAAGCTGCCGAAGGCGAACTGAAAGGCATCCTTGCTTATACCGAAGACGACATCGTATCCAGCGATTTTATTGGAGAATCGTGTACCTCAATCTTCGACGCAAAAGCAGGCATCGCATTGAACGCCAATTTTGTGAAACTGATTTCATGGTACGACAACGAATGGGGATACTCATGTAAAATATTGGATATGATTGCCTATACGAAGGGAATTTGAGAATTTTGGATGAACAACACCATCTTATCCATAGGCGGCAATCTCGGAAATCGTTTGGAAAATATCTATCAAGCCATTGGCTACATAGAAGAACGGATTGGGAATATTACCCAACGTTCATCTATTTACGAGAGCGAACCATGGGGATTTGAAGCGGAACATCGTTTTTTGAATGTTGTTGTCGCTGTTGAGACGTCATTATCACCCGAATCGTTATTGGAGAAAATCCACGAGATAGAACAACTTATGGGACGCACACGCTTTGGGAACGGCTATGCTTCCCGCACTATGGATATTGATATTTTGTTTTTTAATGAAGATGTCATTAATACGCCGACACTTACTGTTCCACATCCGCTTCTTCACGAACGCCGTTTTGTTTTATTTCCCCTTACCGAAATCATGCCAAACAAAGTACATCCTATTTTACGGAAAAGTGCTGTGGAATTGTTGGAGGAATGTAGAGATGAGGGACTTAATCATCCCTGTATTTTCTCCCACCCCACCCCGTAAAGAGGTTGATACGCATATTGAGTTGCAATCCGGGTTTAAATTTTTCGTATCCTTTTAAATGGACAGAAGAATAGAAAAACTGCACTTCCGGGTCAATAGAAAAATGGTTGCTGAATAAAAGCCTCAATCCGGCACCGGCAGAAAAACCGTAACCAACGCCCCCGTGTACATAGCCGTAATCGTAGGGCATACCGGTTTTGTCGCGTGGAACGTATTTGATATCAATCTTTAATATTGAGTCGGGTCTATGGGCGTTTGGGATAGTAACATAGTTTTCTTTTACAACAATATTGCTTAGACTTATACCGCCAAACAGGTACCAGTTGGTATATTCTCCTGCACGAAACTCTCTGCTGTATATCAGATTTATATTGAATCTGTTTTCCGAACCGTGTACACTGCTTTTGTCATAGTAATTATCTTTGTTGGTGGGAGTTTCTATATAGTAATAGAATATCAACGCTCCGTTGGTTTTCAAATGGTGATAATCGAAAGAGAAGAAAACACGGTTCATTTTTTTAAAAACAAATCCGGCATAAAGACCAAAGTTTGGAGCTATATTGTATGCCATATTTTCCGAATATCCGATTAAATAATTTCCCGTATTCGGATCTTTAAATTCATATCCTCCGATAGCCGCTTTTATTGCTTCATAATATCCTGTTTCCATATTGGTGTAGGCGGGCAGTTTCAATTCTAAACTGTTCTCATTATCGGGGTTTCCGTTGTAGTAGTTGGCGGGATAGTTGTTGGGGAAAGCGGCGCCGAAGTTGAATCCAGCGAACCATCCGTTGTCAAACGGAAGGCGTTCTTTTTTCAATTTTACCGGTTTATTACCTCTATTTGACATTGTTTGCATACCAGCCGGTCTTGCCGACAAAGAAGTCAGTGTTATTACGAGGTCGGTGGTTTTATCAGCCTCTACTGTTACTTTGTTATTGACATAATCTCTGTGGTCTTCTGCGCTAAGTCGCACTCGATAGGTTCCGGTTTTTACTCCTGTTAAAAAGCGGGGCGACATTCCTTGCGAAACATCGTCGAGAAATATCTCTGCGGCGGGATTGCATCTGATGTAAATGCTTCCTTTACTTTCGGAGGTGTCGGCAACGATTTCCATCTCATACACACGTGCTGAGAGTAAATAAGTAGGTGGTTGATAGTTGAGTTTTTCAAACCCCGGCGCTTCAAAAGTAAAATCTACCGTTGAAGGCGACACATAGAGGAAATATGTACCGTCGGGCTGTTCGATTTTCGCTGTAATGGGTGGATTAGCCCGCACTCTGAAATCCGAAACAGGCATTTTCAGTTTAATCAATGCACATACCTGTTTCCTGTCGTTAAAACGTTTTGCATGTATGGCGGTGGTGTCGTCTTCATTTATTTGAAACGAAACGACTTCTAACTTTGCTGCTATACCTTGTAAGGTGAATATAAACAGAAGAAAAAATAATTGCAGTGATTTCATGTTATTGAGGCATGATATTTGAAAAAATTAATAAATAACAATTTTACTGCGGTTTATCAAAAGTAATCGTTTTAAATCTTCTTTAAATAAACGGCAAATGGTATCCAGATGAGTTTCTATTATAATAAATAACTCGCTATTTTTAATATTCCCCATTTGTAACAGTATAATTGCAGGAGGAAAGTTCTTCAGTATATAGTAATCAAAAAAATCAATGTCTTTTGAAATTACAATTCTGTTTTCTTTTATTGCTAATGAAATAATTTCATTATCGGTCATTAAAGCGCCCGAAGTATAATCAACAACATGTGATGCATCGAAGCCTCTTCGCCTTAAAAATTCGGCTAATGAAGGAGGTAGTTGAGTATCAACAATAAACCTTAACATATCAGGCAACACCTTCAATTAATAGCATATTCCGATTATTTAATACTCGGGAGGCATAATATAGACAAGCAGCAATATCTTCTGCTTCTAGATAAGGATAGTCTGATAATATTTCTTCCGAAGCCATACCTGAAGCTATCAATTCTAACATTTGCGATACGGTAAAACGCATCCCTCTAACGGAAGGTCGTCCTTTGCAAACATCTTTATTTATGGTTATTCTGTTTAATAAATCATCCATCTTATTTTATCATTAATTTCACTTTGGCAAAAGTATAAAAAATAACCGAGCAATCGAATTTTCGATTATTTTAAAAAACATCGTACAAATTACTGCTCCTATCCGCAATGGAAGAAAGTATTAACCAACTCCATGATTTTTTCAGGATTATCTTTAATTTGACTGCGAAGGTCTTTATCGTTATGTTGTTTGAGTTTGGCAATTAATCCGTCAATGAGGCGGGGTGTAAAAACATCGTGTTTTTCATAGATATCACGTTGTTGACTCAATCTTTCTGCCGATTCCACACAAGAAGCGGGGAGATGATCCAAACGTTCCTGTATTGCTTTATGTTCATCGTGGAAGATGTTGACGTTTACGTAACGGTCTTTGGCATATTGTACTGCATTTTCCATCTCAAAGCCATGGCGGGCGGCTACTGCCAATCCTGCCATTAACAGATATACGTCGGCAGAGCCATCGGGACATCTAAATTCGATGGTTTGTTTTAGGCTGTAGTCTTTTTCTTCATATTTTTCTAATGGATTTGCATGGCAGAACATATTGCTTCCTTTTGTTGACCATCCTAATGGTACTCGTACTAATACGGAACGGTTTCGGTCTCCCCAACAGATATTGGTTGGCGCTTCCTGATGCGGAACTAAACGGAGATAAGAGGTGGGGTTGGTATTACCGAAAGCGGTCAAAGAGGGCGCTAATGTCAAAAATCCGGCGATGGCTTTATGTGCTGCTTCAGTGAGTGTTCCGTTGGCAACATACATGTTTTTTCCGTCTTTTTGCAGGCGTGTGTGAACGTGCATTCCGCTGCCTGCTTTTCCTGTGGTTATTTTTGGTGCAAAGGTGATGGATATGCCGTATTGGTACGCCAGTGTGCGCATAATCCATTTGGCAATCATCAATTGGTCGGCGGCATCTGCCATGTTTGTCGGAAGAAATTCTATTTCGTTTTGTTCGTACATCAGATTGTCTAAGGCAAAGTTTCCGACTTCGGAGTGTCCGTATTTGACAAGTCCTCCGGTCATGGCAATCAGTCGCAATGCTTCGCAGCGAAATTCGTCGAATTTATTAAAAGGCGATGATTCGTGATAGCCGCGTTGGTCGGTGGCTAAAAACAGGTCTTCACGCTCGGAAATGGCATAATATTCCAACTCTCCCATTACTTCGAGTTCCATTCCTGTTACTTTTCTGAGAGCTTCGTGTGCCTTGTGCATGGTATATTCGGGTGAACTGTCTAATGGCTCGCCGTCTTTGGTGTAATAACTGCACAATATATCTAATGCAGGAATTGTTGAAAACGGATTGACAAATGCTGTGCGTAAACGCGGGATGACATACAAGTCGCTCGAACCGGCATCAAGGAACGGGAGTAAGCTTGATCCGTCAATGCGTTCTCCCGAACTTAATATGTTGTCGAGATAATCTAAATCGTTGATGATGAAATTCAACGTTTTCAAACGTCCGTCTGCGCCCGGATAGCGGAAATTAATCATTTCAACTTTTTTTTCGACGACATATTTCATGATGTCGGATTTGGTAAAATCTTTCGTCGGCTTCTGTAAAAATTGTACCAACGGATTCGGATTTAATGCAAAAGAATGATTCATAATAAATTTATAAATTACAGGTTTTTAATATTCTATTTTGATAACTAACGGGATTTTTATCTAAATGTTTTGTTTGCTCTAAATATAAAAGAAGGCTGTTCTTTTCCGAACAGCCTTCTTTGTTTGAAACTTTGTTGTTTTAAAACCAATCCACTACCAGTGTTTTGGTAAAAGCTCTTTCGGGCACATCTAATGTAGCATCTATTGCTAATAAAATGATGGTTGTTTCGCCTTGATATGTTAATGCCATCCTCATTATCAATCCGTTCCATGTAGCGTATTCATAGGAGACACCTTGTGAGGTGATGATGAAATGCTTGCATGATTTACCTGCAATGGTTACATTATTTGGCTGCTGGTACGGAGCCATCGCAGTTTCATTTATTGTAAATGCAGTGCCGGGTTCATACGAATTGTCGTACACTTCATCATTCCATCGTTCAACCCATTCTTCTGTTTCCTCATCATATATCATACTACCTGACCAAGTAGTTTTGTTTAGGTGATTTATAATATATGCAAAATGATTTTCAGGGGTTTCATCTTTATCAGACATATCGTAACGAAATCGCCATCCGTATTCGTCAAAAGTATATATCATGATACTTTCTTCATAAAAAGAATATTTGACAGATCCTTTCTCTATATCTGTTTTTGTTCCCGGTCCATCTCCACCGCAAGGTACTACAAGGTCTCTTACGGTATATACGGTACCTTCGGGTTGTCCGGGTATATCTTCCGAGTCGCTGCCTCCGTTTGCTTTAACGGTCACTGTTACGGGGGTATGGTCGGCAATGATTGCGGTGTATTCTCCTTTGCTGTTTGTAGTTACAACAACGGTTCCCACATCTACATTTACGTATGATACCGGGTCTTTGTTTGTACCGCAAACTACTTTTCCTTTGATGGTTACCGGGCATGGCACTTGAATTGTTTTTGTATCATACGAAGTTCCTCCCTGTTGTCCGGGGACATTTATTGTGGTGGTTTTTCCATACGCTGAAACAATTACAGTTACGGGGGTATTTTCGGGTACAAAAATCGAAAATTCGCCTTTACTGTTTGTAACTGTTTTGGTTTGTTCTACTTTAATAGTTATACCTTGTACGGGTTTTTCGTAGCAATCAATCACTAATCCTCTTATCGTAACTCTTTTTTCAGGGACGTCTAAATTAGACCACGAGAAATGGGAGACTTTACCCACATATACGTTTCCTTGCAGGGTAGCTTCTCCGTCTTCTATCCAGATGCCTTTTACTTCGTCGAAATGCCAAAGCGGGATGGTAGGTGGGGGATTATTTTCCATGCCTGCCGGAATGGGATAGGTGATTTCTGCCGGTGCATCGCCTTTAAGTTGTAAAGGATTTCCCGAATCGTCGGTGAGGTTTACATTGGTCATACCCCATGAAACGAGCATCACTTCGCTGTCGTCTTCACGAATGGCAGCGAGGTCGCCGCCGGGCATCATGCCGGCAAAGTTTTCGTTGTTCGGACTTAGATAAAGCATATCGGCATTTACTTTACCGCTGTATTCCGAACCATTTGGGCGTTGAATTGACGAGCCGCCAATTTTTACTTTCATCCCCGCGCTTACTGCCAACAGTTTGCCTTCTTTAGCGTTAAAGTCGGTTTTTAAACTAATGTCGCTGTTGCCTTTCGGATATAAAACGGCTTCAATGAACATTTCATCTTCTTTATAACCGGAGCGGGTTAGTGTGAAGTAGCCACTTTTTTCAAATTTGATAACGGCGCGAGATTCAACTACTTCTGTTCTATCAAAACTGAATTTACCATCGGCTGCGGTAGTTGTTGTTGCCGTACCGGTGCTTACACGTACTCCGCTTATCGGAACACCATCAACATCGCGCACAATTCCTTCCATCACAACCGACTCCATCCCTTCCGGAAGTTTCGGATTGTCGTCTTTATCTTTTTTACAACCCACCATAGCGAGTGTCATACATACTGCGAAGCAGGCAATCATTATTGCCACATTCTTCAAATTGAGGTTTTGTTTTGTCATTTTTATATATTTTTAAATAAGAATCATTTTACTTACAATCTATTATACTTATCATTAATGTGGATAGAACGTATAACAATCTGATAGTTTTGCGTATTGTGTACTCAGATTTGCCAAACTTGTAATAAGAAGAAATTTATTATTTTCATCGGTACAAACCTGAAATTCGGTTACTATAACCCAGCAATCTTTTTCAAACACATAATATTTCATATCACCCTCTTTCCCATGGAAAAAATTTTTATCTGTCCAGTATTTTTTTATATTTGTTAAAGTTATTTTTCCATCTGAGACAGTATAATTTCCTGTATATTTTAAAATACTGCTATACCAATAATCTTGCACAAAAGTTCCGTCTGTGTAAAAATCCCAATATTCAAAACCGAGCCAAGTGTAACCGTTATAATAATAGTTAAATGAGCGCGTCCATGTGTATTCTATTAATTTTGTTTCGTATCCGCCTCCTTTGGGTGTAACTGTTACGGTACATTTGGCTGAGAATTTTCCGTCTGTTGTTTTGGCGGTAATGGTGGTTTCGCCTTCGGCTTTAGCCGTAACTTTTCCGCTGCTGTTTACCGTAGCAACACTTTCGTCGTCTGATTCAAAGTTGCATTTCGGCAATGTTGCATCGGATGGAATTGGGACAAGTTTTAACGTAGCGCTTTCGCCTACTTTAATGGTAACACTTTTTTTGTCGAACTTAATCCCCGTCAAGGCGGCATCGCCGCCGCCCGGTTCATCTTTTTTTTCTTTTTTACAGCCCGTCATGGCGAGCATCATACATACTGCGAAACAGGCAAGTATGGTTGCCATATTCTTCAAATTTTTACTGAGGTTCTTCATTTTTTTTAAAATATTGTTTATAACTATTATTGTAATTCTTTACAACGAATTGTGATACGGTTTTTCGGGGCAAAGATAAGCATTTTTATAACATCAGAGAGATATTTGTAGAAAAAGCGTTATCGGAAACAACAGTATGCCGTAATAACCCCCCTCTGGCTCCCCCCATAATGGGGAGAGATGTTTCATCCCTAACGGGATGCGGGGTTGTGGGGGGTGTTTTGTCCGTAGATTTCGCTTCGCTCCATCTACGGTTAATAAAGTGCCGTCCCTGCGGGACTGTGGAACTTCTTTCACCTATTCCCGCAAAACCCCGAAGGGGTTTAATGTTGATAACCCCGTACAAGCGTGGCGTAGTGCGGGGTGAAAAGAACCACCCATCTCCGAACTCCGTAGGAATTCCACGACCTCTTTCCATCAATTAACATTAAAAAACGTACCTTTGCAACAAATTAACGACCGATGATTACATTAAACAGAGAACTCGTACACCGTTTACCGAAGGCAGAATTGCATTGTCATTTAGATGGTTCGCTTCGGATAAAAACGATTATGGAACTTGCCGAAAAGCAACATGTCAAACTTCCTGCTGCCACCGAACAGGAATTGGAAAAGATATTGAAAATTGGAATGAGTTGCAACAGTTTGGAAGAATATTTGCGTCCATTCGATATTACATTGAGCGTTTTACAGGAACCGGAAGCGCTGTTTCGCGCCACTTATGAATTAGCCGAAGATTGTGCTGCTGAAAATGTGCGCTATTTGGAAATACGGTTTGCTCCGATATTACACACTCAAAAGGGAATGAGGTTGCACGACGTCATCAGTAGCGTTTTGAAAGGGAAAGAGTTAGCAGAACGCAATTTTAATATTAAAATAGGCATCATTATTTGCAGTATCCGGCACAATGATCCGGAGGAATCGCTGATGTCGGCAGAGTTGGCTGTGGCATTTAAAAATCTCGGTGTCTGTGGTTTCGACTTGGCAGGAGCCGAAAAAAATTATCCCGTCAAAGACCATCGCGCTGCTTTCGAGTTGATTGTCAATAACAACATCAATACTACCGTTCATGCCGGCGAAGCATACGGACCCGAATCCATTCATCAAGCTATCCATTTGGTCAATGCCAACCGAATCGGTCATGGCACACGATTGCGTGAAGATGGCGATTTATTAAATTACGTCAACGACCTGCGTATTCCCTTGGAGATGTGCATCACCTCAAACTTGCAGACAAAAGCAGTCCGCAACATCAAAGACCATCCGATACGGTTTTATCTCGATTTAGGACTTCGTGTTACCCTCAATACCGACAACCGTCTGATTTCCAACACAACATTAACCGATGAATATATGCTGGCTATCAACAGTTTCAACATGAGTATGTACGAAGTTCGAAAATTGATTCTTGGAGGATTTAAGTCGGCATTTCTTCCGCATTTTCAAAAATCGGCGATGATTCGTTCTGTTATCATGGAACTGAAGTCGCTGGGGATGATTAGCGATAAGGATGATTATTTATAACATTCAATAAAAAATTTTACCTTTGCACCTAATTTAATACAGTAAATCATGGCACGTTACCTTGACCCGAAAACAGATTTGACATTTAAGCGTATATTTGGTGAACATCCCAAGTTGCTTATCAGTTTTCTAAACGCCTTGATGCCGTTTGAACCCGACAGACATATCATTGAGGTAGAATATCTTCCATCGGAGTTAGTGCCGGATAATCCGGGTAAAAAGGACTCTATTGTTGATGTCAGATGTAAAGATAACTATAATCGTCTGTTTATTGTTGAAATGCAGGTATTTTGGAATGAAGCCTTTTATAACCGTATTGTATTCAATGCAGGCAAAGCATACGTCAGACAATTAGATCGAAAAGAAGATTACCATCTGTTGCATCCGGTATATACCCTCGCAATACTGAATCAAAATTTTGACCATAAGACAGAACAGTTTTACCATCACTATCAAATCGTTAACTGCGAAAATACCGATGAAATCATTCCCGGACTTGAATTTGTATTGGTAGAATTATCCAAATTTCATCCCGAGACAGTAGCCGACAGAAAACTCATGGCATTGTGGTTGCGGTTTCTGAAAGAAGTTGATGAAAAGATGAAATCACTTCCTCCGGAAATGCAAGAAAATGAATATATAAGCCAAGCAGCCCAACTGTGTGAAGAAGGCGCCTTTACACCTGAAGAATTAGCTGCGTATGATGGTTATTGGGATAGTGTCCGTATCGAAAAAACACTTAGAGAAGGTGCTCGACGGGAAGGTCGTGCTGAAGGTCGTGCTGAAGGTCGCGCAGAGGGTCGCGCAGAGGGTGAACTAAATACACTTGAACACATTGTTGTAAACAGCAAACAAAATGGATTTTCTTTGGAACAATTACAAACCTCTCCAAAGAACAGATTATGGAAATACTTAAACAGCATGGTTTGTTATAGGCAAGATGATTATCTGTAACATCTATGCCGAAAGCAATGTAAAATCAAATCGAGCGATTTTCTCTGTGGCGTATTTCGATGTGATATTAAAATCTTTTGTTTTTTCATTCGACGGTAAGTCGAACATGGCATCGGTCATGATGGATTCCATGATAGAACGCAATCCGCGTGCACCAAGTTTATATTCAATGGCTTTGTCCACAACAAGTTCCAATACTTCCGGATCAATCGCTAACCGGATATCGTCAAGTTCAAAGAGGTATTCGTATTGACGTAACAGGGCATTTTTCGGTTCGGTAAGAATCCGCAGTAAAGCTTCTTTATCTAAAGGATGTAGGTGTGTAATGATGGGCATACGTCCCACGATTTCTGGAATTAATCCGTAGGAGCGCAGGTCTTGTGGTGCGATATATTGCAGGAAGTTGTCTCGGTCTATTTGCTCTCTTTTTTTGTCAATGCTGAAACCGATGGTGTTGGTTCTCAGTCGTGCCATTATTTTTTTATCAATACCGTCGAAAGCGCCACCGGCGATGAAAAGTATATTTTTAGTGTTTACGACAATCATTTTCTGCTCGGGATGTTTGCGTCCGCCGTATGGAGGTACATTTACATTGGTTCCTTCCAACAATTTCAACAACGCTTGTTGAACGCCTTCTCCCGACACGTCGCGCGTAATGGAAGGATTGTCCTGTTTACGTGCAATTTTGTCTATCTCGTCTATAAAGACGATGCCGCGTTCGGCTTCTTTCACGTTATAATCGCACTCTTGCAACAGCCGCGAAAGTATACTTTCAACATCTTCGCCCACATAGCCGGCTTCGGTCAATACGGTGGCATCAACAATGGCAAAAGGCACTTTCATCATCCTTGCTATGGTTTGCGCCAGCAATGTTTTCCCTGTTCCGGTCTCCCCTACTATTATCAAATTGGATTTATCCAACTCAACGCCGGAGTCTTTCTTTGCCGGATGTAAAATACGTTTATAATGATTGTAAACCGCAACGGAGAGCGATTTTTTGGCTTCGTCCTGTCCGATTACATATTGGTCTAAAAATGCTTTTATCTCTTTGGGACGGGGAATAGTATCGTATTTTAAAGGTTTTGCGGTTATTCTCGGGTTCCTCTGTTCAGCAATAACTGCTGAAGCAGTTTCTACACACTGTGTGCAAATATATGCGCCGATACCTTCAAGCAAATGACCTGTTAGATATTCCGGACGCCCGCAAAAAGAGCAATGTATGTTTGTTTTCTTTGCCACGTTTAATATATATAAGTTTTTTATCTGCTTTTTAACAAAATTTCGTCAATCATACCGTATTCTTTGGCTTCTTGGGAGGTCATCCAGTAGTTACGGTCGCTGTCTGCCCAGATTCTTTCGTATTCCTGTCCTGTGTGGAGGGCGACTATTTCGTAGAGTTCTTTTTTGAGTTTTTGTATTTCACGCGCTTCTATTTCGATATCGCTGGCTTGTCCACCCACACCGCCAATCATAGGTTGATGTATCATGATGCGGGAGTGTTTTAATGCAATTCGTTTCCCTGCCTGTCCGGCGCATAACAAAACGGCAGCCATCGAAGCAGCCATTCCTGTACAAATGGTTGAAATTTCCGGTTTTATATATTGCATGGTGTCGTAAATGCCTAATCCGGCATGAACAACGCCACCGGGGCAGTTGATATAAATCTGAATATCGCGGCGTGCATCGGCTGACTCCAAAAACAGCAGTTGTGCTTCTATAATATTGGAGACATAATCGTCAATGGGAAGTCCGAGAAAGATGATGCGATCCATCATCAATCGTGAAAAAACATCCATCGCAACAACGTTGAGTTGGCGTTCTTCAATGATGTTTGGAGTGAGATTGGTCGGTGATGCGAAATTTCGCGCAACGGAATTGTAACGGTCTAATGTCAGACTGCTGATTCCTAAATGTTTTGTAGCATATTTTCTAAATTCGTTGTCCATATATTTATTTTTATTATAATGCGTTGCTAATTGTTTATATCAACGTTTCTACGGTTGAAAAATTGCCTGCGATTTTTCTGAAGTGTATTTTAGATGCCGGATTTTAACCATAGCGCAAAGAATCGGTCGTATATGAAATAGTTCCCGTCATCATCTTTTAATATCAACATTTTATCTAATAGTGATTCCAATGCTAATCGTACACTGCTTGTTGCTGTAAGATTGTATTTTTTAATGAAATCGGCTTTATAAGGTTCTGATACTTTATTTTCGTTTGCAATGGCTTTCAGCAAGCGAAGTTGTCCTTTTGTAATTAATTCGCAATAGGTTTTATATGTGGCGTTTTCTTCTTTTAAAATTTCTTTTATCAGATTGTTGACATCTTGAATTGAATATTTTGCTTGATGCAACGAAAATAATTGATTTAAAATAAATTGAATATACCAAGTATGCCCTGACAACTCAAAATAAATATAATCAAAAACTGCAGAATCAAGTGTTTTTTGGTGGGAAAGAAAATTATCTGTAGCAAACTTTCGATAAGATTCTAATGGAATTTCTTGAAGTCCTATTTTTTGTGTACTTTGGTAAAATGGGCGATTGGCGGCAGAAAACATGGCATCCATCAGATGTTTTTTACTGCCTGAAAAAATAAATTTAACATTGGGTAAAAATTGCATGTATGAACGAAAAAGGGCTTCCACGCCCTTTTCGGGATAGTCTGTAATTTGCTGGAACTCATCAATGGCGATGTAAATCCTTTTGTTTGATTGTTGTAAATAGGTAAAAATTTCTTCTATACTCCGTTCTGTTTGCTCAGGCTGAATATTTAACGACAAGGTGGGCATACCTGTAACGGCATCAATGGTAAATGAAGGTAAAAAACTTTTAAAGAAACCGGATATCTTTTTCATTGTTGTTTCTGAAAAACTATCTAAATTTCCTAATAAAGTTTTGCCGAACAGTGTTACAAAATCGTGTAAATTTTGCGTTGAAAATATATCTAAATAAAAACATCGAATATTTATATCTTGTTTGCGTATTTGATAAAAAATATGATGTATCAGACCTGTTTTTCCCATACGACGCGGGCTTATAAGCGAAACATTTCGGTCGTTGGATAGTGCGGAAATGATTTTTGCACTTTCAGTTTCGCGGTCACAAAAATAAGCAGGACTGTGATAGCCGGCTACTAAAAACGGATTGTTTAAATTCGACATAGTCAGTAAAACATAAAATATGAAACATAAAATATGAAATGCAAAGATACAATAATTTAATAACGTATCTATATTTTATCTTGAGATTTCCAAATAATCAACGATATAAAGCAAAGATTAAGATTTTTTATCGCTTTGATTTCCCTTTTTCTTATTCGCAAAGATGATAATCAATGCTTGTGGCAGGAAAAGCCAAAACCCGGAACCCGGCTCAACGATACACCCAAATATCGTGAATATCAACAGGCTGTAACCAAAGGAGAGCGGCGCCGGTTTTTGTTCTTTTTTGATGTAATGGTGCAAAACTTGTCCGAGAAGGATTACAAAAATACCGCAAATAAAAAACCATATCGCAAACTCGCGTGTGTAATCAATTTCCGTAAAGTTGTATAATCCGTCGTTGATTATTTTCAAAAACGTTTCTGTTCCAAGCGCTATCGCTACTATGGTGTGAATTATTCCTGTCGCAATGAGGAATATTCCGCTGTACTTCCAAAATTTTATGTTTTTCATCTTTTTATATTTTGTATTGATTTTTCATATACATTAGAATAAATTATCTACATACCAAGGACATAACTGTGAGAGCCGGTAGATAAAAACAATAATATAAATTCATTGTCATTTTGAAGCCAAGTAATAACCCAATCGTTTTTTATATGGCATTCCCAAACATTTGCAAAATTTCCACTTAATTTATGGGATTTGTATTTCGATGGTAGTCTTCCGTCTGTTGCCAATATTTTTACCATTTCGCAAATTAAATCCACATCTAAATTTTGATTTTTGCAAAGTAAAAAATCTTTTTTGAATTGATTGGTAACGTCTATAGAGTATCGGTAAACATTTCCACCCGTAAGATATTGCTTTACATCTGATTTTTTCATTTTAGACACTCTTCCCTAAAATTATCTATGTTTTTGATACGGGTAACTCTGCCATGTTTTACATCATCCAAAGCTAATTCCAAAGGACTTTTAGTTGTTTTTGGCTTTTCAAAAACTCCCAACGCCAGCAAATAATTGATGGTGTTGATTGCTACATTGTTTTTTTCATTATAAAACAACGTAATAGATTTTAGTTCCTGATACTGTCTTTTTCGGGTTTTAATTGTTTTTTCCATAATTATTTGCATTTTATAATTTCAAGTCGCAAAAGTAGTGATTTTATTATTAATAAGTATTATATTAGGTATTTTTATTATGCCTGTTTTTTCTGATTTTGTATTGATTTTTCAATAAACGCTCTGTCCATCCCAGTCATCTTAGAGATTTCGTCGAACGAGTATCCCTGATTATGTAGTCGAAATGACAAATACTCCAACGTTTCGCCAACTTCAATAATGTTTTTGTCGGGGTCATAAAACTTTATTCCGAGTTGCTTCCAGGGGGCTTCTTGAAGTTCGTTGATAAATTCAACCTTTTCGGCTTTCAATTTTTCAACGATTTGTTCTAAATCGTTACATTCAAAGTAAAGTTCAAAATTGTTTCCGCATACAGCAACGTCTTTATTGTCAATCAGCATTTTAAAATGAGGGCGCAAATGAATTGAAAAACCACCAAATGAAACGTTTTGTCCATAGTCGGCTACAACTTTCTGTCCTAATACATTTTCGTAAAAATCTCTCGACTTTTTAACGTCCTCAACTGTTATTAAGGAACCTATAAATTTCATGTTATTTACTTCTTTGCTCATATTTTTTTATTATACATTGCTTATTTCTTCACCATTCTTTTGTCGTTTTTCTAATTCTCTTTCAAGTTCTTCAACAGAAGGAAGTTGTGATTTAATATTGTCTGGAATAGCATTTGTCAATATGTACTCACTAATACCCATTGGTTTATGAATATCTCGCAAAGCATATTCCACATCTATTTTATTTTTCTTCTTACATAAGATAATACCGATTGTCGGATTGTCAGTGGATTTCCGTAATTGGCTGTCAACTGCAGACAAATAATAGTTGAGTTTTCCAGCATATTCGGGCATAAATTTTCCTGCTTTCAACTCTATCACTACGTAGCAACGTAATTCTGTGTGATAAAAAAGCATGTCAAGAAAGTGGTCGTTTTCCCCAATTTCAATTTTGTATTGTCGTCCAAGAAATGCAAAACCTTTACCTAGTTCAAGTAAAAACTTTGTTATGTTTTTTGTTAATTCGTCCTCAATCGCTTTTTCCAAAACATCATTCTCTATACCGAGAAAATCGAAATTAAAAGGGTCTTTTAGAGTTTGAGATGCAAGTTTGGATTGTTCTGACGGCAGAGTATTGTGAAAATTATGTGAGGAATTTCCTGCTGTTAAATAATACTTATTTTCGATTTGTATTTCTAAAGTATCTCTGTCCCAAGCGTTTTGAACAACAGAACGACAATAAAATTCTGCCTCATCAATATTTTTTACTTTTGTGATTATTAGACGATTATGACCCCAAGGGATTTGTGCCACACCTTGTGGCACAAATTGATATTTCTCTGAATAAAACCGATACCATTGCAAAATAGCATAAATATTTCGGCGAGAGAAACCTTTGATTTCGGGAAAATCATGTTTCAATTCTTCGGCAATCTTTTCTACAAAATTACTTCCCCATCCTGATTTTTGTTGCTTTTCGGAAATATCGCGTCCTATTTCCCAATACAATTCAAGCACTTGCGAGTTAATCGAAAACGATAATTTGTTTCTCGCACTTTGAATTTTCTCTTTTAGTGTTGTCATCCACACAAAGAAATCAGGTGTTGTAAGATTTTGAATTTCAGACATTATTATTTGTTTTTTTCAGTTGGCGAAATCACAACTCTATTCCTTAGATTTTGCTGTTTTTTTCTCTTTCGGTTTTGTTTCTTCGGGAAAAGTGAGTTCTTCTGATGTGTCTTCTTTCTTTTTTGATGCTGTACTTCTTCTTGTTTTCTTGTGGGGAGCGGGGGTGTCGGGGCTATTTGTTTCGGGTTGGATTATTTTAAGAAATTCGTCCCATATAACTTCTTTTATGGTTACTTTTGTGTTTTCTTTTAAAACGTGTGCTAATTTTTTATCCAATGCACGGGTATAAAGGTCTTGTACCTGGTCTTTATCTTTCAGGATATTGTCCACCATATTTTTCATATATTCGCCTAACTGGAGTTCTGCCTGTCGGTGGTCAATGCCGAAATAGCGGCTTATTTGTTCTTTGGCTGCCTGTTTTATTTCTTCTTGTTCAACGGTTATGTTATAGGTCTCTGCTATCTTTTGTTGAATCAGTTGCCATGAAGTTCCTCTTTTTATTTTTTCTAATTCTTCGTCGGACACGGGAATAGGTTCTTCGGTTTGCTCCTGTTTTTCGCGTTTCGATTGTTTTTGGTGTTCAATAAATTGACGTAGCATCTCGTCGTTATATTGGAGGTTAGCCGTTTCAATGATGGGGTCGAAATTGTTATTGAAAAACCATACGTTTACTGTCTCTTCGCACACTTCGCTGTGTGCTTGGGCGATGGCTTGGCGCAGTTCTTTTTCGGTAGTGATATTTTTGTCGGGAAAGGCTTTGTTGAAAAAGTCATCGTTGATGTCGGCTTCTTTTCGGCGGTTTATTTTAGTGATGGTGAATGTAAAAATACCTCTTGCCTGTTCTTTGTCTTCTTCTGTGAGATTAAGCATTTTATATGCTTTTTCGATATCGCCTTCAAAGGCTTTATCAATGTCTATTTCCAAAGTATCGTTTATTCTACATCCGATAAATGACGTTGTCCATGGATTTACTTTTTCGTCAACAAAAAAGTATGTCTGCGATTTGAAGTCATTATTTTCCAATGATTGGCAATCGCAATAGAGGTAATCGCGTTCTTTTACGGAATCGAAAATTTCTTCGGTTGAACCGAATCGTTGACGCAATGCAGATATTTCTTCATTAATGACGGCATCGGTGGCTTTTATTTTGTAGTAAGTGGTTGGTAGTGTTTTTAAAAAGTCAATATTAACTTCGGGCGACAATAAAACATTTAAGGTGAAGTTGAACTGTGTTTCGTATTCAAAATCGAGGTTTGGTGTATCGTGAGCGGGAAATGGGTAGCCCAGAAGATTGATTTTTTCTTCTTCCAAAAATTTCTCAATGTTTTCCTGCAATATTTTGTTGATTTCGTCTAATAAAACAGCGTGTCCGTACATTTTTTGAATGAGGCTAAAAGGGACATGCCCTTGCCTAAAGCCGGGCATCTGTGCTTTTCCGCGCAGTTTGTTCAACTCTTTTTTAACACGTTCTTGATAGTCCGGCTCGTCAATGCTTATTTTGATTTGTGCCGATAAATTGTCGTTTTGTTCTTTAATGATGTTCATTATGATTTATTATTATGAGAGGTCTTGTTTCATCTCCTGTTTTACGATGAGGGGAAATTTGTCGAAGTTATAAATCTCCCTGTCTTGAACGCAGGCAAACAATGCCTGAGCAAGTTGCATGGCGTTGTCGGAAGGTAAAAATTCCTTACTTGCCTGTGTAATAAGTGATAACACTAATGTACGTGCTGCTTTGGCACATTCCCAAGCCCGTTCGGAAACGTAAAGTTGTTGGGTGGTGTTGTGTTCAAATTCTTCGCGTATAGTTCTGAGCAGCGCAGCCTGAAGTTGTTGAACGGTCATTTCGGGAAGAAATGTACGCATAACCAATCCCTCCAATTCGATACGTTCAATATACAAAATGATACGCTCGTAGGCTTGTAATCGAAGTGCAACGAATTGTTGATTGTCGCCGGCATATTTCACCTGAGAGTCCTTTTTCAACAATAAATCTAATTTCTCTTTGAGATTTTTATTGAGAAAATAGAGCGATAAAAGTATTACTCCCCAAGTCAAAACTGTTGCTGCGATAATGATAATGGCAATGATATTCATAGTACTATTTTAGGAGTGCAAAGATAGTGTATTTTCAGTTATTAGAAGTTTGAGTCTCTATTTTTAATTATCACTGACTAACTAAAAATAAAGGTAGAAACTTAAATAAGTAACGCCCTAATTTTGTATTTTTATTTTATGACAAATAAAAATAGAAGATGGGAAAAGAT
>Ga0209628_10000497_pt1 | contig 24212 bp, 19 predicted proteins | sample TergutCu122P4_FD_187285 | JGI IMG/M metagenome (GOLD analysis project Ga0209628, IMG submission 187285) | Cubitermes ugandensis P4 segment gut microbial communities from Kakamega Forest, Kenya - Cu122 P4 (SPAdes) (version 2) | ecosystem: Host-associated > Arthropoda: Insects > Digestive system...
AGGTACCAACTGCCCGCCAAAAGGAGAGGTTACAAGTGAATGGCATTGGAAGTACCCAAATTATCCTTACACTGAAGGAATAAAAGATGGTACCTCTTTTACGTACCCTTCTGTACCCTTTACAGGTCAATGTGCATCTATCTACCCCGGTCTTCCATGGAATACAGATCCTTTAAGGGTTAAGGTTAAGGTTATACCACATTTACATCCTGAAGGTGCTGTGTCACAAATGGTGAATCCGCCGTTTGCTCCCATTGGAATGACTCCGGGACCTTGCTACCCACTGAACACTACTAATCCTCCAAGTAACTAATAATTCAGTGAAGGCTGTTTGAAAGTTTGTTTCAATCGCTTATCCGGTTAAAACAATTTTTCGGACAGCCTTCCGTTTTTTTTTTTATAAGAATAACAATTATAATAAATATAATGATGAAAACTTTTATAAAGTCAACAGCAATCATCCTATTTCTTGGAATAGTCCAGCATATTTTTCCACAGGAAATGATGTATAAAAGTCGTAACAAGGTTGACATTCCATTTTATGAAGATATTTCTGCAAATAATTTTATAGAACATCGTACAGATTTCGATACATTGTGGCTTCCTGCTTACATGTATGCAATAGTATATGACACTATTCACTCCGGAGACTACTTTTATGAATATCATGAGAATGGATTGTTGAAAAGATTTAACTTTTATGACAACTTTAAAGGAGAATTGTTGTGTTATAGTAGTTATAATAACACCTATCGCGACCCTGAAATGGACATTCTCGACACGCTCTTTTATTATGCTTATACAGACGATACTGGGCATCACTATCCACAGCGTCGCTGGTATTACAACAACCGTCAGGCAGATTCTTCTTATTGGGAAGAGTATTATCAAATTTGGGACGGAGAAAAATGGAATACCGAAGAGCGAAGTTATGTACATCTTTTAGATACTTTAACGGTATCGGAATTTCAGGACATTGTTGAAATATACGACAAGAACGGGAATATTAAAGAGAGTCGGAAAACAGTTCTTACTTTCGACGATAAAGGGAATGTCAAAGAAGCGGTATCGGATTGTTTTGATTTGTACAACGGTCAATATAGATTAAAATTTCTTTATAGGTACGACAAAGATGGTATATGTTATCAACGTAATTCTTTTTTTGACACATCCGGTGCATGGCACTATTCTGCCAAACTTGCGAATATAAAATGGTTTGAGTATCACGGATTCAATAATGGCGATTTGTTATTTCACGGTGCGCCCCAAGGGCTTTACCACCTCTATTCCCCAAAAAATAAAAACAAGATGTCAAGCCTGAAATATTGGGATGCTAATAATTTACTGACGGTTGATACTGTTAAATGGAATCTTTATCCGCTTTCTTCTTACTATTTTACTTATATGGCTTATAATATGTGTTTATCTTTTGTTCAATATTATGAATATAATAATCGTTTTCATCTTACATCAGATGGACGCCTCTACTATGAAGTTTGGAATTGTGATACTGTTTATGAATATCGCAAAGATTATTATACCAACAAATACGATGAACGTGGTCGTCGTTATGAATATAGTTGGACTAATACATACTTTCCTGTTGAAGATACTCTTTTTGAAGTTAAATGGACTTATATTGTTGATTCCTTCACCTACGTCCTTCGTCCGGTGGGTATTAAGGAACTTCCTGCCGGCAATCACACGCTGCTCATCGTTCCCAATCCGAGCGGCGAAACGGTGCGTATCACCGCAGCGGATGAAATTGCGGATGTTTCGTTCTATGCTTCGGATGGTCGGATCACATACAGCCGCAATGGCACCGGAAAAGAGATGAATGTGAATATACAGGGAATGGCAGCAGGAGTTTATGTGGTACAAGCGCGGCTCAAAAACGGCGGCGTGCAGACGGGGAAGGTGGTGGTGAGGTAAAGCCCCTCCAAGCCTCCCCAAAGGGGAGGTTGAAAGGAGGCTTTGAGTTCTGAGATGAAAAAAAAATAGAGGCATTTCTTGTTGGACTGCCTCTATTTTTGTTTTAGAATTACCTTGTCTTATTTGATTTCTACCTTAGCGCCTGCTTCTTCTAATTGAGATCTCAGTGCTTCGGCTTCATCTTTGCTGACGCCTTCTTTTATGGGTTTCGGAGCTGCATCAACGATGTCTTTAGCTTCTTTTAACCCGAGGCTGGTCAATTCTTTAACGAGTTTTACAACTTTCAGTTTTTCGGCGCCTGCTTCTTTCAATATGACGTCGAATGAAGTTTGTTCTTCAACTGCTGCTACTTCGCCACCCGCTGCGGGACCTGCTGCTACTGCTACAGCTGCTGCCGGCTCAATGCCGTATTCTTCTTTGAGTATTGCTGCTAACTCGTTCACTTCTTTAACAGTCATGTTTACCAACTGTTCTGCAAAAGCTTTCAAATCTGCCATTTTATTATCTTTTTAATTTGTTTTTAAATAAATACTTACTGAATATAAATTATGCTCTTTCCGTCAGTGTCTTAACAAGACCTGCGATGGTGTTACCGCCTGATTGAAGGGCAGAAAGTACATTTTTCGCCGGTGATTGTAACAATCCGATGATGTCGCCGATAAGTTCAAGTCTTGACTTGATGTTGATCAACGTATCTAATTGTTCGTTACCGAGATAAGTACATTCTTGTGCGTATGCGCCCTTGAGAAGGGGTTTTTCTTGATTCTGAGTTTTCTTCCTGAAGTCTTTTATAAGACGTGCAGGTGCATTTGCTGTTTCTGCGAGCAGGATGGATGTTTCGCCTTTGGCTACGGTCATCAACTCCGAAAAGTCTTTGCCCGATTTTTCCATTGCTTTTATCAACAGAGTGTTTTTCACTACTTCTACTATAATGCCGTTTTTGAAACATTCTCGACGGAAATCCGACGTTTTTTCGGCATTAAAACCTCCTATGTCAGCCAGATAGACTACGTCGTATTGCTGAAGTAATTTGGTAAGAGATTCTACTATTTGTACTTTTTGTTGTGTGTTCATAAGCTACTCTTTCTCTTTTTAAACGGTTATTAATTTCGCTTACTGCGCTACTGATTTTGTATCAACTTGCACGCCTGGGCTCATTGTACTGGATACATAAACGCTTTTAACATAGGTACCTTTTGCTGCTGTAGGCTTCAGTTTGATGATGGTGTGCATGATTTCGCGTACGTTTTCTTCGAGTTGTTCTTTTGAGAACGATACTCTTCCGATTCCGGCGTGAATGATGCCAAATTTATCTACTTTGAAGTCTATCTTACCTGCCTTAACTTCTTTGACGGCTGCTCCGATGTCCATGGTTACGGTTCCCGATTTGGGGTTGGGCATCAGCCCGCGAGGACCAAGGATGCGTCCGAGTGCGCCTACCTTAGGCATTATAGAAGGCATTGTCAAAATTACGTCAACGTCGGTCCAACCGCCTTTGATTTTGTCTATGTATTCGTCAAGCCCAACATGGTCTGCTCCGGCTGCTCTTGCTTCTTCTTCCTTATCGGGTGAAACAAGGGCTAAAACGCGTACAGTTTTACCTGTCCCATGAGGGAGGGTAACAACGCCTCTTACCATTTGGTTCGCTTTACGCGGGTCAACGCCAAGTCGGACGTCGATATCTACCGACGAATCAAACTTGGTGTAAGAGATTTTCTTCACTGTACTAAGCGCTTCTCCGAGTGAATACACAACATTTCTGTCAAACTTTGAGAAAGCCTCTTTTTGCTTTTTTGTGAGTTTTGCCATTTTGTGTTATTTTTAATGTATTCGACTGATGTTGGCAATTTATTTGACGAAAGGCGGTTCACCTTTTACTTTGACGCCGATGCTTCGTGCTGTTCCGGCTACCATGCTCATGGCAGAATCGAGGGTAAAGCAATTCATATCCTTCATTTTACTTTCGGCTATGGTTTGTACTTGTTCCCATGTTACGGTTCCAACTTTGTTACGGTTGGGTTCGGGTGATCCTTTTTTGAGCTTGGCAATTTCCATGAGTTGCACGGCAGCGGGGGGCGTTTTGATGATAAAGTCGAACGACTTATCTTTGTAAACGGTAATGATTACCGGCAATACTTTACCCGCCTGGTCTTGTGTACGCGCATTAAACTGCTTACAAAATTCCATGATGTTTACCCCTTTCGACCCTAATGCAGGACCTATCGGGGGCGACGGGTTAGCAGCGCCGCCTTTAACTTGCAATTTGATTAAACCGCTAACTTCTTTTGCCATTTTGTTAAAAACTTTAATTAATTACTAATTGTGTTGTTGTAAACAACGGTTGTGATGTAATATTACATGTCTTTGACTATTTGTGAGAAACCAAGTTCTAATGGTGTCTTGCGACCAAAAATCATCACCGAAACGACAACTTTTTTCTTCTCTTCGTTGATTTCTTCTATTGTTCCTCTGAAGCCGTTAAATGGTCCATCGGACACAGTTACCTCTTCGTTCAGTTTGTATGGGACATTCAACTCTTCGCCCATCGCTGCCAATTCGTCAACTTTACCGAGTATTCGGTTTACTTCTGACGGTCGGAGCGGGTCGGGATTTTCTTTTGAGCCGATAAATCCGATTACACCCGGAACGTTGCGGATAATGTGTTTGATTTCGTTTGTTAACGCTGCTTCTATAAGAACATAACCTGGAAAATAGTTTCGTTCTGTACTGACTTTTTTACCATGTTTTACCTGATAAATTTTTTCTACAGGGATAAGTACTTGCGAGACATAGTCTTGCAAACGATAGTTGGCAATTTCAGCTTCTATATAGTGCTTCGATTTTTTTTCGCCTCCGTTTACAGTGCGAACCACATACCATTTTTTTACAGTGTCACTCATAATTTCTCCCTTTCAATACAAAACAAACCTAATATTACATCAATTTAATATCAGACTTTGCGTTTTTCTGTCTTTCTTTAGAATAGTTTATAAAATTCTCTTAAAACATTTTCAAACGCTATGTCCATCAGGAAAACCACAAAAGCGATTATCAGGGAAGCAATGGACACCACAATTGCACTACCTTGCAATTCTTTCCATGTTGGCCACGAGACTTTATGGATAAGTTCTTCGTAACTCTCTTGAACGTACTTTTTAATAGATGCCATAATATGAATCTAAATATTAAATTTTTGCAGGGGCAGAGGGATTCGAACCCCCATCAACGGTTTTGGAGACCGCTATTCTGCCATTGAACTATGCCCCTGAACAGGGTGGAGAGAACAGATGTTCTCTGATTTCTCTCCGCACTATTCAGTTATTAACAATTTAAAATTTTAGTCTATAATTTCTGTTACCTGTCCTGCTCCTACGGTACGACCTCCTTCACGGATAGCGAAACGGAGGTTTTTCGACATGGCTACGTCGGCAACCAATTTCACTTCGATGGTGAGGTTGTCGCCTGGCATTACCATTTCAACGCCTGCCGGAAGAAGTACTTCTCCTGTAACGTCGGTTGTACGGAAATAGAACTGAGGACGATATCTGTTGTGGAACGGAGTATGACGTCCGCCTTCTTCTTTTTTCAGGATGTAAACTTCTGCTTTGAAGTGTTTGTGAGGTTTTACTGAACCCGGAGCGATGAGTACCATTCCGCGACAGATTTCTTTTTTATCAATACCACGTAAAAGGATACCTGCGTTGTCGCCGGCTTGTCCTTCGTCCAATAATTTACGGAACATTTCAACGCCCGTACATACTGATTTCAGTTTTTCAGCGCCCATACCGATGATTTCAACGGGGTCTTGTACTCTGATGATACCTGTTTCGATACGTCCGGTAGCAACGGTTCCACGTCCGGTGATAGAAAATACGTCTTCTACCGGCATCAGGAACGGTTTGTCTTGGTCACGTTGCGGCAATGGAATCCATGTGTCGCAGGCATCCATCAATTCGTGTACTTTTTCTTCCCATTGTGGTTCTCCGTTCAATGCACCGAGGGCAGAACCCATTATAACAGGTGTATTGTCTCCATCGAAACCGTAGAATGACAACAGGTCGCGAATTTCCATCTCAACAAGTTCGAGCAATTCGGCATCGTCAACCATATCTACTTTGTTCATAAACACTACGATTTTCGGAACGCCTACTTGACGTGCCAAAAGGATGTGTTCACGAGTTTGCGGCATCGGGCCGTCGGTTGATGCTACAACTAAGATGGCGCCGTCCATCTGGGCAGCTCCTGTTACCATGTTCTTTACGTAGTCGGCGTGACCAGGACAATCCACGTGAGCATAGTGACGATTTTTTGTCTGATACTCTACATGTGCCGTATTGATGGTGATGCCTCTTTCTTTTTCTTCGGGTGCATTGTCAATACTGTCGAATGATTTAATCTCTGCAAGACCTTGTTTTGAAAGTGTCAAGGTGATTGCTGCCGTTAACGTGGTTTTACCGTGGTCAACGTGTCCGATTGTTCCAATGTTTACATGCGGTTTATTCCGCTTAAATGTTTCCTTTGCCATAATTCAAAGATTTGATTGTGATTTATTAACTATTATTAAATTTATGTATTTTAAACTAAAAACTTGAGCCGAAGACGAGAATTGAACTCGTGACCCCTTCCTTACCAAGGAAGTGCTCTACCCCTGAGCTACTTCGGCTTCGACCTTACCATATTATTATATCTCTACTTACTTCTGTATATAAAGATGATAACAATGAGCGGAAGACGGGACTCGAACCCGCCACCTACAGCTTGGAAGGCTGTCGCTCTACCGGATGAGCTACTTCCGCTTAAAGATTCTTGTGGGGAGAGGAGGATTCGAACCTCCGAAGGCTTCGCCAACAGATTTACAGTCTGCCCCATTTGACCGCTCTGGTATCTCCCCATTTTGTTTAAGAACTGTGAGCCGATGGAGGGATTCGAACCCCCGACCAGCTGATTACAAATCAGCTGCTCTGGCCAACTGAGCTACATCGGCAGCCTTAATTTCAATCATTATTAGAACGCTCTTTTTCGATGATTTTCTCTCATCTAAAAAGGACGGCAAAGGTACATCTTTTTTGCGAATCTCAAAACATTTTATATATTTTTTTAAAAAAACAAAAGTTATTGTTTAACTTGTTGATTTGCAATGTTTCCATTGATAAATGAGATTCTTAACAAAATCAATTTTTTTTAAATTATACAAATAATTTCTCTAAAAACACAATTTAATCAGGCAGTTTTCACTTATGCTTATCAGCAATAATATTAATTATTATGTGGTTATTTACTTATTCTTTTCTTCTATATACAACTTATTCTGTGAAATTCGGGTTGTATAAGATTCTATCAATGCTTTTAGTTTTTGTTCTAATATTTGTTTTTCAGTGGGATAGTCATTCATTACGTTTTTTCCTTCTGAAATACCTGAAGGTAATTGATACAAGCCGATTGTATTATTTCCGTCGAATTGCAAAGCAAATTCATGTGTGAATAATTGGTAAACGTTTGATAAGTAGTTTACGGCATATGGAAAAGTAGTTGCGTCAAACACATTTCTACCATACGAAAACAAAGGTATGTCTATTCCTAAATAAGAAAACAATGAAGGCATTATGTCTATTTGTTGCATCATTTCACCCGATTGTTTTGTTGAAGTAGCCAGTGGATGGTAAAACAAAAGAGGTATCTGATACATAACATATCGGTCTGAATTGGAGGGGATAGAACCCACTCCCGTATGGTCTGCCGTAATAATAAATAGTGTACTGTCGTACCAGGAATGTTGAGATACCTTTTCAAAAAATTCTTTTAAAGCATGGTCAACATAATTAACACACGTCATCATTGGGTGAACATTAACTGGCAAATTCAAGCCCTTACTATCCTTAGGAACTCTAAATGGGTGATGAGTTGAGAGCGTTAAAATACCTGCAAAAAAAGGTTGTTGAACTGTATCCAATACTTTAGCAGTATAAGTTAAATATGAGCGGTCGCTAATTCCCCATGTTCCATCCCAATCATCGGAATTGGGATATTCACTTTTCCCAAAATATTGATTAAATCCAATAGAAGAGCAAAAAATTTTAATATTCATTGAACCATCTTTTGCGCCATGAAAAAAGAGTGTATTGTAGCCCTTCTCTGACAGAATTCTAACAGGAGAAATAAAATAATTGTTTGCGAATGAAGACTTTACATAAATTTCCTCGAATAGGACAGGTAGCCCGCAAAAAATAGCAGGAATGGACTCAATGGTCAACCTACCGTTAGTAAACCCGTTGAATGTGATTGCCTTCTGTGAGAGTTCATGCAAAAAAGGAGTAAAACCTTGATAACCTTCAATATTTGCACTTGTATCTCGAAGAGCATATTGAGAAAAGCCTTCTAAAACGATGACTACAACATTTTTTACGGGAAGATGCTCTTCTTGACGAGCAACAATGGTATTATGAAACGGATTAATATATTGTTCTGCTTCTGCAAGAGAAGAGAAAAAGTATTTTTCGATATGTGCCCGTTTTCCGATAGAAAACAAAATAGAAAAAGGCGTATTTGAAACCAAAGCGGCATTTTCAACACCTGCAAACCTTCCGGTATCCACCAAGGTCAATGGACAGGGTTGAAATCCTCCACGCATCAAAACCACCGATAAAAAAAACAATATACAGTAAAAAAGAAGATGGGAAAAAACTGATTTTAATATTTTTATCCAGTTCTTTCCAAATCGGAGAGAGTTTTTTTCTCTTTCGGTAATATTAGTTGTAGTCATTTTTGCCAATTTTACTATTAAAAAAACAACAACAATAAACAAGACAAATAAATACCAGAATTGCTTAAAAAAAAGCGGAAGCAATGTTCCATAATCAAAACCGATATTTGCGTAGGAAAATATATCTACTGTTAAGCGTTTCAACACGTATGGGAAATAGGCTATGTCCACACATGCCAGCATAATGGCAAAACTGTTTACTATAATAAAATAGATATTACATATTCGCTGGTAAGTCCTTTTATACACAAACGGAAAAGGCAACATTGCGACTAAAACATATGGAAAATTTGAGTAAATGATTGCAGATAAATCAAACCGTATTCCATTAAAAAATATCGTTTTGGAAAGGTTTGAAAACAAGTCTGCGTTGGCAACATAAAACAATACACGAAAAATTGTATATAGCAAAAACATACAACCTAACCGGATTGCCAAAGGTTTTAATTGATAACGGATATAGTTTTTAAATGTATTCAACTGATTTTTTATTGATTAAAATTTAATGGTGCAAAGATACTACTTTTTCGTACCTTTGTATCCGGTTTTCAATCGTAACAATTATTATAACAATAAATTTACTATGTCTGACACCAAAGAATTACGGATTTTACAAATTGTTCCTACCGTGAGTTGGGGAGGAGGAGAACGTTATGTGTTTGACATTGCCGAAACGTTCCAATCCAATGGAGACAAGATGTTTGTAATCAGTCGAAAATCCAAGGTCATGCGGGAAAAATTCGAGGATTTGAAATTACCTTTTTTTACTTTGCCATTGCTGTTTATATTTGATATTTATTCTATAATTCGACTTGCCTGTTTCATTATGAAATATCAGATTAATGTCGTTCATGTTCATATATTTTGTGATGCGTTTCTATCTGTTTTTGCTAAAAAAATTGCTCGCACCAATACAAAAATCATTATGACAAGGCATTTGGTAAAACGAGGGAAAAACAATTTTTTATATCGCTATCTGTATAAAAATCTTGATTCATTGATTTTTGTTTCTAACACGGCTGGACGTGCCTTTTTGTCAACGGTTTCACCTAAGAATATTCATACGACTGTTGTTCATAATGCAGTTAAAAATACAGATGGCACAATTATAAATCCGATAGATTTTCGTGAAAGATTGAATTTAGATAGCACTACAAAATTGATTGGTTATTGTGGGCGATTAGATTTTGAAAAAGGTGTGGACTTAATAATTGAGGCTTTACCTCAACTTATTCAATATAATGTTGTTTTACTCATAGCGGGCGTTGGTGATAAAAAATACACCGATTTTTTACATCAAAAAATCAAAAATTTAAACCTCGAAAGCCATGTTTTTTTTCTGGGTTTTGTAGATTCTGTTTTACCATTTTTGGCTGGTTTGGATTTGGCTATTATGCCGTCGCGAGCCAAAGAATCGTTTGGATTAACGCTGGTCGAATGTATGCAGGCAGGTTGTCCGGTAATTACAACCAACACAGGCGCTCAAGAAGAGATTATTGAGGACGGTAAAACAGGGTTTATCATACCTTCAGAGTCAGTTTCAGAAATTGTAAATAAAACGAAACTGCTTTTAGATAACTCCGAACTGCATACTACTATTCGTAATAATGCGCTAAAAGCCAGTGAAACATTTAATTATGCTTCGTTTTTCAATACCATTCGCAGTTTGTACGTGAAATAGAGAAACTTTTTTTTACCTTTGCGGTACTTAAAATCTTTATTCCCATGTTTAAATTTATTTGGAAACACATACAGGAAATCATTCGGTACATTTACGTATTGAGTTTTGGTGCAACCCTTATCGGCGCTGCCATTTCGACGGCAACAATGAGTACCGGACAAATATCTTTGGCTTCGATTTGGCTCATAGATATGGCTGTGAATTATAGCAGAATAAAAGAACGTTTTAAATCCTTGTGGAATAATAAAGCGGCTTTAGTATGTATTTCCATCTTCTTTATGTATATAATCGGGTTGTTGTGGACGGATAACTATGCTTTTGCCATGCGGGATTTGCGAAGTAAAATGCCATTGTTTTTATTCCCTTTGACCATTGCTACTATAAAACCATTGAATATAAAGGAACTCAAAGCAGTATTCTATATGTTTTTAGCAGGCAATCTGCTTGGCACCGTTCTTGTATTGTATGCTTTTATTTTTAAAGAGTTTACCGATATTCGTCAAATCATTTTTTTCAACTCTAATATTCGTTTCGGACTAACGGTGTTGATGGCTATTGTGGTATCATTTTGGTTTTTTAAAAAAACAACAACAAACGGAAAATATTGGTTTATTGTGTTAATAGCGTGGTTTACAGGCATGTTATTTCTTATGGAATCTCTTACGGCATTATGTATTCTGCAGGTTATCATTGTTTTCTTCGGATTAAGAACCATTTGGTTCGCATCCCGTAAAATAGTCAAATGGGGAACGCTTCTTTTAATTATTACGCTGGGAATAACTATTTCTTTTTATATCCATCACATTTATATTGATTTTCAACCGAAAGAATCAAAAAACTTATCGGAATTGGATAAGACGACAAAATATGGCTGGGAATACCAACATGATACTACATCAAAACAGTTGGAAAACGGGTATTGGGTTCAGATTTACATCTGTGAGATGGAACTTCGTGAGAGTTGGAACAAACGCAGCGTCATAGACTTTGATGGGAAGGATTTAAAAGGATATGATATTAAAACGACCTTGATTCGCTATCTAAGCGGAAAAGGATTGAGAAAAGATGCGGAAGGAATCGCTGCTTTGTCGGATACTGACATCCATAACATTGAACATGGAATTGCCAATCATTATAATGCAAAAAAATCAAATATTGACGCTCGAATCCGAACTACCTTTTGGGAATATTATGAATGGAAAAATTCTAATCATGCCTATAAAACCTCTTTAACACAGCGTTTTGAATTTTGGCGCGCAGGCTTTTACACTATTAAACATCACTTTTGGTTTGGTGTAGGAACCGGCGATATGATGGACGCACAACAAATCGCTTATAAAGAATCCGGCTCTTTATTATCGGAACCGGAAATTTACAAAACACCTCATAATCATTATTTAATTGTTTTTTCTTCTTTCGGAATTTTTGGCTTCCTATGGTTTCTGTTTGCACTGATTTATCCGGGAATTAAAATGAAAAAGTTTCGTTCACCGCTCTATATCGCCTTTTTTATCGTCATTATGCTGTCCATGATTGTTGATAAATTAGGCATCGGACTTTTTGCCGCTTTCAATACTTTACTGCTGTTTGGAGTTCTTAATGAAGATTGATAGCAATATCCTTCATACACCGAAAATGGTTTTTTGGACATTTTTTAAATCCGATTTTTGAGCATGGGCGGCATGATAATCCATTTACTTCCAATATTTTGGAACGTTCTGGATGTTGTGGCATATAAGGTGTCATGCAGAACTGAGGGACAGTATTTCCCCATAGCGAGATGATATTTTTTTGAAATGCCGCTGCAATGTGCATCATGCCGGTATCAGATGTGATAATTTGCTTTGCCTGTCTGATCAACGATGCCGATTGTCCGATGTTGAATTTTCCACACGCATTAAAAATATTCTTTTCGCACTGTTGTACAATTATTTCCCCTTTTTCATAGTCCGTTACACCACCGCAAATAACAACCGGATAATCCACTGACCGACAAATTTCAACGGCTTTCTCAACCGGAATTTGCTTTGTCTGATGCGCTCCTCCAATCACTAAAACAGCATAATTCTCAAAAAAACCTTCCGGAAGGTGAGTGGCATTAATTTCGTCTTCCGGAGCGATAAAATAATCCAATCCCAAGCCGTCGTTTTTGACTTGTAGCGAACGAACAGCCTCAAAATAACGGTCAACAATATGAATATCAGGCAAACGGTTTATTTTAAAATTGACCAATAACCATTTTTCATAATTTAATTTGGGAAACGATGCCGAAAGCGTTTTTAGAGTGTATTTTATACGAGTCGAACGGATATTTTTGTGCAAATCAACAATGAAATCAAAATTTTCACCTTTCAATTCCCGAATGGTCTTCCCCAAGTCACCATCAAAAAGATGAATTTTATCAATATACGGATTGTTTTCGATGACTGCTTTAAACTGTTTTTTTACTAAAAAATGAAGTTCTACATCCTGCATTTGCTTTTTTATACAACGAATCACCGGCGTTGTCAAAACAATATCACCGATAGAACTAAGCCGTATAATCAGTATCCGCTTCATCAAGAAAATTTTTGCAAATGTATTAAATAATTTTGTACCTTTGCACCCCTTGTTTTTTATAAACAGGAAAATCGGGGTGTGGCGCAGTTGGCTAGCGTGCTTGACTGGGGGTCAAGAGGTCGGGAGTTCAAGTCTCCCCACTCCGACAACAAATATTTCAAAGAACTTTTTTGTTTGAGGGCTTTTAAGACATAGTTTTAAAAGCCATTTTTTTCATCACTATTAAAAATAATAGTATCTTTGCAGCATGAAATATTCAGAGTTAGAAAAATTAATACAGCAAAATACAAATTGCATGTTTTATAAAAATGGACGAAGACACCCGATTTGGAAGAATAACACAACGGGCGAAGTTTTTTGCAATGAGTTATCATAAAAATGAAGAAGTAGCAATAGGAACATTAAATAATATCTTGAAAAAATCAGGAATTAAACTATAAAAAAATTATGAATAAGGTAAAAGCATTTATTGAAAGGGGCAACGATGGCGGGTATAACGTATATGTAGATTTAGAAGACAACACACTCAATTACGGTATTTTTGGAGAAGGCAATACAGTGGACGAAGCAATAAACGATTTCAAAGAAAGTTATATTGAGATGAAAGAATTTCATAAAGAAGAAGGCAAACACTTTGTCGAAGCAGAGTTTGAAATTCTTTACGACACAGCCTCGTTTTTGAATTATTATTCAAAAAAGTTATCGTTGGCAGGTTTAGAAAAAATAACAGGCATTAATCAAAGACAATTAAGCCATTATGCAAATGGGACATACCGACCGACAAAAAAAACCGTAAACAAAATAAACACTTCGCTGCACACTTTTGCAAAAGAGTTGAGCCAAGTATGCTTATCGTAATAATAAAAAGTTAATCACACTATTCTCCCCACTTCGACAAGTTACTATTTAAAGTAATTTCCCTGTTAAAAACAGAGCGGCGACGGTGAAGTAGATAATTAAACCCGTAACATCAACCAACGTAGCAACAAATGGCGCTGAAGCTGTTGCAGGGTCTAATTTGAATTTTTTCAGCAAAAATGGAATCATCGAACCGGCAAGAGTTCCCCATAAAACAATGAGTATTAAAGATACGGAAACGCTGGCAGACACCCATATCCAATAGTCATAATCGTAAATTCCTGTTTTTTGCCACACAAATATTCTGAAAAAACCTACAATTCCTAAAACAGAACCCAACAACAGCCCCGAAAAAATTTCTTTACGCATCACATACCACCAACTTTTCAGTTGTAATTCTCCTACAGCAAGCGATCGAATAATGATACTTGCTGCCTGCGAGCCGGAGTTCCCTCCGCTCGAAATGATTAGAGGAATAAATAAAGTTAGCATGATGGCTTTTTCTAACTCCTGTTCAAAATAAGTCATTACAGATGCCGTAAGTAATTGTCCGATAAACAGTATAATAAGCCATCCGGAACGTTTTTTCACCATACCTAACAATGATGTTTTCGGATAAGACAATTCCAACTCACTTGTACCCCCAAACTTTAAGAAGTCTTCGGTGCTTTCTTCTTCTGCTATATCCATCACGTCGTCGAAGGTTACAATTCCCAAGAGCGTTCCGTCGGTACTTATTACCGGCAACGCTACACGGTCGTTATCTTGAAATGCTTTGACGGCAACCTCCTGATCGTCGTATGCATTGAGCGCCACAAAACGATTGTCGCTTACTTCGGAAATCATCTGTTCGGGTGATGCCAATATTATTTCCTTGATACGGATGTCGTCAACAAGTTTCCATTCATCGTTCACGATGTAAATCACATTCAGTGTTTCAGAATCATGTCCGAAACGGCGGATATGTTCCAACGCCTGCTGAATGGTAAAATAGGGTTTTATCGCCACATATTCCGGCGTCATCAGACGTCCTATGCTATCTTCGGGATAACCCAGCAATCGGATGGCTATTTCACGTTCTTCAGCCGACAGCAGATGTATTAAACGTTGGCTTACTTCGCCCGGAAGTTCTTCAAAAAAAGCAGTACGGTCGTCGGGGTCGAGGTCGTTGAGCAGGTCGGTAAGTTTATTGACATTTGCTGCTAATCCTTCTATGATGTCTTCTTGTTCGTCGTGCGAAAGGTGTTTAAAAGTCTCTTTTGCTAATTCGCGCGGCAACAGACGAAAAAGAATGATCTGATCGGTTTTGGATGACTCTTCAATGATCTCGGCTATTTCAAACGGCTCAAGATTATTTACTTCCTGTTTTGCGATTTTCCAACTTCTGTCGTCAATCAGTTGTTGAATATGGATTTTGATTTCATCTATCATAAATAATCTCCTTACAAATTTATCTCTGTAAGGAGAACGCGAACCCCTTACAGAGAAGTTATTACTTCTTGTTTAATACTGCAACTCGGATAAGGTCCTTCGTCCATTATTAATAATATTTTTAAAATGTGGCGCGAAGGTACGAAAAATATGATTATATCAGACAGTATTTATTTTTAAGTTTTTTTTAAAAAAATGTACCTTTGCAACCCATATATTTTATTGTTTTTTTAGGACACCTATTTTTATAAAGATGAACGAAGCAATTATTGAAAAGCCCGCTACTGAAGAAAAATCACTGAATTTTTTACAACAAATTATCAAAGAAGATTTGGAAAACAGACGTTACAACACCATATTAACCCGTTTTCCACCTGAGCCTAACGGCTATCTTCATATTGGACATGCCAAATCTATTTGCCTTAACTTTGGTTTGGCGCAACAGTTCGGAGGAAAAACAAACCTGCGTTTCGACGATACCAATCCGGTGAAAGAAGACACGGAATATGTCGAATCTATTAAAAACGACATCCAATGGCTTGGATTTCAATGGGCAAATGAGCATTACGCTTCCGACTATTTTGAGCAATTGTACGATTGGGCTATCGTTTTGATAAAAAAAGGATTGGCATACGTTGACGACCAGACACAGGAAGAAATACGTCAAAATCGCGGAACAGTTACACAACCCGGTACAAACAGCCCTTACCGTAACCGTAGCATTGAAGAAAATATAGATATTTTTAAAAGAATGAGAGAGGGAGAATTTGAAGAGGGAGCCAAAGTATTACGCACAAAAATTGATATGACACATCCGAACATGCTGCTGCGCGATCCGATAATGTACCGCATTATCCATACCCATCATCACCGTACCGGCGACAAATGGTGCATCTATCCTATGTACGACTATGCACACGGACAATCCGACTCCTTAGAACAGATTACCCACTCTATTTGCACTTTAGAGTTTGATATTCATCGTCCGCTATACGACTGGTTTATAGAAAAATTGGAAATTTTCCCGTCTCATCAGTACGAATTTGCACGTTTAAATCTGACATATACGGTCATGAGTAAACGAAAACTGTTGGAATTGGTTAAAGAAGGATATGTTTCGGGATGGGACGACCCGCGAATGCCGACAATTTGCGGATTGCGTCGTCGAGGTTATACACCTCAATCCATCCGTTCTTTCTGTGAACGTGTTGGCGTTGCAAAACGCGATAACACCATTGATGTCGGTTTATTAGAATATTGTGTTCGAGAAGATTTGAATATGAACGCACCTCGCGTTTTCGCAGTACTCGACCCATTAAAAGTCATCATTACCAACTATCCCGAAGGAAAAATAGAAGAAATTGAAACAGAAAATAATCCGGAAGACGAAACATCAGGTAAACGAAAAATCCCTTTTTGTAGAGAGATATATATTGAAAGAAATGATTTTGAAATAAATCCTCCCAAAAACTATTTTCGCCTTGCTCCCGAAAAAGAAGTCCGCTTAAAAGGCGCTTATATAATCCGATGCGACTATTATGCCACCGACAACAACGGCAACGTTATTGAAGTTTACTGTACCTACTATCCCGAAACAAAAAGCGGAATGCCCGACGCCAACCGAAAAGTAAAAGGAACGCTTCACTGGGTATCCAACCATAACCCATTAAATATTGAAGTACGGCTATACGACCGGCTGTTTATGAACGAAAATCCGGGTGCAGAAGATAATTATATTGAGTTATTAAATCCCGATTCATTAAAAATATTGACAAACTGTAAAGCAGAACCTTCTCTTGCTCAGGCGAAAGCAGGCGATTCATTTCAATTTCAACGATTGGGATATTTTTGTGTGGACTCCGACAGCACACCCGAAAAACTTATCTTCAACAGAACCGTTTCTCTTAAAGATACTTGGGGTAAAAAAACAGGTAATGAGTAACTTAATAAACATATTAACTTTAATAAATGAATTACATGAAATCAACTGTTTCTTTAATCTTAATGAGTGTCGTAATATCGTTATCGGCGCAGGATGCAAGTCAATGGCGCGGTGAAAACCGTACCGGAGTTTACAATGAAAAAGGACTATTAAAATCGTGGCCAGCCAAAGGTCCTCAACTTCTGTGGCATTATGACGAATTGGGTGAAGGACATTCGTCGGTAGCCATTGATGCTGATAAAATTTACGTTACCGGCATGACCGGAAACATTGGCTATCTCTATGTTTTCGATATGGATGGTAAGTTGTTGAACAAAAAAAATTACGGTCAAGAATGGGACGAAAGTTATAATGGACCTCGTGGAACCGTTACCATCAATAATGGAAAATTGTATTTGGCAACCGGAACCGGATATTTGATTTGTTTTAATCAAAACACATTAGAGGTACTTTGGAAAAAAGACATCCAATCCGATTTTGGAAGTAAAAACATCAAATGGGGTATCAATGAATCACCGCTTATTGTGGATGAAAAGATAATTTTTACCCCCGGCGGAAAAAAGCATAATGTCGTAGCATTAAATAAGAACGACGGTTCGCTTATCTGGTCATGTCCGGGTGAAGGCGACCTTTCTGCTTACTGCTCGCCACTTTACATCGGAGACCAGCAAGTTCCATTAATAGTAACAATGACAGCCGACCATATCTTGGGAATTGATATTGCCACCGGAAAAAAACTCTGGTCGTATGAAAATAAAAACCGATGGTCAGTTCACGCCAATACCCCAATCTATGGCGATAATATGATTCTCTGTACCAGCGGCTACGGCAAAGGTTCCACCATGTTTCGTTTAACAAACGGGGGACGTTCGATAGAAGTCGCATGGACGATGGCTGACATAGATTCCAGAATCGGCGCTATGGTTAAAATCGGCGATTATATTTACGGTTCGGGAGACAACAACAAATACTGGTTTTGTGTGGATTGGAAAACCGGAAATATTAAATATAAAGACAATTCTTTTGGCATTGGCTGCGTCATTGCTGCCGACAACATGCTGTATTGCTATTCCGACAAAGGAGATATGGCATTAGTAAAAGCTACTCCCGATAAATTCGATTTAATAAGTAAGTTCCCTATCACTTTGGGAACCGACCAGCACTGGGCACATCCTGTTATCTATAACGGAGTTTTGTATGTACGACATGGAAATACGTTGATGGCGTATAAGGTTAAGTAGTTTGACATGTTATTTTAATAGAACATGAAATATCAAAACATCAAAGAAGAAGAACTCAAAAACAGAGTCGCCCAAGACTGCTTTTGGATGTACGACTGCACCAAAATCATTGGCAATGTTGATTTTTGTGTTTCCATGCACCAAACCAAAAAAGAACTGTATGAGCATGAATCATTACTATGGGCAGAGGCAAAAAGAGACTCGTCAGACATTTATAAATCTATTGTTCAACTCATTTTAACAATCGGCAAGGAACGAACCTTCGACAAATATCTCCCACCTTCTTTTCTCGGCGCTTTCGATGGCGAAAAGATGGCGTTTATCCCCTACAATGAAATCCACGATGTTTTCTATTTAAACGACTTTAACTGGAATGTTGCCCCTTCAAACCACACCACAAAAGAATTCAAGTTGGTTTACGAAAAAGTCAGCGCTATAATTGATGATAAGGCATTACTTTTCAACTTTATACAAGACGAAAAAGAACTTGCGAAATTTATTAAAAACAACTTTGCAGTCAGTAAATTCGGCTTAACGAGAACAAAAATTGACAAAAACAACTTTATAGTCATCTATACAAAATGGTTGCAGACAGTAAAGCCTACCATTACGGTCAATTGGGAAATTGCCAAGAAAAATGGCATTATTGACGGCGATTTTTATCTTGCCGATTTACTTTCAGCAGAAAATAAAACATTGAAAGACAAACTATATGTACTTCTTAAAACCGACCATTACGTTCTTGATAGAAAACTTGATGACGCAGGCATGTTTAGCAGTAAACGTACCGAATTTTCCGACAATCAGGTAGCGCACTCGCAATTTTGGAACCGATATGAAAGACCGCCCAAGACAGAGTATTGGGATTTCATCCTCAACAGACGCGATTTGCTTGTCCCGCAGGACATACGCGAAAGAAAAGGCTCTTTTTTCACTCCCGGTATTTGGGTCGAACTATCACAAAAATACCTTGCCGATGTTTTTGGCGAAGACTGGCAGGAAGAATATCACGTATGGGATTGCGCCGCCGGAACAGGAAATCTTTTAGCAGGACTGACCAACAAAAATAATCTTTGGGCTTCAACACTTGATAAACAAGATGTTGATGTTATGTACGACCGAATAGAAAATGGAGCAAACCTTTGGAAACAACAAGTTTTTCAGTTCGATTTTTTAAACGATGACTTTATTCCGATTTCAAAAGGCGGTAAACTCCCGGACGAACTTTTTGAAATTATTTCCGATGCAAATAAACGCAAAAAACTGATTATCTATATCAATCCGCCGTATGCGGAAGCGGCAAGCCGAGTAACAGTTTCAGGTTTTGGTGAAAACAAAACCGATGTTGCAGTTACTACCAAAGTTTATGCAAAATATTTTGACAGTATAGGTATTGCAGGAAGGGAACTATTTGCTCAGTTTTTGATACGGATATATTGTGAAATTCCATCTTGTATTATTGCGCATTTTTCTACTTTAAAAAGTATTCTTGCACCAAATTTTTCTAATTTCAGAAAAATATTTCGCGCTAAACTCGAAAAATTATTTATTGTTCCTGCTAATACTTTTGATAATGTAAATGGTAAATTTCCACTTGGTTTTCATATTTGGGATACAAATAATAAAATAATTTTTGCCGATATTTTGGCTGAAATCTATAATAAAAACGATATTTTTATAGGGAAAAAATATTTCTCAACTTATGATAATATAAAAACAATCAACGATTGGTTAATAACAACTCGAAACAGACATAATGAAAACCATATTGGGTTCATTTCTTGTAAGGGTAATGATTTTCAGAATGCAAATTTTATTTTCATAATAAATGACAAAAAACTTCTACCACACCCGCGCGGTAGTTGGATAACTAATAAAAATTTCATTGAAGTTTGTATTTATTTTGCCGTCCGTAAAGTCATTCCTGCCACTTGGCTCAACGACCGCGACCAGTATCTTTACCCCAATACAGGTTGGAAAACTGACGAAGAATTTCAAAACGATTGTTTAACCTACACTTTGTTTAACAATAACATATCCTCAAAACATGGTGTAAACCACTGGATACCATTCACTGAAAAAGAGGTAGGTTCACAAGGAAAATTTTCAAGTCATTTTATGATAAGTTTTCTGAGCGGAAAAATAATACAAAACAGTTACGCAAATTTGTTTAACAATGAAGACAATTACGCTATTACAAAGCGTGAATTTTCCGAAACCGCCAAACAAGTTTTCGCTGCCGGACGCGAATTGTGGAAATACTACCACGCACAAAAATTCCCCTCCATACATGGAGGGGTGGACGCCGAAGTCGGACGGGGTGGTTATAATTCTAACTCAAGTCTTTACGACATCCGCGAATACTTTCAAGGACGCAACGACAAAGGCAAAATGAACAACAAATCGGAAGACGAAAAATATAACGAACTCATTGAAAACCTGCGCTTGGCATTAAAAATGCTGGCAAAAAAGATAGAGCCGAGAGTGTATGAATATGGATTTTTAAAAAAATAAATACTTTAAAAAATGGAACAACAAAATGTAAAAATTGTAAACTGCGACCCGTCAGCATTAGGACTTTTCGGATTGGCAATGGTAACGCTTGTCGCATCGAGTCAAAAACTTGGAATAACCACAGGAACATCGTTTATCATCCCTTGGGCAATATTTCTCGGAGGATTTGCCCAACTTTTTGCCTGTATCAACGATTCCAAACGAAACAACGTCTTAGGGACAACAACATTCGGCGGATTTGCACTCTTTTGGTTTGCCGTTGCAACATCATGGCTCATTAAAAACGGAGTCTTTGGTGAAACAATGGCGGCAGGAGTTGACGGACTTCAATTAGGCTTCGCTTTCTTGGGCTATCTGCTTTTCTCACTCTTTCTGACCCTTGGTTTTACTACAACCAATAAAGTCCTGTTCGTTGACTTAATCTTTATTGATTTGCTGTTTGTAGGATTAACATTAAACTCTTTTGGAATAATGCCCGAATTTTCACACTATTTAGCGGCTTTTTCAGAACTTGCCATCTCTATAACAAGTTTTTACGCATTCGGAGCAACGGTTTTAAATCAACACTTTGGGAAAACAGTATTCCCGCTTGGGAAACCAATAAAAATTTTGAAAAAGATATAATTCAATATGGACACATTATTATTATCAGCGATTATCGGAATTGTAGCAGGAACAATTGACACTATTCCTATGGTAATTCAGAAATTGGATAAACGAGCCACTATTTCCGCTTTTCTGCAATACTTTTTCGTGTCAATTATCATTGTGAATATTGACTTGCCTCACATTGTTTGGTGGTTGCAAGGAGGTTTGATTTCAGTGGCTTTAACTCTACCTGTTGTAGTTTTAGTTTCGGCACAGGACAAGAAAGCCGTACCGATTATTTTGACAATGGCTGCTATTCTGGGAACATTGATAGGCGTAGCAGGACATTATCTGAAATAATAATAAAGAAATCATTTGCTTTATCAAGAAATGATTACCTTTGCAGCGTCGAAACTTTATGGTATTTCAAAGTTTCGCTGTTATATGTAACAGCGAAAGTATAGTAAAAAGAGAATTTTAGCCGCTATGGTAAAAAGAGAAAAATATTTGGAAAAACTGCGCAACTTACAAGATGTCAATCTGATAAAAGTAGTTACATGGATTCGAAGATCTGGAAAGTCCACACTGTTTAAGCAGTTTCAAGACGAACTGCTTGCTTCCGGTGTAAAGGCAAAAAATATCATCTATCTTAATCTTGAAGAGTTAGAAAATGCACCTTTGCTCAATGCCTATCTTTTGAACGATTACATCATGAAAACAGTTGATAAAAAACAAAAAAATTATGTTTTTTTAGATGAAATTCAGATGGTAAATGAATTTGAACGTTTGGTTGACAGTTTAAATGTAAAAGATTGTATTGATTTATATATAACAGGGTCAAACGCTTATTTTCTTTCTTCCGATTTGGCTACTTTATTGACAGGCAGATATATAGAAATTCCTGTACTACCTTTTTCTTTTGCCGAATATGTATCCGGATATTCCGTTGATACTTTTGACAATACTTTTGATAGGTCTTTTGGTAAAAGCAAAATCGAAATTTTTAATGATTACCTGATTTATGGCGGTTTTCCCGAAGCATTGAATATGTTAAATGCAGGCAAAGAAAATGATATAAGAAACTATCTATCAAGTGTTTTTAGAACGATTCTTGAAAAAGATATTATGAAACGGAATAAAATCCGTTCAAAATTTGACTTTGAAAATCTAACAAAGTTCATGTTCGATTCAATTGGAAATATCGTTTCGCCCAACAACATTGCCAATACAATGACTTCGACAGGAAATAAAATAAACAAGGAAACAGTAGATAACTATCTCTCGCACCTGACTGACAGTTTTGTTTTCTATCACGCCCAACGATATGATGTGAAAGGTAAAAAATTACTGCAAACACTTGGGAAATTCTATGCCGTTGACTTGGGTTTTTTATCAGCAATATTTAATCGAAATTCACAATTCAACATTGGGCATAATCTGGAAAATATTGTTTTTTTAGAATTATTGAGACGCGGAAATCGTGTAAATATCGGAAAAGCCGAAAATACGGAAATAGATTTTATAGTTCAAACACCACAGAAAACAACAGAATACATTCAAGTTGCATGGACAACGAAAGAAGAAAATACTTTTGAGAGAGAAATACGTCCGTTTGAAATGATAAAAGATTTTAATAAACGTATTCTTTTAACTGCTGACATTGAACCTGTAACAAATTATAAAGGAATACAAAAAATTAATGTAATTGATTGGCTGTTAAATAAGGAAGTATTGTGAAAAATAAACACATCATCACCCTCATCACCATCCTTGTTGCGTTAGTTTACGTCGGCGCGATTGTGTATTGGCATCTTTACACACCCGATTATAACCTGACCGTTCAAAACCCCGGCGCCGATAACCGTCCCGAAGGAAAAACGAGAAAAGCCGACGATGTGATTATCGGGGAATATTTCATACGATATGACGATTGTAGGGACGTGATTTATCACGTCTCTACATCAGAGCAATGGTCATGTTTCAGAGGAAGCGATTATAAAAACATAGTAAGCGCAGGTGCAAAATTTGATTTTTCATCCGATTTCCCCGTAATTTGGAAAAAAGAAACCGGCGAAGGACATGCTGCACCTGTCATTTATAGCGGCTTGGTTTATCTGCTCGATTATGACGAAAAGTTGAGTTCGGACATGTTGCGGTGTTTCGATTTGGAAACGGGAACAGAACTGTGGAGGCGATGGTATCGGGTGCCAATGAAACGAAATCACGGATTCTCACGCACCGCCCCGGCAGTAACCGACAAATATGTGATAACCGTCGGACCCATGGCACACGCGATGTGTTGCGACCCGATTACCGGCGAATTAAAATGGACAATGGATGTGCAAAAACAATTCGAGACAGAAGTCCCGTTCTGGTACTCCGGACAATGTCCGCGCATAGAAGGTAATCAGTTAATATTAGCGCCCGCAGGAAAAGAGACGCTAATGGTCGGAATTGACTGTGAAACAGGTGAAATAGTCTGGCAAACACCCAATTCTGTCGGATATAAAATGTCACACTCATCAGTTATGCCGATGACGCTCTATATGAAGAGAACATACGTTTATGCAGGAATCGGAGGTGTTTGTGGTGTGTCGGGCGAAGGAGTTGATAAGGGTAAATTGCTGTGGAGTGTTGACAAATGGAAACCGTCGGTCGTTGCACCTTCCCCATTGCTACTGTCATCGGGCGAAATAGCGCTAACCG
>Ga0209628_10000498_pt1 | contig 24199 bp, 18 predicted proteins | sample TergutCu122P4_FD_187285 | JGI IMG/M metagenome (GOLD analysis project Ga0209628, IMG submission 187285) | Cubitermes ugandensis P4 segment gut microbial communities from Kakamega Forest, Kenya - Cu122 P4 (SPAdes) (version 2) | ecosystem: Host-associated > Arthropoda: Insects > Digestive system...
GTCATCTCCAGCACCTTCACCAGACGGGCCAGCAGCGCCTTGTCGACCTTGTCGGCCAGTTGCCCGGCGGTGGCCGAGAACAGGAAGAAAGGCAGGATGAAGATGCCGCCGGCCACATTGCCCAGCAATTCCGGCTTGATGGTCGTCCATTGCGTCGCGTGAAAGGTCAGCAGCACGATCAGCGCGTTCTTGAACAGATTGTCGTTGAAGGCGCCGAGAAACTGGGTGACGAACAGCGGCGCGAAGCGCCGTTGTTGCAGCAGGCCGAATTGTCCGCTCATCGGATTTGCTCCGCCATCTGCTTCAGCGTCACATAGTCGATCTTGCCGGTGCCCAAGAGCGGGAGGGCGTCGATTTTCTCGATCCTGCGCGGCACCGCCAGTTCGGAGAGACCCAGTTGGCGCGCCGTGGCGGCCAGTTGTTCGCGGCTCAGGGCGCCGTCGGTGGTGAACAGCACCAGCGCCTCGCCCTTGGCCGGGTCGGGCTGGCTGGACACGGCGTGCGCCTGGGCCGGCGAGCAGGCGGCGGCGAGTTTCTCGACCACTTCCAGGCTGACCATCTCGCCGGCGATCTTGGCGAAACGCTTGACCCGGCCGACGATCTTCACGAAGCCGTCGGCGTCGATCTCGACCACGTCGCCGGTTTCGTACCAGCCCTCGCCGGCTGCCGACTGCGGCGGCTGCAAGACGCCGGGCTGGTCGGCCTTCAGGTAGCCGGCCATGACGTTCGGCCCCTTCACGTGCAGGATGCCGCCGCTGGCGATGCCCGGCACCGGCAGCAGCTTGTGCTCGATGCCCGGCAGCAGATTGCCGACGGTGCCCGTGCGGTAGGCCATCGGCGTATTGACGGCCAGCACCGGCGCCGTCTCGGTCGCCCCGTAGCCTTCGAAAATGCGCACGCCGAATTTCTCGAACCATTCCCCGCGCACCGCCTCGGACAGCTTTTCCGCCCCGGCGACGACATAGCGCAGGCGGTAGAAATCGTAGGGATGGGCAAAGCGGGCGTAATTGCCGAGAAAGGTCGAGGTGCCGAACAGCACGGTGCAGGAACGGTCGTAAGCCAGTTCGGGAATGACCCGGTAATGCAGCGGCGAGGGATAGAGAAAGAGGCTGGCGCCGGTCAGCACCGGCAAGAGCGCCCCGGCGGTGAGGCCGAAGGAATGGAAAACCGGCAGCGCGTTGAGCACCTTGTCATCGACCGAAAAATCGATCACCGCCCGAATCTGCGCGATATTGGCGAGAATCGCCCGGTGCGGCAGCACCACGCCCTTCGGCTTGCCCTCGGAACCGGAGGTGAACAGCACCACGGCGGCGGCTTCGGGAGAGACCGGCAATTCAAAGGCGCGCGGAAAATGGAAGGCCCACAGCATCAGCCACAGCTTGTCGCCCAGGCCGACGCCGTTGCGGATATCCTCCAGATAGTGCAGCGCGACGCCATCGAGCGCCGCCAGCTTGTCGCCGAGCCTGGCCTGCTCGACGAAGGCGCGCGAGGTGATGACGACCCCGATCTCGGCGGCGGCGCAAGCGGCCTGCATGGCCTCGCTGCCCGCCGTGTAATTGAGCATCGCCGGCACCCGCCGGCGGGCGCAAAGACCGAAAAGCAAGCCGATGGTCGGCGCCAGATTGGGCAGCAGGAGGCCGACCCTTTCCCCCGGCCGGGTCAGGCGCTCGACCTGGCGGCCCAGAATCAGCGCCATCTTCAGCAGATCGTTGTAGGAATACTCGATCTGCTTGACATCTTCGAGCAGGCGGCGGCGCCTGCCGAAAATCTCCGCCGCGTCGCATAGCGCGCCGTACAGCGTCTGCTGCGGGCGCGAGGCGAAAATCATCTCCTGCATCAGTTTCCTCATCTGCTCGCCGGCCCGCCGCCGGCGCAACTTGGCGGTGGCCGCCTCCGGCATCGGAAAATGCGTCGCCGACAGCACCGTCAGGCGAATTTTCGGAAAAAAGGCTTTCGGATACCTGCCGGACAGGCGCGAAAAATAAGAACGCGAAGGGCCGTCCAGACGCACCGGAATCACCGTCGCCCCGGTCTTCGCGGCGACGAAGGCCGGACCGTCATAGACCTTCATCAGCGAACCTGTCAGCGTGATGCGCCCTTCCGGGAAAATGACCACCGGCCTGCCGCTTTCGATCAGGCGGATGACCCGCTTCATGGCCATCGGACTCGTCGGATCGACCGCCAGATAATCCACCTGCGACAGCAGCAGGCGAAACCAGAAATTGCGGGCGATGCCGGTATGCACCACAAAGACCGGATCGATCGGCAAAAACAGGCCGAGCAGCAGGCCGTCGAGAAAGGATTCATGATTGGCGACCACCAGCAGCCTCGACGCCGAAAAATCCGCCTGACGAAAGCGGACATCGACACGAAACAGCAACATGGCCAGCCCCCGCAACAAAGGCCGCAGCAATTCGCGCATCAGGGATTTCCCTCCGGGTTGAGATGGTTCGCCATTTTGCCAAAGGCGTTACCGATTGGCCGGATTTATTCCACTTCCACTTCAAGCGTTAAATTATTGAAATGGTCCGTCATTCCGCGCATAGTCGCGGGATCCATTCGGTACCTGGATTCTGCGACTACGCTTCGCTACGCGCAGAATGACGACGGGAACTATTGTTGTTGTCTTGAAGTAAAAATCGAATTAATATGAATACATATCCGGGTCAAGCGCCGGGGCTTTCGCGCCCTGGCTTTTCCGGGCGCGAAAAAAGGCCGGAAGCCCTGATCTTGCTTGGGTTTCCGGCCTTTGCGGGTGTTCTTGTGGTGGCCAGTCGCGGAATCGAACCACGGACACGCGGATTTTCAGTGGGACATCGTACCGTTTTCCCTGCTTGGAAAATTTGCTGAAATCGTTGCAGCACAATGCTTTCGACGATTCTTGTGCTCGGACTTTTTGTGCCCAAAAAATCCATTTTGGGAAAATTTTGGGCACACGGTTTAGCTTATTGTCATGCTTCTGGACGCCTTTTGGAACGCCTTTTGGTTCCCCTCGTCGAGGGCTTCCGCCAGACCGTTCAAATCAGCAGAGAATAGGGTCACGTAGATCATTGTCGTTTGAATGGTCTTGTGGCCCATCCACTTCTGAATCCTGAAAGCGTCCATCCCGGATGCCGCCAGACGACTCGCGCAGGTATGCCGCAGGGCGTGAAGGACAAACTCAGGGTCGTCCTTCGGGTCGATGCCAATGCCCCTACGTACCTCTTTCCAGTATTGGTCTGCCAGGTTCACGGAAAACATGCCAAACGGCTTCTCTCTGTGGATCCGCCGCTCCATGATCTCCCGGACTCTCGCAGTCATTGGGACAAGCCTCGGCGCGTAGTTGCCCTTTGTGACCCAAGCGGCAACTTTCCCGTGATCCCAATCGACCTCTGCTGACGAGATGTTAAGAGCCTCAGAGAGTCGAAACCCTGTGTCCAGAAGCGTGATAATCAGGTCATGAAAGATAGCCGCGTGGGGGCGGGTGCTGTATTCCCGGCACCATCTCAGCGCCTTGGCTTGCCGGGACAGGCTTCGACGTCAAGCGCCAAGTGAATCCCCGATACCAGCCAGGCAACGCCGTCAGCTTCGGAAATAGTCACTTGTGTAACACAACTTGCGGTGCTAAAGTCCATTGCACGGCTGCACCCATGCGGGCGCGGTGTCAACCAACCGGAGCTAATAGAGTGAATGCGATATTCGACCTGCAGGGACAAGTGGCGATCGTAACCGGCTCGAGTCGAGGGATCGGACGCGCCATCGCCGAACAGATGGCAGCAGCAGGCGCACGGGTGGCGGTTTCCAGCCGCAAGGCGCAGGCATGCGAAGAGGTCGCCGCGGCAATCCGAAGCCGGGGAGGTGAAGCCATCACGGTGCCGTGCAACATTTCCGAGAAGGCCCAACTACAGGCATTGGTCGATAAAACACTGTCTACATGGGGACGGATCGATATCCTCGTCTGCAATGCAGCTGTCAACCCATACTACGGCCCGATGGCGCAAATGCCGGAAGATGTTTACGACAAGGTCATGAACTGCAACGTCAAATCAAATTTTCTGCTGTGCAACATGGTGGCGCCGCACATGGCTGCCAACGGCGGCGGGGCGATCATCATCGTCTCGTCAATTGGCGGCAACCAAGGCAGCTCCACGCTTGCAGCCTACGGCATCTCCAAGGCGGCGGACTTCTCGCTGGCCAAGAACCTGGCCGTTGAATGGGGGCCGAGGGGCATCCGCGCCAACTGCATTGCGCCGGGCTTGATCAAGACGGATTTTTCGCGTGCGTTGTGGGAGAACCCCAAGCTGCTGAAAAACGTGGAGGAGGGTACGCCGGTGCGTCGCATCGGGCTGCCCGAGGATGTCGGCGGCGTGGCCCTCTTCCTGGCCTCGCGCGCCGCCGCCTATGTCACGGGGCAAACAATAGTCGTCGACGGCGGCATCACCGTCAAAGAGCCTGCGTAGCTGCCTCCTGCGCCTTCATGCGGAAGTTGATCTCATGAGGATCGAGCTTGGTTTGACAGCAGTTGCAGACGACCATCGGATCAAGCTCGGCGCCACAGGGAGTGTGTGTCAGTAGCAATGGCCGCCCGCCCTTCGGAGCAAGCCAGCGGTCACCCCAGGCGATCAGCATAAGGATGATCGGGTAGGCATCCATCCCCTTGGGCGTGAGTATGTACTCGCTGCGCTGGGGGTTGGTCTGATAGATCCGCCTTTGCAGCATACCGGTATCGACAAGCAGGCGCAGGCGGTCGGCCAGTATATTGGTCGAAATATGCAAGCGCGCTTGTATCTCCTTGTAACGGCGCTCGCCGAGGAAAAACGTGGCAAGTACCAGTTGTGTCCAGCGATCACCGAAGAGGTCGATCGAATCGCCGAACAGCATGGTGGCAACCGCGCCATCGTCAAGGGTTATATTGGAGCGTCGGCTGGTTTTTGGCGGCGGCACCAGTTCGGTACCAGCCCCCGGTCCGTCGATATAACGGACATCCCGCGCTACCAGTTCGCCGCGGCAGTGACTACAGATGATGGCCGGTACGGTCATCTCGCCGCAACCCATATGCAGCAGGGCGCTCGGCTGCAACGGGTGCGTCTTGGACCAAAGGTGATCGAAGCGCCAGAACATGAGGGCGGTCGGAAACAGTTCGCGCCCCATCTCGGTGAGGTGGTAGATCCGGCGCCTGCCCTCGCCAATCGATAGCTTTTCGAAACAACCGAGGCGCACCAGCCGGGCCAGCCGGTTGGTCAGGATGTTGCTGGCAATACCGATACCCTTGCGCCACTCATCGAAATGACGGGTGCCGCAGAATGCGGCTCCCAGGATCAGCAGCGACCAGCGATCGCCTATCTGCGCCAGGGCGCGCCCAGCGGAGTTGATTGGTATCAGTTTTTTCGCGCCCGTGGCGCATGGAGATCGTGACATGACATGCCTCCAACCATGATTGCCACATGGTTGCCGTAATCGATTGCGCTATGAAAGCATGGCCGGCTTCCGCATGTCCAGCAGGCAAAGCGGCATGGAGATTGAGAAATGGATTTTCCCTATAGCAGAAAAATCGAGGCTCTGCGCGCTCAACCCGGCCACTTCATGGAACAGCGCATTATGCCGGCGATCCTCCAGCGGGGGAAGGAAATCACGGCTTGCCCGCCAGAACAAGGTTGAGACGTCCGCTTTCTGCGACGAAGCGCCATCTCGTCCGTATGGCTGGCGCACCATGACTGTCGGCGTATCCGCCATACGCGGGCATGCGAGAGTACGCCTCGCTGTGCTGATACACGCCCTTGGCCCGTCGCAGAGAAATGGCGCTACTTTCAGGATAGTTAGTAATAGTGCTTGCGTAACAAAACCAATATGGCTACCCTAAGCAGTAACTTGCGTTATGCAATTAACTGTGAGCGCAGGCTACGGCGCGGCTGCACAGGACCGCGCGGTGATAGAAAAAATGGACATACGCTTAAAAGATAGGAGGAGGTGATGGTGCAAATTCTGTTGGGCGGCAGATGTCGGTCAGCGCGGTCGCGGCGGCATACAAGGATCTGGGCGTTCGCGGGCGTGCTGCTATCGGCGATGGAGGCGGCATGGTGCTTTGAGATCGACACTGGCAACGCTGACGTCGCGGTTCGCTGGGACAACAACTTACGCTACACCTATGCGCGCCGCGTGCAGGGGCAAGACAAAGTCATTTTGCGCAATAACAATAACGACGACGGAGACCGCAATTTTGACAAGGGCGCGATACTCAACCGCCTTGACCTGCTCAGCGAATTCGATTTGACCTACAAGGGCGCACATGGCTTCCGTGTGAGCGGCGCCGCATGGTACGACCCGACCTATGGCGGCAGTTTCGATAATTCTTCGCTGGCGACCTCCAATCACTTGCGCGATGGGGTACCCGCCCTGGGAATCAGCTCCTATGCCAAGAGTCGCTACTACCGCGGCGGCGAACTTCTCGACGCCTTCGTTTTCGGCCAGGCGATGTTGGGCGAAATGAAGCTGAATGCGAAATTTGGACGCCATACCATCTTTTGGGGCGAGAGCTTGGGATTTGGCGGTCTGCTCCACTCCATCGCCTATTCGCAGGGGCCGACGGATGTCGCCAAGGCGCTTGCAACGCCAGGCGTCGACGCCAAGGAGGTGTTCCGTCCGATAGAAAATCTGTCTGCCCAGCTCCAGGTGAATGATCGCCTGTCGCTCGCCGTTCAGAAGATGCTCGACTGGGAGCCGGTACGGCTGCCAGAAGCAGGTACCTATTACGGCACCAATGATGCTGCGCACTGGGGCGGAGAAACCGTGTTCGTCGGCGCAACGCGGATCCCGCGCGCCAGCAGCATCGTTACGAATAACAAGCGGCGCGACTACGGCTTGGCGCTACGCTGGAGTCCCGAAGTGCTGGACGGCACGATTGGCCTGTATTACCGCAACTTTACGGATACCTTGCCCCAGGTGCTGGCAGACCTGCGTGGCGCGCCCGCGAGCTATCGTTATCGCATGGCATATGCCGATGATATCGATCTATACGGCCTTAGCCTGTCGAAAAATATTGCCGGGATCAGTTTCGGGTTGGATCTGTCCTACCGCAAGAACATGCCGTTGGTGAGCGATACGGCGGCAGTCGGCGCTGTGCTCGGCGGCCCGTTGAACTCGACCTACTACCCGTCTGCCGGGGATGTTCCCGGGGCGCGCGGCAATACGGCGCATGCGGTATTCAACATGCTCGGCGTAGTCAGCAAGACGCTGCTCTTCGACACGGCCAGTTGGAATGCGGAATTTTCCTATAGCCGCTGGCTGAAGGTAACCGAGCGCGAGTACCTGTTCAAAGGACGCGACGGTTACAACCTCATAGATCGAGTGAGCAAGGATGCCATGCAGTTGTCCTTGGGCTTTACGTCAACCTGGTTTCAGGTGTTCCCCGGTGTCGACCTATCGATGCCGCTGAGTTGGAGCCGGGGTCTGTATGGCAACGCGGCGACCCTGCTCGCGGGCAGCAAGAATGCCGGCAACTACAGTATCGGCTTGGCTGCCGATGTCCGGCAGACTTACCGCTTCGACCTGAAATACAACGGTTACTTCGGTAAGGATGCCCCTAACGCCACCAACACGGCGGATGTCTTTAACGGCACCTACGCTCTGCTGCGCGACCGTGGCAACATCTCGCTGACTTTCAGGGCTGCATTCTGAACAGATACCAACATGACCTCTGCGTGTCGCGCGGGGGCAAAAGGAGACCGAATATGCGAACGAATATTCAGATCATGGCGGCAGCGATCTGCCTGATCCTTGCCCAAACGAGCGGGGCGGCCGTGACATCCGAGGAAGCAAAGGCGCTCGGCGCTCGCCTGACGCCGATGGGGGCCGAGAGAAGCGGTAACCGCGATAACACGATTCCTGCTTGGGACGGGGGGCTGAAAACGCCACCGGCCTGCTATAAGAAAGAAGATGGGCGGCTCTGTGATCCTTTCGCCGATGAGAAGCCCCTGTTTTCGATCAATGCTGGCAACATGCAGAAATATGAGGACAGGCTGTCCGAAGGACAGAAAGCTTTGCTCAAGCGTTATCCCGACTACCACATGGATGTCTACCCTTCCCATCGCACAGCCGCTCTGCCGCAATGGCTCTATGAAAACACCGCCAGCAATGCCGTTCGGGCGCACACGACAGACGCTGGTATCGGCATGCAAGATGCCAGCGCCGGCGTTCCGTTCCCGATTCCCAAGGACGGTTACGAGGCGATGTGGAATCATCTGACGCGCTATCAGGGCCAGGCGCGTACTTTGGTCTCGGAAACCTACAACGTGGATGCGGCGGACAACGTCACGTTTGTCCTGCGGAATAAAATTCTGGAGGACTTTCCTTATTACAACACCGGGAAGAAAAGCGATGCGGATGTGCTCTCCCGCTCGCGCCACTACTACATTGCCCCAGCGCGGCAGGCCGGCTGGGGCATAGCCTGGATCGATTACATCAATGCCGCCAGCAAGGGGCGCCGCGCCTGGCAGTACATGCCCGGCCAGCGCCGCGTCAAGCTCGCGCCCGATCTGGCCTTTGACACGCCGGGGACGCAGAATGCAGGCGCCGCCTTCTACGACGACATATACATGTTCAACGGCTCAATGGAGCGCTTCGACTTCAAGCTGGTCGGCAAGAAGGAATTGTTCGTTCCCTACAACACTTACAAGTGGGGCTGGACATCCGCCGCCAAGGATATCCTCAAGCCGCATTTCTTGAACCCCGATCTCATGCGCTGGGAGTTGCACCGGGTATGGGTGATCGAGGCCACCCTCAAGCCAGGCGCCCGCCACGGCTATTCGAAGCGCCGTTTCTATCTGGACGAAGACACCTGGACCGCGTTGCTGAACGAGAACTACGACGGGCGGGGCGAGCTTTGGCGTACCGCAGTGATGAACATGACGCCGAATTACGACGCGCTGGCGCCGGCCGGCACCACGCATGTCTATTACGACCTGGTTTCGGGCTTGTATTCGAGCATTTCCATGCTGAATGGAAACAAAATCGACTACCTCGACCCACAGCCCGATGCGGCCTTCTCGCCGGATGCGCTAGCCGGCGCGGGTATTCGTTGAGTAGCCGGTGATGCTCCACGGTTCGTCATTCGCCGCGGCCATCTTGGCCGCGGCTTTGTCCCTGCCCGGCGGAGCGGTGGCGCAATATGTCGACGTTCTCGAGCGGCCGGCGCAGAACTCGGCGCACGCCGCGAGCACCCTGCTCAACGGCTTGGCCTTGGCGGGGGCGCGCCTCGTTGCGGCAGGGAAGCGCGGCCATATCCTCTATTCGGACGACTCTGGTGCGAGTTGGCGTCAGGCGCGCGTACCGGTCAGTTCGGATCTCACTTCCGTATATTTTCCGACAGCGCAGCATGGCTGGGCGGTCGGCCACGACGGCGTGGTACTGCACAGCGAGGATGGCGGCGTCAACTGGCGACTTCAGCTTGACGGCATACGCGCCATCCGCGTCATGGAAGACTATTACCGCAGCCAGCCGCAACGAGGCGGCTCTTCGGAGGAGGGCGCCAAGCTTGCGGCCGACTTGGCGCAGTTTGCTGCCGATGGGGCCGACAAGCCATTCCTCGATGTCTGGTTCGAGGACGAGCGCACCGGATTCATCGTCGGCGCCTTCGGACTTGTCTTCCGCACCGAGGACGGCGGGCGCAACTGGCAGCCTTGGTATCACCGCGCCGACAATCCGCGCGGCCTGCACCTGTATGCGCTGAAGCCTGCTGGTGGCGCGCTCTATGCGGTAGGGGAGCAGGGCTTGGTGCTGAAACTTGAACATGGGGCGCAGCGATTCCGTACCCTGGCAACCGGCTACGGCGGTACGTATTTCGGCGTCGTCGGCAGTGGCAATGCCGTGCTGGTCTTTGGCCTGCGCGGCAACATTCATCGCAGCACGGATGGCGGGAGTAGCTGGCACAAGATCGACGCAGGCGTTCTTGGCAATATCAATGCCGGCAGTGCCGCGCCCGACGGCAGCCTCTATCTCGTCACCCAGACCGGGCAGATCCTGTTTAGCCGTGATGCCGGCGCCAGCTTTGTCGTCTCCGCCATGGAAACGCCGATGTCGGCCGGAGCGGTGGCCGTTCAGGAGGCGACGCTCGTCCTGGCGGGACGGCGCGGTGTGCATACCCAGCGATTGCGGTGATGGAATCGAAACGATGATGAAGGGGGGCGACATCGACCACATGCTGGTAGTGGCCGACTACCGCGAATTCGATAGCGCCAGCGGCAACTGGCTGGAGCGCGCGATTTTCAATAATCGCGCCGTCGTCGTCCTGCTCTGCCTCTGCATCACATTGGCGCTTGCCTGGGTGGTGGCAACGCAGATCAGCATCAATGCCAACTTCGAGAAGATGCTGCCGCAGGCGCACCCCTACATCAAGAACTACCTTGCTCACAGGAACGATTTGCGCGGCCTGGGCAACGCAATCCGTATCGTCGTGGAAAATCCGCACGGAACGGTATTCGAACCTGCTTACCTCGAGGAATTGCGCAGGATCAACGACGAGGTCTATTTGACTCCGGGTGTCGACCGAACCTGGATCAAATCGCTGTGGATGCCGGCGGTGCGCTGGACCGAAGTAACGGAGGAGGGATTCCGCGGCGGCCCGGTGATGCCGACGGACTATGACGGATCGGCGCGCAGCATTGACCAGTTGCGCGCCAACGTAGCCCGCGCCGGGATCGCCGGCACTCTCGTCGGCAACGATCAGCGCTCCAGCATGATTGTCGTGCCACTGCTCGACGTCGAGCCACAGAGCGGGCAGAAGCTGGATTATGTCGCTTTTGCCAAGCGTATTGAAGCGATCCGGGCGCAGCACGGCGCAACCCAGGACGGGGTGCGCATACACGTCATCGGTTTCGCCACTCTGGTCGGCGACTTGGTGGCCGGGCTGCACGACATGCTGATCTTCTTCTGCGCTTCCGTTGCCGTCACCGTCAGCCTGCTCTACGGCTATACGCGCTGCCTGCGCAGCACACTGCTGGTGGTGCTCTGCTCGGCCGTGGCCGTTCTCTGGCAATTGGGCATCGTTACGGCTTTCGGTTACCCGATCGATCCGTTTTCCATCCTGGTGCCTTTCCTCGTCTTCGCCATTGGCGTTTCGCATGGCGCGCAGAAGATGAACGGCATCGCTCAGGACATTGGCCGGGGCACGCACCGGCATATTGCCGCACGCTATACCTTTCGTCGCCTGTTCCTTGCGGGCTTTACCGCCCTGCTTGCCGACGCTGTCGGCTTCGCCGTGCTCGCATTGATCGATATTCCAGTGATCCGCGAGCTGGCGCAATCGGCCAGCATCGGCGTCGCTGTTTTGGTGCTCACCAACCTGGTGCTGCTGCCGGTGTTGCTCTCCTACGTTGGCGTCAGCCGGCGTGCCGCGGCGCGTCAGCTCTCAAACGAGGTCCGCCAGGAAGCCGGTCGCGGTCTGGGCGCGTCATGGAACCGGCTGGACCGCTTTACCGAGCGGCGCTGGGCGGTTGCTGCGCTTGGCCTGGCCAGCCTCGTAGCGCTTGTTGGTTTCATCGTCAGCCAGCAAATCCAGGTTGGAGATCTGGATGAGGGAGCGCCCGAACTGCGCCCTGGCTCGCGCTACAACCGGGATAATGCCTATATCACTGCCAACTATGCGCTGTCGAGTGACGTCTTCGCCGTGATCGTCAAGACGCCGCCAGAGGGCTGCCTGACCTACAAGGCATTGCAGCAGGCTGATCGCTTGGCTTGGACGCTGGAACAGTTGCCTGCCGTCCAGTCTACCTATTCGCTTTCCGCCAGTGTGCGCCAGATCGTCGCAGGAACCTACGACGGCAATCCCAAATTCCTGTCGTTACTGCGTAATCAGGATGCGCTCACCAGCGCGGCCCGCCAGGCTGCCGTAAACAACGCAGACCTGTACAACGCCGACTGTTCGGTCATGCCGGTGCTTGCCTACCTGCATGACCACAAGGCTGCGACGCTGGATGCCGTAGTGGAGGCTGCCGAGGACTTCTCGCGCGCCAACGGCGACAAGGATATCGATTTCGCCCTGGCGGCGGGGTCGGCGGGCATCGAGGCGGCTACCAACATCGTGGTGCGCCAGGAAAACCGCATCATGCTCCTGTCGATTTATGCCGCGGTAACCCTGCTGTGCCTGATAGCTTTCCGCAGCTGGCGCGCAGCCGTCGTGGCCATCGTGCCCTTGGGGATTACCTCGGTGCTTTGCGAAGCCATGATGGTTACGCTGGGCATAGGCATCAAGGTGGCGACACTGCCGGCGGTGGCTCTTGGCGTCGGAATCGGCGTCGACTACGCACTCTATCTGTTGAGCGTGCAACTGGCTCATCAGCGCCGGGGGTTGCCGCTGCGCGAAGCCTACAAGCGTTCGGTCGAATTCACTGGTCGCGTTGTCGGCCTGGTTGGCGTGACTCTGGCTGCTGGCGTCGTCACTTGGGCTTGGTCGCCGATCAAGTTTCAGGCCGACATGGGTATTCTGCTGACCTTCATGTTCGGCCTCAACATGATTGGCGCCTTGATTCTCGTGCCGGCGCTCTCGCACTTCCTGCTCAACGATCGACGCTTTATCATGGGCGAAGAGGCGGCAGGGTTACGAAAATCCTGATCGGATCAAGTAATTCAATTTCCACTTCAATCGTTAAATTATTGAGATAGCCTGTCATTCCGCGCGTAGTCGCGGAATCCATGCGGCGTCTGGATTCTGCGACTACGCTTCGCTACGCGCAGAATGACGACGGGCACTATTGTTGTTGTCTTGAAGTAAAAATCGAATAACTTGCCGGCACGGAACCGGAGCGCACATGGACGAACTGCCGCTCAACAAAGCCTTCACGCTGATCGAGCCGGGGCCGGTCGTGCTGGTCACGACCCATGACGGCGGCAAGGACAATGCGATGACCATCACCTGGAGCATGGCGCTGGATTTTTGCGCCTCCTTCGCCATCGCCACCGGCCCCTGGAACCATTCCTACGCCGCCCTGGTAAAAACCGGGGAATGCGTGCTCGCCATTCCGGCGGTGGATATGCTCGACGCCGCCGTCGGCGTCGGCACCTGCTGCGGGCGCGACGTGGACAAGTTCGAGAAATTCGGCCTGACGCGCATGAAGGCGCGGCGCGTCCGGGCGCCGCTCATCGCGCAGTGCCTGGCCAATATCGAGTGCCGGGTCGCCGACATCATCGAGCGCCACCACATCGTCATCCTCGAAGGGCTGGCCGCGTACGTCGACGACGCGCGCAAGGAAAAGCGCCTCATCCACGCCATCGGCGACGGCACCTTCGTCGTCGACGGGCGCAGGTTCGACCGCCGGGATCTGATGCGCGCGAAATTGCCGGACGGCCTGTAGGCAGGCCGCCCCGCCCCGGTCAGATGTCGGTGAACAGCGTCGGCGCCGGCAGGCGCGACTTGGGCAGATGGGCGTTGAAATCATCCGCGCCGTGATAGCCCACCGGCACCAGCACCGTGCTGGTGAAGCCCCGCGCGGGCAAATCCAGTTCGCGGTCGAGCACGGCGCCGTCGAAGCCCTCGATCGGCGTCGCGTCCAGTTCCAGCGCCGCCGCGCCCAGGAGCAGCACGCCGAGCGCGATGTAAGTCTGCTTTTCCATCCAGGCCAGGGCGTCGCGCCGCGTGTAGCGGTGCATATCCACGTAGCCGGTCATCGTCTGGCGCCGGATCTGCCGATCCTGCGGATTGGGATAACGGCCATCGCGCGCCTCCTGTTCCATGATGGCGTCGATGTGCGCATCGTCCAGCGTATGCCGGGTGCACAGCACGAAGACGTGCGACGCATCGAGAACCTTGGGCGCGTTGTAGGCATAGCTCCCATGCGTGGCCTTGGCGATGCGGGCCTTGCCCTCCGCGCTCGAGGCGACGACGAAATGCCACGGCTGCGAATTGACCGACGAGGGCGACAGATGCAGCAGCGCGCGCAACTGCTCCACCAGGGGCGCGGGAATCTTGCGCGCCGGATCATAGGCTTTGGCCGTGTGGCGGGCGCGGGCGTAACGGGCGATGTCGATCATGGTTTTCGCATAAAAAGGCCATTGAAATTCAATGGCCTGGTTTATGGCGGAGAGGGGGGGATTCGAACCCCCGTCAGGATATTATCCTGAACACGCTTTCCAGGCGTGCGACTTAAACCACTCATCCACCTCTCCGCGTAAGCCGCTCAGTATAGCAGTTCGACCGGCTTGCTGAAAGCGCCTTCCGCGCTATACCAAGGCAATCGCATTTACCACGAAGGCGCGGGGCCGCCGGGGCTGACCTGGCTGTCCCAGGCTGCAACAACCGACGCAGCCGCCTCGCCCGGCGAGAGATCGGGGCGATCCAGAACATTCAATGAATTCAGCCGCTTGAATCGGCGCGGCGGCGCTGTGGGCGCCTGGCATGGCGCTTGCGGTAGCCGCCTGGTCGAGTTGCCGAAAATGACCAACATGGGTGAATGAATGCCGACGATGACCAATCTTGTTTATGAAACGCCGTGGCTTCAAATCGAGTCGACCCCGGAGGATTGGACTGCGCTGGGGCAGTCCGGGTTGCTGGGCATGCTTTTTCAGTTGCATGTCATCCGCGCCTTCGAGGAAGCGGTGCTCGACCTGGAAAAGCAGGGCCTGGTGCATGGCCCCGCCCATTCGAGCATCGGCCAGGAGGGGGGCGCGGTCGGTTCCATCGGGACGCTCGGCTCGTCGGATCTGATTACCGGGTCGCATCGCGGGCATCACCAGTTCATCGCCAAGGGCCTGGGCCATCTTGCGCTGGCGGGCTACGATCCGCGCCAGGATCAATTGCCCGAGGCCGCGCAGACCTTTCTTTATCGCAGCCTGGCCGAGATCCTTGGATTGGCGGACGGCTTTTGCAAGGGGCGCGGCGGGTCGATGCACCTGCGCTGGGTGGAGGCGGGCGCCATGGGCACCAACGCCATCGTTGGCGGCGGCGTTCCCATCGCGGCCGGCCTGGCCTGGGCGCAGAAGCGGCGCAAGCGCGGCGAGGTGACCTTCACTTATCTCGGCGACGGCGCCGTCAACATCGGCGCGGTGCCCGAATCGATGAATCTGGCGGCGCTCTGGGCGCTGCCGATCTGCTTCTTCATCGAGAACAACGGCTATGCGGTGTCCACCACCCTGGCGGAGGAGACGAAGGAGACCCGGCTTTCGTCGCGTGGCGGCGCTTATGCGATTCCGGCGTATCGCGTCGATGGCATGGACCCCGTCGCGGTGAGGATCGCTTCCGGCATGGCGGTCGAAGGCATGCGCGCGGGCGCGGGGCCGGCCGTGATCGAGGCGGATCTTTATCGCTACTTCCATCACAGCGGTTCGCTGAACGGGAGCGCCTTCGCCTACCGGAGCAAGGCGGAGGAGGGCGAATGGCTGGCGAAGGACCCGCTCGGGCGCGTCGCGCGCGAGATGATCGAGCGCAACTGGCTGACAGCGGAGGAGAATGACGCCATTCGTGCCCGCTGCCAGCGGACGATGCAGCAGATCGTCGCCCGCCTGACGGAGGGCGACGGCAAGAAGCGCCGCATCCGTCCGGCCTTGTGGCCGGATCGCGCGTTCCGCGACGAGGGGCTGCGCGGCGACCTGGCCGAGTTTGCCGGCGCCCGCTTCGAGGAGGCGGATGCCGCCTCCGGCCCCGTGGCCGAGGTCAGGTTCGTCGACGTCATTGCCAGGGTCATGGCGCGGCGCATGGAAGGCGACGAGCGGATCTTCTGCATGGGCGAGGACATCCATCGGCTCAAGGGCGGCACGAACGGCGCGACGCGCGGCCTTGCCGAGCGTTTTCCCGAGCGTATCGTGCCCACGCCGATCGCCGAACTGGGATTCGTCGGCCTGGCTGGCGGCGTGGCCATGGAGGGCAGCTACCGTCCGGTCGTCGAGCTGATGTACGCCGATTTTGCCCTGGTCGCCGCCGACCAGCTTTTCAACCAGATCGGCAAGGCGCGCTTCATGTTTGGCGGCGACTCGCCGATGCCGCTGGTGCTCCGCTCCAAGTGCGCGATCGGCACCGGCTACGGTGCGCAGCACTCGATGGACCCCGCCGGGCTGTACTCGATGTGGCCGGGGTGGCGCATCGTCGCCCCGTCGAATCCCTTCGATTACGTGGGCCTGATGAACAGCGCGCTGCGCTGTGAAGACCCGGTGCTGGTCATCGAGCACACCGATCTCTACACGACGACCGGCAGCGGGCCGACCGAGGATTTCGATTACTGCATTCCGCTCGGCAAGGCCAGGGTCGTGCGCCGGGGCGCCGCCTTCACCGTGCTGACCTATCTGTCCATGACGCCGCTGGCGGTGCGCGTCGCCGAGGCGATGGGCGTCGATGCGGAAATCATCGACCTGCGCTCGCTCGATCGCGCCGGCATCGACTGGGAAACCATCGGCGACAGCATTCGCAAGACGAACAACGTGGTGGTGCTGGAGCAGGGGCCGGTTACGACTTCGTATGGCGCCATGCTGACCGACGAGATCCAGCGGCGTTTCTTCGACCATCTCGATCAGCCGGCGCAGCGCATCCACGGCGGCGAAGCCTCGCCCGCGGTGTCGAAAGTGCTCGAACGGGCGGCTTTCGTCGGCGAGCCGGAGGTCCGGGCCGGGTTTGCCCGGATGATGGCCGACATGGGGCGTCCCCTGGCCGCGCCGGATGCGCCGCCAGCCGCCGCCAGCGACTGTTGATGACAAGGAGCAAACGTGGCAACGGATATCAGGCTGCCGGCCCTGTCGCCCTCGATGACCGAGGCGGCGCTGGCGCGCTGGCTGAAGAAGGAAGGCGATGCCGTCAGCGTCGGCGAGGCGATCGCCGAGATCGAGACGGACAAGGCGCTGATGGATCTCGAAGCGGAAACCGACGGCATCCTGGGACGGCTGTATGTGGCCGGCGGTTCGCCCGCGCTGCCGGTCGACACCGTCATTGGCGTGATCGTGCAGCCCGGCGAGGCGATCCCCGCCGGGCTTCCAGGCGGCAAGGGAGAGCAGGGGCCGGCGGCGAAAGCGGCGCTGGCCGTCCCGAAGGCGGCGGCGGGCGGCGATGCGGCAGAGGCTCTGCCCCGCGCCGGAGGCCGGGTGCGCGCCAGCCCGCTCGCCCGCAGCATGGCGCGACAGCACGGGATCGATCTCTTGCTGCTCGAAGGCTCGGGGCCGCAGGGGCGGATCGTCAAGCGCGACATCGAGGCCGCCCTGCGGGCGAGCGCCGGCCGGGCGCCTGCGCCGGCCCAGGCTCCGTGCGCGGCTCCGGCCTATGAAGAAATCCCGAACAGCGCGCTGCGCCGCGTGATTGCGCAACGCCTGTGCGAAGCCAAGCAACGGATCCCGCATTTCTACCTCACCATCGATTGCGAGATCGACGCATTGCTCGCGCTGCGCCGCCAGGTCAACGCGGCGCTGCCGGCATTGAAGATTTCGCTCAATGATTTCGTGGTCAAGGCCGTGGCCGGGGCGATGCGGCGGGTTCCCGCCGTCAACGCATCGTGGACGGACACGGCTGTCCGGCGCTACCCGGAGGTCGACATCAGCGTGGCCGTCGCCACGCCGAGCGGGCTGATCACGCCCGTCGTGCGCCGGGCCGACGCCAGAAGCGTCGGCGGCATCTCGGCTGAAATCAGGGAACTCGCCGAGCGCGCAAGGCACGGCAAACTGCTGCCGCACGAGTATCAGGGCGGCGGCTTCACGATCTCGAACCTGGGCATGTACGGCATCCGGGAATTCGCGGCGATCATCAATCCGCCGCAGTCGTGCATCCTGGCCGTCGGCGCCGGGCAAGCCCGCCCCGTGGTCAAGGACGGCGCCATCGCGCCGGCCACGGTGATGACCTGCACCCTGTCGGTCGACCACCGCGTGGTCGACGGCGCGGTCGGCGCAGAATTCCTGGCCGAGTTCAAGCGCCTCGTCGAAAACCCGCTCGGACTTCTGGTGTAGGGGCGGCAAATGGCGGAAAAGTTCGATCTGATCGTCGTCGGCGGAGGCCCCGGCGGATACGTGGCGGCGATCCGCGCCGCGCAACTGGGCATGCGCGCGGCCCTCGTGGAGCGCGAGCATCTGGGCGGCATCTGCCTCAATTGGGGCTGCATTCCGACCAAGGCGTTGCTGCGCTCGGCGGAAATTTTCGCGCAGTTCAGGCATGCCGGAGACTACGGGCTGGCCGTTGCCGGGGCGAGCTTCGATCTCGGAAAAATCGTCGGGCGCTCGCGCCAGGTGGCCAGCCGGCTCAAGGCCGGCGTCAAGCATCTGCTGCGCAAGAACGAGGTGGCGGTGATCGACGGGCATGCGCGCCTGGCGGGGGCGGCGGCGCTGCGCGTCGAGCAGGACGGCGCCGGGCGCGAGCTGCACGCTCCGCACATCATCCTGGCGACCGGAGCGCGGGCGCGCGCGCTGCCCCCCGTGGAACCGGACGGAAAACTCGTGTGGAGCTACCGGGAAGCGATGACTCCCGATCATATGCCCGCTTCGCTTCTGGTCGTCGGTTCGGGCGCCATCGGCATCGAGTTCGCCTGCTTCTATCGCGCGCTTGGGGCCGACGTCAGCGTCGTCGAAGTGCGCGAGCGCATTTTGCCGGCGGAGGATGCCGAAATCTCCGGGTTCGCGCACCAAGCCTTTGCCAGGCAGGGCATGCGGATACATACCTCGGCGAGCCTGCGCGCGCTGGCAAGGAAGGCCGACGGCGTCATCGCCACGCTCGAGGCGGACGGCCGCCGCTTCGACATCCGGGCCGAGCGCGTGATCGCCGCCGTCGGCGTCGTCGGCAACGTGGAGGATCTCGGCCTCGAGCACACCCGGGTCGAGGTGAGCAAGGGCCATGTCGTGATCGACGAATGGTGCCGCACCGGCGAGCCGGGCGTGTACGCCATCGGCGATCTGGCCGGCGCGCCATGCCTCGCCCACAAGGCGAGCCACGAGGGCATTCTCTGCGTCGAGAAGATCGCCGGCGTGGCGGGCCTGCATCCGCTCGAGCGCAGACGGATTCCGGCCTGCACCTACAGCCGCCCGCAAATAGCCAGCATCGGCCTGACGGAAGCCGGCGCGCAAGACCTCGGCTACCGCATCGACGTCGGGCGCTTTCCCTTCAGCGGCAATGGCAAGGCGATCGCCCTGGGAGAGCCGGAAGGCTTCATCAAGACGGTGATCGACGCCGCCACCGGCGAACTGCTCGGCGCCCACATGATCGGTGCCGAAGTGACCGAGCTGGTCCAGGGATTCTCGATCGGCATGGCGTCCGAGGCGACATCGGCGGAACTGCTGCATACGGTGTTCCCGCATCCGACGCTCTCGGAGGCGCTGCACGAGGCGACGCTGGCGGCCCACGGCCGGGCCATCCATTGCTGATGCCGCCATGAAGGAGAACGAGTGCCAAGCCAAAGCTGCGGCCTGCCCGGCCTGAAGGGCACGGATCACATCGGATTCACCGTTCCTGATCTCGCTGCGGCCGTCGATTTTTTCGTCAATGTGATCGGCTGCGAGGCTTTCTACGAACTGGGGCCGTTCAGGGCCGACGACGACTGGATGCAGACGCATCTGAACGTCGATCGAACCGCCGTCATGAAGCGGCTGAAGTTTCTGCGCTGCGGATCCGGCTCCAATTTTGAAATTTTCGAATACGAAGCCCCGGATCAGAATCCGCGCCCCCCGCAAAACAGCGACGTGGGCGGCCACCACCTGGCCTTCTATGTCGACGACATCGCCGCCGCCGTGGCTTACCTGTCGGCGCGGGGGATACGCATCCTGGGCCAACCCACCGTGCGGACGAGCGGCCCGAGCGCGGGGCAGGCCTGGGTGTACTTCCTGTCGCCCTGGGGGATGCAACTGGAGCTGGTCAGTTATCCCGGCGGCAAGGGTTATGAGTCGGCATGCAGTCGCCGGCTGTGGCATCCCGCCCGCCCGGAGAAATGACCCGCGCCGCTCCGCTCCGCGGCATCCGGCAGGGCTGTTCCAGGCTGCGACACCTGTCGTTCCGTGCATTTCGGCGCGGCGGGACGCATGCCTGGAGGTTGAAAAAAATTCAATCATATCAATGTGATGCAGCTTGACACCAAGGTTGGCATGGCGCTTGCTCAAAAGCCTGCCGCTACCCCAGGGAAAAGAAAGGCGAACAGGATGAAGGGCAAGATCCACAAAGCGGAGGAGTTGCCTCGGCGCAAATTCATCAAGGCCGCGGGCGCCGGGAGCGCCGCCGCGACCCTGGGCGCGCTGTCGCTTGCGGCAAATGCCGAGGAGCAGCTCGCCTTCGACGCCGAATTCGATGTCGTCGTCTGCGGCGGCGGCGCTGGCGGTCTTGCCACCGCCCTGTTCAGCCGCTGGCGCGGCAACAGCGTCGCCATTCTGGAAAAGGCTTCCCATGTCGGCGGCACGGCGGTGAAGGCGGCGTTCTGGTACTGGGTGCCGAACAACCGGGCCATGCAGAAACTGGGGATTCAAGACCCCAAGCCGGATTTCCTGAAGCTGGTCGCGCGCATCACCAATGCGCAGACCTATGACCCGAAGGCGCCGAAGTTCGGACTCACGGACTGGCAGTACGCGATGTGCGAAGCCTTCTACGACAGCGGCGCGGACGCGGTGGAACTGCTGGCCGAGAAGGGCGCGCTGCCCTATCGCCATGTGATGACGAACGATTACTGGACGGAACTGCCGGAAAACAAGGCGCCAAAGGGCCGCGTGCTGGTCCCAAAGGATGCCAGGGAAAGCATGTCGGATGGCGGCCGGGTGGCGATCGGGGCGATGAGCCGGGCGGCAAGGAGGGATGGCGTCACCATCCGCACCTCTCACCGGGCGCAGCGCCTGCTGCTGAACAGCCGCCGGGAAGTCATCGGCGTCGAGGCGCTCGATGCCGCCGGAGCCTTGTGCCGGGTGCGGGCAAGGAAGGGGGTGGTCTTTGCCACGGGCGGCTTTACGCACAACCCCGAACTGCGCGCCAATTTCCTCGAAGGGCCGTTCTACGGAGGCTGCGCGGCGCTGTCGAACGAGGGCGATTTCGTGCGCATATCGAGCGCCGTGGGCGTGCAGTTGCGGAACATGAATCATGCGTGGATGTGCCCGAACCTGCTGGAGAAATCCGTGGCGAAGGACGGCTCGATGTCCGGCATTTTCACCATGGTCGGCGATTCCATGCTGATCGTGAACAAGCGCGGCTTGCGGGTGGCCAACGAGAAGCTCTGCTACAACGAACTCGCCCGCCAATTCTTCAGTTGGGATGGCGCTCGCTCGGAGTACACCAACGTCGTGCTGATTTCCATCTGGGATCGGCGAAGCCAGGAGCACTCGGCGAGCGACGAATACGGGGCGCAAATCGTTCCGCCCAATGGCGCCGATGCCCGGCATGTCATCAAGGGCGACACGCTCGAACAACTGGCGGCCAATATCGGGGAGCGCCTGGCCAGATACGCCGGCGTGACCGGCGTCGCGCTCGGCGACGATTTCCTGGCGAACCTGAAGGCCAGCATCGGCCGCTTCAACGGCTTTGCGCGCGCCGGCGCGGATCGGGATTTCCATCGCGGAGAGCGCGCGGTGGAGGTCTTGTTCAACGGCAACATCAAGCGCGAGCCGGCGCAGAAGAACGTGACCATGTGGCCGATCAGCAACAAAGGCCCGTACTACGCGGCGCTGCTGGTGGCCGGCACCCTGGATACCAAGGGGGGGCCGAAAACCGACCCCGACGGGCGTGTGCTGGATAACGACGAGCGGCCCATTCCCGGCCTGTACGGAGTCGGCAACTGCGTGGCCTCGCCCTCCGCCGGCTCGTATTGGGCCGGCGGCTCGACCCTGGGGCCGATTCTGACCTTCTCCTATCGGGCGGCGAATGCCGTCGATGACGAGCCGCTCAAGACCTGAGCGTTCCGGCGCCCGCCCTGGCGGAGCTTGCCGGCAACCCCTTTTGGCAAAGGAAGGATAGCGTGTTTCAGATCCGACAAACATTCAGCCGCCTTGCGCTGGCGCTTGCCGCCGCCGCACCGGCGCTGGCCGGCGAAAATCCCGACGCGAATCTCGTGCGCAGCCATTGCGCGGCCTGTCATACCTTCGGCAAGGGCGAGCCGCACGGGCTGGGCCCGAACCTGTATGGCCTGCTTGGCCGCAAGGCCGCCAGCGCCAGGGGGTATGCCTATTCGCCTTCCTTCATCCAGGCGCTCGGCGGCCAGGTGTGGACGCCGGAGCTGCTCAATGCCTGGCTGGTCGATACGCAGGCGTTTACGCCGGGCACCGGCATGACCTACTTCCTGGACGATCCATCGGCGCGCGCGCAGTTGGTCAAGTATTTCGAGAACCGGCGGTGACGCCTGGCAATTGATCCCGATTGCCGATGGCGGGCGCGGTTCATGGCCGGCATCGGTTGCCAACGAGCCGCTGGGCGAATTGTCCGGGAATCTGCCGGGCGATGTCGCCCATCGCGCCAACCCTCTTTTATGGAGCAAACAATGAAACCTGCACCATTTGAATACCTTCGACCCGATTCGCTGGAGGAAACCATCGGACTTCTCGCCCGGCATGGCGAGCGGGCGAAGGTCATCGCCGGGGGACAGAGTCTTGTTCCCATGATGAACTTCCGCTTTGCCAAGCCGGAGATTCTGGTCGACATCAATGACCTGAAGGGGCTGGATTACTGCCGGGTCGACGGTGGCCTGCTGCGCATCGGCGCGCTGGCGCGGCACGCCGCGCTGCACGGCTCGGCCGCGGTGCGCGAGGCATGCCCGCTGATGAGCGAGGCCTACCAGCACGTGGCCCACGGCGCCGTGCGCAACCGGGGCACCCTGTGCGGCAGCCTGTGTCATGCCGACCCGGCGGCGGAGATGCCGGCGGTCGCTCTCGCCTGCGGCGCCTCGATGGCGCTGCGCAGCGCCGCCGGCGAACGGATCGTGCCCGCCGCCGAGTTTCTCCAGGGCCTCTACGCGACGGCGGCAAATGCCGACGAACTGCTCGTCGAAGTCAGGATTCCCGTCGCCGGGCCGGGCGTCGGTCACGGCTTCCAGGAGGTGTCGGCGCGCCAGGGCGACTTCGCCCTGACCCTGGTCGCCTCGCTGATTGCCATCGACGGCGGGCGCATCGCCAAGGCGGCGCTGGTCTACGGCGGCGTCAGCGACCGCCCGATTCGCCTCGCTGCGCTCGAACAGCGCCTGCTGGGGCAGGCGCCATCGCCCGCGCTGTTCGCCGGCGTCGCCGACGCGGCGGCCGAGGCCATCGACGTCAACGAGGATGTGCACGGCGACCGCGAGTACCGGCGGGACCTGATTCGCAGCCTGACGCCGCGCGTTCTGGCGCAGGCGACGCGGCGCGCCCAGGCGCGCGGCGCCAACTGATTGGCAACAAGGAGATAACGATGAGCGGCTCGCCAACGAAGGTGCTGGTAAAACTCAAGATCAATGGCAAGGAATACGAGCGTCACATCTCGCCCCGCCTGCACCTTGCCGACTTCATCCGTAACGAGGCCCATCTGACGGGCACCCACGTCGGATGCGAACACGGAGTCTGCGGCGCATGCACCGTCCTGGTGGACGGAAAGTCGGCGCGCTCGTGCCTGAGCTTCGCCATTCAGGCGCAGGGCGCGGATATCCGCACGGTCGAAAGCCTGGGCGCGGTGGACGATCTCCACCCGCTGCAGCAGGCGTTCTGGGAAAAGCATGGCTTGCAGTGCGGCTTCTGCACCCCCGGCATGCTGATGACCGCCGTCGAGTTTCTCGCCGCCAACCCCGATCCCAGCCGGGAGCAGGTGGCGGAAGCGATCTCCGGCAACCTGTGCCGGTGCACGGGATACCAAACCATCGTCGATGCAATCATGTCTGCGGCACAAACGCTGCGTCAGGGGAGGGCTGGATCATGAGCGAACGCTATATTCCGAATATCGAGATTCCCGCGCCGCGCAGGCACGAAGCGCCGCGCCCGGACATGCGCTGGATCGGCAAGTCGATGAAGCGCGTCGAGGACCCGAAGCTGCTCACCGGGCGCGGCAAGTACATCGCCGACATTTCCCTGCCGGGCATGGCCCATGTCGCGCTGCTGCGCAGCCCCTTCGCGCACGCCCGGATCAAGTCCATCGACGTCTCCAGGGCGCGCGCGCTGCCGGGCGTCGTCGCCGTGGTCACGGGGCAGGAACTGGCCGAACGGACCGGCCCCACGGTGACCTTCGCCAATCCGCCGGTGATCCAGCGCGTCATCGCGCTCGATCGCGTGCGCCACATCGGCGAGACGGTCGTCGCGGTGGTGGCGGAAGACCGCTACATCGCCGAGGACGCGCTCGATCTCATCGAGGTCG
>Ga0209628_10000499_pt1 | contig 24198 bp, 19 predicted proteins | sample TergutCu122P4_FD_187285 | JGI IMG/M metagenome (GOLD analysis project Ga0209628, IMG submission 187285) | Cubitermes ugandensis P4 segment gut microbial communities from Kakamega Forest, Kenya - Cu122 P4 (SPAdes) (version 2) | ecosystem: Host-associated > Arthropoda: Insects > Digestive system...
TGAAAAATTTGGTTTCTAATTTCAGGATTTCTAACAATCGGTTTTTCAACAAACAACAAATTTTTATAAGAGTAACCTTGGTCTGCATGAATAAATTTATAGTACTGCAAAGCCACCATCATTAATAATGAAATAATTAAAGCAGAAGCCATTACTTCAATAAAAATCAAAGCCATTTTCCACCTTCTATGGCTCTCTTTGGTTCTTTGAAATGCAGCGGTAACGGGAACTTTTGAGAATAAGTAAGCTGGAAGAAATCCGGCAATAAATAACATTACCAAACAAACGCCTGTAAGAATGAACAAAATTTGTGGAGCAAATAATGCGCGCAGTGATGTTTGTAGTAAATGAGTAATCGCGTTTTCAAACAGTGAAATAGTTACTGCAGAAAGAATTAATGCTAATATTATCTGAATCAAGGTTTCCGTAAAGAGAAGTTGATAGATATTTATTTTTGATGCGCCGTAGCATTTGTGTACGGCAATCTCTTTGGTTCTGTTTACTAAAGATGAAAGCGTTGCAAGGACATAGTTTAAGATAGAAGTTATTAATAAAACGCCTGCCAGTAATCCGAATACCAATATCAATTGTTTTACCACGGGGTCATCTTTATGTATTTCTGAGATGTTTACAAAAAACCAATCAATGTCCACTCCTGCTTTTCTCCATTCTTCCATATCTATGTGACGTTCTTTCATTGCAGTAACTTGCTTGGCAAGAGATTTCGGGTTCACCCCCTGTCTTAATTTTACAAAACTGCGGTATCTCTCGTTGCCTTCCCAGTTGTTGGTGCCATCCCAAGTAAAATTTGAAATAGATATTAAAGAAATAATTACATCTTCTCTTACCGTTGAATTTTCGGGAAAATCTTCAAAAACGCCGCCAATCACTAATGGCTTTTCGGGAAAGTTTTCTAACGTAATGGTTTTACCGATAATATTTTCCATACCCACTATTTCTGCAAGCGTTTTAGAAACCAAACAGTGCATGGGCAATTTTAATATTTCCTTTGCATCTCCCATGAGCATGGGGCGATATAAAATATCAAACAAATTTTCATCTGCCAAAACACTCTCCGCCAACAAGTAATCTCTGTTTTCTGTATAAATGGCACCCGAACCAATCCACGTAAATCGGGTTGCATTTTCTACTTCGGGAATCTCGTTTTTCATTCCCCACGCAACTGCTCCGGCAGTCTGTTCATAAGGCTCCATTTCGGATGATTCCCTTTGAAAATTGCTGTAAATTTGATAAATCTGTTCCCTGTCAGGATAATGATTATCAAAACTCAGTTCAAAAATAATCTTGGCAATGAGTACCAAACTGACTGTCAATCCAATCCAAAGCGAAAGGATTTTTACAAGGTTGCTTCCGTTAGCGCGAAAGCTGTTGCGAAAGGCAAGTTTTAGGGTGTTCATAAATTATTAGTGATTAGTGATTAGTGATTAGTGGTTAATCTCTTACGGTCTTACGGTCTTATGGTCTTATGGTCTTACGGTCTTATGGTCTTATGGTCTTATGGTCTTACGGTCTTATGGTCTTACGGTCTTCTACATCTCCTCTACCACACTATCCACAATCCTACCGTCGAACAGATTGATGACGCGGTGTGCATATTTGCTGTCGCGCAAGGAGTGCGTTACCATTACGATGGTGGTGCCTTCCTTGTTGAGTTCGGTGAGCAGGTTCATCACTTCCTTGCCGTTTTTGGAGTCTAAGTTTCCCGTTGGCTCGTCGGCGAGAATCATTTTGGGGTTGGAAACTACGGCGCGGGCAATGGCAACCCGTTGTTGCTGACCGCCAGAGAGTTGCTGCGGAAAATGTCCGGCGCGGTGCGAAATTGCCATCCGTTTTAAGATGGCATTCACCAACTCTTTGCGTTTGCGGGCGGGCACTTTTTGATAAATCAACGGCAACTCTACGTTTTCAAAAACATTGAGTTCATCAATCAGGTTGAAACTTTGGAACACAAAGCCGATGTTTCCTTTGCGTACTTTGGTGCGGTTTTTCTCTTTCAGGTTGCCCACCTCTTCGCCGTCGAGGATGTAACTGCCTTTGGTGGGGTTGTCCAACAAGCCCAAGATGTTGAGCAGGGTGGACTTTCCGCAGCCGGAGGGTCCCATCACGGCTACAAATTCGCCTTTTTCTACTTCAAAGGATACGTTGTCTAAAGCAACGGTTTCGATCTCTTCCGTACGGAAGACTTTTTCGAGGTTTGTAATTTTAATCATAATTTTTTTTTTAATGGGTTAATTGTTTTTGTTTATTATTTTTTTAGCACGCTGATAACGCGGATTTATCAGGATTTACGCAGATTTTCTATGATTAATTGTTCGGAATTTCCGAACAGTTGATGGGTTTGTCTTTTTTCCCGCAGGGAAAACACTTTATTAACCGTAGGTGAAGCGTTAGCGTAACCTACGGTATAGGCGTGCATAGCGGCTGTACAAGCCCCGCACGGGCGGCACTTGCAGTGTGTCAGAGTTGTGTCGTCCCTGCGGGACTGTAGAGACTGTATGTCATCGTTGCTCCGTAGATTAAAATCTACGGTTAATAGAGTGTCGTCGCTGCGCGACTTTAGAAGGAATAACCAATTTCTACGCCTTGCATCATTACCCTTACGTTCCAAAATGGAACATCTGCTTATTTCCTCAAAATTTTCTCTCTTCTTCATTTAATTACAATTTTCACATTCTTACTATCTTATGGTCTTATGGTCTTATGGTCTTATGGTCTTATGGACTTACGGTCTTATGGTCTTATGGTCTTACGGTCTTCTTCTACTCCATCTTAATATACCTCGCCGGATTCGCCAATGCTGCCCGTGTGGTTTGGAAGATTACCGTCAGGAAAGTAACTCCTGCTGCAATGAGGGCGGTGAGCGCCAACGTCCACAACGAGTTATCTATGCGATACACAAAACCTTCCAACCAATATTTGCTGATGTAATAACCCACGGGCAGGGCAATTATTGTAGCAACGGCGCACCAGAGGAAGAAAGTTTTGCACAACAACAGCAGCAGTGTTCCGGTGGATGCGCCGTGCACTTTGCGCAATGCAATCTCTTTGTTTCTGCGCTCTACCGTGTACCACGACAACCCGAACAACCCCATCGCGGAAAGAAATATGCTGATGAACGCAAAAAACTCTACCATGATGCGCAAACGTTTTACTTCGGGGTTCATTTCAAGATAGTTATCTGCCAGCGTAGAGATTCTCGGCATGAACGGTTCATCTCCCTCTTCTGCTTCTACATATTTACAAAAAATCTCCTTGATTTCATTAATTTTAACTTCCAACGGACCACTAAAACGTATGTTTATACTCCAATCTTTACGGTTTCTCTCATCTAATCGAAATAACATGGGATAAATAGCAGATTTAGCATCTTCTGTGTTAAAATCTTCGCAAACTCCCACAATTCTATATATAGGCGCATCTTCATCATCATCAATTTTAAATTCAAACCCAAGAGGATCACTTTCAATCTCTTTTGATTTTACAAATGCCATATTAACAACTACTTGCCTTGTTTTTGAGGGTATGCTGTCGAAAATGCGTCCCATAACAATAGGGATGCTGAAAAAATCGAAATAGTTGGGTTTGGCATACTTAAAGATATATCTTTCTCCTTTGTCGTTTGTGTAAATCATATCTGCATGAATATCCGTTCCAAGATATTCCGTAGTTGTTGCCGAACTTTTTAGATGGTCAATAAAATCTTGCGAAAACTCTGTTTCATCTTCACTAATATTAATAATTTGATTTGCATCTGCAATTGTGCCGGCAATATGTTCCATTTGTCGTTTTATATTGATACTAAACGCAATCAAAACTACAGAGATAACCATTTGCAAAACCACTAAACTACCCAGATAGTGAATTTTGTTTCCGGCAGGATTTTTGAACACTTCCATCGGTTGTTTTATGTTGAATTTGAAGATTAAATAGAGTGCGGGTATGACTATTAAAACGCTTAGTAACAGTAGTATATATAATAGATTATTCCATTGACTCATATTTTGCCATATTAATTCACTTCCCATAAAACTATTAAAAAGTTGCATGGCATCGGGCATAAAAATGAGGGCAATTCCAAATCCAACTAAAACGTGCAATGTGGTTTCCATAAAAATTTGTAGTGCAATTTTCCATTTACTTGCGCCCATGATACGTTGTCCTGCCAAATTTTTTAATCTTCTCGGGGCGCGAATTAAGGTAATATTCAAATAATTAAAGGCAGAAATAATCAAAACGACTAAAGCAATGGAAAATCCAAAGATGAGCGTGCTTTTATTTCGTGCTTTGAAAAGTCCCCAATCTCTGCCGGAAAATTCAAAATAGGCATCAGAGATTTTGCACAAATGAATGGGATGCTCATATTTTTCCGTTAATTCAGTATCTGCTGCAATTTTTTCCATAAATGCAGTCGGCGAGATGCCTTCTTGAAGTTTTATGAACGCACTAAAAGAGTCATCATTCAAAACGGTACGCACATTGTCTTCCGTGCGGGAGAAAATAGCCCGAATCTTCATAAATGACTTATAACTGTCGGCAATAATTCCTTCCACAATTAAAGTTTTAGTTTCTTTAATGATTTCTCCATCATCAGTTTCATAACCATCCATTTGTTCTCCGCTAATGGTTTTACCGATAGGGTTTTCACCTGCAAAGATTTGGTTGGCATAAGTTCGGGTAATGGCAACGGCATTGGGATGCGCCAAAACAGAATCCAAACATCCCTCTTCCATGGGAATAGTGATAAATTTAGTAAAATTGGGAAGCGCAGAAATAGTCATTGCGGCATCATAGATTAAAGGTTTTGCGTCATATTCCCATCTCCACCAATAGTGCTGCCCTACGACTGTCCACTCCAAAATTTCAGGATATTTATCCGCAAGTTCCGCCACTAACTCTTTATTTACCTCAGGAACAAACATATTTGTTGCCGACCATTCCGCTTCCTGCTCAATGATGTAAGTATTCGGGTCATTCCCCAATGTCTTTGCCATACGAAATTCCGTTACCGTAAAAAGCAACAGGATGGTTGAGCATAATAGTCCTATTGCCAAACTCAGGAGCGAAATGGTACTGCTGAGGGCGGAGCGGAACCAGGAGCGGAGGATGATTTTGAGGGTAGGCATAGTGATTAGTGGTTAATCGCTTTCAGATTTTTTGCGTTGGATTTGGAAATCACTTTTTTTCCCGATTCCAATTCCAATTTTTTTCTTGCGGCTGAAGCCACAGATCCACCTTGTTTGGCTACCTTTTTATTTTCTGAAAGTGTTTGTGGCTTTTTTTCTTTCGATATTTCTGTTGTTGATGCTTCTGCAAGCATATTTAATACTAACTCCAAATTGGTCATATTATCTCGCAAACTTTCTGTTTTCAGACCTTTGTGCTGTTTATACTGTTTTGTGGTCATTCCCGACCACGTTTGAGTAATAATATCGGTCAATGTAGCAAACTCCTGTCCTTTTTTTACGCCACGCCGCTCCCATTCGTCTGTCAATTCTTTGCGTACTTCTATACTTTTAAGCCGCTGATTAATCCAACTTTCGGAATATCCTTTACGAAGATAGTATTCCATAAGTCTTTCAATACCTTGTTCTGGGTCATCAATTTCTTCTAAACGCTCACGAGCAATTTCTGCTAACCAAAGTTTGAACGGCTCTGCTTTAGGGGATGGAATAGATTGCACTAACCTAAAGAGTTGTTCTACATCAGCCACGTCAGTGAAACGCATTTTGCCGTCCGGAGCCAGCATTTTGAAACCGTGACAATTTGTCACGGTTTCATTTCCTTCCTCTTTAAGACGTTGTTTCAGTTTACGCCAATACGCAGCCGGATCAACGCTTTCAGTTAATACTTCAATAACATCAACAATGGAAATGTACCATTTTTCTGCTTCTGCGTCCCATGATGAACGCACTTTTTTGTTCTCAAATAATTTAATGTTAGTTTCTTTTTTCATGCTTTTTGTTTTTAGTTAATAAAGACCATAAGACCGTAAGACCATAAGAGTTAGGGGTGGAGTTTATTTCTTTCGTCCGTTTCTTCCATTTTTCTTTAAATTCAGTATTCGATAATTTGTTCATTTTTTTTAGATTTTATGTTTATTATGTATATTCTCAAACTCTTATGGTCTTATGCTCTTATGGTCTTATGGTCTTACTATCTTATTCCTACTCCATTTTTATATACCTCGCCGGATTCGCCAATGCTGCCCGCGCAGTTTGGAAGATTACCGTTAAAAACGTTACAACAGCAGCAATCAATGCGGTGAGTGCCAACGTCCACAGCGAGTTATCTATGCGATACACAAAACCTTCCAACCAATATTTGCTGATGTAATAACCCACGGGCAGGGCAATTATTGTAGCAACGGCGCACCAGAGGAAGAAAGTTTTGCACAACAACAGCAACAGTGTTCCGGTGCTGGCGCCGTGCACTTTGCGCAACGCAATCTCTTTGTTTCTGCGCTCAACTGTGTACCACGACAACCCGAACAACCCCATCGCCGAAAGGAATATGCTGATGAACGCAAAAAACTCAACCATAATGCGCAAACGTTTTACTTCGGGGTTGAGGTTGATGTAGTAATCGGCCATGGTGGAGATTTTGGGCATAGAGGGAGCATTCCCTAACATATCTTCTTCTGCATATTGTTCAAACAGTTCTTTGATTTCATTTATTTTATCTTCAGTAGAACCTGAAAAACGAATATTAATATCCCATAAGGCGTAGTTGGCATCTGTATAAATATATAAAGCAGGGGCAATGTTTATTTTTGAGTTATCAGTAGTAAAATCTTCGCAAACACCCACAATTCGATACGTTCCGTAATCATCAATGCTAAATTCATACCCGAGCGGATTATCTTCAATCTCTTTTGATTTTATAAATGCTTTATTGGCAACAACTTGTTTAATTTCTGTGGGAATACTGTCAAAAGTTTTTCCCATTACAATAGGAATTCCTAAAAAATCGAAATAATTGGGTTGGGTTTGTCTGAATAAATAGATATTTCCATCTCTATCACTCCATTGAAAATTGGGCTGCAGTGCGCCGGGAAGGTATTCAGTAGTAGTAGCAGATTGAATTACATGGTCTGTAAAATCCTGTGTCATCCACCAACCATCATATTTTATACAAATAATTTGCTCTGCCTGCGGAACCGTATTTACAATATAATCCATTTGTCGTTTCACATTCATACTAAACGCAATTAATACTACTGAAATAATCATTTGCAATACTACCAAATTTCCCAGATAGTGCAATTTGTTTCTTGTTGGATTTTTGAAAACCTCCATTGGATTTTTGATAGCGAATTTAAACATCAAAAATAGCGCGGGAATAAGAATAAGGGCACATAACAGCAACAATACATAAGGCAGATTGTTCCACAGAAAAATATCTTTCCATTGCAAGTTGCTGCCCATAAAACTGTTGAATAATTGCATGGCAGAATCCATAAAAATGAGGGCAAGTAAAAACCCAACCAATACATACAGAGTTGTTTCGGCTATGATTTGCCCTGCAATCTCTTTTTTACTTGCTCCCATAATACGTTGCCCTGCTAAATTTTTTAATCTTCCCGAAGCACGAACTAATGTAATATTCAAATAATTAAAGGCAGAAATGAGTAAGATGATTAGGGCAGTTGTAAATCCAATAACAAGCGTATCCTTGTCACGTGTTTTAAAGATGGAATCTTCGTTGTTAGGAAATGCAAAATATGCATCAGATAGTTTTTGCAAACGAATCTCCTCTTCATCTAACGAATATTTTTTTACCAAAGTTGAGTCGGCATAAATTTTTTCTATTAATTCTTTTGGATTAACACCTTCTTGAAGTTTTACCATTGCATAGAAATACCCTGCACATGGAGTTGTGCGCACTTCGTCTTCGGAGCGTAAGAAAATAGCACGAATATTTAAAAATGATCGGAAGCTGTCGTCAATAATTCCTTCCACAATAAGAGTTCTGTGTTCTTGATAATTTTTTCCGTCTTCCCCCCAGGCATTTCCAAGTTGGTCGCCCTCAATAGATTTACCTATAGGATTCTTACCGGGGAAAATCTTATTGGCATAACTACGCGTAATGGCAATGGCATTACGATGTGCCAACACAGAATCCAAACATCCCTCCTCCATTGGAACAAATACAAATTTTGTAAAAGCAGGAGTTACAGAAATAGTAACCGGTTCTTTATTATCCACTTTGACATCATATTCCCATTTCCACCAAAAATGATTCCCAATAACCGTCCATGCTGCCACTTCCGGATATTTATCGGCAATCTCAGGAACTAATTTTTTGTTAATTTTAGGAGTAAAAATGCCCAGTTCAATTTGAAAGTACTCCATTTGTTCAATAAAATACACATTCGGGTCATTTCCCAACGATTTTGCCATACGAAACTCCGTTACCGTAAAAAGCAACAGAATGGTTGAACATAACAGTCCAATTGCCAAGCTCAGAAGTGAAATGGTGCTGCTGAGGGCGGAGCGGAACCAGGAGCGGAGGATGATTTTGAGGGTGGGCATAATGATTAGTGATTAGTGGTTAATGATTTCACCGGGTTCGTCATCGCGGCTTTTAGGGATTGGAAACTTACGGTAAGCAACGCAATTACAATGACCAACAGTCCGGAGGCGGCAAATACCCACCAACTTAACTCTATCCGGTAGGGGTAGCTTCGTAGCCACTGGTGCATAATCCACCAAGCCAGCGGGATAGCGATTATAAAGGAGATGCCTATCAAGAACAAAAAGTTACGCCCGATGAGTTCAACTATGTTCGGGATGGTGGCACCAAACACTTTGCGAATCCCTATTTCGCGGGTGCGCTGCTCTGCCGCAAATGCCGTCAGCCCGAACAAACCGAGACAGGAGATAAAGATTGCCAACACCGCAAATAATCCCGCAAGTTTTCCAACAAATAACTCAGAACCGAACATCCAATTAAATCGTTCATCCATAAATCTATACTCAAAAGGATGGTAGGGGTCTATACGCTTAAAAACTTCCTCAATTTTTTGGATGGTATTCTTTATGTTTCCGGATTTAATACGAATAAACAACTCACCACCGTGTTCAGACAAAACAAATCGTACCGGTTCGCTTTTAGTACTGTACATATTGTTGAATACAAAGTCGTTAACAATTCCAATAATCGTAAATTCTTGCCCGCTTTGCGATATTTTACCTTCTATTCTTCCCTCTTCGCCCATTAAATCGGCAAAGGCTTTATTGATAATGATTCTGTTGGTGTTCGCATCTATTGCCTGGTCAAAATTTCTACCTTCATACAGGGTTATGTTGAGGGTGGGCAGTAACCCATCGCTAATGTCAACCATAGAAACCAACGGCACTACCTCATCGGGTTTTCCTTGCCATTGCCATCCCCAGCCGTTACTTCCGATATTCATGATTCTTTGGTCTGATAATCCTACATTTTCGACTACTCCGGTAGCCAACAGTTCCTGTTTTAGTGGCTCAAGTCGCTCAACAATATCCTGATTGGCGCTTATCATCAGCACTTGTTCGATATTCATTCCAAGTTCGCGTTTTTTTGTATGTTGCACCTGTAGATAAATAAAAGCGGTGCAAATCACCAAAATCAGAGAAACGGTAAATTGAAACACCACCAATCCTTTACGTAATTGTATGGTACCCATTCCGCTTTTTGCTTTCAATTTGCGCAAGATGGTCATGGGCGGAAATGAGGAGAGAAAAAATGCCGGATAACTACCCGCCAAAATGCTGCAAATTAATCCAATAGATAACAACGCAGCCCAATGAACAGGATTTCCCCAGCCCATACTCAAGTCTTTTCCGGTAAGATCATTAAAGTAAGGCAGGACACCTTCAATAATCAGCAGGGCAATGAGCAAAGAGACTACGGTTATCACTAACGATTCCGACAGAAACTGCCAAATGAGCCGCAGCCGTGAAGCACCGAACGTTTTGCGCATCCCCACTTCTACGGTTCGTTTTTGGGAACGCGCTGTAGAAAGGTTCATAAAATTGATGCAGGCAATAGCCAGAATAGCCACTCCAATCCAAAAGAATAGTTTCACTGTGCGCACATAGCCGCTTCCTGTGGGTTTGCCGTCTTTAAAATCTCCATACAATTTTGTTTTGCTGATGGGATAAAGTAATAAAGTAGTTAATTCGTCAGGGTTGCCTTTTTTTTCTATCAACAAGTTCTTTATCTGTTCATTAACCTGATTAATATCGGCTGTTGGCTCTAATTCTACATATTGCAACATCCAGTTTGTGCCCCATTCTGTTTCAAGTTCAGGATAATCGTAAATTGATATATAATCTTTTACCAACTGCTGGAAAGGGATGAGCCACGAGAAGGTAAAATCGGAGTTTGCTTTTGGATTTTTAATGACACCAGTTATCTGATATTCTTGTCTGTTATCTTTTTTTAGCGATTTTCCTACAGGATTTTCATTGCCAAAGAACTTTGCCGCCATTTTTTCCGTAATTACAATTGGAAACGCGGCATCGAAAGCGGTGGCTGCGTTTCCGCTCACAAATTCGATGTCTAACATGCTAAAAATGCTGGAGTCGGCGTAGGCTCCATATTCATAAATCATTTTTTCATGTAAAGTAAACAAACTTTTGTGACCAAAATTGTTAAACCGTGTAACGTTTTTTATACCCACAACCTCCTCTTTCAAAACTGCAGCCAGCGGGTTGGGCGCCACCGCAAAAGAGTGAGTTACGTCTCCGTAACATTGATTTTGATACACCAAATAGAGTTGCTTTTGTTTTTGAAAATCGTTGTAGGTCAATTCGTTTTCAACCCACAAAAGAATAAGAGCGGCACAGGCAATCCCCACGGCAAGCCCTAAAATGTTTAAAATACTGAATGTTTTGTTTCTGGAAAGGATGTTCATAGTGGTTAATGGTTAATGGTTAATGGTTAATGGTTAATGGTTGGTGGGTTGTAATGGGTTTGCAATTTTCTTTTCAATAATCGTGCCAAACATATTATTTCATTTTAAATCAACATCTTAAAAAACAATACGCATAATGAATTGTCAAATAATTTTACAGTGATTGTATGATTTTTTGACAAAGAAAATTAGCTTATTTCTGTTGAATATGACTTTAACACCCAATACGTTTTTAGGATAATGGATAAAAAAAACGAAGTGCATTTGCACCTCGTTTACTTGCAATTCATAATTTGCAATTAACTAAAACTCCCAAAGTTCGCTTTCGTAGTTACGAATTTGGTTCATAATTTTTTCAGATTCTAAACGCTGGTCGCGTGGATTTTTCTTGTAGTCTTGAATTTGGCGATTGTTTTGGTCGTTGCTTTCGGCAATAATATAACTTGCAAAATAGCGTTTCCAGGTTAAAATATCATCAAAAGTGAGGCGAAGTGCTGTATTCTTTGAGGTAAAGTATAACTGTTTTGCCAAGTAGGGTCGTAACTCATCATATTTAATATATCCCAAACGTCTTCTTGCTTTTAATGAGCCCACATTATCATCATCTCCATCGCTTATTCCGGTAGCATCTTTTTCATATTCAAAGAAGGGTTCAATTTCAAGAATACGAACACTGAGTTCTCCTCTGTTTTTATCAAAAAACCAAACTTCTTTCAAGCGATAATACATGATTTGTGCTGCAGTAAAAGGTTCAACAAGGTCTCTTTCACCAACATAATCACCTGTATTTGGGTCATATTGCGCAATTTTTCTTGTGTTTGTAAGCGCGTTTTTAATGTCAGAACGATTCACCTTAATATAACAATCCTCATTGGTATATAAAGGAAGTGCGCTTTCGCTGGCAGGATTATCCATATCTATGGCATCAATAATCAGTTGTCCTAAACTTCTGTATTCACCTTGTGGCTCTGTGGGGAAATAGAGGGCGTGATTTCTTTTTTCACGCAAGTCTATTTCTCGCCAAATAGTAACCGACCACATCACATCATTTTGTTTAACCACAGGATAGGGAACCGGACCGGGAAATTCTTCTACTTCAATAATTTCCCAGGGAACAGTAAGAGGTTTTGGGGCTTTGGTATCATCTGTTTGCGCAAAAAGGAAAGAAAATGATACTACCGAAAGAATGAGAATGATTCCTTTTTTCATATTTTTTTAATATTTATTTTAAAATTACACTAATTGGGTTTAATGTTCTTGTACCTGCAACACAGGATGCTTTAATGTTTTCAAAAAAGATAACAGTTCCCGGGCTGCAAGTATTAATCTTGTTTTTAATCGTTTCGGAGAATTGGTTGCTGGTGCAAGTAAGCGGGGCATCTTCAATCCCTTTGATAACAAATGTAACATTGTATGAACTTACTGTCCATCTAAGGTCGTACACAAAGTCCACGCCCATATCGGCAAGAATAAAAGGATTGGCAAGCAATTCTGCTTTAGAGATTCTCCCTCCTTTTGATTTGTTTCCAAGAAGCGCCACCGGGTCAGGTACACGCTTAACACGAAATTCGTAAGACCCCATGGATTGTTGTTTTCCGCTAACATCGGCTAAAACACTTACTGTAACCATTCTTCCCACCAAGTTTTCCGGAACGCTAATATTATATTTTCCGGGGCCTGTTTTTGTATATGTACCCCCGCTTAATGAGATGGAGGTTTTATCAGCAGAAACAGATGCGCTTGCTGTAATGGGGTTCTCAATTCCTGCATAAAACACATTCATTTTATCGGCGGCTACCGATGAAGAGGGGGCCATTACCATATATTTATCTGTAAAAGGATGGGTTTGCGGGGTTCCGTCCGGCCCAACCATTTTAATAAGTCCGGTAAAACTAAAATCGCCTACGGTATTGGCGGGAATTTTTAAGTGCGCCACACCATTATCCCCTTTTAAAGATAAAGCACCCTGGGTTGAAGTCATAATGCCTGTTCCCATCCTCCAATAGGCTTCAATGGGTTGTTTGTCGTCGTAAGCAGCAACAATAATATCGGCTTGGTATTGCTCCCCTTGAAAAACAATTTGAGAAACAGGAATAACTTTTGCATTAACATTAGAGAACTTAAAGTCATTCTTTGTAATAGAACGAATCACATATTTTAACACTCCTGACTCTGCGTTGCGTACCTCGCCAACAAGTTTATTTAATAAAGTAACACCGGCTGCAAAAATTACTCCTTCAAAATAATGACTTTCCCAAGTTTCCTGCAAGCCGCTCGCATTTTTAAATTTTGCATTAACATCCAAACCAATGGTTTTTAACATAGCATCTCGGTCTTCCTCATTTACAAAAGAGATTAATTGATTACGGTATGTTTCTAATTGATTTTTAAGTTTTTCGGCGTGTCCGTCATTCATCATGAAATTTGTTGCCTTACTAATATTATCTTTTGCTTTGAGTTGTGCAACAGATTTCAAGGTTCCATCCGGATTTTCAGCCGGTTCATTATCAACGTATTCTATAAATTGCTTTTTCAGTTCTTCAATATAACTCACAATTTCATTTGAAAGTTCTTTAATTTGCATTGCTTTTTCAAACTCTCTTGCTACTTTATCTTCACCCAAGATTACTTTTTGCCGGTTCAGTTCGGCATAATCCTGATTATTTTTGCTTACCGTAATTTGATTTGAAGTATTTAAGGTTTCATCAACAACAGCGAAAGCATTCAAAATATCTTTTGATACATTTAGCGCTAACATGGCGGTAAGCACCAAATACATCATACTTATCAATCTCTGGCGGGGGGTTTCCGGACAATTTGTTGCACCCATATTTTAGTGATTAGTGATTAATGATTAGTGATTAATGTTATTTGTTAGTCATTGCGGCCAACATGTTAGCATAAATTGAATTAATCTGAGCTACATTTTTAGAGAGTTTATCCACTTCCTGTTTGTATTTATGTGCTTCCTGAGCGGTGTCGTTCATCGCATTGGCAAGGGTTGCAGAGTTGTCTTGGATTTTTTTGTAGTTATCCATAATGGCTTGGGTTCCTTGCTCTTGAATTTGTCCAATCTTTTGCACATTTTGCACATGCACATCTTGCAATTTTTGCGCATGTTGTTTTTGCATATCATACATCTCTTGAATACTCTTTACTTGCAAATCTGAAGTTGAGGTAAGTGTATTTTGTAATTTTTGTGCATGTTGTTTTTGAACTTCAAACAATTCCTGTGCGCCTTTGGTTTGCATATCGGAAGTAGCAGAGAGCGATTCCTGCAGTTTTTGTGCGTGTTGTTTTTGAGCATCCACCATCTCTTTAACGCCTTTCATTTGCATGTCTGCAGTAGCAGAGAACGATTCCTGCATCTTATGTGTATGTTGTTTTTGCGCATCAATCATCTCTTGAATACTTTTCACCTGTTGATTAGCAGTACCTGCAATGTCGTTGGCAGATTTTTCATACACGCCGGTAAGTGTTTGCACAGCATCTTTTGCCTTAGTAAGGTTAGCGGCATATCCTTCGGTTGCGTTCACCGCGTCGGTAGTTTTTGATAAATTCTTAGCCGTATCCGACAGGTTTCTCATTCCTGACGAGAGGCTTTCAATCAATGCCGGTCCAATTTTAGCTTCTTCCAGCATTCTGTCTAATTGCTGGGTAACCGTACCTTGTGGAGGGAGTTTTGCCCCTTCCGGTTGTCCCAGTTCGGGATAAACCAATGCCCAGTCATATTCTTTATGTAATGGCTCAAATGCAGAGAAGAAGAAGATTAATGCTTCTGTTCCCATACCTACCATCAGCATATAGTCTGCGAAAGGCAAGTGAAGAATTTTGAACAATGCACCTGCGATTACCGCCGAAGCGCCCCATCCGTATAATTTAGCCATGAAGTTTTTGTACCCTTTGCTACGAACAATTTTGTAAAGACCCATATTAATAAATGATTAATGATTAATGATTAATGATTAGTGGTTAATGCTTTATGTATTTATGTATTTATGTATTTATGTATTTTCGTATTTTCGTAATTCGTAATTTACTATTTGTATATTTTCGAGCCGCTGCTCTTGTTGGCATCTTTTGGATTTATGATTGCCGGTTGAATGGTTCTAAAACCAATATAAGAAGTACAGGAATCCTGATATTGATAATCTCTGGTATAAACCGTAATATATTGACTAATATCTTTCCATGAACCGCCTCTTACCACTTTTCGTTTTCTTTCCATAGGGGCATCAATTCCGGCATTATATTTATATATAGGATTAATATCAGAAGTAAAAGAGGATGCAGAGGGGCTATAAGCATCCATACACCACTCTGCCACATTACCGCTCATATCATACAAACCGTAGTCGTTGGGATTATAAAAAGCCACTACTGCCGGATATAAACTACCGTCGGCGAGGAAGTTTCCTCTTTGGGGTTTAAAATTGGCTAAGAAGCATCCGTTTTGATTTGCCGGATAAGGCCCACCCCAAGGGTAGGGGTTTCCTTGCAGTCCGCCACGTGCAGCCCATTCCCACTGTGCTTCTGATGGCAGGCGAAAATCATGCTCAACAGGATAGCCTTTGCTCAACAACCAAGTATTGCGTTGTTGAGAGCGCCAGTGGCAAAAGGCCTGGCATTGCAACCAATTCACGCCAACCACCGGATAATGATTGTATTGCGGATGCGAAAAATAGTTTTGCGTCATGAGTTCATTATCAGAATAAGTATATTCATAAATCCAAACCAAAGTATCCGGATAAATGTTGGTTACATCTCTTTTAATAAATTTGTCCAAATTACCATCTACTTGACTCGGTCTGCTGGTAAACATACCGCCAATTTCGCTACGTCCTTTCTCTTTTTGGGCGGCTGCCTCATAATCAAAAGTCCAGTATTCATAATTCATCTTGGCTACATTAATGCCCAACGGGCGATAATGATAATAACGGGTATTGATTTGGGTATATAGCGGACTAAGTGCTTGCCGAACCTCCTCGTCGTTAGAATTCCAGGGTATCTCTTCTCTCCAGTTGATTAATTTTGGTTCAATAATTTCACCTTGATTTTCACCTTTTTTATATTTAAGATAATGACCATATTTATTATCAATTTCTGCTTCTCCCAATAACGTGTGGGCAATAGAATCTCTAACCCATAGAACAAACTGGCGATACTCGTCGTTGGTAATTTCGGTTTCATCCATCCAAAATGAAGTTATTGATACTGAACGGGGTTTTGGGGCTAATGCGTGTGTAGGGTTGTTTTCTCCTGCTCCCAAAATAACATTCCCCGACGGAATATATACCATTCCATAAGGGGTAAATGTAACAAATTTGGTTTTATTTGAGACCCCCACCAATTGCCCGTTTCCGGAATTTTTGCAAGCGGCTAAGCCTAACAGAATACATGCAAACAAAGTTATTTTTTTCATTATTTTAAATGTTATAATTTTGGGTAACGCTAAAAAAAATGGATTATTATAATTTAGTATTGATTTTTATGCAAATGTCGTGTTGAACCATAACCTGTTAGTATTTTTTCTTTATAGAAATTAAAACCATATCGAACTACTAATTCAAAATCACCCCATGTGCCTCCCTTTACATAAGCAGTTTTTTTAGTATCAAATGAATAAGAAACCCCTACATCCAATCCTCTTAAATAATCATTGGAACTGTTGTAAAAAGGGGTAGCGCCAACAAGCGCGGAAATACCATTATCGTGTTGATAGGATAGTCCAAACCATACAATACCGTTGTATCTTGCCAAAGCCATCAGGTGTAAGTGCCAGGTTTTTAACTCGGTATGAAGAAGGATGTGAGGTTCTATAGACCAAGGGATTGCCGTATTCAAATTCCAGATATAACCGCCGGAAAAATATAATTGTCGTGGGATACGCAGTAGGTTTTCATCTCCCGAAATACGCAACCCGCCAAAAAGTTGTGTGCCGGAAACTCCCACATACCACGTAGGCGCCTTATAATGAATGCCAAAATTCACATCAAAATCAAGAAAAGTTTCTGATTGCTTGAGAATAACATCAAGGGGGTCACCAGTTTGAAGATAATTTAAATAAGCCTGGTTTGGTTTCATATTTAAAAATCCTAACTGTAAACCAATTCCTAACTTTCCGCCACGAACTTTAAGCCTTGTGGCATAACCAAACCGAAAGCCCACATTATCCATTGTTCCTACTTTATCTTTAAGAAATGTAACGCCAACGGCACCTTTTATCTGCTTAATATAGGAATCAATATGTAATAACACTTGTTGTTGGTCTAAAAGAATAAAGTTTTTTTTAGGTTTTTCTTTTTTTCCTGGAAGATTGGGATTGGGAATAGGGGTAGAGGGGTCAGTGCCTGATTGAGAGGTTTGCGTTGTGTCTTTTATTAACAAACTACCCTGTCGCAAAACAAAAGTAAAATTAAGGTGGTTCTCTCTTTCGCCCATTGCGCCGGGGTTAGTGTAAGACTGCGTCCAGGGGAAAAAAGAAAATTGGGGGTCCATTTGCGCAAAAAGCGTATAAAAAGGAAACAGTAAAAGAACTATAAAACAGTATTTAATTCTCATAAAATTCTTTATTTTTTGATGTGCACAAAAATAACTTTTTTCTTTTTCAACTTTACTAACTCCATTTTTTTTATGCCAACTCCTCTTTGAGTTTCTCATTAATCATTGTAATAAATTCATTTTGAGACATTGCGCCCTTGTCTCCTGCCTTGTGTTCGCGCACAGAAACCGTTTTTTCCGCCTCCTCTTTTTCACCTACAATAATCATGTAGGGTATTTTTTTCAACTCTGCATCGCGAATTTTTTTGCCGGTTTTTTCATTTCTTTCATCAATATGTACGCGAATGTTGTTTTCTTCCAATTCCTGTTTTAGCGTGTAGGCATAGTCTAAATATTTTTCAGAGATAGGGAGGATGATAGCCTGTTCGGGGGTGAGCCAAAGGGGGAAGTTACCGGCGGTATGCTCTAACAACACCGCCACAAAGCGCTCCATAGAGCCAAACGGCGCACGGTGAATCATCACGGGGCGTTGTTTTTGCTGGTTGGCATCAATATATTCAAGGTCAAAGCGTTCCGGCAGGTTGTAGTCCACTTGCACTGTTCCTAACTGCCACTTTCTGCCAATGGCGTCTTTTACCATAAAATCTAATTTCGGACCATAAAACGCCGCTTCACCAATTTCTGTAACTGTTTGCAAACCTTTCTCTTGCGCCGCCTCTATGATGGCGCGCTCTGCTTTTTCCCAATTCTCTTTGGTGCCAATATATTTTTCCTTATCTTCGGGGTCGTGCAGAGAAATTTGCGCGGTAAAGTTTTCAAAATTTAATACTTTAAAAATATAAAGGATAATATCAATTACTTTACAAAACTCCTCTTTCAACTGGTCGGGGGTACAGAAAATATGGGCATCATCTTGCGTAAAACCTCTTACGCGGGTTAAGCCGTGCAATTCGCCGCTTTGTTCGTAGCGGTACACCGTGCCAAACTCTGCATATCGCAATGGTAATTCTCTGTAAGAGTGTGGTTTCATGGCATATACTTCGCAGTGGTGCGGACAGTTCATAGGTTTTAAGAAAAATGCCTCTCCCTCTTGCGGCGTGGTAATAGGCCGGAAAGAATCCACCCCATATTTTTCGTAATGACCGGAGGTTTTATACAAATCCACGTTTCCTATGTGAGGACACATAATTTGTTGATAACCATATTTTTTTTGTACTTTTTTTAGAAACTGTTCCAAACGTTCTCTCAGTTCTGCGCCTTTGGGAAGCCATATCGGCAGTCCGGCGCCCACCGCCTGCGAAAAAGTAAAGAGTTCCAATTCTTTGCCTAATTTTCGGTGGTCTCTTTTTTTCGCCTCTTCAAGCATTAATAGATAATCATCCAACTCTTTTTTCTTGGGGAACGTAATTCCGTAAATACGGGTAAGTTGTTTGCGTTTTTCATCGCCGCGCCAGTAAGCACCGGCAGTATTCAACAGTTTAATGGCTTTAATATTGGCGGTATCAAACAAATGAGGGCCGCGACACAAATCGGTAAATTGGTTTAATTGATACAAAGAGATGGTACCATCTTCCAAATCTTCAATTAATTCTACTTTATATTCATTATTTTTCTTTACAAACAACGCTCTGGCTTCATTTTTTGAAATCTCTTTCCGCTCAAATTTGGGGCGTTCCTGTGCAATTTCCAGCATCTTTTCTTCAATTTTAGGAAAATCATCGGAAGATATCGCATGTTCCATGAAATCAATATCATAATAAAAACCGTTTTCAATATCCGGTCCAATTCCGAACTTTACGCCTAGATATAGCTGTTCAACGGCAGCGGCGAGCAAGTGCGCTGAGGAGTGCCAAAACACAGCTTTTCCCTCTGTATCGTTCCAGGTCAACAGGGTTAGATTTGCGTCTTTATCTAAAGGAAAATTGAGCGAAACCACTTCATGGTTTACCTTGGCAGCAAGCACGTTACGCGCCAAACCCTCGCTAATTGAAAGGGCTACCTGATAAGGAGTTGTCCCCTTTTCAAACTCTTTTTGCGCTCCATCGGGTAATGTAATCTTTATCATTGTAAATCAGATTAATATTTTTAAAAAAAGAAGCGCGAAAATATATTTTTTTATCCACAAAAAACAGGAAGAATGCACAAATTACACAAAACCATCATGCTCCCCTTTTCTCAAGTTATCTTTTTTTACGCTCACTTTGTATGTCAATACCTGCTTCCTGGGCAATAAATTCTGTTAATAAATGTGGCAATTTTGAATACTGAATCGGAAAACTGATATCATTACACCCCTCAAGAGTTTTGTTTAGTCCATTATAACTTATCTCTAATATCTGATTCCTGTATTTATTGTCTATTGCTTTATTAGCATAATTACTGAGGTCGTAACTTGATAAGATACTGAGTAAACGCTCATAATTCTTTTTTGATATTGTTGATTTAATAACTGATGTTCTATCGTTAGATTCATCTTTAAGGATAATTTTAGCGTTTTTTGTCGAATCAATAACAAGTGTAATTTTTAATTTGAAACCATGATAGTTGATTTTGGTTTCATAATAAAGTCTCTCAAACTTATAAGTAAGCAAACTGTTTGCAAAAACATATTGGTTTTGTTCGTTTGTCTCACACAATTCAAAAATATCCTTTCCTTCGGGCGACAATATAAGCGTATCTTTTGTGTGGCGCACAATATTAAAATTATGTTCCCTCTTTATGTTATTCTCATTTTTACAAAGAGTTATATATCTGTTTTTTACATGTTTAACAATATCAAATTGTTGATATTCAATTCCTTTCCGGGTTTCCACGCAGGAAGCATTTTAATAACTCTAACAGCTTCTTCATCAAGATCTTTATGCACGCTTTCCTTGACTTCGACATCAGAAACAGCCCCATCTTTCTCAATATAAAACATAATTAAAACAGAACCCGTAATACCACGATTTAAAGCACGATTAGGGTATAGAAGATTTTGCTTAATAAATTTATACATTTCATCAAATCCACCCGGAAATTCCGGCATTACCTCATAAGGAAAATGAGGAATTATATTTCCAATACTGTCATAGCAAATACCTGATTCGAGTTCTCCTGCTTTGTAAGTATCAAGTCGTTTAGCTGTTCCATTTTCCCAAAAAGTACGTATGGTATCATAATCTCCTTTTGCATACTGAATTATACTTTGCAACTCTCCGTTGGGATGCCACTTTTTTGTATAACCTTCCCAAAATTTATCGTTTTTGGTAATTCCTTTCTTTTCTCTGATGATTTGCCCACCCATATTATACAAGATTTTCCATACATCAAAAGAATCTGCAGGAGGATAAACAATTTCGTAATAAGCAACGCTGTCTGAAATAGATACCACCTTTTTCATTTTTAAGTTGTAAAAGGTGGTATCTTGACCGTAAGAAACTAATACCGTGAAAAATAGAGCAATAAGACTAAGTTTAATAATTTTTATTGGCATAAATTATTGTGTGTTTTTTTTTGGCGAAAATAGTAAAAATTTACATAGTCGTTCCTTAAAAATACCCTTTTAAATTGCGAGATGGTATATTTTTTTCGGAAAAAACAGTTGAAAAATTAATTCCCAAAATTTTTCTTTTAATTCTTCCATCAATTTCTTCAAATTCCAAGCGGTTGCAGCCATGAAAGCGTTGATTTGTACGCCGCTTTCACCCCAAAGGTAATTTTGTTGCATCCGAAAATCTGTTTTTAAATGTCCGATTATTGGTTCTATTGCTGCTCTTGCTCTGCATTTTTTGCGTTTGTTTTGTTTTTGATACTGTGTGTCTGTTTTCTTAGATGGCGAGGGAGTAATAATTTTTACTCCATTAATTTCTGATTTTCCTTTGCCGCCTCTGTCGTATGCAAGTTCTTCCGGTAACAGTATCTCATTATCTTTCATTTGATTAAACAATGGCTCTATGGTATGTCCGTCAAACGGATTTTCTAAGAATGCTTTAATTGCCAAAATAATTTTTTTGCCTTTTTTTCCACCGGTTATTAATCCTACTTTGTTTCCAAATTCGTATGGTTTGTGTGCTTTGCCTTTGGCTATACATTTGGTAAAGGGTTTGTGAAGACTGTAAATCTTGTTTTTATCATCTTTCTGCTGATTTACAACTCGTTTATAGAGTTCCATATCATTTTCATAAACACACTTTTGGGATTCAGTCATTTTTCTGTCTAATTCCCGTAGCATTTTGTTGGCAATGGTTTTTAATCGTCTTTTTGCCTTTTTTGCCGCCTTACTACGCTTGGGATGATTACCGTTGTATGTGCTTCGAAGAAGCTGTTTACTTTCGCGGGTGAAACGCTATCGCTGCTCAATTCCTGCTTGTTCTGCAATATCATTACATTTGTCTATCACCTTCTTACACAACTTTGCATCAGTAGGGAAGGTTGTGTTGTTCTCCTGAACGGTCGTGTCAGACAGCACAAACTTTGCTTGCTTGGGAACCTCGGCACCATGAAGTTTTACGCTGTATGCAAAAATCTTCGCCATACCGTTTTCTCCGATTCGTTTACGAAAATGTACAAAATCGCTTGGATCGAAAGGAAATTTATGCTCGAAAAATACACTGCCACAGAAGTATTGAAAATAAACATCGCGAACCCAATACTCCGGAAGCCTGTCATCACTGAGATTGTACAAGTGTTTGAGCAACAAACAGCCAACCATCATCCTGATAGGAATACTCGGCGCTCCCTTGTCTGAATAGTAGTGCTTAAATTCTTTTTCAAAATAATTCCAATCTATCGTTTTTGCCAATAACGCCAATTCATGGCTCGGGTTTATTAAATCATCAAGACGGGTGCGAAAAATTTCTTGTTGATTACAATTCGGTAGTTTTCCTAACATAATTTGCCACTTTTTAGACTACAAAGATATAAAAAATGGCGAATAAAACAGTACTTTTTTTATATTATTTTGCTAACAATCAAATGTTTAAATCTTTTTTAAGGAGCGACTAAATAGGATAGAGATTTAAACGTATTTATCTGCTAATGAGGTTACTTCGTAATAAAACAAGGTAAAAATATGGTTTATTAATCTGTAGGCTTAGAATTCGCAGAAAAAATTTTAATGATCTTGCTTGGATTAATTATCTCTATATTGGATTATTCCCGTAAGGAATTATTAAGAAAATAAGATATATCATCTGTATTAATCAAAATAATTAATAAATTATCATCCATTCGATATTTTAATATATATTGTTTTAATTTAGTTAACATTATTCTCGAAAAATAATTAGACCAAATGTTCCAAAAAACAACAATAGTATATTTTTTTTGTGAACTTTTCAGTAAAATTTCATCTTGTTTATCTTTACAAATACTCAATAATTGCAATTCATTTTCAAATCTAAGTGAATAATTATTAGGTAACCATGCAAATTGCTTTGTTTCCTTTTCAGAAAAGATGTTGAGCTTTACCATATTTCCATAACACTGCGTATAACCATTTATTAACAAACCCAAAGAGTCATAAATTCTAATTTGTATCGTGGACTGTTCTTCATCTCTATTTAATTTCCAGAGATCAAGTGCATGATTTTTTTTAGAAAAAGAATCAATTTTACTTACAGGTAGTGAAAAAGCATAATCATAACATGATACCTTATTCTTTATTAAATAATTAACGATTTCAACTTCACTTTTTGGAACAATTTCATGTGTGTTAATATAGCGAATAAAAGTACAAGATTGTGAAAAAAGTAAGTATATTAAAATTATTGGAAAATTTGCTTTCATTTTTTTACTAATAAAAGGCTGTTTAAAAAATAATTTTTCAATATTACTTTTTAAACAGCCAAAAAACATTAATCAATAACTGCTTTTACTAATGAGTAATAATAATTTGTGGTTGGATCATAAACTACATGATATTTTCCTTTTTCAAATTTAATACTTTTTATACCTAATGCATCACAAATCTCTTTAGTGGAAAATCCATCATTTTCTATGTAAAAGTAACCCTCATAGGTAAAGTCATTAACATCGTCAAAAAATACAAACATTACTTCTTCCTTCTCTTTCTCAAAATCTTGAATAATTGATAACCCAAATGCCCTATACCCATTCTGATAGTCAATAGAACTAATAATATCAGTACCTATTTCTTGTCCAGAAACACTACGTAAATGAAAACATATGCCAGGACAGGGTCCACATGAACCACCCCCATGACAATTATTAAATAAATGTGTGCCTGTATGATCTTTAAACCATTTTTTGATTTTTTCCCATAATTTTCCCTTTGCTCCTGAATTAATTTCATTTATTACACTTTGAACCTCTTCAATTGAATAGGTAGGTTCCATGAATAATACCGAAATATCAGATTCAGCACATTTTTCATCTTTTTTACAAGCGTAGAAAATGCTCACACCCACTACTAATGATACTACTACTAAGACAGTTAACAATTTTATATTTCTTTTTAACATAATTTTTTTTAGTTTAACGTCTGCCTCCTTTTGGCGGACAAAAATAATTAATTAATTTAATTCCTTCTACTCGTTTGGCTTTTCGTAGGAAATATTTCGCCTGCTTTCAATAATTTCTAAAATTCTATCAAGCATTTTTTCAATACATTATGGTGGTTTTTTAATAGGCATAAACATAACTTTATTATGGGTCAATCGGAAAATTGGGTGGGAAACATTTTTTTATGTATCGGGTTTACTGAATTTATTGCGCATCGCTCTCGGAGAGAGCACACCTATCTAAGCAGTAGGCTCAGGCTGCTGTACGAAAACTCG
>Ga0209628_10000500_pt1 | contig 24188 bp, 21 predicted proteins | sample TergutCu122P4_FD_187285 | JGI IMG/M metagenome (GOLD analysis project Ga0209628, IMG submission 187285) | Cubitermes ugandensis P4 segment gut microbial communities from Kakamega Forest, Kenya - Cu122 P4 (SPAdes) (version 2) | ecosystem: Host-associated > Arthropoda: Insects > Digestive system...
AATATTACTTTTTACGTTTCTCAAATATTATTCTTGAAGTTCTCAGGTTTCAAAGGTGAGAATATAGTCAAACGCTGTTTAAACATTTATGCTATTTTGCACATTTTTTATTTCATAGGCAATATAAATTTCGTTACTAAAAAGTGGTGCGAAAATAAAAAAAAGTAGTTAAAAAAAATAATTGTTGTTGAAAAAATCTTTATTTTTCTGTATGTAATTAAAAAAATACTTTTCCAAAAACAATAGAATGGCAAACTATTTTTGCATCTTTTACTTTTTTTTGTACAATTTTTAAAAAAAACAGCGTCATTTTATCTTCTTTTGCAATATTTATTTATTTGATTTTCATATAAATAAATATATTTTTTACTATTTTGTAATTGAAAAGTTTTATTTTTGCAACGGAATTTTTAAACTATTATATCGTATGCTCATAAAAACCTACAGTTGCGCCTTGATGGGAGTTGCGGCAATTCCCATTAGTATTGAAGTCAGTATAGAACTTGGTGTAAATTTTCTGTTGGTGGGATTGCCTGACAGTGCTGTGAAAGAAAGCCAACAACGTATTGATACGGCATTGCACTGCTACGGGTTCAAAATTCCCAACAAAAAAATTGTGATAAACATGGCGCCTGCCGATATTCGTAAAGAAGGGTCAGCATACGATTTAACGCTTGCCATTGGCATTCTTCTTGCATCAGAGCAAATACAAGGTGCTGAAAAAGTGGAAGATTACTACATCTTGGGAGAATTATCTCTTGATGGAACGCTGCAACCCATTCGTGGCGCACTACCTGTTGCCATTGAGGCACGCAAGCGCGGCAAAAAAGGAATCATCCTGCCTGTTCAAAATGCCCGCGAAGCTGCTATAGTTAATGATATTGAAGTGCTTGGCGTTGAAAACATAAAACAAGTGATTGACTTTTTTAATAACGATACGTCCATTCAACCCACAAAAATAAATATTCATGATGAATTTCAACGCAGTTTAAATGAATATGAGTTTGATTTTTCGGATGTAAAAGGACAAGAAAACATAAAGCGCGCATTGGAAATTGCCGCCGCCGGTGGACATAATATCATTCTCATCGGTTCGCCCGGCTCCGGAAAAACCATGTTGGCAAAACGCCTTCCTTCAATTTTGCCACCTTTAACGCTGAACGAAGCCTTGGAAACCACAAAAATACATTCCGTTGCCGGAAAAATGAGCCGGTATGCTTCTATTGTTTCAGTACGTCCGTTTCGTTCTCCGCACCATACTATTTCCGATGTTGCGTTGGTGGGTGGTGGACAGCATCCACAACCGGGTGAAATATCACTGGCACATAATGGCGTTCTCTTTTTAGATGAACTTCCGGAATTTAAAAGAACTGTATTGGAAGTGATGCGTCAACCTTTAGAAGATAGATATGTGAGTATTGCGCGTTCAAAATATAGCGTTGATTTTCCGGCTTCATTCATGTTTGTAGCTGCCATGAATCCTTGCCCTTGCGGAAACTACAACAATCCTAAAACACCGTGCACTTGCGGGCAAGGTATGGTGCAGCGATATCTGAACAAAGTATCCGGTCCTTTAATGGACAGAATTGATATTCATGTGGAAGTGGTTCCCGTATCGCATACAGAACTCGCTTCTACTGTGCCTGTTGAACCAAGTTCCAAAATTCGCGAACGTGTAATCGCGGCTCGCTCATTACAACGCACTCGTTTTCAACATATCCAAAATGTGTTCTGTAATGCACAAATGAGCAGTAAAATGGTGCGAATGTATTGTGCTATTTCTAAAGAAGGAGAAGAACGATTAAAAATGGCTATGGAAAAATTAGGACTCTCCGCACGTGCCTACGACCGTATTTTAAAGGTTTCCAGAACGATAGCAGATTTAGACAACTCCGTAAATATTGAAATTGAGCATTTGTCGGAAGCGATTAATTTTAGGAGTTTGGATAGGGATAATTGGGGAAGGTAATAATCAAGTCGTGATTGATTTTTATTTCGCACGCTTGTAATTCTAAAATTTCATATACTTTTGCCATCAAAAAAAAACACACAATGCAATTTGCTAATCCTCTCTTCCTGTTCGGTATTTTTGCTATCGCAATACCTATTCTTATTCATCTTTTCAATTTTAGAAGATATAAAACCGCCTATTTTTCCAATGTAAAACTGTTGCAGGAGATTTTGCTTAAAACCAAGCGCGAGTCACAGTTACAGCATTTAATTGTGTTATTTTTAAGAATTTTGGGCATTGCGGCATTGGCTTTTGCTTTTGCCCAACCTTATTTGCCCAACGAAAAATTTAAAACCCAATCGGGAACCATCGTATCTTTTTTTGTGGACAATTCTTTTTCTATGGAAGCGCAAACCCAACAAACTTCTTTGTTAAATGAAGCGATTGGAGTTGCAAAAAAAGTAGCGGAAGCGTTTTCATATCATGATGAATTTACGCTTATTACGAATGATTTTGCTGCTCATGAAGCGCAAATTATTTTCAAAGACGAATTTTTATCGCGTTTAGACGACATTGAGATCACACCTAAATCTAAAACATTAGCGCAAATTTTGCATTTCAATCATAATATAGTTGCCAAATCGCAGAAAGCACAAAAAATGGTGTATTTTATTTCTGATTTTCAAAAAAGCCAATTCGATTTTACACCGATACTAAGAGATTCAACGCAAGTAGCATTTCTACTTCCCATTGAAAATAAAGAAATTAACAATATTTCGATTGACAGTTGCTGGTTTGATATGCCGGTATTTCAAGTGGGGTACAACGTGGGAATTACGGTTCGTATTAGTAATTATGGAAAAGAAGAGGTGGTAAAATTGCCTGTGAAGTTGTATATTAATAATGAGCAACGTGCGCTGGGTGCCGTGGACATCAAACCAAACAGTTATACCGATTACACGCTGAATTATACCATACAACACGCCGGAATACAAGCCGGTATAGTAGAAATTTACGATACGCCGATTACTTTTGACGACCGCTTTTATTTTGTGTATGAGGTGGCGCCAAGTGCTTCCATTATCGCCATTCAAGCTCAAAACAAAAACAAATATTTACAGGCGCTTTACGGTGCTGACTCCCTGTTTCGTTATGAAACAATGAATGTGAATCAAATAAATTATAGCGCATTTTCTTCGGCGCAATTGGTTATTTTAGACCAATTGGAAACCATTTCTACAGGACTGGCGGCGGAATTGGAAAAATATGTACAAAACGGAGGTACTTTATTGCTTTTTCCCGCAGAAAAAATGAACTTGCCGCTTTGGAGCGCTTTCTTTCATGCCATGAATGTTCCCAATTATCAAGAGTTACAGACAAATGTCATCAAAGTGGGTGCCATTAACAAAGAGAGTATCTATTTTAAGGGTGCCTTACAAAAAAATGATTCTGAACATTGGGAGATGCCCACTGTTTCACATTATTATTCATTTGAAAATAAAAACATTCCCTCAGAAGAAATTATGCGCATGGAAAATAATGCACCATTTCTTACCGCATATAACTTTGGAAAAGGGCGCGTTATATTATCTGCGGTTGCCTTAAATGATTTTTATGGAAATGCGCACAAAAACGCCATTTTCTTCATTCCGCTACACAATTTGGGGCTTATGGGGCAACTTAAAAATACGCTGTATTATTGTATCGGGAATGATGAAACCATTGTAATTCCACAAAAAGCAACCGGCTCGGAAGACATTTTTGTGCTCAAATCAAAAAATAGCGGTATAGAACTCATTCCGGAACAACGCAATATGGGCAACGAAACGCAGTTGTTTCTCCATTCACAAATTCAACAAGCGGCAGGTTTTTATGATGTAATGAAGGGCGAAACGGTTTACGCTACATTAGCTTTTAACTACCGGAGAGATGAATCGAATTTGGAATATTATTCGGAAAAAGAATTAGAAAAAATAGCAGCCCATTCGGAAGGACATATCATGCTACTCTCATCTCATACAAAAAATCTCACACAATCTATTTCCGACACGCTAAGCGGAAAACCGCTTTGGCGTTATTTCATTTTTCTTGCATTAGCCTGTTTTCTTACAGAAGTTTTATTGCTCCGTTTTTGGAGTAAAGCAAAAATCAAAAAAAATATTCATTAAAATCAAATTATTATGAAAAAAATTGCCCTTTTTATTGTATTGGGTCTGATAACGACCTTAGCTTTTGCACAAAGTGCGCAAAACACAATGATTGAGTTCAACAAAACAAAAGTGCCGGGAATAGTTGTTTCTCTTATTGACTATGACGTTGCCACCGTGCAAGCCGCCCTAAGTGCGCGTATGGAAAGAATTGGAGGTTTGAAAGGTAGTAATTCCAAAGGATTTCGTATGTATGCCGGACAGATTTTTACTGACTTTGGAAATACAAAGTTTGATATTTATACAAGAGTATGCCCCGGAAGTAAAAAAGACCGTGATATCATCATAAACTTAATGGTTTCATCGGGCTTTGAAAATTTTGTATCACAGAGTTCAGACCCCGAATTAAATCAAAAAATGTTAGATTTTCTAACTTATTTTGCTAATATTTTCTTAAAAGAATTTGATATTAAACAAAAAATTGATGCGCAAACATCGGCGCTCGAAAAAATGGAAAAAGAGTACAAATCATTGGTTTCCGATAGAGAAAAGCTAAAAAAAGATTTAGAAAATAAAGAAAAAGCTATAGAAAATAAAGCAGCAGAAATTGCTAAAACAAAAGAAACTCTGGGAACTTTAAAAAATAGCAATTAGGGACATTCAGTAAATAAAAAACGGACAAGGTTCAACGACCGCAGGGTTTTCTATCGCGCGTTTAAGAAGATGACGGGGCTTTCGCCTACGGAATTTCGGCGAGAACTAACTAATTGAGAAGAAGCCAATCAATAACATTAACTACGGGAATGCCATCAATTTCAGATTGTTCTTCATATTTCTGCGTGATTACAATTTTTTTATGATTATCAGGTATTCTTAATAAATTATCTATTTCTCTTTTAGAATTTTCAGGTAGTTCTAATGCCACTTGAACATAAAGAAATTCATTCATTTTTTTGGCAATAAAATCAATTTCATAAGCATCCAATTTTGCGACATCAATAGTATAGCCTCTTCGGAGTAATTCTAAATAAACCAAATTTTCTAATTCGTGCCCAAAATTTCCTGTTTTTTTTCTCAAAATTTGATGCGCAAGCCCCAAATCAATAATAAAAAACTTTGCCTGCCCCCGAAGATATTCTTTCCCTCTTACATCGTATCTTTTAGCCTGATAAAAGAGAAAAGCATCTTTAAAAAGTTCCAAATACTTGCTAACTGTGGGTTGTGTAATTTTAAATCCATTTGAATTTAAAGTATTGGCAACATTATTGGAACTGATTGTATTTCCAATATTGTCTGATAAATAACTTACCACCATCTCCACTAATTCGGGTTCTCTCAAGGCGCCCCGAAAACCAATATCATTGAGAATTATCGTGTCAATAATTCCGGATAAAATGCTTTCTTTCAGATTTTCATCAGCCAAAACAACCGCCGGAAAACCGCCATATCTCACATATTCTTTGTAAAGAGTTGGAATGGTTTTATAATCATCAATCCTGCTCCCTTTTACTTCAATAAACTCTTTGAAAGAGAACGGATAACATTTTATTTCAACATATCGTCCTGAAAGCAAGGTGGATAGTTTCCCCGAAAGCATTTGAGCATTACTGCCGGTTATTGTTATGTCAATATCCGGATTTAATCTAAAACTGTTTATTACGCGTTCCCATCCGTTAACAAGCTGTATTTCATCAAATAAAAAATAGTTTTTTTGTGAAGCGCTCAACTTGCTTTTTAGATACTCATAAAGTTTACTCTCATTTAACAGTTCTTTATTTTGGTAATCTTCAAACGATAGGTAAATGAGTTGTTTTTCCGTAATATTATTATTTAACAGATAATTTTGATACAAAAGCAATAGTGTACTTTTTCCGCAACGACGCACGCCCGTAATTACCTTAATAAACTCACTGTCTTTAAATTTTGTTAATGATTGAAGTAAATCTGTTCTATGAAAAATAGTTCTCATTATAATTTGGGTTTTTGATAATTTCGGCAAAAATACAAATTATAATTTGAATATATTATAAAATGTCAAAATTTTCAAATTTTAACTTGTTTTTTTGTGTTGTACTTACTTTCCTGTTTTATGCCTCTACATATCCTCCATTGAAAGTCCCAGATACTCAATAGAATAATTGTGATATTTTTTGGCTATCTCTTTCGATTTTTCTTCCAAAGCATGAAGGCTGATGCGTTTTTTGTTCCTTTTGACCTCATAAAATTTGATGGTTTTTTCGCAGTCATTGATGGCAATAATATCAATTTCGTCTTCTCCTTTTTTATTCCAGTAATTTCCAATTTCTGAAAACCGGTTGGATTCAACTAAAACCGTACGAAAATAATTTTCCAATGCAAAACCGCTAAAAGTTTCATAATCACGTGCTACGATTTGTTTCACATATTCTAAATTTCCAATCTCTATGGCGCTACGATACTTATATATAAAACGAAACCAAAAATTCAAAAAATTATCCTCTATTTTGTATCTGTTGTTTCTACTGCCATCTTTGGCACCAAACGGACGAATGCGTTTGATGATATTAAAATCTTTTTCTAATTTATCCAAGAAACCACCAATTTCCATATTTAAAATATTTTCAATTTCTGAACGCTCGTTTTTTGAAGAGGCTATTAATGAAAGAATTGAATAATAGTTTCCATAATCCTTACCAAATTCATCTACTAAAACGGCACGACCTTCATCCATAAAAAAAGAAGAAGGGTTAAAAATAGCATCAATGATTTTGTTTTTTGTAAATGCTTTATTTAAAACCAATTGTTCAACATATTTGGCAACACCGCCTGTGAACATATAAAAAGCGAGCAAGTCTTCATGGGTATAATTAGGATTGTAATCATGTAAAATTTGTTTTATAATACTAATAGTAAACGGTTTAATAACGATTTTTGCCGTAGCGCGACCAAAAAGAGGCTCTTTGTTGTTTTCAAATATTTTTTTCATGATTGAATAAACCGAACCGCAAAAAATTAAATTCATCTTGGAGTCATCTTTATTAGAATCCCAAATATTTTGAATGTCGCTGAAAATAGAAGAATTAATATGGTCAAATTCTTGAAATTCATCAATAATAACCGTAAAATTTTTATTTTTTGACTGTAACATCAATGCTTTAAACAGTGGAGAGAATTTTTGGAAGTTACCAAGAAAAAGCCCCAACTTTTCTTCAATTTCTCTTCCAAACTCTTCGCAAAGCAACAGTTCATTTTTCTTTGCAACGAAAAAATAGACCACTTCTTTCGATGTCTGAAACGCATTTTTGAGCAATGTGGTTTTTCCCACTCTGCGCCGTCCCAAAAGAAGGGTCATTTGAGCAAAGTTTGCTGAATTTTCCGCGATTTCTTGCAATAGTTCAATTTCTGGCTCTCTGTCATAAAACTTCATAACACAGTGATATTAAATTATTTGTTTATGTATTTTCATTAACGTAACCGTCATTACTGTAACGGTGGTTACGTTAGCAAAAATAGTATTTTATTGTAACCCACAAAAAAAATGTTGGGATAATTCATAAATTATCCCATATTTTTTTTCCCCTCGCGCTATTTTTGCGAACTTTTGAATGATACCACATTTGACATTTCACATTTACATACAGGAGAATATTTTGTAAGTATTAAAACAGAAAAGGGTAGGGTAATCATGAAGATTGTGAAACTGTAAATGAAAATTTATTCGTATATAGCAGAAAATTAATACGATAAAATTTCTTATTTGACATATACAACAGGTAAAAATATTGTATATTCGTAGAAAATTAACTCTATGAATTTCTCTAAATATCCTGTATTTAAAATTATTTTTCCGTATATTTTAGGCATTTTTTCTGCATATTTTTTTGGTTTTAATGTAGAAAACCATCTTTATATATTTATTCCACCCATCATTTTTGTTGTCATTTCCTGTATATTGTTCAAAAATGAAGGATTTTATCAGCAAAAAATAGCTGCATCTTTACTTTTTTTTGCATTTATGCTAACAGGTTTTATAGGTGCTTCTTTTTTATTAAATAAGAAACAGACACCCGAAGAGTTGCAGACCATTCAAAAACAAAAAAATTGGATTGCCACAATTGTTGAACATCCTAAGAAAAAAGAAAGAAGCGTGAAAATAGTTGTAAGTTTTAAAAATCAACATTTTACAAAAAGTGAAAAAGCAATACTATATTTTAAAAGAGATTCATTATCTGCACAATTAAAGTATGGCGATGTTTTATTAATCCATGCCCAGCTTTCGCCAATTGAAAAGCCAAAAAATCCAAATCAGTTTAATTATCAAATTTTTATGAAAAGAAAAGGAGTTTCTTTTACAGGCTATGTGAAAGAAACGGGCTGGTGCAAAATAGGCAAAGATGTTCCTAATCACATTAAATTCTTTTCTCATAGTATTCAGCAAAAATTTTCGCAAATGCTTTTCGATGCCGGTTTATCGGGCGAGGAATACAGTATTGCTACCGCCATTATTTTGGGCAACGACGAAACGATGGAACCTGAGTTGCGTGCCACGTGGAGCGCCGCCGGCGTGAGTCACATTTTATGTGTTTCGGGAATGCACGTAGGAATTGTCTTTATGATTATCAATTATTTACTATTTCCACTCAATTTTTCAAAACGAACGCAGATGATTAAAAGCATTATTCTATTGCTAATTGTTTGGAGTTATGCCAACATCACCGGACTTGCCCCGTCGGTGATGCGCGCCGGCACCATGTTTACTTTTGTGCTGTTGGGGAATTTTTTACGAAGAAACACCAATGTATTTCACAGTCTCTTTGCTTCCTGTTTTCTTCTTTTATCAATAAATCCGTTATTGATTTTTGAAATGGGCTTTCAATTCAGCTATTTGGCTGTGTTCGGCATTGTTCTTTTCCAAAAACCGATATACAATCTTTACAAGCCCAAAACAAAGATAGTAAAATATTTCTGGGACCTATCTTCAGTTTCCATTGCGGCACAATTATCCACTGCACCCATCGCTATTTTTTATTTCGGGCAATTTCCAAACTACTTTTTGATGGGCAATTTAATCGTTATTTTTCTCTCTTTTTGGGTGGTACTAACAGGTGTGGCTATCGTGGCATTCTCTTTCATTCCTTTTATATCAAAACTAATAGGTTATCTGTTAATCTATGAGATAAAAATAATGAATTATACTGCAAAAACAGTTGAGGCGCTCCCATATTCCACCACCGACCAAATCTCAATTTCAGTATTGCAAGTCATATTCATATATGTAATGATGGCTTTCTTTTTTTACGCTTATCAAGAAAAGAACAAAAGAAGTTTTCTCTATGGATTAATCTCATTGATAATGATTTTCGGATTATATCTTTATGATAAAATAGATTGCAAAAATCAAAAAAATATAACGATGTATGCTATTTCCAAATCTGTTGCCATAAATTTTAATCAATACGGGAAAAGTTTTTTGCTTTCAGATTCTATTCGTTCAAAGGGAGATAGCAAGTATAAATTTTCTATTAAAAATCATGAAAGAAAAGCGCGAACGGATAGTAAAATTCTTAATATGCAAGAAGATTACGAAGATGAAACGTTTTTTAAAAAAGGTTCTTTTATTTCTTTTAATGGAAAAACACTCTATTTTTTAACAGGAAACGATAAACTTTACCCCTCTTCCGTAAAATTTAAAATAGATTACCTGTATATTAGCCACAATCCCAAACTAAAACCGGAGGTGGTTTTTAAAATTTTTGATTGTAATAGGGTGGTTATAGATGAAAATAATTGGTTAAATTTGGAAAAAGAGTGGATTTTGTATTGTGAGAAGTATGGGATTCATTATCATTCGATGAGGGAAAAAGGGGCTTTGATAATTGATTGTTAGTACGCAGATGACACAAATTACAATGCCCCCAACTGTTGCCTAAAATAAATGTTTACAATAAAAAATCATTCACACCCATTAGTAGTAGAAAAATAGTTATCTTTGCCACGTTATTTTTTTATAAAGAATTTGAATAGTGAAAACTTCAGAAGCAGATAGAAAATTAAGCAAAGCAGGATGTTTCTTTCTTGAACATGGCGGCGAGCATGATTGTTGGTATAGCCCAATTACACAAAAGCGTTTTAGAGTACCAAGACACCCATCACAAGAACTTGCAACAGGTACAAAGAGAAATATTGAAAAAACATCAGGCGTTAAACTTTAATTCAATAATTAAAATAATCAAAAACAATACTTAATATGAAAAAAGTAAAAGTAATAGTAGAATGTGGCAAAGACGGAAAATATAGTGCCTTTATGGATTGCTATGATTATGATTTTTCACTTGCAGGCTTTGGAAGTACAGCACAAAGCGCGATTAACGATTTTTTTGCTTGTGTAGCAGAAGAAAAGGTAATGTGTGAAAAAGAGGGCAAAACCATGCCTAAATTAGAATTTGATATACAATACGATGTATCTTCATTCCTTAACTATTATTCAGGTATTCTATCAAAGTCAGGACTTGAAAGGATAACAGGTATAAACCAAAAGCAACTTTGGCATTATTCATCGGGCAAACGTAAACCCAAAAAGCAAACAACCTTACAAATACAAAATGGTTTACATCGTTTTGCAGACAATTTAAGAGAGGTTCGTTTTGTTTAAGATAATAAACAGCCCTTGTTTGTATGCTTTAATTGAAAAAAATGAAAATGACATCATATTATAAGTTTGTAGTGACAATTCGCTCGGGTTTTTATGCTTACATCTTTTATCACAATCCCTTTTTAGAAAAAAAAGAGGCTGCCTATATTGTGACAGCCTCATCACTAAATTAAGTTTTATTATTGCTTTTGGAATGAGAAAATAAATAATAGTACAGATTGATTATCGCTCCAAATACAGGAATTAAAAAGATAACAATTGTCCATAGTGCAATTGCCATACTGTTTTTTTCTTTTCTAAAGGTAATAATAAGTGCACTTATTATTAAGATTAAGTATATTGTAAATAAAACAGTTAATAATGTGGGATTAATAAGTGTCATAATTATATTATTTTAAGATTCTTAAATAGTACATTAGTGTTAAAAAATGATATTGTAAAAATATAAAATATTTACAAAGTTTATCAATTTCCTGAGTAAAAATTTGCTGTACATAGGCAAATGTGTTCACCCCAATAGCAAGAATAACTAATAGGGTGTTGTTTTTCAAGTGAATGATTTAAAAAGGTTTTTTTATGTGTATATAATTTTTAAAAAAGATTTATAAATCAATAAATTATAAAAAAGGGTACTCTCAAAATGATTTCGCCCATTTAATACCGATTTAGTCATTGAATTCTTTCCGTTTCTTACTCCGCCAAAGGAACAAACCCACAGTAAGTCCTACAAATGTACCAAATCCTAACATAACTACAAGTTTTAACCACAATTCTTGAATTGGTGGTAAAAATAGATTAATCAGAGCAATAGCTACAACAAATCCAATAAAGATTATTTCTGAATCTTTCGATTTCTGTTTTTCGGTACTCTTTTCTTCTTTGCCCCAAAAGTGCTTCAACCAATATAAACTATAAAATGTGATAATTATTATTAGTGGTGCTATTTGTACGTAATGTAGATACCGATTAATTGAAAATGAAAAAACTTCAAGACCAGAAGTATTAATTAAGGAAAAGCAAAGGCTAAAATATAAAATACAGAAAATCAATACTGTTGCTATTACTTTAAGTAATTTTTTATCAATAATTTTCTTTCTAAGAAAAAAATACAAAATGGTTCCAATTAAAAAGGCTATTGGGTAAAAAATCAAACTACTTTCCATAATAATTTTTTATTGTCCATTTATACAGTCTGCATAAGCCAAATTTGCTTGATGGTGATCAACACAATAAATGCCCAATGCTACTCCAGCGCAAACCCAACTACCTATTGGTCCCAGTAACAAGCATCCTGCTAAAGTAATAGCAAATCGCTGTTCTGCAGCTCTGATATCATCAACATAAATTTCAGCACATGATCTCGGTGGTTTCCTGTCCGAAGTTATTTCTATGATAGCATCAATTATACTTCTTTGTTGCTCACTATCTAAAGTAAAAAAAGATGGATATTCCGAATTTAAAAAATTACTATATATTTCTGCTTCTTCATTTAATCTTTGTACAACTTCGCATTGATAAAAATCTACCGTATTCATCATGGTATCCATCAAGTTCTTTAACTCCTCGAAATACACATCAACTAACTCAAAGTCTTGATTCTGTGCTGCTTCAGAAATCAATGCTATAAGTTCAGCCATACGAGCAATCTTTTCTTCTGTAAACGATTTAGATTTCTTCATTATTTTCTTTGCTATTTCTTCGCTTATTGGAGCTACCGCTTTAAAGTATTTTAATAATTCTGAAGAAGAGGCTAATGCATAAATATCAATGCCTGTTGTTTTAATTAATTCATCAATATTGGAACCTGTGCTCTGTTCAGATGGTGGATTTGATATTACAGATTTCGTTGTTTCTTCTTTATTACAACTTGTAACAAAGAGTAAAAATGCTACTGCTAATAAAGCAGTGAATAGTTTGATGTTTTTCATATTATTTTTTTATTTAACGTTTTTTACTTGTTTTTGTTATTTTTTGAGGAACAGTTACGATTCTGTTTTATATGCTGTGGCGGTTTTCCCGTCGTCGAAAGTTATCATTTTGGCTTGCTTTTCAGAAATTTTCACCATTCTTACAAGCCATTCTGTTTCTAACTAAGGGGGCTTTTCAATGGTCATATATTCAACTTCTATTTGAAAATCAACCACTTTCCTTAATAACTTTCTATAAAATTGTTTCGGTTTGTTCGCCATAGCAGTTAACTCTTAACGTTCCACGAAAAAAATACATATTTCACAAATCTGTCTATTCATTGCGAAAAACGACATGAAAATGTCCTAAGCGCAATCATATTCCGATTTTCAATGGGAAAAACTAATAGCAATTTTTTCATAATAAATTGGTTTTAAATTGTTTGTTTGATTAATTGTAAATAAAAAAGGCGGACTTACATATCCGCCTATGAGGTTGTGAGAAATACCGCTGGAACAAATAAGATAAGCCCGCATCACACGAGCGTTTTTATCTTTCTTGTTCCTTTTTTTGAAACTTCTCACATTTCATAGGCAAGAATAGCAAACGCTACTTTATGTTTGTTTTGTGCATTTTAGCACGTTGTTTTTTATGTCATATTCATTTCGTTTAAAATTATTTGTTCAATTTTATCTATATTATTTCTATTCCATCGGTAGCAACATTTTCATAAAAAGGAGAGTATTTTCTTTTTCCCCAATCACTTTCAGTATAAATTTTAATGCTCAAATATGTTCCATAATGCCTGTATATTTCCAGCTTTACGCAATTTTTCTTTATGGTTTTTAAAATTGGAAGTTAATTCTAATTCATATTTCATAGTCCTAAAAACGAATCAATATCTTTAACATCCAATTTCGTTGTTTTTCCCTGTTTGTATTTCTGGTTGTCATAACCTTTTGGTTAATAATTTTCGTGGCAAAAATAATATTATTTTCATTTTACGCTAATTGATTTGTTGATTTTCCTTAACTTGATGATATTACGCTCAGTGTGCTGTATTAACAACACCCTCCCGAACCGCAATCGCAAGTAGGTTCTGTTCCGCGAAGCAATCCGGTAATAACTCCCGCTGCACAGCCAACCCCCGACTTTACCTTAATCGCTTCGGCAGGACAATTCATCGCACAGGCTCCGCACTCCATACATAAGTCTTTGTGTTGAATAAAGGCTCTTTTTTCTTTCATGGCAAAAACGGCGTGAGGACAAACGAGGGTACACGTTGCACAGCCGTTGCATTTTTCGCGGTCAAGTTGTAGTGTAGTTACATTTTTTAAATAGGTTAATCCTTTCATAATCTTTTAAATAAAACGTGTGAAGAGCCAAACTATGCTACCTAATGCAGTGCCGAAAATTTGTACCGGTAGCGAAATTTTCATCTCTTTTTTTACGCCCGATAGTGAGGTAAATGTGGAGGCGCCGGTAAAATTCATAGCCATAAATGATGAAATTCCGCCCATCATGAGAAACCACGATATAATTTCAAAAATGCTCGTGCCCAGAAAGTTGAAATAGAGTAATAATATCGCCGTAAGCCAACCCATTGCCAACCCTTTCAATGAAAATCTTTTAAAGGGAATAATGGGCAAAAGCACAGGCGTTAATACACAGCCCGAAAAATAGGCAACACACAGATTGAGAATAGCTCTGCCACCATTGTTCCACGAAGAGTCAACAGAAAAGCCTTGGGCATTCCATCCTGCAAGTATAAAAAAAATGGCAGGAATTAAAATCAGATAATATTTTGCGTAAAACAGTTCAACGGGAATCAATTTCATTCTGTCCCATAGGTTGAAATTGATTTTTCGCATTTCGGGAGTTGCTTTATAATCGTTAGCCACGAATGCGGGAATGTTATCTGCTTTTACCGGTCCGTAAATTACTCTAAATCCTGCTTCTTCTTTTATTTTATAAGCCGAAACGCCGGTGGCTCCCAACTGTGGAACAATGATTTTTTTGTGAGATACAACCTTCTCAAGTTGATGTTCTCTAATTCTGAAAGCCAATTCTTGTGTACCGAAAGTACCTTTTCCGGCGGCACACCAAACGTTAATTCCTTTCGTATCGAGTACCAAAATCCAGGCATTTATACCCCGCAAGGCACGGCGCAAAATATCGAAACTCAATTTAAAATTACAGGAAACGTAAACATCAGCATTTGCATCAGGGGTGCCCACTGCATATAAGCCGGGGGTTACTTTATAATCCATCCTTCCTATTGACCAGCGAACCTTTATTGTGGAGAGCAAATCGTTGTTCGTCCATTGGGTTGACACTTGCCCAATTTTGCCTGCTGGGGTTTCAATTTCTCCTATGATAAAATGTGGTTTCATTTGAATTTTAAATAGTTAACAGAAAATAAAAACCAAAAGCGATTAATGCCATTCCACCTGCATATTTTATTACTGCTGAAAATTTTGTGAGTAGTTTTGATAATTTACCCACCCCCAATCCAATGCCGAGCATACCGGCGGCAAGGGTAGCGCCAAAACCGAATGCGTAGGTAAACAGCAGGAGAAATCCCCAAAGCGTACTCCCTTTTACGAGTGAAGCAGCTGCTACAATCGGGAAAATGGGGTTACAACATAAGGTTACGAGGGGAGTAAGGCTTCCAACGATAAACCCGAATAGAACTACCCCTGCGATTCCACTTTTTTTGCTTTGAAAATTAAGAGATAATCCCGGTATTCTAAAAGGCAAAATATCAATAGTATATACTCCGAAAAGTATTAAAATAATGCCGGCACCTATCTTCCAGTAATTTCCCATGGAGGCACTTATAAGTTCACTTGCAAAGCCAATGATACAACCAAGCGCTGACATCGCAACTACTGTTCCGATAAGGAAAAACAAACTGCTTGCAACCACTGTTTTTGTTTTTCCTGAAGCTCCCAAAGCGCCCGAATATCCAGCCACTGTGCCAATTACGGCAAAATTGCAGGCACAGGTAAAAACACTGACCACCCCTAACAGAAAAACCGATACAAGCGCAATGATTCCTGTTTGGTCGGTACTTAACATCGAATTAATCCACTCACTCATTGTTATCAGATTGAGATTGTGGACAACAAGTTGCATTTTCTGTTTTATCGCAACATTTTACCGGTACTTCTTCTTTTTTATTCATTAATTTAACCGTTACTATTGCCACTGCGGCAACTATAATGGCTATAAAAATCCATTTTTGCCATGGACTGTTTTTTTTCTGCGGGGTACAGCATGAACTGTCGCTGCAACCGCAATCTTGTTTTGAAGTGTTTTGATTTTCCATTTTACTTTGATTTAAAAAATTATTCTTTTTATTATCGTATTTTGTTCTGTTCTTTTGTAAAATTATCCTTTTCCATAAAAAATCAACTCAAATTTTCTTCCCATTTCCAAGCCGATTCCACCATATCTACTAAGGTCTTTTTGCATTGCCAATTAAGCAAAGTCTCAGCACGGGCGCTATCGCTGTAAATAGCGGGAATATCGCCCGGGCGGCGCTCTCCAATGATGTAATTGAGTTTCACACCGGTAATCTTTTCAAAAGCATGAATCATTTCCAATACCGACACACCGTTTCCCGAACCCAGATTAAACACCTCATAATTACGAGCATTTCGTTTTTCAAGGATAAATTCCAATGCTTTAACATGCGCATCGGCAATGTCGGAAACGTGAATATAATCTCGAATACATGAGCCATCTCGGGTATCGTAATCGGTGCCGTAAACAGTCATTTGCTCCATTTTTCCGATACCAACCTGTGTGATGATGGGCATTAAATTGTTGGGTTTATCGGGTGATAATTCGCCGTTTAGCCCGCTACTATGTGCTCCCACAGGATTAAAATAGCGTAAGATTACCGCATTAAATTGAAGATTAATATTTGCAAAAAATTTAATCATCTCTTCTCCAATTTGTTTGGTATGCGCGTATGGACAAAATGGTGTTCCCATTAGCGTATCTTCATTCACGGGCAATTTTTCTACTGCTCCGTAAATAGAACAAGATGAGGAAAAAATGAGATTCGGAATGTGGTATTTTACACATGCTTCCAACACATTTTCAAGAGATTGCAAATTATTTCTATAATATTCCAACGGTTTTTCAACGGATTCGGGTACCGATTTATACGCTGCAAAATGAATAATGCCGACAATATCCTTGTTTTCTTCAAAAATGCGAAAAAAACCCTCTTTATGGCAAATATTTAGCTTGTAAAACGGCACGCGAATACCGGTAATTTTCTCAATTCTATCAATCGTTTCGGGAGTAGAACGTTCGCAGCTATCTACACAAATCGGGGTGAATTTTCCCGTTTCAATCATTTCAATAATGGTGTGTGAACCGATGTAGCCGGTACCGCCGGTAATGAGAACTTTCATTTATCGTTTTTTATTTTGGCGGTAAAAATATTAAAAAACAAATCAAAACTTCCTAACTACTTTTACTTCTACTTTAATATCATCAACATACCCCTCTAATTTGTCTAAATTCCATAGATATATCTTAAAATAGCACTTATTTTTCCACGATTCCCACATCTCTTTTTTATAAGTTAATGTATTTTTGTATGTAAACCACTTGTTTTGCTGGGAAATATCTATATGATGTCTCCGATAAGAGATATTATTAATTTTGTTATCAGATATTTCCGATAAATCCATAGACACATCTACATTAAGATTTTCGTCAATATTGTTTATTACATAAATCTTAAATTCAATTTCAACCCTAAATTCTTCGATATCTTTAGGAATATCAAAATAGAGAAATTCTACCGGATATAAACAAGTTCTGTCGAAATACAGCGTGAATGGGTGTCCTTCAGGACCTTCCGATACTTGCAACCCCGACCGTTTTGCAAAATGACTTCCGGACGCGATAGTGTCTTCTATATTAAAGACTGTATTTGCCAACTTATATTTGTATGCAAAATGATTTCTTAATAAGGCATTATTGGAAAAAGCATAAGAATCGAGAGAGCGGTATAAGGATAGCAGGCGGTTCATTTCTTGCAAAATATTCGGAGCGTTTATTCTACGGGGACCGTTATCTGTCAGTTCTTCGAGAATTCCTTCACTCAGCAAGTAATTATGATGTACGACACCCCCTACAGTATGGTCTATGAGTTGTAAAGGGGAAAAAGTTCGGGCGCTGAATGTCAAGGAAGTATCTAATACGGTGTTCAGCCATGCTACTTCATGGGGTGTTTTTATATGATAATTGTTTTGTAATAACGAGAGGATAGTTGGGGTTATATCGCGATGAGATACTACCCCTTTCATGTTCCTGCCGGACTTTAACATTGGAGAATAAATAATTAACGGAACATGGTAATTGTAATATCCGCCAAACTGCTTGGCATTAACGTGATGGTCACCGGTAATAATAAAAATAGTATTATCAAAATCGTCTCTTTTTTGGTATCCTTCCATTAATTGTCGCAAAGCCCAATCCGAATAAGCAAAAGAGCCATAAATATCTAATGAATTAAGAATTTCCTTTTTGTTTTGATTTGATAGGGTTTTATTTTGCACGACATTATTTTGCACGATATTTTGATAATACGAGCTATTTGGATATTTGAACGGGGTGTGTGTATAGTTGGACAGATACACATCAATGCGTGGAGCATTTACCTGATTTAATTTACGAAGCGCTTGTAAATACACCAAATGGTCATCATATCCCCGAACATTTAAACTTTCATCTTTTATATCCTGCTCCCACTCATCCTCATTCAGATATGCCATATTATTTTGATGGGCAAAATATCCCATATTATCAAAGTTTATCCATGCACCATAGAAAAAATGATTGGTGTAATTATTTTGATGCAAAATGCGCAGTAAAGAATGAAATTCGGGATTGTTGGGACATTGATCCATAAATCCTTTCTCTCCTAAGGGCGATGCGCCAAATAGCGCAGGAAGTACGCCAAAGGTTCGGGCTGAAACACTCAAACAATGCTCCCATGATAAACTCTGTTTGGATAGTGAATCTAAGAAAGGCATTAATTGATAATCGGTTTTGAAAAAATCATAACTCAAACCTTCAACAATAATAAAAACCAAGTTAGGGGGTTCGGGTTTTAAGTTGAAAAACGGAGATAAAACATCTTTACAAGTTGCCTGATGAAGAAACGGATATCCTATTTCAGCAAATTTGTGTTCCGTAAAGTAGGTGCGAAATTTTTTTACAGCCTTGACGAACTCCTCATTATTCTCAAAAGTAGCTTGCGTCTTTAATATGCTTTTCAAAAAAAAGTATTCTTTATTAACTTTCATGAGATATTGGTCTGAGTGCGAAGTAAGTCTGTTAAAAATAAAAAAAGAGGATGCCATTAAAACAGCAAATATAACCAACCATGTGTGATTAATTTTGATTCTTTTGCTCGACAGGTAAAAGTATAGTACAGGTAACACCATTACAATAAAATAAACCCAAACCGGACTTTTACCGCTCGACTGGACGATATACCATATTTCTTCTAATGAGTAAGAGAACACCACTTTATCGAGAAGGAAGCCGGAAGTAGTGAAAAATACGATACTTATTAACGACAAAAGGAGCATCAAACTTTGAAGAATTCGTACAATTACTCTTACAATTTTTTCGTTTAAGAAACTAATGGCAATAAATAATACAAGTCCACAAGTACTTAAACGTAGATATAAAGAAATGTCATAACACCATCCTGTAAAATTCCATAAGATATTTGAACCAAAACTATAATGATTTACTTGACTTAAAATAACTGCCTCAAAGAAACGTATTGCGACGGAAAATATAAGCAACCAAATACATAGTTCTATGTAAGACTTGCAAAATGTTATTATTTTTGATAAAAATGGAATAACTTTTTCTTTCATTTGGTTTTACTTAATTTTTGCGCAAAGTACGTAAAGTTTTGGTCGAAACCATCTATTTTTTAAAAAAAAACTTTCCAAATACTATTTAACAACTTAAAAAGTATATATTTGCGCCCCAAAAAAATGCGCTGTGAAGATGACTGAAAAACGAGACGAATATGTACTAAGACTTTCCGGTGTTGAGTTTGGAAAACACAAATACGTAATGATTTGTGATAAATCGTTCTTTGAATTTGCAGGGTTGGATGAGATTGAAGACGGAAACATTAAAGTGTTGCTCGAAATGGAAAAAAGTGCTACAATGTTATCGCTTCAGTTTCATTTTATTGGTGAAATTACGGTGCTTTGCGATAGATGTTTGGATTTATTGACGTTAAATTTGGATTTTACGGATTTTTTGGTGGTCAATCTCGTCTCGCAAATAGATGAATCGTTTGAAAACGATGATAATATTTGGCAACTCCACGAAAAAGCATACGAGTTAGACCTTACACACTTTTTATACGAAGCTATTGAACTTGCGCTACCTACACAACTCATTCATCCTGAAGACGTAAACGGAAATCCAACTTGCAACCCTGAAATGCTGCAAAAACTTATCGAACTCGCCCCGAAACAAGAACAAAATACAAACGAAACAGACCCGCGATGGGACACTCTAAGACAATTACGAATTACGAATTAGAAATTACGAATTAACTTTTGAACCTTAAACTTTAATCATTAATCATTAAAAATAAAATATCATGCCGAATCCAAAAAGAAGACATTCCGCACAACGTAGAGACAAAAGAAGGTCGCACGATTTTATTGAGGCTCCCCACTTAACTACTTGCAATCATTGCGGCGCCGCTATTCTTACTCATAGAATTTGCCCCGAATGTGGTTACTACAGAGGAAAACAAGCCATTGAAGTATAGTGTGGAACTTGTTTTTGCAACGAACAACGCTCATAAATTAAGTGAGGTACGCGCTATAGCGGGTACTCGTTTTTCTATTATTAGTCTTAAAGAACTTGGTTGTTTCGACGAAATACCCGAAACGGGTGTAACCTTGACAGAGAATGCTTTACAAAAAGCACAATATATTCATGACCGATTTTATTGCAATTGCTTTGCCGATGATACCGGCTTGGAAATTGAAGCATTAGGCGGTAAACCCGGTGTTTATTCGGCACGATATGCAGGCGAACATTGCTCTTTTCAAGATAATATAAAAAAAGTGTTGCGCGAATTGCAAGGTATTACGAACCGAAAAGCGTGTTTTAAAACCGTAATTGCACTTATTTTAGATGGGAAAAGCTATTTTTTTGAAGGTAAAATTGCCGGAGAAATTATGGAAACGGAAAAAGGAACCCATGGATTTGGTTATGACCCCATATTCAAGCCCTTGGGATACAATAAAACATTCGCTGAAATGAGCGATACTGATAAAAATAGCATTAGCCACCGTGCATTAGCCGTGAAACAACTTAATGACTTTTTGCAAACATGTCTTATATTGAAATAAAAGGTGCCCGTGCCAATAACCTTCAAAATATAGATGTTTTTATTCCTCGAAATCAACTTGTTGTGATTACAGGGCTTTCCGGGTCGGGAAAATCTTCGTTGGCGTTCGATACGTTGTATGCGGAAGGGCAGCGGCGCTATGTGGAAAGTTTAAGTTCTTATGCACGGCAGTTTACGGGAAAACTCTCCAAGCCGGAAGTGGAATATATCAAGGGAATTCCACCGGCAATAGCTATTGAACAGCGTGTTATTTCGCGAAACCCGCGCTCTACGGTAGGCACTTCTACTGAAATTTACGAATATCTGAAATTGCTTTTTGCCCGCATTGGAAAAACATTTTCGCCGGTGAGTGGAAAAGAAGTGAAACGGGAAGATGTACAAGACGTTATACGATATATAGAACAAATTCCTGCCGAAAGTTATCTCTATATTTTAGCGCCATTTAAAATTGCACCCGACCGCACTCCGCAACAACAGTTGGAAATCTTGAAAATGCAGGGTTTCAGCCGCATGATGATGAACAATAAATTGTGCGACATTGATGAACTGCTCAATAATAACAACGAGATTAATCCCCTTTCTTTGCAACTGTTTATAGACCGTTTTAAATTTGAAAATATTCAGGAACAAAAAATGCGGCTTGCCGATTCCATTCAAACTGCATTTCAAGAGGGTAGGGGAGAAGCCATTGTACAAGTGGAAAATAACAAGAGCACGCAGCGCCGGTTCAGCAATCTTTTTGAAATGGAAGGAATGGCTTTTGAAGAGCCCACACCTTTGTTTTTTAGTTTTAACAATCCTTATGGCGCATGTCCGGTTTGTGGCGGAACGGGATACATTGACGGCGCTTCACCGGAATTAACCATTCCGGATCGCTCTAAATCTGTGTTTCATGATGCCGTGGTATGTTGGCGCGGTGAAAAACTACAAAATTATAAACACTATTTCATCACCCAAAGTGCCAAATATAATTTTCCGATTCATCGTCCCATTGAAGAACTCACGGAAGAACAATATGAATTATTATGGAATGGTAATGAGGAAGTTATAGGAGTTCTCCGTTTTTTTAAAATATTGGAAGAAGAGGGGTATAAAGTGCAAAATCGTGTACTCATAGCACGTTATAGAGGGCGCACCTTATGTCCCGAATGTAAAGGAACACGTATTAGAAAAGATGCCAATTACGTGAAAATTCACGGAAAATCTATTTCCGATTTGGTGCAAATGTCCATTGAAGAGGTGCACCATTTTTTTGCAGATTTTACCTATAGTTCTGAACATGAAAAACAAATTGCCAAACAATTAGTAAACGAATTGGAAAACCGCCTGCGTTTTTTATTAGATGTCGGGTTGGGTTACCTGACCTTGAATCGTTTAAGTAAAACCCTGTCGGGCGGTGAGTCTCAGCGTATTAATTTAGCTACTTCGTTGGGCAGCAGTTTGGTAGGTTCTTTGTATATTTTAGATGAACCGAGTATAGGGCTTCATCCACGTGACACACAAAACTTAATCTGTGTACTTAAGCGTTTGCGAGACATCGGCAACACCGTTGTGGTAGTTGAGCATGACGAAGAGATTATTCGCAGCGCCGATTATATTATTGACATTGGACCAAAAGCAGGACGTTTGGGCGGAAAAATTGTGTTTACCGGAACATTAGACCAATTGTTGAAAACACCGGATAATTTAACGGCAGCCTATATTAGAGGAATGGATTCAAAATTCAAAATTCAAAATTCAAAATTAGACGTTGAGTACGTGCTTTCTATTCCATTGCCGAAACACCGCCGCAAATGGCGTAATTATGTGGAAGTGAAGAATGCAAAAATGCACAATCTAAAGAATATTACTGTAAAATTTCCTTTAGATATTTTTACAGTGATTACAGGCGTGAGCGGCTCAGGAAAAAGTACTTTAGTTAAAGAGGTGTTATTTTCTCTTTTACAAAAAAAAATGCAGTATATCGCAGGGCAAGAGTTGAACGATATTTCCAATCTTTACCTTTCCAAAGAAACACTTTCTGAAGTCATTTTGGTGGACCAAAATCCTATCGGACGTTCTTCGCGGTCAAATCCTGCTACTTATATAAAAGTGTATGACGATATTAGGGAACTGTATGCCCAACAACCGTTAGCCAAACAGCGTAACTATAAACCCGGATTTTTCTCTTTTAATGTGCCGGGCGGTCGTTGCGAAACCTGCGAAGGTGAAGGGGTAATTCACGTGGAGATGCAGTTTATGGCAGATGTGGATTTAGTATGTACCGACTGCCAAGGCACCCGTTTCAAAGATGAAGTATTAGATGTAAGAATTAACAATATTTCTATTGCCGATATCTTACAAATGACTATAGACCAAGCGTACGATTTTTTTAAAACCCTGCCTCAAACTAAAACGGTTACTTCAATTCTTCACAAACTTGTACCACTGCAAGAAGTGGGTTTAGGGTATCTAAAAATGGGTCAGTCCTCATCTACTCTATCGGGTGGAGAAGCGCAAAGGGTAAAATTGGCGTTTTACCTGTGTCAGGGTAATACCCAAAAGAATCATCTCTTTATTTTTGACGAACCCACAACAGGTTTACATTTTCACGACATTAACGGCTTATATCATTCTTTCAACAAACTGATTGAAATTGGGCACTCCATTATTGTAATCGAGCACAATACAGAGCTTATTAAATGCGCGGATTGGGTCATAGATTTAGGACCTGAAGGCGGCGACAAGGGTGGCTACCTTTTGTTTGAAGGAACGCCGGAAGAGGCTACTCAATGCAACAATTCTTATACGGGGCGGTTTTTGAAAGGAAAGGTGTAACGAGTTATTAAGGTTGCACCATTTTTTTTAATGCTTCTAAATGTTTTATTGTATCTTCAATTTCTATTTCACCTACTAAACTAAATACCAATTTTTTCATCTTACATTTCAATACAAAACCAAACCTATTAGTAAAAAGTACAAATAAGCATTCAACATTTCATTATACTTTTTCCCAAAAAAATATGATAAAATAGCATAAAGTAGCATTGAAATCATTGCAGTTGCTTCTATGTAAATTCTACCTGGCAAATTACACGTAATATAAATCATTGTAATATAAGTTACTGATTTGTAATATATTGA